>Ga0206117_100626_pt1 | contig 30814 bp, 27 predicted proteins | sample 3A5Ametagenome_FD_177997 | JGI IMG/M metagenome (GOLD analysis project Ga0206117, IMG submission 177997) | Enriched microbial communities from leaf-cutter ant dump, University of Wisconsin, Madison, United States - 3A5A | ecosystem: Environmental > Terrestrial > Nest > Insects nest > Nest dump... | reverse complement strand
GACGGTCTTCTGGAACAACTCGCCGGTCACCAGCGGAGTCCAGCGGCCGTTCTGCATCGCCAGGTGGCCTTCGCGCAGGCGCTTGGCCAGGGCCAGCATCATGCCCAGCGCATGGTCGGCCACCGACGCCTCGTTGCCGCCGGGCGCGATGGTGACGACCCGCCCCAGGTCGCGCGCCGCCGCGACATCGACATTGTTGTAGCCGACGCCCCGCCGGGCGATGACCTTCAAGGCGGGATGGGCCAGCATGACCGCGCGGGTGACGGGGACCATGCCCACGATCCAGCCTTCGGCGCCGCGCAGCAACCCTGCCAAGGTTTCAGCGTCGAGCACGTCGTCCTGGACATCGTCGGGCAATCCGGTCCTGACGACCTCGCAGCCGTTGCCGCGCAGGAATTCCACGCTGTCCGCGTCGAAGAAGCGGGTCGACACCAGAACCTTGTGCGGCATTGCGGCAACGACCCCTTCGGCGGCGGGCGCAAAACCCAATCTGCCTGCGTTTCTGCACCGACCCGCGGGCGTTGTCCACAATGGAAGGTGATCGCGAGATGGCGACCCGGGGGGCCTGGAGTGCCGGGGCGCGTGGGTGTCAGGTCCGGGCTGCGTCCAGCGCGTCCAGCACCCGTTCCGGGGTCAGCGGCAGCTGGCGCAACCGCACGCCGCGGACATCGGCCAGTGCATTGGCGATGGCGGGGGCCACCGGCACCAGCGGCGGTTCGCCGATGCCCTTGGCGCCGAACGGCCCGGAGGGTTCGGGATGTTCGACGATGATCGGGATGATCTCGGGCATCTCCTTGGCGCCCGGCACCTTGTAATCCATCAGCGTCGGATTGGCCGGGTTGGGCCCGTCGAAGCACAGGTCTTCGTACAGGGCATAACCCAGGCCCTGCGCCACCCCGCCGGCAATCTGGCCGGCGACCGCGGTCGGATTGATCGCCCGGCCGACATCGTGGGCGGCCCAGATGCGGCGCACCGCGATCTGGCCGGTGACATCGTCGACCTCGATTTCGGCCGCCTGGGCGCCGAAGACGAAGGCGCCCAGCCTGCCGATGCCGTTGCCGGTCACCGCGCTGCGCTTGGGGTCGAACCCGCCGCCTTCGAACATGACCGAGGCATTGCCGATGATCGGGCCGCCCACGGCCCAATGGGCGCGGGCCGAAATGTCGCGGAACGCGACCTCGGCGCCGGGCACGCCGGCGATGCCGACACGGCCGCCGGGCCGCAGTTCCAGGTCGACGACGGCGCATTCCAGCATCTCGGCCGCATGATCGAACAGCCGGTCGCGCGCCTGGCCCGCCGCGGCGGTGACGGCGCGCCCGACCATGTAGGTCACGCGCGACCCGCCGGTCGACCAGTTGTAGGGCGACCCGTCGGTGTCGGGCACGGCGTAATTGACGCGGTCCAGCGGCACGCCCAGGGTTTCGGCGCAGATCTGCGACAGCACGGTATCCGCCCCTTCGCCCAGGTCGACCGCCCCGGTACTCAGCGTGACCGTGCCGTCCTCCAGCACACGGACGATGGCGCTGGTCGACAGGATGCCCGAGATATGGGCGACGCAGGCCACCCCGATGCCGCGGCCCGGCATGCGCGGCGGCAGGGCATCGCGCAGCCGTTCCAGGCATTCGACCAGGCCGCAGGCTTCCAGCCGCTGGCCGCCGACCCAGTCGTCGCCGGCCCGGACCGCGTTCTGCAGGCGCAGATCGATCGGATCGCGGCCCAGCCGGGCGGCGATCTCGTCGATCTGGCATTCCCCGGCAAAGGTCACCTGCGGGTTGCCATAGCCGCGGAAACCGGCGGCGCGCAGCCGGTTGGTATAGGCGACCTGGCCTTCCAGCCGGATATGGTCGATGCGATAGGGGCCGCGCGCGATCAGCAGCGCAAACCCCAGCACGGCAGACGAATCCTCGGCATAGGCGCCGCCGTCCAGCGTGATGCGGGCGGCGCGTGCCACCAGCCGGCCGTCGGCCATCGCCCCGGTCTTCATCCAGATTTCGGCGGGATGGCGGGTGCGCATCATCATGAAATCGTCGTCGCGGGTCAGCACCAGCTTGACCGGCCGCCGGCTGCGCAATGCCAGCAGCGCGGCCAGCGGCTGGACCGTGACGTCGGACTTGCCGCCGAAGGCGCCGCCCACCTTGGACGCGATGGCGCGGATGCGCGACATCGGCAGGCCCAGCACCTCGGCCACCGTCGCCTGGACCCGGAACACCGACTGGCAGGACGACCACACCGTCACCTTGCCCGCGGCATCCGCCTCGGCCAGCGCGCCACAGGGTTCCAGATAGACGTGCACCTGGGGCTGGGTGCGATAGACCCCTTCGACCACCACGTCGCAATCGGCGAAGGCCGCGTCGGCATCACCCTCGGCAATGGTCGTGACCGCACAGACATTGGGCGGCAGGGGCACGGCGACCCGCCGGCCATAGGCGGCAAAATCCTCGTGCACCAGCGGCGCATCCGGGGCCAACGCCTCGGCCGGCGTCATCACCGCCGGCAGTTCCTCGTAATCGACCGCGATCAGGTTCAGGGCTTCGCGGGCCAGGGCGGGCGTCTCGGCCGCGACGGCCGCGACCGGTTCCCCGACATACCGCACGCGGCCGCGGGCCAGCACGACTTCGTCCTGGACGAAGGCGCCGTAGCGATGCGGGAAATCGTCGCCGGTCAGCACGCAATGCACACCTGGCAGCGCCAGCGCCGCCGACACGTCGACCGACACTATCAGCGCATGGGCATAGGCCGAGCGCAGCACCGCGCCGTGCAGCATGCCGGGCCTGACCATGTCGTCGACATAGGCGGCGCGCCCCGTCGCCTTCTCGATGCCGTCCAGCCGGGGGGCCGAGGTGCCGACGACGCCGAATTCAGTCATGGCCGGCCGCCACGATGGCATCGACGATGGCGCCGTAACCGGAACAGCGGCAGATATTGCCGGAAATCGCGGCCGCCGCCTCGGCCCGGCTGGGGCGCGGGTTGACCGCCAGCAGGCCGCGGGCGGCCAGCACCATCGCCGGGGTACAGAAACCGCATTGCACCGCGCCGGCAGCGACCAGCCGCTGCTGGATCGGGTCGGGCGTGCCGTCGGCATCCAACGCCTCGACCGTGACGATCTCGCGGCCCGCGCAATCGGCGGCCAGCGCCAGGCAGGCCCGGCCCAGCACGCCGTCGATCAGCACGCTGCAGGTGCCGCAGACGCCGTAATTGCAGCCCCGCTTGGCGCCGGTCAGGGCCAGCTGGTCGCGCAGCACGTCCAGCAGCGTCGCGGTGCCGTCGGCCGGCGCGCTGCACGACCGGCCGTTGACGGTGAAGGTCGGGTTCATCGCAGGCTCTCCAGCGCGCGGGCGATCAGGCCGGGCAGGATGCGGCGGCGATAGGCGGCGCTGCCGCGCACGTCGTCCAGCGGGTCGATCGCCTCGGCCAGCATCTGCCCGGCCTGGGCGATCAGTGCGGGTTCGAGCATCCGGCCGGTCAGCAGCGCCTCGGCCGTATCGCTGCGGGCCGGGTGCGGGCCGCAGGCCCCGATCGCCAGGCGCACGACGTTGCAGGTTCCGTCGGGCGCGATGTCGGCGGCGCAGGCGACGATCACGGTGGCATAGTCGGAATCGACCCGGGAAAACCGATGGTGGATGCCGCGGCCGGCCAGCGGCGGCACGACGATGCCGGTGACCAGCTCGCCCGGTTGCAGCGCGGTCGTCAGGAAATCCTGGAAGAAATCGGCGGCCGCCACATCGCGCCGGCCGGACGAACCGGCGATCTCGATCCGGGCATCGGCGGCGACCAGCGCCGCCGGCCAGTCCGAGGCGGGATCGCCGTGGGCACAGGCCCCGCCGATCGTGCCGAAATTGCGGATCGCCGGGCTGGCGATCTGACCCGCCGCATGGGGAATGACCGCCTGGCCGCCGGCGAAGGCGGCGCTTGCGGCAATGCGGGCATGGGTCTCCATCGCCCCGATGCGCACCGACCCGTCGTCGCGCCGATCGATTCCCCGCAATTCACCGATATCGGCCAGCGAGATGATCGCCGAGGGGGCCAGCAGGTCCAGGTTCAGCATCGGCACCAGGGTCTGGCCGCCCGCCAGCGGCCGCGCATCCTCGTCGGCGGCCAGCAGGGCCAGCACGTCGTCAAGGCGCGATGGCCGATGGAAGGCGACCCCGGTCACGCCTTGCGGTCCAGCCGTTCGATCACTTCGTCGACCGTCAGCACATCGCCGAACTGCTGGATGAAGGTTTCCAGCGTCGCGCGGTGTTCGTCGTCCGACAGGGCGGCGCAGGCGTCCGAGACGATGACGGCGCGGAAATCCAGCATCATCGCGTCGCGGCCCGTCGCCTCACAGCAGACATTGGTCTTGGTGCCGACGATCAGCAGCGTGTCGATACCCAGGTTGCGCAGCTGGCGTTCCAGCGTCGACGAACCCTGGATCAGCGCGCTGTAGCGGTTCTTGATCACAGTCAGGTCCTGCGGCTCGGTATGCAGGCCGGACCAGACGTCCTGGCGATTGGCCGCCAGGCTTTCGATCGTGCGCGCCTTGACGTCGTCGGCCACGACGTTGTTGAAGAACAGTTCCCAGTCGCTGCGGCCCTGCCAGTGGCTGTTGGCATGCAGCACCCAGATCACCGGCATGCCGCGTTCGCGCGCCGCCTGGTTCAGCCGGTTGATGCTGTCGACGATCCCGCGCGAGGTCGGCACCTCGGCCGGGCCGCCGGGGGCGCAGAAGGTGCTTTGCATGTCGATGACGACAACGGCGGTGCGCGCCGGGTCGAGGGTGTCGAACCAGTGGACGCGACCGCGTCGCGCCATGACCCGATCGACGATTTCCTGGCGGATGGACACGTTATGCATCTGGTGTTTCCTCAGAACGAAAGACCGTTGGAGAACACCCACAGCACCCGGGTTTCGCCGGCATAGGCGTTTTCCCAGGAATGGCGGATGTCGCTCTTGAACTGGAGATAGTCGCCGGCCTGCAGCTCGACGATTTCGCCGTCGATCCGGTAGCGGATCGCGCCGGCGATGACATAGCAGAATTCCTCGCCCTGATGGGTCATGGCGTCGGTGCCCGACAGCGCGCCGGGGGCCAGGATGCCGACGCGCGATTCCAGGATGCCCGGCTTGAAATGGCCGTTCAGGTCCTGCAGCGTCAGCCCCATGTCGCCATAGTGGATCGTGCTGCGCTCCTGCGCCTTGACCACGACGACCGGTTCGGGCCGGTCGCGATACCGGCTGATCAGGAACCCCAGGTTTTCCTCGAGCGCCTCGGCCAGGTTGATGGCGTGTACGAGGCTCGGCCGCAGCTGGCCGTTCTCGATCTTGGAGATGGTCGACGACGGCACGCCCGACAGTTCCGACAGCCGGCTCAGGGTCAGGCCCTGGCCGACGCGCAGGGCGCGCAGCCGTTCGCCGACCTGTTCGGTTTCATAGGCGGATTCGGGTTCCGCCGGCTGGGCTGCCTTACGCCGCGACATCGTCTACCCCGCTATGGCAATGCGATCTTCAAGGAACGGATCCTCGGGCAGCGCGACCTCGGTCTCCAACAGGCTGCCGCAGCCCTGGCAGGCAAAGCGGCGCAGCACGATCCGGCTGTCGATGCCGAGCCCCGCCCCGGGCAGCGAGGCCACGGGCACCACGCTCAGCGCCGCCGCCTGTTTCCACGACCCCGTCGCCGGGGCAACGGTGCGCTCGCAGGACACGCAGCAGATGTTCCCATCCGCCAGGAACAGGGTATCGGAAAACCGCCGGCGCGCCATCACGCCACCTCCCCCAGGCGGCGCGACTTCAGGTCGCGGCGCCGTGCGTCAGTCTTTTCCACATCCAGCGCCCCGCCGTCAAAGGCGGCGCCGTAGACCTCTTCGGCCGCGCGGGCGGAAATCGCCCCCGTGGCGACGTCGCTTGCGACCTTTTCGGCCGGCCGGTCCAGCGGATCGCCCACCCCGCCCCCGCCGTTCCAGCGGACATACAGCCCGTCGCGGCCGCGCAGCGGGAACACGCCCCAGGAAATCGGCTCCTTTTTCCCGCCGGCCTCGGCCAGGTCGCGGGCAAAGACCGGTTCGGTGCCGTCCTCGGCCTGGACCCAGACGTAATCGTTGACCGCGCCGGGATAACCGCCGGCCAGACCGTCGCTCTGCGGGAACTTGGTGCCCTTGCCCGACACCACATAATCGATTCCGCCGTCCGGCGCATCATGGGCGACGATCATCATCTCGCCCCCGGTGCCGCCACGATGGCGGCCGGGCCCGCCCGAATCCTTCAGCCGGCGCCGGAACAGATAGCGGATGGGGAAGGTCGCCTCGATGGTTTCGACATTGGCCATGCGCGAAATCGGGTTGGGCACCTCTCCGCCGATATCGACACCGTCGCCGATATGGCGGGCGCCGCCCGCCCCGGCAAAGGTTTCGGTCAGGATGCCGATCGACAGCCCGCCGCGCTGGTTGGTGCCGAACATGAAGATGGCGAAATGGTTGGCATGCCAGACCGCCGTCGATTCCTCGGCATAGATCTCGCTGGCGGCCAGCATCTTGCCGATCGTCCCGCAGGCCGCGTTGTTGACCGACTGGATCGCGCCGACGGTCGCGACCGACACCGGCGCCGGCCGGGTGCAGTTCACGATGGTGCCTTCGGGCGCGATCATCCTGATCGGCCGGATCACGCCTTCGTTCCAGGTGATGTCATAGCACAGCAGCGGGAACAGCGGCGCGAACAGCCCGCCCAGCGACGCCCATTTCGAACAGTTGACGCTGTATTTCGATTGCGGCGACGACCCGGTGAAATCGAACACCAGTTCGTCGCCCTGCTTGCGCATGGTCAGGCAGACCCGGTAGGTCTCGCCCTTGACCTCGAGATACTGGCGGGACTGCCATTCGCCGTCGGGCAGTTCGCGCAGGCGTTCGCGCAGGCGCTGTTCGGACTGTTCGATCAGCATGCGGCAGGCTTCGTCGACCGTCTCGGTGCCGTATTTGCGGAACAGGTCGCCCAGCCGTTCGCCGGCCACGTTGTTGCAAGCGATCATCGACCTGAGGTCGAGCGCGACCATCTCGGGGCCGCGCACCATGTTCAGGATCGTGTCCCACACGTCCTGGCGCATTTCGCCGCGGTCGATCAGTTTCAGCCCCGGCGACGAGAACCCCTCGGTGAAGATGTCCTGGGCATCGGGGGCGAAACCGCCGGGGTTCATCGCGCCGATGTCGAAGACATGGACGAAGCAGGCGCTCCAGGCGACCAGCTTGCCGTCATAATGGATCGGCGCGATCAGGTAGATGTCGGACGTGTGCAGCGCGGCGGTGTAGGGATCGTTCAGCAGGAACAGATCGCCTTCGTGGATCTGCCCCTCGAACCGGCGGATGATCGCCTTGCAGGCTTCGGCCGCGCTGGTCAGGTGGTGCAGGAAGCCCACGCCGCCCATCAGCAGCGAACCGTCGGCCCGGTACAGCGAGACCATCAGGTCGTGGCCTTCGTTGGTGATGGCGCTGCCCGAAACATGCTTCAGCGTCATGACTGCCTCTTCCACGACGCGGAACAGGCGATGGCGGATGATCGAGAACGTGATCGGATCCATGGTCGGTCCCTTCCGTCAGACGAAGTCGACGATGACGTTGCGATAGCCGTCCAGCGTGCCGGTCTGGCCCGCCTGCAGCACGATGGTGGTGATCGGCGTGTGGATGACCGCGGGGCCGGCCACGACATTGCCGGGCTTCAACCGCTCGAAATCATAGATGTCGGATTCCACCATCCGCCCCTCGGCCTCGACGAAGATCGGCCGCCGGCCGATGCGCGCTTCGCTCGCGTCCGGACCGCCGGTCGCCTCGGCATCGATGCGCGGGCGTTCCATCAGGCCGCGCGCGGTCAGGCGGAACTGGGTCATCTCCATCCCGGCTTCGCGATAGGCCGAACCCTTGCCGTATTTGCGTTCGTACAGCGCCTCGAAATCGGTGACCACGCCGGCCAGCGCCGCGTCGTCCAGCGGCCAGGTGCCGCGCACCGGCGTCGTCACCTCGTGCACCTGGCGCGAATAACGCAGGTCGATCGACCAATCCAACTGCACCCGGTCGCCGGTGAAACCTTCCTCGGCCAGTTGCCTGACCGCCTTGTCGGCCAGCGGGGCGAACAGCTTGTTCACCGCCTCGGCCGGCGACGGCACCGGCAGCAGGGCGGTGGTCGCATATTCATGGACGATGTCGGCCGAGATCAGGCCGAAGGCGCAGTTGACCGACGCGGTATAGGGCACGACCATGCGGCGCACGTTCAGTTCGGCGCCGAACATGCCGGCGACCATGCCGCAGGACCCGCCGAAGGAATGCAGCACGAAATCGCGCGGATCCAGGCCGCGTTCGACGGTGATCTGGCGGATCAGGTCGGTGATCTGCGCGGTGGCGACACGGTAGACGCCGATCGCCGCCTCCTCGACCGACAGGCCCAGCGGCGTCGCGATCTTCTCGTCGAACACGCGGCGCGCGCCTTCCCGGTCCAGCGTCATGCTGCCGCCCAGGAAGATTTCCGGATCCATATAGCCGATCAGCATGAATACGTCGGTCAGGGTCGGTTCGGTACCGCCCTGGCCATAGCAGACCGGGCCGGGGCGCGAGCCGGCCGAACGCGGGCCGATGCGCGGCGCGTTCGAGCCGGGCTCGAGCGAGATGATCGAGCCCCCGCCCGAACCGATCGAGACCACCTCGATCTTGGGCTGGGTATAATGAAAGCGGTCGACCATCGGTTCGCGGGCATATTCGATGGTGCCGCCCTGGATCACCGATACCTTGAACGTGGTGCCGCCCATGTCGGTGGCGATCACGTCGGGCTGGTCCAGCAGTTGGCCCAGGGCGCGGCTGCCGATGACGCCGGCCGCGGGGCCGCATTCCAGCATGCCGATCGAGCGTTCCGCCGCCTCGTGCGCCGGCAGCAGGCCGCCATACCCCTGCATCACCATGACCGGGCCGTCATAGCCGGTCTCGGCCAGCAGCTTCTCCAGGCTGGACAGGTAATCGCGGGTGATGCGGCCGGCATAGGCGTTGATGACCGTGGTCGAGCTGCGCTCGTATTCCCCGGGCACCGGGGCGATGTCGCTGGACAGGGTGCAATAGACGCCGGGCGCCACGCGCTCGATCAGCGCCTTGACCTTCTGTTCGTTGGCCGGGTTGTAGAACGACCACAGGAAGGATACCGCGATCGCCTCGACCTGCTGGCGGTCGACCAGGTAGCGCACGGCGCGCTCGACCTGATCCTCGTCCAGTTCGCGCAGGATCGCGCCTTTGTAGTCGACGCGTTCGGCGATGCCCACGATCGCATCGGCATCGACCAGCGCCGGCGCCCGGTCGGTCTTGACCGGATGCTTGATGCGATCCTCGGTCAGCCCGCCCCAGCGGCCATAGGCGCCGCGGGTGACCAGCACCGTATCCTCGAACCCCTCGGTGGTCAGCAAGCCGGTCCTGGACCCGTCGCGGGTCAGCACCGCATTGTCGACGACCGTCGAACCATGCATGAACAGCGAGGTCTGGCTGAGCAGTTCTTCCAGCGTCAGCCCCATGGCCGTCGCCGCCGACCGGATCGAATCGAGCACGCCGTTGGCGAAATCGGGCGGCGTCGACAGGGCCTTGCCCAGCCGCACGGGCTCGCCCGATGCAAAGACGATGGTATCGGTGCAGGTGCCACCGACATCGGTGGCAACCAGGTACTTGCGGACCGCGGTCATTTCGACTCCTGTAACTCGGTGGCTTCGCGGCGATCGGCCAGGCACAGCACCTGGCTGCGGCGCGCCAGCTGGCCGGTCAGGCCCAGCGCGACATCGGCATCGAGATGCACCGCATCGCCCGAGCGCAGGACGCGCGGCATGGCGCCGTCGTTCTGGTCGATCGCGACCGTGCCATCCAGCACATAGGCAAAGGCGGGGCCGTTGATGCCATGGGCCCGCAGATCGAACCGTTCCTTCGACGCGACGGGAATGAAATGCGCTTCCATCTGGGGATTGGCGAGCTCGGTGGCCAGCGCCATCGCTTCCTGCGCGCGGGCAGGCAGCGTGCCGCGCACATGGTTCACCGCGGCACCCAACTCGCGCGAGGCATCGATCAGGCGGTCGACCGGCTCGCCCAGCACCTCGGTGATCGCCAGCACGGTCAGCAGGCTGGGATTGGCCTCGCCGACCTCGATCTTCTGGATCGCGGCGATGCTGATGCCGCTTTCGGAGGCAAGTTTTTTCAGGGACCAGTTGCGCGCCTCGCGCAGCTGCCGCAGACGGCGCCCCAGCGACCGCAACTGCTCTTCGCCGAAGCTGGCCGTGCGCACGGGCGCGGCCGCCTCCTGTTTCTTTCTTGCCATTAAGCGCCCCTGTCTATTCGTATCAGATACGATATCGGCGTTGTTCTGTTAGAAATTTGCCTTGCTGACCGATCTTGTGTCAAATACTATATCGACGTGGCGGTAATTGAAAATCACCGCCGACTACCAAAGCAGGTCGCCGAAGAATGATCTGCACAAGAACGCCGGCAGGGTACACGGGCAAACGGAGGGGGCTATGGCGTATCGCATCACGCGGCGCGGATCGATCAAGGCATTTTCGGCGGCCGTCGGCATGGCGGCATTGGGACGCGGCGGCAAGGCCGCGGCGCAGTCGCAACCGGTCGTCACTTTCGGCGGCACCATTCCGTTCAGCGGCCGCTGGGCCGAAATCGGGCAAAGCGTCCATGCCGGCTATCAGACCGTCGTCAAATACGTCAACGAGGTGCAGGGCGGCGTCGATATCGGCGGCAAGCGCCATCGCCTGGAACTGAAGCTGGTCGACGACGCCTCCGACCCGCAGCGCGCGACCACCCTGCTGCAAAAGCAGATCGACGACGATGTGCAATTCTTCCTGGGGTCGTACTCCACGCCGATCATCCTGCCCCAGGCGGCGCTGACCGAACGGGCGCGGCGCCCGATGGTGCAGGCCGGCGGCGGCGGCGATCCGATCTTCACCCAGGGCTACAAGTTCGTCTTCGGCATGTATCCGCGCGCCTCGCGCTCGGCCTTTCCCGCGGTCGACGCCTTCGAGGCGCTGTCGCCGAAACCCAAGACCTTCACGGTGGTCTACACCAACGATCCTTTCTCCAAGCCCCAAGGGCTGGGCGTGATCGAGCGGCTGAAGGAAAAGGGCCTGCAGGTCGTCAAGACGTTCGAGCTGCCCGCCCAGCTGCAGGACGTGTCGGCCGTGCTGACCTCGGTGCGCGAAGACCAGCCCGACGTCGTGATGTGCCTGACGTCGGACCAGAACTCGCTGCTGATCGCCCGCCAGATGGCGCAAAGCCGCACCGACGTGAAGATGCTGTTCACGTCGCTGGGCCCGCAGGCCGCCAGCTTCCGCGAGGCGCTGGGCAAATATGCCGACGGCATCACCTGCATCTCGACCTGGTCGCCGACCTTCCCCTATTCCGACCCGATCTTCGGGTCGACCGCCAAGTTCGCCGAATATTACCGCGCCAACAATACCCTGCCGCTGATCTACCACCAGGGCACGGCGGCGGCCTGCATCGTCGCCTATGTCTCGGTGCTGCAGCAGGTCGGCCGCATCGACAACCCGATCGCGGTGCGCGACGCACTGGCCAAGCTGGATATCGAATCGCTGTACGGCCGCATCAAGTTCACCCCCGAAGGCGACGGCGACCCCGTGCTGATGGGGTCGGCGGTGACCCAGGTGCAGGGCGGCGACATCAAGGTGATCTCGCCCGAACGACTGCGCGAAGCGCCGCCGATCTGGCCGATCGAGCCCTGGTCCAAGCGCTGACCTGACGGACGGCAAGAAATGAAGCTGACGGCACCGATGGTGCAGCGATGACAACGCTGCTCCAAACCCTGATCAACGGCCTGTTGTATGGCGGCATCCTGTCGATCGCCGCCGTCGGGTTCTCGCTGATCTTCGGCGTGATGAACGTCATCAACCTGACGCACGGCATCTTTGTCGTCGGCGGGGCCTATGGCGCGCTGATCGCCTGGTCGGTGCTGGGGATCGACCCGCTGTTGTCGATCCCGCCCTTGATGCTGATCGCCTTTGCCGTCGGCTGGATCCTGCAGCGCGCGGTGATCCAGCCGGCGGTCGAACGCGGCAATCCGGTGGCGGCACTTCTGGTCACCTTCGGGTTCACGCTGGTGGCGCTGAACCTGCTGACGGTGTTCTTCTCGTCGTCGGTACGCTCGATCAGCCCGTCCTATTCCTTCATCAACCTGCGGCTGGGCGAGGTGTCGTTCGACCTGGTGCGCCTGATCGCCTTCGGCTGCGGCCTGGCGCTGATCGCCATCCTGGGGTCGTTCATGCGCTTCTCGCGCTGGGGCCGCATCATTCGCGCCACCGCCCTGTCCGAACTGGGCGCGCGGCTGTGCGGGGTCGATGCCCGCGGCGTCTATGCCGTCACCTTTGCCGTGGGCTCGGCCTTTGCCGCCGCGTCCGGCGTGCTGATCGGCATGATGCTGCCCTTCACCCCGGCCGAGGAAGTCACCTGGACGGTCTACGCCTTCATCGTCGTCACCCTGGGCGGCGTCGGCAGCCTGGGTGGCGCGATGCTGGGCGGCGTGCTGCTGGGTCTGGTCTCGGCCCTGACCCAAACCTATCTGGGCGGCGTGTTCACCAACATGGTGATGTTCCTGATCCTTCTCGGCACCCTGCTGCTGCGCCCGAACGGCATATTGGGCAGCGCGTTCAAGGCGAGCCGCTGACATGAACCGCAATCTGCTGATCATCCTGGCCGCCCTGGTGCTGATCGCCCTGGCCGCAACCCTGCCCTTCTTCCTGAAGGCGTTCTATATCCGCGTCGGGCTGTCGATCTTCCTGTCGGCCGGTTTCGCCGTCTGCTGGTGGATGCTGGCCGGGTTCACCGCCTATTACAGCTTTGGTCATACCGCCTTCGTCGGCGTCGGCGCCTTTGCCGCCGCCCTGGCCCTGCGCGGCGTGGCCGATGCCGGGCTGGTCCTGCAACTGACCGTGGCCCTGATCGCGGGGCTGGGGGTCGCCGGCGGGATCGCCGCCGCCATCGCCTGGCCGATCCTGCGGCTGCGCGGGCATTATTTCACCATCGCCATGCTGGCCGTGGCGCTGGTGCTGGGCGAGGCGGTCTCGGCCTTCCCCGTCTTCGGCGGCTCGGCCGGCCTGTCCCTGCCCAACCTGGCACCGATGAGCGTGCGGGTCGAAGCCTTCTTCTACTGGCTGGCGCTGGGGCTGCTGGCCCTGGTCATGGCCATCGCCTGGGCGATTTCGCGCAGCCGCCTGGGTTATGGCCTGGCGGCGATCCGCGAGGACGAGGATGCGGCCCAGATGCTGGGCGTGCCGACCACGCGATTCAAGGCGATCGCCTTCGTCCTGTCGGGCGGGCTGACCGGGGCCTTGGGCGCGGTCTATGCGCTGAACCTGGGCTATATCACCACCGATTCGGTGTTCCGCGGTTCGCTCAGCCTGGAAATGATCGTCAACAGCCTGGTCGGCGGCATGGGATCGCTGCTGGGCCCCGTCATCGGCGCGGCCGTGATGACGGCGGTGACCAAGCTGCTGCTGGCCGATCTGCTGGAATACCATCTGGCCATCACCGGGGTGCTGATCGTCGCGGTCGTGCTGGTCGCGCCCGACGGCATCGCCGGGCTGTGGCGGCGGAGGACGCGTCGATGACCGCAACCCTGCTGGACGTCCAGGGGCTGGGCCGCCGCTTCGGCGAGCTGGCCGCCGTCGACGGCGTCACCTTCACCGCCGAGGCGGGCAGGATCGTCAGCCTGATCGGCCCGAACGGGGCAGGCAAGTCGACGATCTTCAACCTGTTGACCGGCTATCTCGCCCTGTCCAGCGGCAGTGTGACCTTTCGCGGCGAACGCATCGACGGCATGGAAACCTGCCGCATCGCCGAGCTGGGCATCGCCCGCGCCTTCCAGATCGCCCGGCCGTTCCGCGGCCTGACCGTGCGCGACAACGTGCGCGTCGGCGCCCTGTTCGGCAACCGCGCCGGCCGCGGTTCGGCGATCATCGACGAGGCGATGGAACTGGCTGGCTTACGCGACCTGGCCGACGCCCAGGCATCCGAACTGACCATCGGCCAACTGCGCAAGTTGGAACTCGCCCGCGCCTTCGCCGCCCGGCCGCATCTGCTGCTGGCCGACGAACCGCTGGCCGGGCTGGTGCCGGCGGAAAGCGAGGAAATCCTGGCATCGTTGCGCGCCGTCGCCGCCCGCGGGGCGGGGGTGCTGCTGGTCGAACACGACATGCCCGCCGTGATGAAGGTGTCGGACCGCGTCATCGTGCTGGAGGCCGGTCGGCTGATCGCCGCCGGCACGCCCGACGAAGTGACGCGCGACCCCCGCGTGATCGAAGCCTATCTGGGGCAGGAAGCATGAGCGCCGCCATCCCGCTGCTCAGCGTCGAGGGCCTGTCGGCCGGTTATGGCGGCGCGCTGGCCGTGCGCGGCCTGGATTTCAGTGTCGCCACCGGGTCGATCGCCGTGCTGGTCGGTGCCAATGGTGCCGGCAAGACCACCACGGTCCAGGTCATCGCCGGGGCGATCCGGCCCAGCGACGGCGTCGTGCGTTTCGCCGGCGAGGCGGTCACCGGCCGCGATTGCCCCGTGATGGTCGAACGCGGCGTGACGCTGGTGCCCGAGGGCCGGCTGATCTTTTCCCGCATGACGGTCGAGGAAAACCTGTTGATGGGCGCCCTGAACCGGCGCGCCACGCCCAACACCGCTCGCAACCTGGACCGCGTCTTCACGCTGTTCCCGCGCCTGGCCCAGCGCCGCACCCAGCTGGGCGGCAGCATGTCGGGCGGCGAGCAGCAGATGCTGGCCATCGCCCGCGGGCTGATGGCGGAACCCAGACTGATGATCCTGGACGAACCCTCGCTCGGACTGGCACCCAAGGTGGTGGCCGAGATGTTTGCGCTGATCCGCCAGCTGAACGCCGAGGGCATCACCATCCTGCTGGTCGAACAGAACGTGCGCCAGAGCCTGCAACTGGCCAACCAGGCCTTCGTCATCGAGAAGGGCCGCGTCGTCCTGTCGGGCGACGGCCCAACCCTGCTGGACGATCCGTTCGTGCGGACGGCGTTCCTGGGGCTTTAGAACACGTGGAGGGATAACGGATGTCAGAGAACAACAGCCCCATCGACCAGATCCCGATCATCGACATCAGCGGCTTTCGCGACGGATCGAACAAGGAAGGCGTCGCCCGCGCGGTGCAGCAGGCGGCCGAAACCGTCGGGTTCCTGTATATCGCCGGCCATGGCGTCGACCAGGCGGTGATCGACCGGGCCTTCGCCGCGTCGCAGGCATTCTTCGCGCTGCCCGAGGCCGACAAGCTGGCGGTCAAGGTCAATTCGTCGCATCGCGGCTATATGCCGTTCAACAACTCGACCTATACCGCCGACCTGAAGCCGAACTTCAACGAGACGTTCCTGGCCGGCCTCGACCTCGGCCCCGACGATCCCGACGTACAGGCCGGCGTACCGCTGCACGGGCCCAACCAGTGGCCGGCGGCGATGCCGACCTTGCGCACCGACATCGAGGCCTATTACAACGCGCTGATGGGCGTGGGCGAAACCATGCTGCGCATCTTCGCCATGGCGCTCGACCTGAGCGAAGATTACTTCCTGCCCTATTTCAAGAAGCCGATGCCGTTCGTGCGCCTGTTGCATTACCCGCCGCAGCCGCCGACGCGCGCCGCCAACGAATTCGGCATCGCGCCGCATACCGACTATGGCTTCGTCACCATCCTGGCCCAGGACGAGGTCGGGGGCCTGCAGGTGCGCAAGCGCGGCGGCGGCTGGATCGATGCGCCCTACATTCCCGGCACCTTCGTCGTCAACATCGCCGACATGCTGCGGCGCTGGACCAACGACCGCTGGGCGTCGACCCCGCATCGGGTGATCAACACCACGGGGCGCGAGCGTTATTCGATCCCGTTCTTCTTCGACCCGACCTACCACACGCTGGTCGAATGCATCCCCGGCTGCAACCGCGACGGCGAGGCACCGAAATACGCCCCGATCACCTGGGGCGACTATCTGAAGCAGCGTTTCGATTCGACCTACGATTACCGCAAGCAGAAGCGCCAGGCAGGCGCATAGACAGGCAGGAGAGGTTTCCCGATGAAGACGATACTGACGCTTACCCTGGCGGCCCTGTTGCTGGCGCCGGTCGCCGCGGTTCCCGCCGAGGCCAAGACGCTGAAGGTCGCGCTGGTCCTGCCCGGACCGATCACCGACGGCACCTTCAATTCCGCCGCCAACCAGGGCATCGAGAAGGCCAAGGGCAAATACGACATCCAGGTGTCGCTGCGCGAGAACACCCAGTTCGCCGAGATCGAGGAAACCCTGCTGTCCTATGCCCGCGACGGCTATGACGTCGTGATCGGCCATGGTTTCCAGTTCGCAGAACCCGCGCTGAAGATCCACAAGCAGTTCCCCAAGACCTGGTTCGTGATCAACACCGCCAAGGTATCGGCCGCCCCCAACCTGGCGTCGTTCGACAATCGTTGGGGCGATGCGGGCTACGTCGCCGGCGCGGTGGCCGGCCTGGTCACCAAGAAGGGCGCCGTCGGCCATGTCGGCGGCATCCCCGTGCCGGTCATCAAGGAATACAACGAAGGTTTCGGCCTGGGCGCCAAGCGCATGCGGCCCGACGTCAAGGTCCTGTCGGCCTATGTCGGGTCGTTCTCGGACGTGGCCAAGGGCAAGGAGATCACCGCCTCGATGATCGAGAGCGGCGCCGACGTCGTCACCTCGACCGGCAACGAAAACGTGCTGGGCACCATCCAGGCGGCCAAGGATGCCAAGGTCATGGCGATCGGCACCGCCTTCGACGCCGCGGCGATCGCGCCCGACACGGTGGTCACCACGGCGCTGATCAACATGGACACCAATATCGACATGGCGATCGGCAAGATCGTCGACGGGTCGATCGAACCGAAGAACTACCTGCTGGGCTTCAACGAGAACGGCCTGGGCCTGGCGCCCTATCGCAACTTCGCCGACAAGATCCCGGCGGCCGACCAGCAGAAGATCACCGACCTGATCGCCGACATCAAGGCGGGCAAGGTCGCCGACCTGCCCAAGGTGCAGTAACCGGCGATGGCCCCGCTGCTCGAATTGCGCGCGATCACCAAGCGCTATCCGGGCGTGCTGGCCAATGACGACGTCGGGCTGACGGTCGATGCCGGCGAGGTCGTCGCCGTACTGGGTGAAAACGGGGCGGGCAAGTCGACGGTGATGAACATCATCGCCGGGCTGGTCCGCCCCGATGCCGGCGACATCCTGATCGGCGGCCGCACCGTCCGCCCGCGATCGCCGCGTGATGCCGCCGCGATGGGCATCGGCATGGTCCACCAGCATTTCAAGCTGGTGCCGACCATGACGGTGGCCGAAAACATCGTGCTGGGCGATTACCGCGCCGGCCGGTGGCTGCTGCGGCCCGGGCGCAACGCCGCCCGCATCGAAGCCCTGCTGGCCGAACTGGGCCTGAATGCCGATCCGGCGACGCCGGTCGGCGATCTGGACCTGGGGGCCAGGCAGAAGGTCGAGATCGCCAAGGCCCTGTTCCGCGATGCCGGCATCCTGATCCTGGACGAACCGACCGCGATCCTGTCGCGCCGGGAATGCGACCAGCTTTACGACATCATCCGCCGCCTGGCCGCCCGCGGCGTCGCCGTGCTGCTGATCAGCCACAAGCTGGACGACATCTTCGCCGTCTGCGACCGGGTCTATGTCATGCGGCAGGGCCGTGTGGTCGGCGAGCGCACCGTCGCCGGCACCCCGCGCGACGACCTGGTCCGCCTGGTGGTCGGCGGCGCGCTGGAATTGCCCGAACGCGACGGGGCACAGTCAGCCCCGGGCCAGGCCCTGATCCGCCTGCGCGACGTCACCCTGCGCCGGCCCGGCGCGCCGCCCGCCTTGCGCGACGTGACCTTCGACCTGCATGCGGGCGAGGTGTTGGCGGTGGCGGGTGTCGAAGGCAACGGCCAGGCCGAACTGGTCGAGGCGCTGGCCGGCATGCTGCCGCCCGCTTCCGGCCGCATCGACCACGATTTCGCCGGCCAGGCCAGGCGCCCGACGGCCGCCGCCTTGCGCCGCGCCGGGCTGGGCCATGTGCCGGGCGACCGCCATGGCATGGCGATGCTGGGCGACATGGACCTGCGCGACAATGTCATGCTGACCCATTTCCACATGCCCGGTTTCGCCCGTTTCGGCCTGTTGCGCCGGGGCACCGCCGCGGCACTTGCCGACAAGGTGATCGACCGGTTCGAGGTGCGCACGCCGCATGCCGCCACCGCCATCGGCCGGCTGTCCGGCGGCAACCAGCAAAAACTGGTGGTGGGGCGCGAAATGAACCACGCGACCCGCGTGCTGCTGGCCGCGCATCCGACCCGCGGGCTGGACCTGCGCACCATCGCGTTCATGCAGCGCCAGCTGCTGGACCATCGCAACCGCGGCGGCGCGGTGCTGCTGGTCTCGTCCGACCTGGCCGAAATCTGGCGGGTGGCCGACCGGGTGATGGTCGCCTCATCGGGCCGCCTGCACGGACCGGTGCGCATTGCCGACACGACGATCGAGGAGGTGGGCGCATGGATGACGGCCTGAACGGTCGCCGCCTGCGCGAGGCCGGCGCGCTGGGCCTGGTCGTCCTGGCCGGGCTGGTCGCGGCGGCGCTGTTCGTCATGCTGGCGGGCAAGGACCCGCTTGCGACCTTTCGTGTCATGCTGGGTTACGCCCTGGGCAGCGGCAACGGTTTTGCCGAGGTGGTGGTGCGCGCCGTGCCGCTGTGCCTGGCGGGCTTGGGGGTCGCCGTCGCCTTTCGCTGCAACGTGTTCAACATCGGCGCGGACGGCCAGATCGTCGTCGGCGCGATTCTGGCGGCGGCCGCGGTCATGGCAGTGCCCGGCCTGCCCGGTCCGCTGGCCCTGGCCGTGTTCCTGGCCTGCGGCATTGCCGGCGGCGCGATCTATGGCGGCATCGCCGGCTGGCTGCGCGCGCGTTTCGGCGTCAGCGAGATCATCGTCACCATCATGCAGAACTACATCGCCATCCAGTTCCTGACCTGGATGGTGCGCGGGCCCATGCAGGAAGCGATGGGCATGTTCCCGCGCTCGGACCGCCTGCCCGACGGCGCCATGCTGGGGCTGATGGTCGACGGCACGCGGGTCCATTGGGGCCTGGCGCTGGCGCTGGCCGCGACGCTGATCGTGCATGTCGCGATGCGTCATTCGTCGTTCGGCTTCCAGGTCGGCGTGGTCGGCCGCAACCCGCTGGTCGCGCGGTTCGCCGGCATCGCCGACCGCCGCGTCGTCGTGCTGGCGATGCTGGCCAGCGGCGGGCTGGCCGGCCTGGCCGGCGCCGTCGAGATCGCCGGGCTGCATCATCGCCTGCAGGACGATTTCGCCCCGGGTTTCGGCCTGCTGGCCATCGCCGTCGCGCTGCTGGCCCGGCTGGAACCGCTGGCGGTGCCGTTCAGCGCCCTGCTGTTCGGCGTGCTGCATGTCGGGTCGGGCGCGGTCCAGCGCGAAATCGGCCTGCCCTTCCCCGTGGTCTGGATCTTTGAGGCGATCGTGATCTTCGGCTGCCTGGGCCTGGGGGCGGTGCGCGCCCGGACGGTGAGGGCCGCGGCATGATCGACATGCTGTTCCTGATCGGGCTGGCCGCGTCGGCCTTCCGGTTCGCCACCCCGATCCTGTTTGCCAGCCTGGGCGAAACAATCGGCCAGCGCGCCGGCGTGCTGAATGTCGGGCTGGAAGGCATCATGCTGGTCGGCGCCTTCATGGGCGTGCTGGGCGCGGTGTGGACCGGATCGCCCTGGGGCGGCCTGGCCCTGGCCATCATCGGCGGCATCGCCATGGCGGCGCTGCACGGGCTGTTCTGCCTGGTATTCCGCGTCGACCAGATCCTGTCGGGCATCGCCTTGATCGTGCTGGGCACCGGGCTGTCGGGGTTCGGGTATCGCCTGACCCTGGGGGCGGCGGGCACGCCGCCCAAGGCACCGCCCTTCCCGCGGCTGGAAATATCAGGGCTGACCGACCTGCCGGTCATCGGCCCGATCCTGTTCCAGCACCAGCCGATGGTCTATCTGGGCATCGCCATGGCGATCCTGCTGGCCTGGTTCCTGCGCCACACCACCTGGGGGCTGGAAATCCGCGCGGTCGGCGAAAACCCGGCGGCGGCGGATGCCGCCGGCATCGACGTCAACCGCCGCCGCTGGGCCGCGGTGCTGTTCGGCGGCGCGATGGCCGCGGCCGGCGGCTGTTATCTGTCGGTGTCGCAGGTCGGCGGCTTCGTCGAGAACATGGTGTCGGGGCGCGGTTTCATCGCCATCGCCTGCGTCGTGTTCGGCCAATGGCGGCCGTTGCGCGTGCTGTGCGCCGCCCTCTTGTTCGGCGCGGCCGAGGCCGCCCAGATCCGCCTGCAGCTGATCGCACCGAACGTGCCCTACCAGCTGTTCGTCATGATGCCCTATGTGGTGGCGATCGCCGCGCTGGTGCTGGCCGCCAGGTCGACACGCCTGCCGGCGGCGCTGGGCAAGGCGTTCGTGCGTTGAGCACCGGTGCCACACCTTGCCCGCCACCGCATCTCGTAGTGGGCTACTTCGCTATCCAGACGTCATAGAACAGCTGATGGGGTCCGCCGGTCCCGCTGGGGCCGAAGGACAGGTCCTTGACCCGCGCATTCGCCGCCCACAGGTTGTCGGGGTTGAACAGCGGAATGCCATAGGCCTTGTCGACGATGATCTTCTGCACCTCGTCGGTCAAAGCGCGGCGCCTGGCCGGATCGGTTTCGCCGGCCTGGGCGAACAGCAGGCGATCGATGTCGTTGTCCTTGGGGAGGCGCAGGCGGTTCAGGCCTTGCGTCGAATAATCCTTGCGCAGCACATCGACATCGGCCAGCGACCAGTGCCAGCGATACAGGTCGTATTGGCCGGCGATCTGGCCCTGCAGGTATTCGGCGCTCGACGGCACCGGCCCGACGATGAAATCGATGCCGAGATCGCGGGCCTGCTGCTGCAGCACCTCGAACAATGCGCGGTTGATCGCATTGGCCCAGAACGAACCGCGGATGCGCAAAGTCTGGCCGTTCTTGACACGGATGCCGTCGGGGCCGGGTTTCCACCCCGCCTTGTCCAGCCGCGCCTTGGCCGCCGCGGGGTCATAGGCGATGGCCGCGCTGAGATCGACGAAACCGGGCGTGCGCGGGGTCAAGAGGCCGGTGGCCGGCACGACATAGCCGTTCTGCACCAGGTCGACGATTTCCTGGCGGTTCAGGCCCTGCTGCAGGGCCCGGCGCACCTCGACATCGTCGACCACGGGGCGCGAGGTATTGACGAACAATGTGGCGGCCGTGCCGATATAGGCCGCGTTGACCAGCTGGAACCCCGCGCCCTCCAGGGTCGGCGCATCCTGATAGGACGCGTTGGTCAGGTCGACCTGGCCGCTTCTCAGCGCGCCGGTGCGCACGCTGGCCTCCGGGATCACGCGGAAGACGATCTGGTCGAGATACGCTTCACCCTGATGCTTCTTCAGGCTGGATGCCCAGTTGTAGCCGTCGCGGCGCACCAGCACTATCTGTTCGTTGAACTTGGCACTTTTCAGCACGAACGGGCCCGAGCCGATCACGCCTTCATAGCAGCGGGCGTCGGCGGTCTTCTTCAGCGTGGCGGGCGCCACGATGCCCAGTTCCGACGTCGCCGTCGCCGCCTGGAAGGCAAGGTTGGGTTCCCTGAATTCGATGACGATGCGATGGGTCGATGGCACGGTGATCGACTTGACGCCGTTCAGGTATTCCGACCCCGCGGCGCCGGGGATCTTGGCCAATGCCTCGAAGTTGTCCTTGACCACCGTCGCGTCGAGTTTCGAGCCGTCCGAGAACGTTACGTCCTCGCGCAGGTCGAAGGTATAGCGGGTCGCATCCTCGTTGATCGTCCAGGACCTGGCCAGCCAGGGTACGATGCGCGACGCGTCCTCCGACCCCTGGTCGGTCAGCGAATCGACGATCTGGCGCCCCTCGCGCGAGCCGAAGCCGTGATGGTGCTGCTGCGGGTCCAGGCATTCCGACTGGACCATCAGCCCGACGGTCAGCGTGCCGCCGCGCTTCTTTTCCGCCGGGACCGAGGCATCGCCCGGCGTCACGTTCTGCAGGCGGCTGGCCGGGCTTTGCGCGCCCGCCGGCGCGGCGATCAGGCCAAGGGCCAGGGCCCAGGCAGCGAGATGGACAAGGTTTCGCATGGAATCTCTCGTTGTCAGAAAAAGCCGCCGTCGACCGGCAGGAAGGTGCCGTTCAACAGCAGGTCGCCCACCGCCTGGTGCTTGTAGGCGGTGGGGTTGTGGCTGAGCAGGGTGCGGATGTTGCGCCAGTGGCGATCGAGGTTGAGCGCCCGGCCGGTGGCGGTGGCCCCGCCGGTATCGAAGATCAGTTCGGCGGCTTCCAGCGCCAGGCGGCCGATTACCGCCTGGGCCTTGGCGATCGCCGCCGCGCTGTCGTTCAGGATCGTGTCGAGGTCGTCGTGGCCATCGATGACGGCCGCAGCCGCCTGGTCCAGCCGGCGCGCCGCCGCCTCGACCAGCGCGTCGACGGCGAACCGATGGGCGCCGATGCGCCCCACCGCCTGCTGGACGAACAGATCCTCGCGCGCGGTCGCCGCGCGGCCATGGGCGATGGGCCGCGAGATACGCTGGACATAGGCCAGCGCATCGGCCTCGACACACCGCACGATGCCCGCTTGCACCGCCGCCAGGTACAGCTGGCGGAAGGTCGCGGCATGCCGCCCGGCAAAGCTGTCATTGGGCCTGATACCGATCTCGTCGGCGAAGACGGCGACGTCGTCCAACACCACGCCGCCACTGGCGGTCAGGCGCTGGCCCATCCCGTCCCAATCGTCCAGGATCTGCACGCCCGGCCGCGTCACCGGCAGCAGCACGCGGCGCACCTGGCCCTGATCGTCCAGCGCACTGATGCTGGCCCAGTCGGCAAAGGCCGTGCCGGTGGCGTAGTGCTTGGTGCCATTCAGGCGCCAGCCATCGGGCGTGCGGGACAGCCGGGTGGTGATGTCGCCGGCCCGCGCCGTGCCGCGTTCGGTATGCGCGCCGGCATAGAGGTCGCCTGCCAGCACGCGGTCCAGATGGACCGACGGCCCGGCCCCGCCGCGGGTCGCCACCGCCAGTTCGACGAAGTTGAAATGCGAGCGCAGCGCGTGGGCGACATTGGGTTCGCCCGCCGCCAGCACGGCCACCACGTCCATGACGTCGGCCACACTGCCGCCGGGTCCGCCCAGATGGGCCGGTACCCGCAAGGTGCCGATCCGGCCTGAGCGCACCGCCCGGAAGATCTCGAACGGCAATTGCCGCTCGGCATCCCGCGCGGCGGCCCCGGCCGCGATATCGGCGGCCAGCGCCGCCGCCCGCGACCGGATGTCGGCGACGCTCAACCCCGCCTGGGGCCGGGCACGGGCGGCGAATGTCATGCCCGCCGCTCCAGCTTTTCGTCGCCGCGGCGAAGATCCAGCAGACGGCGGGCATTGCCGCCGGCGACCAGGGCCTGCTGCTCGGCCGTCAACCCCGCTGCGGCAAAGGCCTGGGACAGCTTGCCCCGTGTCACCGGGGCCCAGATCGGCCAGTCGCTGCCGGTGACCACGCGGTCGGCGCCCAGCGTGTCGACCAGAAAGCGGATCACCTGGGGGTTCAGCCCCATGATGTCGAAATAGACGTTGGGCCGCGGCCCGCCGGCCGCCCGCGCCTCGGCCGAGAACGCATCGGTTTCGGCGGTGGCCAGGATCAGCGCGCCGGCACCCAGTGCGGTGAAGATCAGGTTCAGGTCGGGCAGGTCATCCAGGATGCGGGCATGCAGCACCGACAGGAAGGCGGTGCCGTTGGCCCAGCCGCGACCGAAACCGTATCCGGGCTTGCCCGCGCTGCGCGTCAGGCGCGGCGAATTGGGCGCGCCGACCGGGTGGACGAACACCGGCACCTTCAGGCTGGCCGCGACCTCCAGCGTCGGGCGTACCGTGGCGGCGCTGAGGAATTCGCCGTCGCGCGAGGAATCGATGACGATGCCGGCATGGCCCAGCCGGGTCACCGCCCGCTCGGCCTCGCGCGCGCCCGCATCGCCGCTGAACGCATCGACGGTGGCCAGGGCACCAAGGCGCGCCGGGTGCCTGGCCACCAGTTCGGCCAGATGATCGTTGACGGCCGCGATGCGGCCCGCATCGGTCGGACCCTCGATGCCGAAGAAGCCTTCGACCGTCGACGACAAGAGGCGCAGGGCGACGTCGCCCTCCTCGCTTTCGCGCACCAGCACGGAAATGTCGGTCAGCTTGCGTCCGCGTTCGGCCAGGTCGTGGCGTTCGCTTTCGGTGGCATCGGCCGGGATCGGCTGGCGCCAGTCGGGCGGGCGGATATGGGCGTGGATGTCGATGATGTCCCAGGTCTGTGCCATCCGGTAACTCTCTCTCTCTCAGGAAACGGGCAGGCCGAAACGTGCCGCCAGATCGGGGTTCAGGCGGCCGTTCAGGTGGAAATCGGCGACCTGGTGCTGGCGCCAGCGGACCGGGTCGTGCAGGGAATGGGTGCGGGCATTGCGCCAGTGGCGGTCCAGCCGCCGCGCCGCGGCCACGGCCTCGGCGCCGCCGAAACCTGGCAGGGCGATGGCGATCTCGGGCCCCAGTTCGTAGGTCAGGCTTTTTGCCTCGTCGACGGCGATGGCCGCGGCGATCGCCTGGTCCTGGCCCGGCAGGACGGCCGCCAGGGCGGCATCGACCAGGCGGGCAGCACGCAGCACCAGGGCGCGGGCCGCGGCGATCCGCGCGCCCAGTGACCGCAGGCGGCGATCGTCGCCGCCTGCCAGTTCGGCTGCCACGGCCAGGCTGCCTTCCGCGCTGCCGACCTGCAGGGCGGCGTGGATCAGCTGGTTGCCGGCGAACTGCGCCAGCAGGAAACCGGCATGGCCGCGGCTGCGGTCGACCACATGCGCGCCGGGCACGAAGACATCGTCCAGCACCGTGGTGCCGCTGAACGTCGCGCGCTGGCCGAAGGCGTTCCAGTCGCCGTCGACATGCAGGCCGGGCGCGTCACGGCGGACATAGGCGGTACGGATCCGCCCATCGGCGTGCAGGGCCGAAACCGGCACCCAGTCGGCGGTCAGCGCGCCGGTCGAATAGAACTTGCGCCCCGTTATGCGGTAACCGCCATCGGTCTCGACGATGGTGGTGGCAAGGTCGCGCCGCGACCTGCGCCCCGGTTCGGCCAGCGCATTGCCGAAGCGTGCGCCGCGCAGGACTTCCTCGTAGAAGAACGCCTGCACCTCGGGTGCCGCCTGGACCAGCGTATCGACAAAGTCGAAATGGTTCTGCGGCACCTGGGCCAGGGCCAGGTCGGCCGCCCCCAGGATGAAGAACACGCGGGCGACCGTCACGGTCGGCACGCCGGCGCCGCCGAAAACCTGGGGCACCGTCATGGCCAGCAGACCCGACTGGGCCAGGGCGCGCAGCGCATCGACCGGCGGCTGGCGCGACCGGTCGATGGCGGCGGCCTGGTCCTGCCAGTCGCGGGCCAGGACCTCGGCCGCCGTCACCGCCTCGGCCGGGTTGGCCAGGCGGCGGACGGACGGATCGGCCGGGCGCAGGGCGAACGGGTCGCGTGCCATCAGCCGGCTGCCGCCCGACGCGGCGCGGCGCCAGCGGAAAAGATGCTGGCCGGACGGGCCAGGCCATAATGGCTGCGCAGGGTCGACCCGTCATAGTCGTGACGGAACAAGCCGCGCCGGCGCAGCTCGGGCACGACATGGTCGACGAAGTCGCGCAGGCCGGTCGGGAACACGTCGAACATGACGTTGAACCCGTCGGCCGCGCCGCCGCGGAACCAGGCTTCCATCGTGTCGGCGATCTGCTCGGGCCCGCCGGCCAGGATGCGATGGGCCCCGCCGCCACGATCGATGATCTGGCGCACGGTCAGCGACGGATCGCGGGCCAGCGCGATCGTCGCATCGGCGAACCCTTGCGACCCCTGCGCCTTGAACGCATTGCCCAGCAGGGTCGGCGACACCGGCTTGTCCAGATCGAGTTCGCGGGGATCGACGCCCAGGCGGCCGGCAAAGCGCTTCAACGCGGTCTCGTCGCCAATGATGGCGTCGAGATCGCGCTTGCGTGCCTTCGCCTCGGCCTCGGTCGAGGCGACGACCAGCGACAGGCCGGGCAGGATATGGACATCGTCGGGATTGCGGCCGCAGGCACGCACCCGGGCCTTGACGTCGAGGTAGAAGGCCGCCGCCTCCTCGAACACCTGCTGGACCGTGAAGATCGCGTCGGCGTAACGCGCCCCCAGGTCGCGCCCGGGTCCCGACCCGCCGGCCTGGACCAGCAGCGGACGCCCCTGCGGCGACCGCGGCAGCTGCAATGGCCCCTGCACCGAAAAATGCTGGCCCTGGTGGTCGATGCGGTGGATCAGCGCGGGATCGGCGAACAGGCCGCTGTCGCGGTCGCCGACCAGCGCCTCGTCCTCCCAGCTGTCCCACAGCCGGGTGACCACGTCGGTGAATTCGGCGGCGCGGGCGTAACGATCCTCGTGCACCGGCAGGCGATCCAGGCCGAAATTCGGTGCGGCGCGCTCGTCATAGCTGGCGACGATGTTCCAGGCGATGCGGCCCCGCGTCGTATGGTCGAGCGAATTGAAGATGCGCGCGACGTTGTACGGGTGATTGAAGGTGGTCGAGACCGAGGCGACGAAGCCGACCTTCTCGGTCACCGCGGCCATGCCGGCAATGGTGACGATCGGGTCCAGCGCCCAGGACGGGCCCGAGCGCGGATCGGGCGCGATGGCCAGCGCATCGGCCAGGAACACGGCATCCAGCGTGCCGCGTTCGGCCAGGCGGGCCGTTTCCTGATAGTGTTCGATATCGACATAACCGAAGCGGCGGCCATCGGGCGCGCGCCAGGCCGCGGGATGCGAGCCCGAGGACAGGATGTTGACGTTCAGGTGAAGCTGCCGCTTGCTCATCACAGTCTCCGGCTTGAGGGTACGGGGTAAGGCTCGGTCGCGGTCAGGGTGGCAAGGTCGCGCCAATAGGCATCGAATCCGTGCGACCGGTCGGTCGCGGGCGCGCCCAGGGTTTCGATCGTCGTGCTGATCAGGGCCGGCCCGCCTTCCTCGACAAAAAGGCGGGCAGCGGCGATGCGGTCCAGCGCATCGGGCGCACCGTCGGCCACGGCGGCGGCGGCATCGGCCAGCAACTCTCCCGCCGCATGCACCTGCGCGATATGCCGGCCAAAGACCCGCAGCACATGCGGATCGTCGGCGGCGCGGTCGATGCCTGTGCCGTACCAGGGCCGGGCCCGGGTGACCAGGAACCGGCGGGCGGCCGCCAGGAAACCGGCGACGATACCGGTACCGGTGGCCAGCACCAGCAATTGGCGCAGCGGTTCGATGCCCGCGGCCAATGCCGGCGCCGGCAGGGGGCGGCCGGCAATGGCGGCGTCGAGCCAGCCGCCCTCGGCGCCCGCCAGGCCGAAGCCCGCGTCATCGGGCGTGATGCCGTCGGGCCGGATCAGTCCGGCATGGCCGTCGGTGCCGATCGCCAGCAGCCGGTCGGAAACCGCCCCGCCGGGCGATACCCGCAACCGGCCATCCCGGGCCAGGGCCAGGCCAAGCCAGATCCGCCCGGGATCGAGGGCCAGGCGGTGCAGCGCGTGGCCCGCCACGATATGGGCGGCCAGACGCCGCGCCCCGGCCGCGTCGGTAGCGGCAAGGCCCGAGATGACCTCGGCCGCCCGACGGGCCGGGTCGACCAGGGACGGCGCCCCGGGCCACCAGGCCAGGGGCGGCGCGTCGGCGGCGGCGAGCGGTACTTCCTGCAGCGCCAGATCAGGCATAGGCCGCGACCTCGGCCAGACGGGGCGCCGCGGTCGCGGCGCGGCTACCGGGGATCGCGCCCAGCAACAGGCGGGTATAGTCATGCTGCGGCCGCTGGAACACATCGGCCGCCGCGCCGTATTCGACCAGCCGGCCATCCTTCATCACGCCGACCTGGTCGGCGACCTGGCGGATGACCGCCAGGTCGTGCGAGATGAACAGATAGGCCAGGCCATACCGCGCTTGCAGGTCGGCGAACAGGTCGAGGATCTGGGCCTGGACCGAGACATCCAGGGCCGATACCGGCTCGTCGCAGACGATCAGCCGCGGGCGCGACGCCAGGGCGCGGGCAATCGCCACGCGCTGGCGCTGGCCGCCCGACAGTTCGGCCGGGAAACGATCGACGAACCGGCGATCCAGCCCGACATCCTCGAGCAGGCGCAAGGCACGTGGCCGCCATTCCGCCGCGGTGCCGATGCGAAAGCCGCGCAACGGTTCGGCGACGATCTCGGCGATCGTCATGCGCGGGTTCAGCGATGCATAGGCCCCCTGGTAGACCATCTGCGCCTGCTGGCGGAACAGCCGGCGTTCGGTCGCATCCAGCCCGCCGATGTCGCGCCCGTCGAAACGTACCGTGCCCTGGGACGGCCGGGTCAGCCCCAGCACCAGCCGCGCGACCGTCGATTTGCCCGAACCCGATTCACCGACCAGCCCCAGGGTTTCGCCGGGCGCGATGGCAAAACCGACATCGTCGACCGCGCGGGTACCGGTGAAATCGCGGCCCAACCCCGCGACTTCGACGATCGGGGTGCCGGTATGGATAGCGGGTGCGCCGCGCCGCCGGCGCCCGGCCCCCAGGCTGGGTGCCGCCGCGATCAGCAGGCGGGTATAGGGATCGCGCGGCCGCCCCAGCACCTCGGCCGCGCGGCCCTGTTCGACGACCACGCCGTCGCGCAGCACGACGACGCGGTCGGCCCGGTCGGCGGCGACGGCCAGGTCATGGGTGATGATCAGCACCGCGGTGCCCGACGACGCGGCCAGGGCCTGGATATCGTCCAGGATGCGCTGCTGAACGGTGACGTCGAGGGCCGTGGTCGGTTCGTCGGCGATGATCAGCCGCGGCCCCGCGGCCAGGGCACCGGCAATCAGCACGCGCTGGCGCATGCCGCCGGACAGTTCATGCGGAAACTGCCGTGCCCGCTGGGCCGGCCGCGACAGCCCGACCTTGGCCAGCAGCTCGACCGCGCGGCCGCGCAGATGGCGCCGCGGCACCAGGCGGTGGATCGCCAGCGGTTCGGTCGCCTGGCGGCCGACACGGTGCAGCGGGTTCAACGTGACCATCGGGTCCTGCGGCACCCAGCCGATGGCATGGCCGCGCAGGGCACGGGCACCGGCCTCGTCCAATGTCGTGGTCTCGATGCCGTCGAAGCGGATCGACCCAGCCGTGATCCGGGCATTGTCGGACAGCATGCCCAGTATGGCGCGGGCGACGGTGCTTTTGCCCGAGCCGGATTCGCCGACCAGCGCGACGATCTCGCCGGGGGCGACATCCAGGTCGATGCCGCGCACGGCGGCGATGTCGGCGCCGCGGGCGCGATAGGCGACCTCCAGCCCGCGAATGGTCAACAGGGTCTCAGTCATGGCGACCTCGTCAGAACGTGGCATGGCGGCTGCCATCCAGGGCACGCGCGATGCGGTTGGCGGACAGGACGGTGGCGACGACGACCAGCCCCGGCAGGGTGGTCAGCCACCAGGCGGTGGCGAGGTAGTCGCGGCCGCCCGCGACCAGCAGGCCCCATTCGGGTGCCGGCGGCGGCGCGCCGAACCCGAGGAACGACAGGGCCGAGACCGACAGGATCGCCATGCCGAGATCGAGGGCGGCCAGCACCAGTACCGGCCCCACCGCATTGGGCAGGACGTGGCGCAGCAGCACACGCAGCGGCCCGATGCCGGCAAAGGCGGTCGCCTCGACATACGCGGTCTCGCGCACCTTCAGCACCTCGGCCCGCATGACGCGGGCGAAGGACGAGACGAAGCCGATGCCGACCGCGATGGCGATGTTGGCGGTGCCGAACCCCAGGGCGCTGATCACCGCCAGCGCGATCAGCAGCGGCGGCACCGACAGCAGCACGTCGACGATGCGCATCAGTACGTCATCGATCCAGCGACCGACATACCCCGCGATCAGCCCGACGCCCGAGCCGACCACCAGGCCGATCAGCACGGCGACGAAGACGGCCTTGACCGATTCCGCCGCGCCATAGATGACGCGGGTGTACAGGTCGCGACCCAGCTGGTCGGTGCCGAACAGATGGGCTGCGCTGGGTGGCAGCAGGCGTTCCGCACCGCGGCCGCGCAGCGGGTCGAGGGACGTGAACAATTGCGGCCAGGCGGCGGCCAGCGCCACGGCACCCAGCACCAGGATGGCGGCGATCAGGCCAGGATTGGCCAGGGCGCCACGGGCCAGACGGCTCAGCCGGCCGGCCGGCACGAAGGGCAGCGCGACATCGGTCATGCCGTCACCCCGACCGTGCGGCGGCCCAGATCGATGCGCGGATCAATGATCGGATACAGGATGTCGACGACGAAATTGACGGTGACGAAGACCGCGGCGGCAAAGACCACCGCGACCAGCACCAGCGGCGTGTCCTGGAACGTCACCGCCTTGACGGTGATCAGCCCGATGCCGGAGCGCGAGAAAACGGTTTCGATGACCACCGAACCGGCGATCAGATGGCCCGTCGTCATGCCCAGCGCGGTCAGCATCGGCAGCACGCCGTTGCGCAGCGCATGGCCGAAGACCAGCCGGGCCCGGCCCGCCCCGCGCGACCGCGCGGTGTCGATATAGGCGCCGCGCAACGCCCCTTCCAGGCTGCGCGACAGGATCTGGGCAGCGACCGCCGCGGTCGGGATCGACAGGGTCAGGGCCGGCAGGACAAGGCTGGCCAGGCCGTCATTGCCCATGGCGGGCAGCAGCTGCCAGCGGAACGAGATGAATTGCAGCAGCATCAGACCGACCCAG
>Ga0206117_100625_pt1 | contig 30852 bp, 30 predicted proteins | sample 3A5Ametagenome_FD_177997 | JGI IMG/M metagenome (GOLD analysis project Ga0206117, IMG submission 177997) | Enriched microbial communities from leaf-cutter ant dump, University of Wisconsin, Madison, United States - 3A5A | ecosystem: Environmental > Terrestrial > Nest > Insects nest > Nest dump... | reverse complement strand
GTAGCCCGTAGGGGAATCGAACCCCTGTTTCCAGAATGAAAATCTGGCGTCCTCACCCCTAGACGAACGGGCCATTAAATCAGAAGTGTCATTTCAACTTCTTTCTTGGTAGCGGGGACACGACTCGAACGTGCGACCTTCGGGTTATGAGCCCGACGAGCTACCAACTGCTCCACCCCGCACTCTAAACAATTCGTTTTTTCTTTGGTTAAATCCTTAACACTGTTTCCGAATTGGAATGCAAAGATAGGAATGTTTTTTTGTAGTGCAAATGTTTTTGAGGAAAAATTTAAAATAATTCATAAAAATACGTGCAGAGCCCCTTGAAGGTGTTTTTGGGTACGAAAGCTGGCACCTTTTTGCTTAGCGCACAAAATTATTTATGTTTTCTATTCTGGTAAAAGAGAAAAACGTAATTGGAATAAGGGGCATGAGTAGCATTTTGCGTATTATTGCAGATTATTATAATATCCTTATCAAAATATTATGGCACACAAGGCAGGATTCGTTAGCATTATAGGTAAACCAAACGTAGGCAAATCAACATTAATGAATGCGTTGATAGGAGAAAAGCTATCTATCATTACCCCAAAAGCACAAACTACCCGTCATCGTATATTGGGTATTGTGAATGAAGAAGATTTTCAAATTGTATTTTCAGATACTCCTGGGATTATAAAACCTAAGTATGGTTTGCAGGATTCGATGATGACAGCAGTAGGTGGAGCCTTGCAAGATGCGGATCTTATTTTCTTTGTGACCGATATTAATGAGCGCCACGATGAAAATGATGTACTTGAAAAAATTGCGAATACTAGTATCCCTTTAGTGGTGCTGATCAACAAAGTAGATAACGCTAATCAAGAGCAGGTGTTGGAGAAGATGAATTACTGGAAGGAAAAATTGAATCCTATGCACATCTTCGCCATTTCGGCTTTACATGGTTATAACCTAGAAGGACTTTTGCCGTTGATTTTGGAGGTGATCCCAGAGCATCCCGCATATTATGACAAAGAAGACCTTACCGATAGGCACCTTCGTTTCTTCGTTTCGGAAATCATCAGAGAAAAAATCTTTAATAACTACCAAAAGGAAATTCCTTATAGCACCGAAGTTATTGTGACCGCTTTTAAGGAAGAAGAAAACATCACTAGAATTAGTGCCGAAATTATTGTAGAACGAGAGTCGCAAAAAAATATCTTGATAGGGAAGGGCGGTGCTAGCTTGAAAAAAGTAGGGATGGAAGCTCGTAAGGACATCGAAAAATTCATCGATTCGAAAGTGTTCCTGGAAACCTTTGTGAAGGTAATTCCAGATTGGAGAAGTAAAAAGAACTATCTTAAGAACTTCGGTTACGATAGTTAGTTTAATGCCAAAAATAGCATATATTTTATTCAAAATTATTTTAGAGCCAAGGAGTTTATCCCTTGGCTTTTTTATCACTTTTTTTTATACTTGCATAGCCATTTTTGAGGTTTAAAATTTAACTTTTTAGTCGCAGGGTGGATACTTATAAATACAATACAAACGCAAACAACTCTGTTAAATGGCAAGTACCTGTCTAAACTGTCAAACACCTATTGCTGAAAATTTTTGTAGCAACTGTGGCCAAAAAAAATATAAAAGAATTGACCGAAAATACGTTGTAGATGAGGTACAATATTTACTGATTCATACCAATAAGGGCTTTTTGTATTCGGTAAAAAACATTCTTAAAAATCCAGGTAAAACCGCTCGAGATTTTGTAGAGGGGAATAGAGTAAGTCACTATAAGCCAATTTTGTTGGCATTTGTGTTGAGCGGTATCTCTGCGCTTATCTCATATAAGTTTTTGGGAATGAGTGAAATCATACGTGAGGTTAATGCCAAGTCCGGTGCACCTGAAATGTCTAATAAAGTGTTTGCTTTTATCTCCAGCTATAATTCGTTTTTGATGCTGGCAATGGTGCCTTTTTTTGCCGTTTTTACGTGGATAGTATTTCGTAAATGGGGGCAAAACTATTTCGAGCATATTGTGATGAATGCTTTTGGCCTTTCTTTTTATACACTGACTACCATCATCGTTATTTATCCCATTCTATTTGCATTCAAAGGTAATGTTGATTCGTTTATGTTGATATTTTCCGGCTCGGTGTTCACTATACCTTTCATTTTTGTTTGGTTTTATCGAGGGTTTTATCCTGATCGATCTATAGGAATTATTATACTCAAAGTATTTCTCATTTTGCTTTTTGTGTTTTTCGTTTATATCCTTTTGGTAATTATCGGAGGTATTATTTACGCGGCCATGAAAGGACCAGAGGCAGTGAAGCTATTGCAACAACATAAATAGAAATCGATGATTGTCGTATCCCTTCGTAGCTACATGTAAAGTTCATCGCCAATTGTTCAAAAAATAAGCGTACTTTTGCAAGTCAAACCCTTTACGCAAAAAGGGAATGGAACGAGAAACAGGTTTCGATTGATTTTATATCGCTCAAAAATCTGCAATCGTAAACCCCTGCCTCTGGCAGGAAAGCAAAATCGTATATTAAAATGAGCAATATCATCGCCATTGTAGGCAGACCCAACGTAGGAAAATCAACCCTTTTTAACCGCTTAACCGAAAGTCGTAAGGCTATTGTTGATGATTTTAGTGGGGTAACCAGAGATAGACATTACGGCAAAGCCGAGTGGACAGATAAAGAGTTTACGGTAATTGATACTGGTGGATATGTAGCCAATTCTGAAGATTTGTTCGAAGCGGCCATCCGCGAGCAGGTAGTAATTGCCATTGAAGAAGCTTCTGTAATTATCTTCATGGTTGATGTAACTACTGGTATTACCGATTTAGATGATGACATTGCTAATTTACTTCGCAAGAGCAAAAAGCCTGTTTTTGTAGTGGTGAACAAAGTAGATAATACGGCATTAGAAACAGAGTCTTCAGTGTTTTATAGCTTTGGTTTAGGCGAAATTTATACTATTTCTTCTATGAGCGGTTCAGGCACTGGTGATTTGTTAGATGAAGTTGTTAAACACTTCGAAGATATTCAGGAAGAAGAAAATACTTTGCCAAAAATTACTATTGTAGGTAGACCGAACGTAGGTAAATCTTCTTTAATTAATGCCCTAATTGGTAAAGACAGAAATATTGTAACTCCAATTGCTGGAACTACACGTGACTCAATCCATATCCATTATAACCAATATGGACACGAATTCATGTTTATTGATACCGCTGGTTTGCGTAAAAAAACCAAGGTAAAGGAAAACATCGAATTTTATTCGGTAATGCGTACCATTAAGGCTTTGGAAGACTCTGACGTGGTGATGCTGATGTTAGATGCAGAAGAAGGCTTAGAATCACAGGATATCAATATTTTTCACCTAGCGGAGAAGAACAAAAAAGGTGTGGTGATTTTGGTGAACAAATGGGACTTGATCGAAAAGAACGACAAGACCATGAAAGCATTCGAAGAGCAAATTAAACATAAGTTACAGCCATTTACCGATGTGCCTATTCTTTTTATCTCGGTGCTAAACAAGCAACGTATTTTCAAAGCCATAGAAACTGCTTTAGAAGTGCAGAAAAACAGAGCGAAGAAAATTCCTACTTCTAAGCTTAATGATGTGTTATTGCCAATTATTGAGGCTTATCCGCCGCCAGCAACCAAAGGGAAGTACATTAAAATTAAATACATTACCCAAATCAATGGGGTAGCACCAATGTTTGCTTTTTTCTGTAACCTGCCACAATATATCAAAGAGCCTTACAAGCGTTTTATTGAGAACAAGCTGCGTGAAAACTTCGATTTTTCTGGCGTACCTATCCAAATTTATTTCAGACAGAAATAAATTTTTACTCGTCATTGCGAGGAACGAAGCAATCTCTTTTGATTAACAAAAATGAAGATGGGTTGGCGGTTTGTCAGCCCTAGCATAGCTAAATTCACTGTGAGGTTACGTGCCGCAATTTTTTCGTATTGCCATCCTGAGCCCCTAGCAATATGTAAAGGATTGTGCGTAATAATGCTTCGATAAACTCAGCATGACAAGCCGTTGGAAAAAGGCGCTCCAAAAAGAACATTTTCCTAATTTTATATCATGCAAAAATCCATAGAGGTCCTTAACAGTTTAGCCACTGATATTGATACTATTTTCGAATTCTACGATTTGGCCATTGAGCATCAAAAGAAAGTTTCTCCAAAGCAATGGCAGGGATTTGATAGGGCATTGGTGCAACAAGAAATTTCGGAGGGACGCCAATATAAGATACTGGTGGAGGGAACGATAGCAGCTATTTTTGCCGTTACTTATAGCGATGCACAAATTTGGTTAGGTAAAGACCATGAAAAGGCGATTTACATCCATCGTATTGTAACCCATCCTGAGTTTAGGGGCTATGGTTTTGTGAATGTTATTGTGGATTGGGCGAAAGGATACAGTAAAGAAAAGCCTCTTGATTACATTCGAATGGATACTTGGGCTGATAATGAAAAGCTTTTAGCTTATTACACTAGCTGCGGTTTCCAACATGTAGGAGAAATCAAAATTGCCACGGATAGTGGCCTGCCAAAACATTATGAAGGCATTACGCTGAATTTGTTTGAGATTAGCTTAGGTAGTAAGGAACAAAGAGCAAAGAACAAGGAGTAAAGATAAAACTTGGAACTAAGCCCTCACTACTAATTCCTAACTCCTAGCCACTGATCATTGTTTAAGCTCTCGTATCGTTTCCAAAATAAATGCTCTGATAGCTATCATAACGTGAAGGTTCTATTTCTCCTTCTTCCACCGCTTTGATAATGGCGCAGCCAGGCTCATTAATATGCCTACAGTTGTTAAACTTGCACTGGTTAAGCCTTTCCCTCATCTCTACAAAAAAGTGGCTCAGTTCTTCTTTTTCGATGTCTACAATGCCCAGTTCCCTAATACCTGGCGTATCAATGAGGTAGCCGCCAAAAGGAAGTTGGTGCATTTCCGCAAAAGTAGTAGTATGTTGGCCTTTATCACTCCATTCGCTCACTTCACCAGTCTTTAAATCAAAATCAGGTAAAATGGCATTAATTAAGCTCGATTTGCCTACGCCGGAGTGGCCTGAGAACAAAGTAACCTTGTCTTTAAGTAAAGCTTCTATTTGTGGAATATTGGTGCCTTGTAAGGCTGAAACTTCATAGCAAGAATAGCCAATATTTTCATATATCGCTTTGTAGTCAGCTAATATTTCTAAGCCTTCATCGCTATAGATGTCAAGCTTATTAAATATCAAGCAAGTTGGAATATCATATGCTTCTGCCGTTACTAAAAACCTATCAATAAAACCTAAGGAAGTACGGGGAGATGCCAAGGTCACAATCAGAAAGGCCTGATCCAAGTTGGCTGCAATAATCTGCGTTTGCTTGCTTAGGTTAATGGATTTACGGATGATGTAGTTCTTCCGCTCATGCAAATGGTTGATGACCCCGGTGTCTGCATTAGGTTCTAGCTCAAAATCTACGTTGTCGCCAACAGCAATAGGGTTGGTGGTTTGTATGCCCTTAATACGGAACTTACCCTTAATGCGACAAGCATAAGTATGACCATCTTCGGCAAATACTTGGTACCAACTCCCGGTAGATTTAATGACTAATCCCTGCATATTTAATTTGTGTAAAGGTAGTGTTGATAGTTGACAGTTGAAAGTGAAAAGCTATTTAGTTATAACGACCTTAGACATTTTAGCTTTTGCACAAATCGCATAGCTAAGTTGTTAATCGCCTTGGTTATACTGCCACCTTAGGCACCTTAGAACATTTTAGTTTTGTAAGGTCGTATACTTAGATGCTCTAAGGTGTCTAAGATGGTTCAAATAATTGTCCTAATGATATTGCCATGTATGACATTTTAGTTTTATAGCCGTATGCTTAGATGTTCTAAGGTGTTTAAATTTAAAATAATATTAAAGAGTCTAAGGTGGTTCAAAACGAAAAACCCCTTAAAACAAAAATGCCCCAACAATCTGTCGAGGCATCTTCACTATTAAATATCGCTTATTCCGCGAAATCGAAAGTTTCCATGAATTTAGTGGTAAAGTTACCAGCTCTAAAGTTAGGGTCTTTCATCAATTTCAAGTGGAAAGGAATTGTTGTTTTGATACCTTCAATTACAAATTCGCTCAAGGCACGTTCCATGGTGCAGATTGCTTCTTCCCTAGTTTGCGCTATGGTGATCAGCTTTGCAATCATTGAATCGTAGTTAGGAGGGATTTGGTAACCTGCATATACGTGTGTATCTACACGAACCCCATGACCACCTGGTGAGTGGAAATTGGTGATTCTGCCTGGTGAAGGACGGAAGCCATTAAATGGATCCTCAGCATTGATACGACACTCAATTGCGTGCATATCAGGAGTATAATTTTTGCCAGAAATAGGAATGCCAGCAGCAACTTTAATCTGTTCTTTGATCAAGTCGAAGTTGATTACTTCTTCCGTTACTGGATGCTCTACTTGGATACGAGTATTCATTTCCATAAAGTAGAAATTACGGTGTTTGTCTACCAAAAACTCAATTGTTCCAGCACCTTCGTAGCTTACAGCTAAAGCACCTTTAATTGCAGCTTGGCCCATTTTCTCACGCAATTCATCAGTCATGAAAGGAGAAGGAGCCTCTTCTACCAATTTTTGGTGACGACGTTGGATAGAACAATCTCTTTCTGATAAGTGACAAGCTTTGCCATATTGGTCACCAATAATCTGGATTTCAATGTGGCGAGGATCTTCAATATACTTCTCTAAATAAAGACCATCATTACCAAAGGCAGCACCTGATTCTTGACGTGCGCTGTCCCAAGCATTCTCGAAATCTTCATCTTTCCAAACTACACGCATCCCACGACCACCACCACCGGCAGTAGCTTTTAAAATTACGGGATAACCCATGCCGTTAGCCAATTTGATACCTTCGCTGACGCTTTCCAACAAACCTTCTGAACCTGGAATAGTAGGTACTCCAGCTTTTTTCATGGTTTCTTTAGCCGACGACTTGTCGCCCATGCTATTGATTTGCTCAGGTGTAGCACCAATGAACTTAATCCCATAATCACGGCAAACTGAAGAAAATTTAGCATTTTCAGACAAGAAGCCGTAGCCTGGGTGTATCGCATCTGCATTGGTTAATTCCGCAGCAGAAATAATGTTAGGAATGCTCAAGTAAGAGTCTTTGCTTGGCGGTGGGCCAATACAAACAGCCTCATCGGCAAAACGTACGTGTAAGCTATCTCTATCAGCTGTAGAGTATACTGCCACGGTTTTAATGCCCATCTCCTTACAGGTACGGATAATACGCAAAGCGATTTCGCCCCTGTTGGCAATTAATATTTTTTTAAACATAATTTCTCTTTAATTAGCTGATAAGCTAATTGATTAATTTGCTAATTAAATAGGTTCTACTAAGAATAAAGGTTGGTCGTACTCTACCGGAGAAGCGTTGTCTACCAATATCTTCACGATGCGTCCAGAAACTTCACTTTCAATTTCGTTGAAAAGCTTCATTGCTTCGATGATACAAACCACTTTACCAGTGCCTATTTCGTCGCCAACGTTTACAAACGAAGGTTTCTCAGGGCTTGCAGAACGATAGAAAGTACCAATCATAGGAGATTTTATGGTGATGTACTTAGAAGTGTCTTCTGAAGCGGTAGATGCGGCTGGTGCCGCAGGTGCTGCTGCTACTGGAGCAGGTGCCGCTACTGGCGTTACAGCTGCTGCAACTGGTGCCTGTGTAGGAACGGCAGCATTTACATAAACTGGATTTTGGTTAGTTTTGATGGTAATCTTGAAGTTTTCTTGCTCTAGAGAAACTTCATTCACTCCCGACCGAGAAACAAATTTTATAAGTTCCTGAATTTGTTTAATATCCATTCTCTTTTTGTTATGTTAAATAATTGTTGTCTTATTTTGATTAACTAAGTTAAGGTTTTTAGTCTATTGTTCAATGGTTTACTGGTTCAATAGTTCATTGGTAGTAGTGTGTAAGTTTAGTGCTGAATGAACTAATGAGCTAGTGAACTAATTAACTATTATAAGCCCACTTTAAATATACTGATCCCCAGGTAAAACCTCCACCAAAGGCAGCTATAATAATGTTGTCACCTTTTTTAAGGTCTTTTTCCCATTCCCACAAACAAAGTGGAATAGTACCGTTGGTAGTATTCCCGTAACGCTCAATATTTACCATTACCTTCTCACTATCTACTCCCATTCTTGAAGCAGTAGCGTCAATAATGCGTTTGTTTGCTTGGTGAGGTACCAACCATGCTACATCATCAGAAGAAAGGCTATTTCTTTCCATGATTTCAGCAGCTACGTCGGCCATATTGGTTACTGCAAACTTAAACACAGTTTGTCCTTCTTGATAAGCGAAATGTTCTTTAGCATCAATGCTTTCATGGGTTGCTGGTTTTACAGAACCTCCAGCTTTCATGCCTAGGTATTTACCTCCTGAGCCATCGCTTCTTAAAATAGAGTCTTGTATACCGAAACCTTCTTCATTAGGTTCTAATAGTGCGCATCCACAACCGTCACCAAAAATAATACAGGTGGTACGGTCCTCATAATTGATGATAGACGACATTTTATCGCCACCTACTACCAATACTTTTTTATGTTTGCCCGACTCGATGAACTGTGCACCTGTGGTTAGTCCGAAAACAAATCCAGAGCAAGCTGCTTGTAAGTCATAACCCCAAGCATTTACAGCACCAATTTTATCTGCTAATACGTTAGCTGTGGCTGGGAAAGTAAAATCGGGGGTAGTGGTGCAAAAAATAATTAGGTCAATTTCTTTGGCGTCAATGCCTCTTTTTTTCAATAGACCATTTACGGCAGGCACCGCCATATCCGAAGTGCCCAAGCCTTCGCCTTTTAATATTCTTCGCTCTTTAATACCAGTTCTGGTGGTAATCCACTCGTCAGTAGTATCAACAATAGTTTCTAACTCCTTGTTGGTTAATACATATTCGGGAACGTAACCATTAACTGCGGTAATAGCAGCGTGAATTTTACTCATTTTGTTGTTTCTTTAATTATTGGAATGCGGCTTGTATTTTACCTACCAATCCAGTATTAATCATGTCCCTAGATTGGAAGATCATATTCTTCACAGCTTCGGGGCTCGATATTCCATGTCCAATTAATACTGGTGCATTTACCCCTAATACAGGGCTGCCGCCATAGTTTTCATAATTGAAACGGTCAAAAAACTCATCTTTCAATCCCTTTTTGATGGTTAGCACATAAAAAGATTCAGCCAGTTTAAGCATAATGTTTCCGGTAAAACCATCGCACACAATTACATCGGCTTTATCGTTAAAAAGGTCTCTACCTTCTACGTTGCCTACGAAATTAAAATGTGGGGATTGTTTCATTAATGGAAAGGTAGCCATAGCAAGCATGTTGCCTTTTTCGTCTTCTTCGCCAATGTTCATTAACGCCACCTTTGGGTTTTCAATCTGCATGATATGTTCAGCATACAAGCTGCCCAAGATGCCAAAATCTACCAAGTTGTCTGGCTTGCAGTCTGCATTTGCTCCAACATCTAATAAGAGGCCAACACCTCCTTTTAGTTTGGGCACAATGGTACAAAGACAAGGTCTAGCAATGCCTGCAATGGGCTTAACGCTAAAAACAGCGCCCACCAGCATAGCACCAGAGTTGCCTGCACTTGCAAACGAATCAATTTTGCCTTCTTTTAATAATTGAAAGCCAACAGAAATGCTAGAATTGGGTTTTTGAAGGATAGCTTTGGTAGGGTGTTCGCCCATGCCAATCACTTCTTCGGTATGTACGAATTCGAAATGATCGGGATTGAATCCTTGCTCAGAAAGAAGCGGTTTAATCTGCTGGGTATCTCCAATTAGCACTAAATGCTCATTTGGAGCCAGGGATTGATGAGCTGCTATTGCTCCCAAAACAATTGCTTTGGGAGCATAGTCTCCGCCCATAATATCGAGACCTATTTTCATAGTAAAAAATCTTTTGTGTAAGCCAAGCTGGCTTTTATTTCCATTGGCTAAGTTAACCTTAAACTAACGGAACACAAAAATTTTTCAGAAAATTAACCTATCGAAGTGTTTTCTATAACTAATTTACCGTTGTAGTAAAGGTTACCATCAACGTTGTAAGCTTGGTGAGGTACGTGTACTGCACCAGTAGTTTGGCAAGTAGTCAATGAAGGAGCTACAGCTTTGTAGTGTGTTCTTCTTTTGTCTCTTCTTTGTTTAGAAGTTTTACGCTTTGGATGTGCCATCTGAGTTTTTTATTTACTATTTTAATTTTTTCAACGCTTCCCAACGTGGGTCGTCAATTTGTTCTTCTTGTTCTTCGTTTCCTGCTTGCAGCTTGTCTAAAGTATTCAACATCTGCTCGTCACAGGTTTGTCCAGCTTGTTCGCATTTGTTGATAAAAGGCACTGCAACGGTAATGAATTCATAAATCAATTCAGAAACGTCGATTGCGGTTTCTTTTCTTGGCAAAATGATGATTTCTAAATCTTCCTCTTCGCCTTCAGCCTCTTCAGCAAACTTTACAATCTGTCTTTCATTCAATTCAATTGGTTGGTCGAAATCAGATAAACATTTGTCGCAATTTAATTTTATGGTTCCTTCAATATGGAAGCCCAAAATTAACATGGTCTCTTGTTTATCTAGCTCAACCGTTGCTTTGAGCGTTCCATCTTTAACCAAAGAATGCTCAAATGCATCAAAAAAGCTTTTGTCAATTTCGAAATCGAATTGATGCTTTCCCAATTTTAAACCGGTAAACGGGATTGAAAATTGTTTTAATGCTTTCAATTGTAACTAAATTTTAGCCTGCAAAGGTATGAAATATTTTATTAATTGAAAATAAATTTAGAAAAATGAATGCTAGAAAATATTAGAGGAATTACATCCGCTAATTATTTGGAAAACAACGGAGGTAAATTGTGGGCTCATCAGTCCTTCTTCCCGCTTTATCCCGAAAAATTCGGGATACTCGCTCCAATAAGGTTTATTTTACAAAACAAAATACAGGGAGGGGTCTTTGTTTAAGAGTATGGTTAAACTATTGTGGGTTAAAGTCGTCTTATCGAAAACCTCCACAAACAAAATGAAAATTTTATCTCCACTTATTGTTTTATTTTTTCTTAGCCTTGCTGCTAAGGCACAACATCCCAAAGTTCCCGACACTGCAGGCTATCGAATCATCGAAGAAAATAAAGCCGCCTTTCCGAAGTTTTATCGATTATTTCATGAGCTATTGGATCGAGAAGTTTTGTTGAAGCAAATCGTTTTTATCAATAAAAAAGCTACAGGACCTGGCTTTGCTAATCCCAATGGAACAATAACGCTTAACCTAGATTATTTTATTAATACAAAGCCGCGTTTTGATGATAATAGGTTGTTGGTGGTGCTGTATCACGAAGTGGGACACCTACATTATTTTGATAAAACACCTCGTCCTCAAAGAAATCCAGAAGACAGTGAAAAAGCTGCCTTTGAATATTCTCTACAGAAAACAAAAGAAATGGCTATGAATAATGATTGTTTGCCTTTAAAATCGGGTTTGCAAAATATGTTATTACGCAGTCAGAGCAACGAAATTAGTGATCCACATGTAAGGGCTTTAAAGCGAATGGTGAACGAGCCTTTGTATGCAGAGTATGTTGCCTATCAAAAAGAAAATTGTAAGTAAACTTTAATCCGTTGTTAATTGTTTATCATAAAAACAAAACAATATTATGGAAAGAGTAGAATTAATAGAGTTGTTGGAAGTTATTGAACAACAGGTGAGCTCCTCTATATTGGGTGGTAGAGAAGCTGACTATGAAGAGTTGGAGGCCTTGGGCTATGTTAAAATAGATAGGCATAGCGTACAATGGGCTGCATCTATTACACCTGAAGGCCGAGAGTTTTTGGATAGAAGTTAGTGTTAATTTGATTAATGACGTGGATTGTGGCTATTTAACTGAGGTGGCTTTACTTTATAATGGTTAAACTGCCAGTGATTTTTTGCTTGCCATCTAAATTAATAACATAATAATATACTCCCGGTGGCGAAGCTTTGCTTTTATGAAATCCATCCCAAGGTTGCTTATAACCTATGGAATTAAAAACCTCGATGCCATTTCTGGAGAATATTTTTACGGAACATTTTGGGAACATTCTCAGTTCATCTATGTTCCAAACATCATTAATGCCGTCGCCATTGGGGCTAAATGCACTTGGAGGGATTACTTTTTCAATTTTGATGACGTTTATTGTCAAGATGTTAGAAACGACTAAGTTGGAGCTAGCACATAAGGTGTTGACCGTAACTTCGCAGGTAATTTCATCCTGATTTTTTAATTTGTTGGTGGTGAAACTATCTCCTCCGATGTAAGCTATTTGCCCGTTTATTTTCCATGTATAGGTTGGGTAAGTGCCCTTATTTTTGGCTACAGCTGTAAAGGTAACCTCCATGTCCTCATAAATTTTCTTTTCATCAGTAGAGATTGCTACCTCAGGAATAACAATTGGTCTGAGGATTATGCCAATTGTATTGCTGGTCGCTACGCTACTTGCCTGGCAATATGGTGCATTGCTAGTAATGGTACAACCAATGATATCGCCGTTTTGGAGCTGATACGACTGGAAAATTTTACTGTTTTGGCCGCTAATGGCTGAACCATTAATTAGCCATTGGTAGGAAGGATTATTGCCAGCAGCATTTGAGGGGAGTGCTTCAAACGTTTGTAAGGAACCTCTACAGATATCGTTCACATCTAAAATTATTTGTACGCTTGGCAAGTCCGTTGGCCCCTGCAGTGTAATGTTATTGCTTTGCACGATAGCGTTGGCTACGCATGGATCGAGGTTGGTTAGTGAGCAGCTGACAACATCATTTCCTTTTATTGTAGAACTGCTAAATGTACTTGCATTTGCATTGGGTACATCAATGCCATTTACTTTCCATTGTAGGGTTGGGTTGCTTCCACCATTGATTAAGCTTGCCGTGAATACCGAAGGGAAATCAGCGCAGGTAACGTTTTTGTCTACGGTAATGCTAATTTGGGAATTTGTTTTTGCCTTAACATCTATCGGGTTAGAGGTAATCTCGCATCCGCTGGTAGTGGTAACTTTTACGGTATATACTCCGTGAGAAAGCGTGGTGTAGCTCCCTGTATAAATGTTTGAAAATTTAATTACTCGGGCATTGTCAAAATCGCTCACAAAAAGATTGTTGTGGTCGTCCATGAAAATACCCACAGGTTTTATCTGATTTGGATTGCTCCCAGGTCCATTTCCTCCAGCGATGATCATGCCCGATGGAGCGCCTAATGCCCATTTCAAGACGGCGTAACCTGTATAATCGCAAATGTACATGTTGTCGGTTTGGTCAACATAAATTCCTAAAGGGTTGGTAGATAATGAGGCGACAGTGATGCCAGAGCTGGCTCCAATGACCCACTTTTGAATTCGAGTATTATCGGTATCGCAGATGTAGAGATTGTTCTGGCTGTCTACAAAAATTCCGGTAGGACTAGCCAGCTGGTTGGAACTTCTCCCTGTGCCATTTCCTCCAGCCACAACCCTTGCTGGGCCAGTAGCATTGGTGAACATTAAAATTCTTTCATCATTCTGTGCGGAGACATAAAGATTTCCGGCATTATCAAAGCAAACGCGAGTTGGAGCCCCAATACCCGATGCTATAGTGGTTCCGCTAGTTGCTCCTGGAGCCCATTTCTGCACTCTTCCGTTATTTTGGTCGGCCACGTAGATGTTCCCATTTCTATCTACGGCTACGCCTGTAGGCCTGTTAAATTGATTTGCGCCGCTTCCAGAACCATTTCCTCCCGCTACGGTAATTCCAGAAGTTGCTCCGGGAGCCCATTTTTGGATGCGATTATTGGTCATGTCTGGAATGAAAAGATTTCCGTCTTTGTCCACAAATATTGCAGCTGGATTATAAAATTGGTTGGATGCACTTCCAGAGCCATTACCACCAGCAACAACAACTCCGTTATTCTGTTGTGCAATATTTTGGTTTAAAATTGGTACTCCATCAAGCATCCAGGTGATTGATCGAACGGGTTCTGAACTTTTTACGGTAAGCATATCGCCAACACAAGTTCCACCATCTAAAACCACACTACAAGATTTCGGTTTGTTTTCTGATGATTTCTTGGTGGTGAATGAACTGTTTAAAAAGAAAGAAAAAAAGCTGATGCTAATGAATAAGAGGTTGTTTAGATGAGCGTTTTTCATCTCTATCAGTTGGCGTCGTCCTTCACGTCGGCAGCAGTTTCAATAATTTTACCACCAGTTTTTAATTGGTTGCGTAGCATTGCCTCTTGTTCCTTCCGGTTTTTCACAATGTGAATGGCCGCAAATAAGGCCTCCATGAATGAGGTAGGGTCAGCTTGGTTTTTGCCTGCAATATCATAGCCGGTGCCATGATCAGGAGAAGTACGTACGAATTTTAACCCCGCAGTGTAGTTTACACCTGTTTCAAAAGCAATGGTTTTAAAAGGAATTAGGCCTTGATCGTGGTACATAGCCAATACTGCGTCAAATTGTTTATAGGTTCCATTGCCAAAAAATCCATCGGCAGGATAAGGGCCAAAGCTAATAATCCCTTTATCGAAAGCTTCTTGGATGGCTGGGGAGATAATTTCAGCTTCTTCGTTACCCAATAGGCCATTGTCGCTAGCATGTGGGTTAAGACCTAAAACGGCAATCTTCGGTTTCTCGATCCAGAAATCCTTTTTCAGGCTTTCATTGATCAATTGTAGTTTCTTAACGATTTTTTCTTTGGTAATGCTTTTGGCTACGTCGGCCACAGGAATATGCCCTGTTACTACGCCAACGCGTAAAAGATCACTTACCAAAAACATTAACACATCATTGCTTCCGCTACGCTCCTGAAGATATTCGGTATGTCCAGGAAATTTAAAATCTGCAGATTGGATGTTGTTTTTGTTGATAGGAGCGGTTACCAATGCATCAATGGCGCCACGAACTAGGTCGTCGGTAGCTTTTTGCAGTGAAATGAAAGCATATTTACCTCCAGTTTCATTGGCCGTGCCCAAATCTATCTTAATATCCTCGTCCCAACAGTTGATCATATTAGGTTTATGAGCAGCAGCAGCTTCTGCATTTGGGATTACATTAAACATGAACTCACTTAAACGTAAAGTTTTGCGATGAAAAGAGGCAACCTTGGTATGGCCATAAACAATTGGTGTGCAGTAATCTAAAATCTTGCTTTCGGCAAGTGTTTTTAAAATTACCTCTAAACCAATGCCGTTAATATCGCCTATACTAATACCTATCTTAACTTTGTTGCTCATGCTCATGTTTAAATTTAGCGCAAAATAAGGATTAGATGTGAGATATAAGAAATGAGATGTGAGATTTGAGACACATCATCAAACTTTGGATACCTGTTTTCGAACTCGTTTTACTTTCTTAAGGTTTTAAAAAAGTAGCGCAAAGTGATGTTGTTCATAATGAAAAACACAGGTGCCTCGTGAAATGCAACTCCCAGCAATCGTAATTCGTAAATCTACAATCGTAAATCCTTACCTTTGGCACATGAGTTTAGTTAAAGCGAAGAAGCATTTAGGGCAACATTTTCTAACAGATAAGAATATTGCACAAAAAATTGTGGATGGACTTATCCATACCGATAAATACCATCAAGTATTGGAGGTGGGGCCTGGGATGGGGATTTTATCGGATATTTTGCTGTCAAGAGAGGATTTAGAGACCTTTCTGATTGATATCGATGTGGAATCTTTCAACTTCCTTCGCGAAAAATATCCTAAGTTGGGCGATAGGCTCATTAACGGAGACTTTTTAAAACTCAGCTTCGAATCTATTTTCCCAGGTAAGTTTGCTGTAATTGGAAATTTCCCTTACAACATCTCTTCCCAAATCTTATTCAGGATCTTGGAGAACCGCCAAAACATAGTGGAAATGGTGGGTATGTTCCAAAAAGAAGTAGCCGAGCGTGTGGCCGCCAAACCGAGCACTAAGGAATATGGGATATTGAGCGTGCTTACTCAAGCGTATTATGATATTGATTACCTGTTTACCGTAAAGCCAGGAACGTTTAATCCGCCACCAAAAGTGAATTCGGGTGTAATTCGTTTATCTAGAAATAGTGTAGAAGAATTAGGCTGCGATGAAAAATTATTTTGGAGAGCAGTAAAAGCAGGCTTTAATCAACGTAGAAAAACGTTGAGGAATGCGCTTTCGGCAGTAGTGCCTAGAGATAAACTGGGAGAACATCCTTTTTACGAGAAAAGAGCAGAACAACTTACCGTAACCGATTTTATTGAATTGACTAATTTTTTATCTACCAGATGATGCAACTTTAGTTAAGAACCTTACATCTTTAATGGTAATGAAGATTTCAATTTGCACACTTTTAATTTCATTGCTAGGACTGGCAGCCTCTGCCCAGCAAGATCAAAACCAACAAGATTTGGACGCGCTATATCAGGCGATCCAAAAAATGCCTTCGTATAAAAAGCTGTTAAAAGGGGATGCCGATTATCAGCGGCTATATGAAGAGGTTAGGGAAAAGGTAAAAGATGCAGATGAGAAAACTACTTTTAAGCAATTAAGCCGTTTAATTTATCCCATTAACGACAACCACTTGGGGTTTTACCGCACACCTGACTCAACTTTAAAGTCAGCCTATGCTAATTTGCCCATCAATATCGATTCTTTAAGGAAACAGCTGGTTCAAAAAGACAAGAATGAGCTGGAAGGTATTTATTACATGGGCGATTACGATTTTGGACTTTACACTACCGATCAACAACACTATAAACTTTTATTACTGAAAAATGGGATTTTAATGAGTGAAATCATTAAAACACCTTATGGTGGACATGACTGTGTCCAATACGGAGGGAGGAATGTTCCTTACCAATTGATTAAAAACGTTAGATTGATCAATGGACAGCTTATCGGAACTCCATTTGTGAAAAGTAAGGAAAAGAGATTTTCTACCCTTGCTAAATCAGCTGAAAATTTTGAATACAAACCAATCGATAGTGAAACGGGCTATTTGAGGTTGAGCAGCTTTAATGCTGATCATGCCAATGTCAAAAAATCGGAAGAGTTTTTTAAAACCATCGATGGGCGTTTGGCTTCCAAATATTTGATTGTAGACTTACGGAATAACAGCGGTGGTGCTTTTAAAACTTCACAAAAATTTATAGACCTTTTTAAAAAGTATAAAGGCAAGATATTTATCCTACAAAATGCTCAAACCGTAAGCAATGCGGAGCAAGTCATTATTGCGTTAAAAGGGCAAAAAAACATAGTAACGCTTGGGGAACAATCTAAGGGGATGATTACATTTGGCAGCAATTACGGAAAAACAATATTGCTTCCCAGTGGCCGCTTTACCTTTTACCCAACGGATATGACTGGTGTTGACAAGGACCTTGCTCATGAAAGCAAGGGTGTTGATCCAGATGTGCAATTAGATCCTTATAAGAGTGATTGGATTGAACAAACGCTCGAATACATTAAAAAAACGCCTTAGGCATGAGTAAAAAAATATTAATTGTCGACGATTTACATCCGGTTTTTAAAGAACGTGCTACAGCATTGGGATATATTGTTGACGATAGACCGTTAATTACACGAGAAGAGACAATTGCAGCCATTGCTGATTACGAAGGAATTGCCGTAAGAACCAAATTTAGGATAGACCAAGAAATTTTTGAAGCAGCGCCTAAGCTTGAATTTGTAGCAAGAGCAGGAGCTGGACTTGATAATATTGACGTTGACATTGCCAAGCAACGTAGCATTGCTCTTTTGGCTGCCAATGAAGGGAATATGAATGCGGTGGGAGAGCACGCCATTGGGTTGTTGTTGTCGTTAATGAACAATTTCCGCCAGGCTGATTTGCAAATCAGAAATGGCATCTGGGACCGTGAAGGCAATAGAGGGTATGAGTTAAAGGATAAAACGGTTGGTATTATTGGTTATGGCTTTATGGGACAAAGCTTTGCCCGCAAGCTGTCGGGCTTTGGCGTAAATGTGCTGGCTTATGACAAGTACAAAACTAACTTCAGCGATGACTATGCGAGGGAAGTGAGTATGGAAGAAATTGTAAAGCATAGCGACGTGTTGAGCCTACATATCCCATTGACTAGAGAGACCAAACAAATGGTTAACGACGAATATTTCTTTCACTTTAAAAAGCCCATTTTTTTCATCAATACGGCTAGAGGCGAAATTGTAAATACCCAATCGGTACTGAATAATATTGCTAACGGAAAAATTATTGGTGCGGGCCTAGATGTATTGGAAAAAGAGAAATTTCCAGTCTTGTTGGAGCAACCCTGGTATGAGTCGCTGAAAACCAATGAGAAAGTGATTTTAACGCCTCATGTGGGTGGCTGGACATTCGATTCCTATCGTAAAATTTCTGAAGTTTTAGCCCAGAAGTTAGAGAATATGAATAGATAATTTGTTAAATTGGCACAAACAAAACAATTTAGACAAGTATAGGTAGAGAAAAGATTTTCAAAACTTATATCTCTCTATTCGTATCTAATTATGGCTAAGCATCATATATACAAAACCAACTTGGTTTGGGTAGGCAACAAAGGTTCAGGTACAATGGATTACCGTTCGTACGATCGTGATTTTACCGTAGAAATAGAAGGTAAAATGCCCATTCAGGGTTCTTCTGATTCAGTTTTTTTAGGCGATAAATCAAAATATAATCCCGAGGACTTGTTGCTTTCTTCTGTATCTTCTTGCCACATGCTTTGGTATTTGCACCTATGTTCCAAAAATGGGATTGTAGTGATTGAATATACCGATAATGCAACAGGTACGATGACCGAGAATGCGGATGGCAGCGGCAAGTTCACCGAAATTCTGTTACAGCCGCAAGTGGTGATTTCAAAACCAGAAGATATTTCTTGGGCCAACTCTCTACATGCAGAGGCCAATAGAATGTGCTTTATTGCCAGTTCGCTTAACTTTCCGGTTAAGCATCAAGCTAGTTGTACCGCTATAGGTAAATAACATCTCATCGACATTTTTGTGTGATGTGTTTACGTTGTTTATGTTAATGGTGTGCAGTTGTTTGTGCTTTAAAAGCAGTTAGTTACAGATGTAAATTCGTTAAACAATGGATGTTTAATGGATATTGCAGCCACTAAAAATTCCATCGATTTATTTGCTTTTATAGTTTTAGGCTTATATCTTCGTTTTTAACACAAGGCAAGACTATGTAGGTTAATCACCCATGTAGTCTTGTTTGTTTTTTAAGAGGATTAAAGAAAAGAAATAGCGTTATGGCAGAAATTACCTACTACACTAAAGAAGGGTTAGATAAACTTAAAGAAGAATTACATCAGTTAAAAACTGAAGGGAGATCATCAATAGCAAAAGCCATTGCTGAGGCCCGTGATAAAGGTGATCTATCGGAAAATGCAGAGTATGATGCAGCCAAAGAAGCACAAGGTTTGCACGAAGCAAAGATTGCAAAATTAGAGACGGTATTGGCTAACTCTAGATTGCTAGATGAGTCGAAGTTGGACTTGTCAAAAGTATTAGCACTTTCTATCGTTAAAATAAAAAATGTAAAAAACGGCGCTACCATGACCTATCAGTTGGTAGCTGAAAGTGAAGCTGATTTAAAATCGGGAAAAATCTCTGTAAAATCGCCTATTGCTCAAGGTTTGTTGGGTAAATCTGTGGGTGATAAAACTGAAATAGAAGTGCCAGCAGGCAAAATCGAATTCGAAATTCTGGAAATCTCTAGATAATAATTGAGCCTAAAGCTTAAGGCTTAAAGCGATATAGCTTTGAACTTTTAGCTTTAGGCTTTTAGCTTAAATTTATGGCAAGCATCTTTTCTAAAATAGTAGCGGGAGATATCCCGGCGCACAAAGTAGCGGAAACCGAAGATTTTTTGGCCTTTTTGGATATCAGTCCTTTGGTGTTGGGCCATACTTTGGTGATTCCCAAAAAAGAGGTGGATTACATTTTTGATGTAGATGACGAGCTTTATCAAGGCTTGATGTTGTTTGCCAAGCGAGTGGCTGCGGGTATTAAGAAAGCTTATCCTTGCGATAGGGTTGGAGTAGCAGTAATTGGTTTGGAAGTGCCGCATGCGCATGTGCACCTTATTCCTATTAACCACATGAACGACATGAACTTTGCCAATCCTAAATTGAAACTTAGCCAAGAGCAATTGGCTGAAGTAGCAGCGAAGATTAAAGCAGAGCTAACCCCAAACCCCTAAAGGGGCTTCGAATAGTGGCGAATACCAGTCCCCTCTAGGGGATTTAGGGGTTCAACTTCTCATTGTTTTGATGACGCTCCGCATCGCGGATGGTTTTTTTCTCTAGATTTTTGGCAAGTGCCTCTTCCAGGTTAATTCCTGTTTGGTTGGCCAGGCACATGAGTACAAAAAGCACATCAGCCATTTCGTCCGCTAAATCTACTTGCTCATCACTTTTTTTGAAAGATTGCTCTCCGTATTTACGAGCCATGATGCGGGCAACTTCGCCCACTTCTTCCATTAAAATAGCTGTGTTGGTGAGTTCGTTAAAATAACGGATTCCAGTAGTGTTAATCCAATGATCAATGGTTTGTTGTGCTTCGGTAATGGTCATGGTCAAAGATAAGGATTGGGAATTAATGACCAATGGTTAAGTATTAATGATTAGTGGTTAATGATCAATGATTAATTAACTATGTACTAATTACTAATATGCAGTTAACCAAATAACCAGTTAGACGGTTAATCAATAGGCGGGATATGACAACTTCAAAGATCTCTCCACTACGGTCGAGATGACGGCATAGGAGAGAACGGTGCATAATTACTAACCACTATTAACTAACTACTAATATGCAGTTAACCAAATAACCAGTTAGACAAATAACCTGCATTAATGAGATCCTTCGTGGCACTCAGGATGACAAAAGATTTACTTCGTAGCTGCTTCGCGGTCCTCGTCGTTGCACTTCCCTCGGAATGACAAAAGGCTGCGGTCGAGATGACGGCATAGGAGAGAACGGTGCGTAATTACTAACCACTAGTAACTAACCACTAAGATACAATTAACCAATAACCAGTTAAACGGTTAACCTGCATTAATGAGATCCTTCGTGGCACTCAGGATGACAAAAGATTTACTTCGTAGCTGCTTCGCGGTCCTCGTCGTTGTACTTCCCTCGGAATGACAAAGGTCTACAATCGAAGTGGCGGAGTAAGAAAGAACAGTGCACAATTACTAACCCCCTAACTCCTAGCCACTAGTCCCTAATTAAACCATCATCAATACTTCCAAAGCTTCTAGCTCTAAGCTAAAAGAAAAGTATCCACCAAAAAACAGTTTGGTTTTGAACGATTGAGGTAAGCAGCCAAAGAATTTCTTAAAGGCATTGGTGAAATGGGTTGCGTGTTTGTAACCTACCATCTCGGCGATTTCGGTAATGCGATATTGGCCCGTCAGTAACATTTCTTTAGCTTTTTCCATTTTGCAGGAAATCATATGCCCAAAAACAGTAGTGCCGAATAGCAGTTTGAAATGTTTTTTTAAATATTGCTCATTAGTACCTGCAGTTCTGGCCAATGAAGTAATGGTATGGGAATCGGCAATGTTGTTTTCAATAAGTTCCTTTACCAAAATCATCTTTTCTACCTCCAGAGGTTTCAGGGTAGCGGGGATTAGCTTTTCTTCCTCGTGTTGGGCAAGCTGTAGGCTAAGCAGCTCAATAATTTTTGCTTTGGTATATAATTGCTTTAAATGATCTCCAAAATCACAGCTGTTGATTTCGTTAAGAATGTTTTTTAGCTTGGGACTTAGTAAAAGGTTTTTATGGAACAGTTTTCCAATTCCTTTCAAGTTATACAACGGAGTGCTGTAATCCTGTGGCATGTACCTATAAAAGAAAGTCTCACTCAAATAGATATGCACCAAATCACAATCCCCTTTGCTGGTAATTATGGTGGTTTCGCCTTTTGGCAACAGGATAATATTGTACTCTGCTTGTTTAAAAGTATCTGCTTTTTGGACTGCAGCGTTTTTAATGCTGCAACTTCCCTGCATACAGTATTGGATCAGCAAGAGGTTCTGATCTGAAGAAATGCAAATTGTATTGGTACCTACTTCTTCTGATGAAAGCTTCCTGAACAAGAACTTGTCAAATGTTAAGTTCTTCGACAGCATAGACTTATCTGAGCTGCTTGAGGCAATACATAGACTTAAATTAAGTGGAATTGCTTTTTCTTTTTGCGTTGCTAAATTTTCGTATGGGGTCATTTCGTAGGGTAGTGTTAAACTTATATTTGCCGCAAATTACATTTATTTAGACTTTTTCTAAATAAAAAGTGAAAATTAATAGGGAATAATGAAGCATTTTTTACTCGCCATATTATGGGTTTTCACCCTTAATACTGTTGCAAAAGCTCAAACTGGAAATATTTCGGGAAAAATTACCATGGAAAATAAAGAGCCTGTGGTGGGCGCTGTGGTCATGATCAAAGCTTTAAACAAACAAACCTTATCTGATGAAAAAGGACACTACGAGTTAAAAAACATCCCTTATGGCAGTCATGTATTGGAAATTGGCTCCATGGAAATTCATCCAAAGAAGCAAACCATTACCATAGATAGAAGCGAACATGTCTTCAACGTTTCGACAAAAGTAAAGGACAACAAAACGCTGAATGAGGTGAGTATTACTGGTAAAACAGAAAAGAAAAAAATGGAAACCAGTGGGTTTGCGGTTAACGTGATAGATACCAAAGAAGCTTCTTTGAGAAATGTACAAACAAATGAATTATTGGATCGTACAGTTGGCGTTCGAATTAGACAGAATGGAGGATTAGGTTCTAATGTTGAATATAATCTGAACGGTATGTCTGGTAGAGCAGTAGGGATTTTTATTGATGGCATTGAGATTTCTACCTATGGATCATCATTCAATCTAAATAATATTCCACCTGCAATGATTGAACGGATAGAAGTATATAAAGGGGTTTTGCCTGCTCACTTAACAGGTGATCTTCTAGGGGGAGCAATTAATGTGGTTTTGAAAAAGGGTTTTTCTCATAACAATATTACGCTGGCAGCTTCTTACGGATCATTCAATACTTTTCAAAGTGACGTCTCAGCCATGTATCGCCATAACAAAACAGGTTTAACAGTTAGGGCATCTGGTTTTTATACCAATACGGATAATAGTTATAAGATTTGGGGCAAATTTGCTCGTAACACCATGCCTGATGGTACCATGCAATACGTAACAGCTAAGCGGTTTTGGGATGGCTATCGATCTGTTGGTGGTAGGATAGAAGCCGGCTTTACAAATGTGAAATGGGCAGATCAATTTTTTGTTGGTTTTAATGGGGGAGATACCTATCGTGAATTACAGCATGGACAAACCATGTCGCAACCTTACATGGGAAGATTTACAGAAGCTCGTTCAGGTGTATTCAGTTTGAACTATAATAAAAGCAATCTTTTTACGAAAGGTTTAGACCTAACTGTAAATGCAAATTATAGTAAAAGAGAAACCTATGTACAAGATACTGTAAGTTGGGTGTATAACTGGAGCGGTGAGAAAATGATTGGTTTTCATGGAACGCCTGTGAAAACTAGACTTGGTGGACAACAAGGGGAGCCAACCATGAACACCATTGACCGAAAAGTTAGCACTGTGAGGTCTAATTTAGGCTATAATGTTTTTGATGGGCACAGAATATCTCTTAACCATGTGTATTATACCGTAGATAGATTTGATGAAGATGCGCTTAGGGTAGTCGTTGATAGAGTATATAGGGCTGAAAATGATCTTCAAAAAAATGTATTTGCTCTTAATTATGAAGCAGACTTTTTTACCAGTCGCTTAAAAACAAACTTGTTTGCAAAGAGATACATTCAGGATATGACCATGCTAAATCCAACGAGGAAATCAATAAATGGACAAAATGTTTTTGTACGGGAGGAAATTAAAAGCAACAAGAGTATCACTGGTTACGGATTAGCTGTTTCCTATTCCATTACACCAAAATATGTTTTAATAGCTTCTGCTGAAAAAGCGGTACGCATGCCATCAGAAACTGAGATTTTTGGAAGTCCTGATGAAAATGTAACGGCAAATATAGCCATCCAACCAGAAGTTAGTGATAATTTGAATATTGGATTTAGACTGGGGGCATTCGAGTTTGGTAAACATAAGGTATCTATTTCGTCAAATGCGTTTTGGCGAAATGTGAAAGATAAAATCATGCGTCAAACCAATATTCGTAGAATAGAAGATGATTTAGAATTGGCCCCATTTGTAAATTTAGGACTAGCCCAGTCTCTGGGATTTGAAGGGGAGGTATCTTATACCTACAACAACAACTTCAACTTCATGCTTAACTTCTCAAAGTTTAACTCATTGTTTAAACAAGAGTTTGACCCTAATTCTGGTCTACGTTTGGAGTACTATGATCAGCAGATACCTAATGAGCCATTTTTTACCATTAATGGTAATGCGCAATATAGACTGAATAACATTATTCAGAAAACGTCAATCCTAAGCTTGTATTACAATTTTGGCTACGTAGCTCCTTTTAGCACTGGTTGGATAAAAACTGATTATGGTACAACACCTACACAGTTTTCTCATGATTTTGGAGCTAGTTATCGCTTCCCAAATCGAAGATTAGTAGCTAGTTTGGATCTTAAAAACGCCTTTAATGCAGAGGTTTACGACAACTTTGCCGTGCAAAAACCTGGACGAGCGGTATACTTTAAATTGAATTACATTATCGATAAATTTTAATACAATAAATATGAAAAAGAACATTTATAAAATGGCCTTGCTTGGAACTGTGGTAGCAGCAGCTTCCTTTAGCAGTTGTAAGAAAAGTAGTTCTGGTCCAGAGACACCTGGACAAGCTGATCGTTGGATTACGCTATCAGGCGCCGTGATGAGAGCCAACCCTGGTGATGGTGATGGGGGAACGAAAGTTTACAGTATTAAGTTAGAAGATGCTCACAACTCTAATTTTGTGGTAGACGTTTTTGGAAAGAATGGTGTGAACGATATTGGCTTTGGTGTGAAATCTTCACGTACAGCAAGACTACAAGCATCTGCAGATGGGAAATATCTTTATAATATACAATATACAGGCGCAGATGGTGGAGTATTTAACAAATATGAAGTAGGTGGCGGTAACGTATATAAAGAAGTTGGATCTGCAATTAATACTTCTGTTTACGTAGGCACATCCCCTCGTTGGGTAAAAGCTGCTGAAGGTATTGGTGTGGCAGTAGACGTAAAAGTTGATGTGACCAGAAAAGGTACCGCTCCAAACGAAACAATTAATACCATTAAGAGCTCGGGCATTATCCTTACACTGGATTTAAATAATCCTCGTATAAGTAATGTTAATAAGGCATACTTTGAATTGCCTGCGCTTAGTGCTGACGAAATCGCTAAAGGATATCATGTCTTCCGTTTTGATGCACCAGTTTTGAACAAAGCTGGAGATAAGCTGTATATTGGTACTTGGATGCGCCAATATGATATGAACGCATTTGTAACGTATAACACTACAGGTTCACCTGTATATACAAACGGAACACTTCCAAGGCTAGCAACGCGTACACTTGTAGTCGACTATCCATCTTTAGAAAATCCTAGATTCATAACATCTACACAAGCTACTGGTGATAACAGTGGATATAGAAGTCCAATGTCTTATGTGGCTACTGATGGGAGCGTTTATCAAGCAACACATAGGGAAATTGCTGGCACTGGTGGTTCTAAAATTCTTAAAATAGGAACAAATAATCAGTATGATAATAGCTATGTGTTAAGTCTAGATGCTGCATTGGGGGTAACCAACAGCTATATCGAAACTTGGAAATATGCGGGAGACGGAATAGGTTTTGTGATTTATAACTTAAATGGTACTGGAGGTTATATTGCTCGTGTGGATTTAAATCAAAAAACGGCTACAAAATACGCAATCCCAGGTGAGGCTAGTCTTGATTTTGGACAGCACCAAGGTATAGCGCTTCATGGCGATTACGTTTATATCCCAGTTACAGGGGTAGGCGTAGATGGAAATATCTATATTTTCAATAGAAAAACTGGAGCAATGACAGTAGGAGCTAAGCTAAAAAATATTTCAGGAAATCGTTATATCGGCGCTTATTAACAACTGGTATAAAATCTACTAATTAAATAATCTCCAAGCTTAGAGTTCCTAAGGGTTTCTCTGGGCTTTGGAGATTAATAACTATGAAAAATAATGAAAAACACTAAATCAGTATTCCTAAGAATTGCAGTAGCTGTGGTTTTGGGAACTGCAGCCTTTGCGGGTTGCAAAAAAGATCAACGTCAAGTTGAAGAGAAAATCGAAAAACTGTCGGTAGGCTATGAAAAGGAAAAACGCTTTTTGTCTATTATGCTTGCTGTGCCATTGGATAAAGTAATTTATAATGAAAAAGCGGAGGAATTTATTGTTGGGGAAAGAGTGACGCTCAGTTTAAAAAAAGTACTGGAGTTATATGCGGAAGCTAATGAGTATAAAAATGTTTATGAAAAATAAAATGAAAAATATACTCATACTCGCTTTGCTTTTGGTTTTTGGTAGAACTGCTGAAGCAAATATGGTCTTATCGGGTTTTAACCTTAATGGCGCTAGCTCAGGCAATAAATTTATGATTAACAATTTACATGCGACTACTGATATTGAATTTAGATTTACATTATTAAAATATAGTGATCAATATGCACCAGGGGATTGTTATGTAACGCTTTTATATACTGAAAGTCCAGAAAATAATAATTACGACAGCCATCCTTCTACCATTGAACTTTCTCCAACTAAATACGTGCGTAAATCTGAATTTGCTTCAAATGGTACTATTTTTCAGTCAGTTTGGCTCCCCGCAGTTTTACCTGCATATAAATTTTCGGGTAAAATTGTTATTAGGTATAGATTTTTCCTTTCTGCGCAAAACAAAGAAGTATCGTGGTATTCAACAACAAAGTATGATTTGACTATTCCTCCAAGTACCATCAGTAATGATGACTATACGGGAGCAATTGAGCTTTCATCGGTAGCAATAGCAGGTAGTACAAAAGAGGCTACGTATTCCCCTCAAGAGAGACCACTTTGCTATAGTCCTTCTCAGCACTCAATGACAAAAGATATTTGGTATAAGTTTATAGCAACTGCGTCAAACTACGAGTTAAGGTTTAATAATGTCGTTTTTTTTGGACATACGGTGGGTTATCTATATTTAAAAACAGCGCTCTATAACTCATCTCTAAATTTGATAGATTGTTACAGGAATAATGTGTCCAGTTTTTCTAATCTGACTATAGGGCAAACTTATTATATCAGATGTTGGGCTGAGAACGGAAACCCAGATAAAACAGTGGAGTTTAACGTTTCATTAGTTCCTAGAGGGGGAAATGTTATAAAAAAAATTAACTTTTACTCTGTGGAAATGGGACGTGAGTTAATAGTAGATTATTCCAAAGATTCGTCTATACCAGATTCAGATATTACATTTGAGTGGAGTATCTTGCCGGGCAGAGAAGAGACAGCGAACGTGGTCGTTAACCAATCCTCTGATAGCCCACATCGAATTATACTGGAGTACGGAAACGATGATTATGATAAAAGTTTTGGTGTGAAGGTGAGAATGAAGCGGGTCAGCACAGGAGAGGTATTAACAGATTGGTATATATATTCTGGCTATATATACATATGATTTTAATTGTCCAATTGAAAAAAACCAAAACCGGTAGTTTCTATTTAGGAGCTTATTAATCAATTACTCTATCTAACAAAAAAACGCCCTGATTTTATCTCGGGGCGTTTTTTTGTTTAACTCCATGCAAATCCTCAAGCGTGAAGCTAAAATTACACTAACTATAGGTAAACATAGGTCCTCGGAAGATTGAAATTGGTCTCCAAGCATCCAAACCTAACTCATCAATCCCTTATTCCCTATTCTTGGTATCTATGGTAATCGTCACTGGGCCATCGTTTAATAAACTAATTTTCATGTCGGCACCAAAAATGCCACATTGCACCTCTTTCCCAATCAGCAAACCCAATTGTTTTTTCATTTCTTCATAAAGTGGAATGGCCTTATCGGGTCTGGCAGCACGAGTAAAGCCAGGTCGGTTACCTTTTTTGGTAGAGGCAAATAAGGTAAACTGGCTAATCAACAAAATATTTCCATCAATATCGGCTAGGGATTTGTTCATCAGTCCATTTTCATCACCAAACACACGCATGTTGGCAATCTTCTGGGCCAGCCATTCCAAATCTTCTTGCGTATCGGCATCTTCAATGCCCAATAAAACCAAAAATCCGTTGGTAATTTCTCCTGTAATCGCTCCATCTACTTTACAACTTGCTTCAGTTACCCTTTGTAATACTGCTCTCATCCCGTACTTAATGTTAATTTTGTCTTATGAAATACAAGTATATACTGTTTTTTGTAATTCTGTTAATAAGCTGCCAACAAAAACGGGAGATGCAAACCAGTTTTTACTTTTGGAAAACGGTATATCAGTCCAATGTCGCTGAGCAAAGCTATTTGCAACATTTCAACAGCAAAAAGTTATTTGTAAGGATTTTAGATGTAGATAAGGATTTAAATGGTGGAATCAGTCCAGTAGCACCCATCAAATTTAAAGATCAATTTCCTGCGACGTTAGAAATGGTACCCGTGGTTTTTATCGTCAATGAGGTGCTGAAAGAAATTGATGATGCCCAGGTTAAAAAGCTCGCTGCTAATATCGTACAATTTGTAGAGGCGAAGGTAAAACAAGCAGGCAAATCAAGTTATGGAGAACTGCAAATAGACTGCGATTGGACCACCACCACCAGAAGCAACTACTTTCTGTTGCTTAAAGAAATTAGACAGCGTCTAAAGAACAAAACAATTTCATCTACCCTGCGATTGCATCAACTGAAGAATCAAGAAAAAAGCGGTATTCCACCGGTAGACAAAGTATTGCTGATGTGTTACAACATGGGGAACCTAAGGAAATACGGAACGCAAAATTCTATTTTAGAGGTACAGGAGTTGAAAAAATATGCGGGAAAAAATTTAGCTTATTATCCCATGCCAATAGATGTGGCTTTGCCATTGTTTTCGTGGGCAGTGGTATTTAGAAATCAAAACTATGCAGGAATTTCCAAACGCTTGAAGCTGGCAAATCTGAACGCTAATGGTGTATTTACTAAAATGCATAATGGACTGTATCAGGCAAATACCGATCTGCCTGAATTTGGTCTTTACAAAAATGATGAAATTAGGTTTGAAGCGAGTAAATTTGAAGATATCAGACAGACTACTGTCTATCTTGATCAATATCTATCGAGAAAACCGCTGAATTTATTGTTTTATCATTTAGATGAACAAACACTCAATAATTTTAAAATCTATGAACTGGAAGAAATCACTCATATTCTGCGCTAGCTTTTTAACCGTATTTTTTGGTGAAATTGTGGTGAACATTGCCTGTGGTGGTGAAATAGATCCTTACGATTATTACATTTCCTATTTTCATAATGATGTACAGGGGAAAGAGTATAATCAATTTAGCTTTAGCGAATGGGAATACCTTTATCACGATCAAGAAAGTGTAGATGAGTATGATTTGAACAGTGCCGAGTGGGCCAATTACTTAAAAGTTAAAAAGGAAGATGTCCACCGACTAATGTATGAAAGCGATAGTGCTACGAATGTTCTTTTGGCAAATCTTACCAAGAACAATTTAAAACAGCTGCCTCAAGATTTGCAACAGAGTACTTTTGTGAAAGCCTTGGCTAAAAATAAACCGGCCTTAGCCTATTTTGCCTTCGCTAAAAGTTGTGAACCTTTAGCGTCCGTAAATTATGATCCGTGGAATCCAATACAAAGAGATACCGCACAAATGGTAAACAAAGCAAAAGAGGCTTTGGCTCAGTTAGCACAAGTAAAAAAGGATACTTTCTTAAAATTGCGGTATGCCTACCAAGCCCTTAGAATGTACCATTATGCAGAAAATTATGAAGCTTGTAAAGCGGTATACAAGCAGTACGTGGAGCCGCTTACATCTACCGATTTAGCCAAAGGCTGGGCCATGGCCGTTTATGCAGGTTCGGTTCGTTATGCTGGAAATCCCACTGAAGCGGCTTACCTTTTCTCAAAGGTATTCAACAGTAATCCGGAGCGAAGGGTACAAGCCTACAAGAATTTTCACTATGCTTCAGCAGCCACGGATGAAGTGTTGACTTTTGCCAAAAACGATGAAGAGAAAGCCTATATTTTGGCAATCAAAAGTTTTGGTAATCCGGAGTATGATCTTAATGCCTTGGAGAAAGTATATGCTAGTGCCCCAAGCAATTTAATGAACGGAACGCTACTGGTAAGGGAAATCAATAAACTGGAGAAGAATTTGAATATGCCGTCTGGCTTGGAAAAAAACTACTACTATGGTAATGATCAACTGCAAAAGGACAATATCAGAAAAGCTAATCTGCAACAGTTAGAACTAACCAAAAATTTTGCTTTAAAACTGGCAAGCGAAAAAAAATACCCAGAACCAGAACTGGGTATTATTAGTGCTGCTTACCTTAATTGGGTCAAAAATGACGACAAGGGGGCTGCGGATTTGTTGAAACAGCTTAACCCTGCACAATTAAAACCTAGCTACAGTAACCAATATCAAATCATTAACCTATTAATTAATGCAAAGAAAATTAAGCAACAAGGTACTTTTAATGCCAATGAATTGGTGCCGACCTTGAAATGGTTAGATGAAAAACGTAAAGACAGAAAGCCTGTTTCTGGCGATGATTACTT
>Ga0206117_100624_pt1 | contig 30883 bp, 27 predicted proteins | sample 3A5Ametagenome_FD_177997 | JGI IMG/M metagenome (GOLD analysis project Ga0206117, IMG submission 177997) | Enriched microbial communities from leaf-cutter ant dump, University of Wisconsin, Madison, United States - 3A5A | ecosystem: Environmental > Terrestrial > Nest > Insects nest > Nest dump... | reverse complement strand
ACACTTTACAGACGAATACCTAGATCGTCCAAACCACAACCAATCCCCATGAATCAAGAAATACAAGATTACAACAATCAGCAGATTGAAACCGATAAAATCATTTGCGATTTACTGGCCAATAACATTAACCAGCACCTTCCGGAAGCTGAAAATAAAATATGGCACCGACACCCCGTTTGGTTTTTAGAAGGCAATCCCATAGTAGGTTACAGTAAACTTAAAAACGGCATACGGTTGTTATTCTGGAGCGGACAGTCCTTTGATGAACCTAATTTAGCAAATGAAGGAACATTTAAAGCCGCGGAAGCTCGCTACACAACACCACAACAAGTGAATACTGAAGAATTAAAGCGTTGGTTGGGAAAAGCAAGGGATATCCAATGGGATTATAAGAACTTGATTAAACGTAAAGGCAAATTGGAAAGGTTGAAGTAACAAAACACATGACAAAGAAATACAGTTCTATTACAATGGGAATCATACTGCTCGCATTTATGGCCTGCAACAATCCTAATGCACCAACGATTAGCCTTCGCAAAAAAGTTATTGATTCGTCTTTTGTGACAAATCTAAAAACATCCAATCTAAAAGAAATAAAATCCATCGACAGCTTCAAAATAGACGATGAAGGAGATCAAATCTACACTGTAGTAAAACCTAGAATGAAATTTTGGGAGTACCGTGAAGAAATTATCAATGACAACTTAAGGGTGAAGACTATTTTGTCTACTGAACCTAAAGACATGGCTTTAGATGGCTCGCTCAACCTAGTTTTCTTAGGGTTGTACGATAAAAACAATCACCTTACGGACTTACTAAGAGTGGGCAAATATGCTATGTTTTCAGATACTGATGAATTGGAAACAAGTAGTATAGATGGCAATCAAATTGAGAAGAGAAAAAGAAGTCGAGAAATTTCAGACGAAGGCCTTGCACTTACAAAAAATATTACAGAGCGTTATCAAATAACGACGGACGGAAAATTTAAAAAGCTTTAACAACAAATCCCCCCTCCCCAACCTCTCCAAAGTGTTGGAACAAGTCTTCCTTGAAAAGGCGACGAAACTAGCACTGCTAATACTTAAAGCATCTACTATCTTAGCCAAGCACACCTCTCTCCCTCAAAGGGAGAGAAACCGCACAGCGGAGAGAGGGTCATTTACCTATACAAAATATCTCCCATCATTATGTTGATATCCCCTTTAACCTTAACTTTGAACATCAAAACGCAATTATCATGGTCAAATTTGGATACACTATTCTTTACGTTAACGACGTTACAAAATCAATCGAGTTTTATGAAAAGGCTTTCGGCTTTAGCAGAAAATTTATCTCTCCCGACAATGATTATGGAGAACTAGCCACCGGCGACACCACCATTTCATTTGCTTCCCATACTTTGGCTGCTTCCAATTTAAAAGATGGCTTTATTCCTAGCGAGCTTAACCAAAAGCCCTTTGCAATGGAGTTAGGTTTTATTACAGATGACGTAACCGCTATATTCGAATTAGCCGCTCAGCATGGTGCTACCCAAGTAGCAGAGCCTAAGCAAAAACCTTGGGGACAAACGGTTGCTTATGTAAGAGATATCGATGGGTTTTTAATCGAAATTTGCACCCCAATGGGATAAGCATGAAGATCAGAAAAAGTGCTCTACCTCCCATCTCAATACTGGCAAAGCATCATTACAACTATGCAGACAGCTTTGAAGGTGACTTAACTGCTCATCCTCAAAACTTATCAGTAACTGAAGTTGGGAAAGCCTTTTTTAGCAGTGGCCCAAAATGGATAGAAAAACTTTTTGCTTTAAGGAACAGCTTAGTGAAGCGCTTGGGATTAAAAACTCCAGCAAATGCTACGAATAAACAAGCACAACTTGCCCAATTTAATGGCGAAGTAGGCGAACGTTTAGGTTTATTCGAGGTATTTTATCGTGATGAAAAAGAAATGGTGCTTGGCGAAGACGACAAGCACCTTAATTTCCGAGTATCATTACTTTTGAGCGATTCAGAAAAAACTTCATCTCAAAAGTGCTTAACCATTACTACCACAGTACAATTTCATAACAAATGGGGCAAGCTCTATTTTTTACCTGTCAAACCATTCCATCGTTTAATTGTCCCTACAATGTTGAAGAACATTATTAATCATTTAGAAAAGAAACACGTAGAAAGCCACTTATAAAGGTTTTACCTTGGTAATAGAGAAAGTGTATTTACCTAAATCATAGCCTTTGAAATCGGCCACCTTAATCACCTTAACATCAGCACGTTTACCTTGTTTATAAAGCATCCCAGTAAGATGATAGTTCTTATCCTTATGCAGGTCTTTTAATAATTCATTTGGCACAATGCCATCAATTTGTAACTGAATATAGTTCAATACTGAACCTGATGGACGGGTATTGTCATTATAACCAGTGAAAGTGGCAATTTTAAAGCCTTGACCATTCAGTAAGGTATCTCTTAAACCTTTAAATTGCATAGGCATTTCGTTAAGAAACTGCTCTTCATTGCTCCATCTAATCACTTCCTTTTTAAATTTCTCGGTAATTTCTTCATTAGCTGTTTCGCCACTGGTCCATTCTGGATGCTGGGTTACAAATTCATTCACCTTTTGCTCTACAAACACATTAGAAGGTGCCGCAGCCTCTTTTGATTGATTACTAGTGCATGATACCACTGCCGCCGCAGCTATTAATAGTAGGAATATTCTTTTCATATCTGGCAATTTTAATTGTAATAATAAAGAAAAGGAGTTTTGCTTAAAAACTGATACTTTGCTTGTAAAAGGTTTAATACGTTTGGTTGTTTGGAAACCTTCAGTACAACTTGACGCCCATATTCGAGTTGATCCCGCCATTGCCAGCTTGATTGGCAATCGTAATGCCATAGTAGGCCTTATAACTCTTTACAGCTCCCACATTCCCGAGAACGACAAGGGAACGGCAGCACAAAAAAGCCTTCCAGTATCAACTGAAAGGCTTTAATTTTATAATGAATTACAGAACGAACCTGTAACTTATAACTTACAACCCAATTACAAAGCCGCTAAGCTCTCCTGAATAGTCGCTATTTTCGATTCAGCATCTGCTTTTTTGTTGCGTTCGTTCTGAATAATCTCAGGTTTAGCATTCTGCACAAAACGTTCATTGCTCAACTTCGCATCTACTGATTTAAGGAAACCTTGGAGATACTCCAGTTCTTTGGTCAAACGCTCCTTTTCTGCCTCCACATCAATATTTTGGCTCAAAGGAATAAAGAACTCATCTTTACCCACCATAAAACCAGCCGCTCCAGTTACCTTATCGCTTACTACTTCGGCTTTGCTAATGTTGGCCAATTTGCAAACAATATTCAGCCATTGGTCATAGCTTACTCCCGAATTAACTTTAATATGAAGCTCTAACGCTTCCTTAGGAGAAATCTGACGGGTATTTCTTACGTTTCTAATTTCAGAAACCAAACCTTTTACCAACTCAGCTTCTTTCAACAAAGTCTCATTTACAGCGCCTACGGTTGGATAATCGGCAACAATACAGCACTCCATTTCAGCACGTTCACCAAATAGTTCATCATGATAAAGTTCTTCAGTAATGAATGGCATAAACGGATGCAATAACCTCAAAATATGCTCAAAGAACTTCACCGAAGCTGCTCTGGTAGCGGCATCAACAGGCTGCTGATAAGCAGGTTTCACCATTTCTAGGTACCAAGCACAGAAATCGTCCCAAACCAATTTGTAAGTAGCCATTAAAGCTTCCGATAAGCGGTATTGCTTAAAGTTATGTTCAATTTCAGTTAAAGCTTCGCTAAAACGGCTTTCGAACCAAGCAATAGCCTGCTCGTTAGGGTTAGATAAAGAGGCATCAACCTCCCATCCTTTTACCAAACGGAAGGCATTCCAAATCTTGTTGGCAAAGTTTCTGCCCTGCTCACAATAAGCCTCATCAAACATTAAATCGTTACCAGCTGGCGACGACATCAACATACCCACCCTTACGCCATCGGCACCATATTGCTCAATTAAACCAATTGGATCTGGAGAGTTCCCTAATGATTTAGACATTTTACGGCCCAGCTTATCACGAACAATACCTGTTAGGTACACATTAGTAAATGGCTTTTTACCTGTAAACTCTTTTCCAGCCATGATCATACGCGCTACCCAGAAAAACAAAATCTCCGGAGCTGTTACCAAATCATTGGTTGGATAATAGTAGTTGAAATCTTTATTGTCAGGATTTTTAAAACCGTCGAAAACAGATATTGGCCACAACCATGAAGAGAACCAAGTATCCATTACATCTTCATCTTGTGTAATAAATTCTTCGGCTTGTTTTCTAAAACCAGCCTTGCTCTCTTCGCTCCATTCCCTACGCTCAGGTACTCGGTTAATGAGTTCCTCAATCGCTTCTTCCTTGGTTTTAGCAACTACAGGTTCTTCATGTTGGAAATACCATGCCGGAATGCGTTGTCCCCACCATAATTGACGAGAAATACACCAATCTTTTACATTTTCCATCCAATGACGGTAGGTGTTGATAAACTTCTCTGGAATCAATTTCACTTCGCCGTTCAACACTTCTTCCAAAGCTGGTTTTGCCAACTCTTCCATTTTACTGAACCATTGCAGAGAAAGTTTTGGCTCAATTACCGCGTCGGTACGTTCGGAGAAACCTACTTGCGACTTATAGTCTTCCACCTTTTCTAAATGCCCTGCTTCTTCAAGCATTTTGGCAATCTTTTTACGAGCAATGAAACGATCTTCGCCAACTAAAATCTCCGCCTTATCATTCAAGGTACCGTCATCGTTTAAAATATCGATTACCGGCAAATGATGTTTCAATCCAAGTTCGTAGTCATTTAAATCGTGGGCAGGTGTTACTTTTAAACATCCTGTACCAAAATCCATTTCTACATAATCATCTAAAATGATTGGAATTTCACGGTTAATTAAAGGAACAAATACCTTTTTACCATGCAAATGTTTGTAACGCTCGTCATTAGGATTGATACAAATAGCACTATCGGCCATGATTGTCTCTGGACGAGTAGTAGCAATGGTTAAACAAGTAGTATGATCCAAAACATCTTTAGCTGTACCAACAATATGATAATGGATGTAGTACAATTTCTGGTTTACTTCCTTACGGATTACCTCTTCATCAGATACCGCAGTTTTACCTGCAGGATCCCAGTTTACCATACGTACACCACGGTAAATATTTCCTTTTTTATACAAATGGATAAAACTGTTGATTACCGCATCTGAAAGATCTTCTTCCATGGTAAAACGAGTTCTGTCCCAATCGCAGCTAGCGCCCAGTTTTTTCAACTGTTCAAGGATAATACCGCCATATTTTTCTTTCCACTCCCAAGCATACTTTAAAAACTCCTCACGAGTGATGTCCTTTTTATTGATGCCTTTTTCTTTAAGCATAGCTACTACCTTAGCTTCCGTAGCAATAGAAGCATGGTCGGTACCGGGAACCCAGCATGCATTTTTGCCCTGCATACGAGCTTTACGGATCAATACATCCTGAATGGTATTGTTAAGCATGTGGCCCATGTGCAACACTCCCGTAACGTTTGGCGGGGGAATCACAATAGTATATGGCTCACGCTCATCAGGCTCTGAGTGGAAAAAACGTTTATCCAACCAATAGCTGTACCATTTTTCTTCTGTTTCTTGCGGATTGTATTTTGTAGATATGCTCATTTATATGGTAAAAAAATTTATTGCAAAAATACGGTTTTTAAAGGAGATTTTAAAGGGCTGGAAGCTTTGCATTTCCTTTATTATGTCTTCATCGCCAATTTAATTCGGATCGTAATGCACTAGCTGGTTTATAACATAATTCCATCACTTAAGTACCAATAAAGACTGAATACCGCTTTAAGTTTCTAGTGTGCACTATAATGATGAATTTATGATTGGTTTGAAGTAAACTCGATGTCCTTAAATATAGGCTCAACCAATGGAATTATCTCTGATTTATCGTAATGACCAACTCGATTATTCGTCATTGCCAGCTCGACTGGCAATCGTAATGCATTAGCAGGCTTTTACATTTTATTATACTTCAAGTACTGATCAGATACCGACTACAGCTTTACGATTCCCGTATACACGGGAATGACGCTTCGATGATTCTAGTATACAAAAAAGAACAAACGCAATTGCACCCAAAAAGCCACTACAAATCCTCGTTAAATAAGTCTATCCAATTAGGATTTTCGGAAGTAATCAACTTAATCTTCCAATCCCTATTCCATTTCTTAAGTCTCTTCTCATTAGCTATGGCTTCAATAATGGTAGGATAAAAACAATAATAAACTAGTTTATAGCAATTATACTTTGCCGTGAAAGATTTTGGATAAAACTTATCTCTATGCTGAATTACTCTCGAAAATAAATCAGAAGTCACACCGACATACAATACAGTATTGTAAACATTGGTCATGATATAAACACAGCCTCCACGTTCCATATAGATAGAATGACAATTTGGTTCATCAACCCCAATTTAACAATAATCAACTGACAGTAAAAACATTAACCAATTTCATTTTGATAAAAAAGATATTTTTTCATTAAATTTGATTAGACCTTATGAACAAACAAATGTATTTAACCAAATATATCGCATATCAAAATCTATTTAAGGTGGCCTATCATATTGGCAACCTCCACATAGAACTGAAGACCATAGAAAATTGGCATCCATACTTGCACGTTCCTTAAACAGTACTTGCCGCAAACCTAACAAACTACCGAAGCTTTCATACAAACCAGCACCATCCATTTAGTCTAAGCGACCTCATCCCTTTCAGCACTGGTTTAAATTTCCTTCCTATTTATCCTTGCTCCTACCCTATCATTTGATGATAAATTCCACAAACATAAGTGGAGGCCAGAACCCACTTTAAAAAACGGGGCGTAACCGAAAAGCCTTACGATTAGGAAAACTCAATGATGAAAAACGATGAAGAAAAATTTAGCTGAATTTTTAGGCACCTTTTGGTTGGTGCTTGGAGGTTGTGGCAGTGCTGTATTAGCAGCTGCCTTTCCCAATGTAGGCATTGGACTAGTGGGCGTATCCATGGCCTTTGGTTTAACTGTACTTACTATTGCCTATGCCTTAGGACATATTTCGGGTGCACATTTAAACCCAGCAGTAACGGTTGGTTTATGGGCAGGTGGACGAATTAGTTTTAAAGATGTTTTACCTTACATCATTTCTCAAGTTTTAGGGGGCATTGCTGCAGCTGGCGTGTTGTACATTATTGCTACAGGCAATGGAAGTAGCATAGGCAATTTTGCAGCAAATGGCTATGGTGAGCACTCACCTGGTGGTTACAACATGAACTCGGCAATAGTTACAGAACTAGTGATGACCTTCATGTTCCTTATCGTTATTTTAGGCGCAACAGATGAAAGGGCTCCTAAAGGTTTTGCAGGCATTGCTATTGGCTTGGCCCTTACACTTATTCATCTCATTAGTATTCCGGTAACCAATACCTCGGTTAATCCAGCACGAAGTATTAGCCAAGCCATCTTTGTAGGCGATTGGGCATTATCTCAACTATGGTTATTTATTGTATTTCCTATTTTGGGAGCAATCATTGCTGGGTTAGTGTACAGGTTTTTCGGCAACAAAGAAAACACTGACTAACCTACTCTTTTACAGGCTTACGAAGTTTTTAAGAGCTAGTATAAAACTTCGTAAGTCTTCTTTCTTCTTTCCAAAAATGTTCTGCTTTAATAAAAGCTCCCTTTGCACCTATGATTTCCTAAAAGAAATAAACATCAAAAAACAAAAAGCATTTCTTTACTTTAGCTGTAAATATACGAAGCCGACCACATGACTATTATCGAATTAAAAGAAAGAACAGATCTAGCTAGTGACATCAAGTTAAGCAGCCTTTATGCACAGTTTGGAGTATTGTTAAGTGAATTAAGAAAAAAGCAATTGAATGAAGAGCTCATTAAGTCTATCAATGCTTTTATCGAAACCATTAATGCTTCAACGGTTACTGGTAACGAGTTTAAAAAATTGGTTAAACAAGCGCAAACCGCTATTGTAAAACAAGTAGAAAAAGAGCATAAAATAGTACCTAAAAACCATTACAGAACACTTTGGATGTTACTTGGATTTACGGCCTTTGGTTTACCTATAGGACTGACTTTTGGTTTAAGTGTAGGCAATATTGGTTTGATGGCTATTGGTTTACCTATTGGAATGGCCATTGGGGCTGCCGTTGGCTCATCAATGGATAAAAAAGCTGAGCAAGAAGGCAGACAATTGAATGTGGAGATAAGTAATTAGTTTCTTGCTAACCTTAGCTAGACTATCTTACTAGCTTTCATCGCAGGTTGTTCTCGCGTAGACAGGAAACCTAAGCATTATAAACCTACTATTGCATTACGATTGCCAGTCAAGCTGGCAATGGCGAACTATAAACTCAGGTATCACGAAACTATTGAGTTTGCAATAACAAAAAACAACCAGCCGTTTTAGCATAACGAACTGGTTGTTGATATTCAATGAACTGGTGAACTAATTAACCAACTACAAAGTAAACTTATAATTAGTACCTAAGGCAAACCATCTTTTGGGTAGCGGTACCGCAGCTACTTCAATGTAATTCTTATTCAAAAGATTGGTTACGTCAGCATAAACATTCCAGTTTTGTTTTCCGTACAATAAACGCACATCAGCAATTAGGTATGGATTTTTCAACTCTCTTTCAATCCATCTCCCCCCAAAGGTTAATTGCCAATTGGTATATTTATAAATCAACCTGCCTAAAGCTTGATGTTTCAAGTTCTCTAAAACATATTTAGAAGTTACATTACCTGCGTAGCTCATTTCTCCAGCATGTAGGTAATTATAGCTCAATTGATAACTTAAATTACTTCTGCTATTTAAACTGATAGACTGTCCGATACCCACATTAAAGCCTTGAATTTTATTATTACCAAAGTTTTGTGGCTGATACGGCACTGAAGGAGAATTTCTAACCCAATCAATAAAATCAGAGATGTTACGATAGAAATATCCTCCTTGCACATTAAAGTTATCCGATTTATACTGTAGCGATAATTCATACTGCCAAGCATTTTCGGAAGTTAAATTAGGATTACCAATGTTTCCTGGGCGTTGGTTCAAATATAAATCAGTGAACGAAGGAATACGTTGACTAGAACCCACATTGAAAGCTAGTTTCCATTTAGGTGCAAATAAATAAGCTGCATCTAAACCTGGGAAAGCCTGCCAACCATACTGTGTGTTATAATTCACATAAGTTCCAATATTTAAAAGCAGGTTTTTAAATGCTTCCGTTTTATATTCTACATAAGCACCGTGATTATATCTTTCCCTATCACCAATATTAGTGCTATTAATATCTTCGGAACGGCTTTCTAAACCAAAACCAAAATCACCTATCCCCGAGTGTAAAGTACTGTTCAGCTCCGCCGACCATACTCCAGTTTGATGTAAGGACCTTGCTCTTGTTAAATCATTACGGAAATAGCGGTAGTCGTCCCAATTGTAACGAGCACTCACTCGCGGACGGATATTAAAGTTTTTGCTCAGTTGATGCGATGAACCTACCGCAAACAAAGCGGTCTCTACAATTTCAAAGGCCTCTTTATCACCAGGCGCAGCATAGTAACCACTAGCTCCAAAAGCATTGTTAATATAGCCGCCCATCAAATTCAACTTGTTATTTTCATTAAAATCGATATTTCCTTGATAGAAAAACTTATGGTCGTAAGTACTACTATTATAACGTTGACCATTATAATCGGTAATGCCAAAGCCAACCAAATGCTGACTGTTTTTACCCGCCATGTTAATCGCAACTTGCGCCGCAGCACCGCCGTAAATTCCTTTACCATCTCCAACGGCTTTATCTTCAAAAGACGAACCTGCCTGCAAGTTCACATCAATAGCCGATTGTTTACTTGCCTTGGTAACAATGTTAATGGCACCCGTTAAAGCATTAATCCCATAAACTCTCGCGGCTGGGCCTTTAAGCACTTCTATACGTTCAATAGCCGATAAAGGCACTGGAATATTCATGGAGTGGTGAGCTGTTTGAACATCAGAAATTTTCACTCCGTTTAGTAAGATAAGGGTTTGCTCAAAGCTACCACCATCAATACTGATATCGGCTTGCGTACCAAATGGACCGCGTTGGCGTACATCTGCTCCAGCAATAAAACTCAGTACCTCATTGATAGATTTTACGGGCATTTGAGCAATCTGCTCTTTGGTAATCAGTTGGATGTTTCGGGCTTGTTTCGAAAAAGGGGTTTGTAGCCTATTTTCAGAAATGATAATTTCATTCAATTTGGTAGTGTCCTGCTTGTTTTCTTGAGCAAAGGCAAATGAAGAAGAGAGTGTTAACGCAAATAGAAGGTATTTACTCATGATTTGGTTAATCGTTTGAATTGTTAAATTGGTTATTTGTGTTTAATGCTTAATATTTGGACTTCCGACGTCGGTTATCTAAAATTCTTCGCAAAACTCGTATCTTTCCGGAACATTAAAGTAGTCCAGTTTTAAGAATATGAGTAGTCCGGTCAAAATCCCTTTTCTAAGCTTTATCCAATTAGACCGAAATGCCAAAACACCTATCTTTTTACAGTTGGCACAACAGCTTATTAATGCCATACAACGCGGATACTTGATGCCTGGAAGCAAAATGCCTGGCAGTCGTACCTTAAGTGAGCTATTACAGTTGCATCGCAAAACAGTCATAGCAGCTTATGATGACCTACACCACCAAGGTTGGATAGCCATACATCCCAACAAAGGGGCTTATGTAATGGATAACAAAATCAAAAGCGAACGCCCCTATGATGCTTTGGTTTCTTTAGCCAATTATCCCACGCAAACAGGATACACCTTTAAACAATCGAGCATTTTAGATGATCCTTTTGAGCAAACTACCTGCAACTACCAGTTTAACGATGGTGTACCTGATATCCGCTTAACACAAGTGCGTTACCTTTCTGGTCTATATAGTGCATCTATGAAACGGAAAAACATCCACAAAAAGATGTCTGGAAGCAGTTCTTACGATAGCATGTACCTTAAAGAGCAACTCAGCAATTATTTGAACAGCTCCCGAGGTTTGCATATCTCTAAAAACAACCTGCTCATTACCCGTAGTACCGAAATGAGCCTCTATATTATTGCACAGCTTTTAATCACACCAGGCGACGTGGTATTAGTAGGTGAACTGGGCTTATTTACCGCCAACATGATTTTCCATAAAGCTGGTGCCAACATTCAAACTTTACGCGTTGACGAAAATGGGATTAACGTAGACCAACTGGCCGAAAAACTGAAAACAACCAAAGTACGCAGTGTTTACATCACTCCACACCACCACTACCCTACTACAGTTACCCTAAGCGCCCAACGGCGGGTACAACTGCTTCAACTAGCACAGGAATATGGCTTTATCATTATAGAAGATGACTACGATTATGACTTCCAATATGAAAAAAGTACGGTAATGCCTTTGGCCAGTGCCGATTTAAGTGGAATGGTGATTTACGTAGGCTCATTTGGTAAATCCCTGGCACCATCTTTTAGTACGGGTTTTGTGGTAGCTCCTCAAAACCTCATCAATGAAATGCAGAAATATATGGGCATTTTAGACAGACAGGGTGATGTAGTGATGGAACAGGTTTTAGGAGAAATGATTGCCGAAGGTGACATTCATCGTCACTTGAAAAAATCTTTAAAAGTGTACCAGGAACGCCGTAATAATTGCTGCGCACTACTGGCCAAACATTTCGGGCAACAACTTTCATTTGAAATCCCTACTGGCGGCCTAGCTATTTGGGCCGAATGGAAAACACCTATTTCTTTATTAAAACTTGCTAAAGACTGCCAAGCAAAAGATTTATTCATCCCAAAGAACATTCTTTACCAGAACAAAAACCTTATTGCCATGCGCATTGGCTTTGGGCATTTAACTACCGAAGAAATGGAAAGGAGTTTGGAGATTGTCGGTCGTTCATTGGCTCAATAGTTGATTGATATACGTAAGGTTGCCATTTTAATAGCCTGTACCAATTTATTGGAAAGGAAACATATCTATCGACTTGCAACATCAATATTATTTTACGATACCGAAATTTCAGCAAATTCTTCCAATATTTACCACTCAGTTTACTAATAACACAAACTATGTTAAAAAAAGGCGAACATATTGAGGGGATTCCTACAGAATTAGAAACCTTACTAGAAGCAAATAAAGAGGCTAATGACTTCTTCGAAACACTGACAAAATCATATAAACAAGGCTATTGCGATTGGGTAGGCTCTGCCAAACAGGAAGCAACTAGAAAAACCCGTGCAGAAAAAGCTTTATTAATGCTGCTCAACAAACAGAAAACGTTAAAAACAGTATAATTTCTCGATAATCAGAGCGTTTTTTGGGTTGGTTAAGGGCTTGAAATCTAGATGAACCACCTAAGACACCTTAGTTCATTTTAGCGCATGATGCTTAACTTAAATGTTCTTAAATGTCTAAGGTGGTAAAAAAATTAAAGTGTTAAAAAAAAATTAAACACCTAAGACACCTCAGTTCATTTTAGAACATGATACTTAAATCTTTAAGGAGATAAAATAAACCATTAAGGAATTAGGGCGTATGTAGCTTAATGTCCCTTCATGCCTTAATGTTTCCAAGACTTAAATGTTCTTAGATGTCTAAGGTGGTTAAAAAATATCTAAGGTGGTTAAAAACACATACAACTTAACTCCCTTCATGCCTTAATGTTTCAAGACTTAAATGTTCTTAGATTTCTAAAGTGGTAAAAACAACATCCCAAAAACCGTTTTTATCTCCCAAAATAAATGGCATCTTTGCACAAATAAAATTTCAACATGTCTGACGAAAAAATAATCTTTTCAATGGCTGGGGTAAGCAAGATTTATCCGCCACAAAAACAGGTTTTAAAAAACATCTATCTATCCTTTTTTTACGGAGCTAAAATCGGCGTTGTTGGTTTAAATGGTTCAGGTAAATCATCCCTATTAAAAATTATTGCAGGTTTAGATAAATCTATCCAAGGCGAGGTAGTATTCTCTCCAGGCTACTCAGTAGGTTACTTAGCCCAAGAGCCAGAGTTAGATCCAGAAAAAACCGTACGTGAAGTAGTAGAAGAAGGTGTAGCCGAAATTACTGCTATCCTAAAAGAATACGAAGAAATCAATGAAGCATTTGGACTAGAAGAAAACTATTCTGATGCCGACAAGATGGATAAGTTAATGGCTCGCCAAGGCGAACTACAAGATAAGATTGATGCATCCAATGCTTGGGAACTAGACAACAAGCTAGAGCGTGCTATGGATGCGCTACGTTGCCCTGACCCAGATACCAAAATCAGCGTATTATCAGGAGGTGAACGCCGTCGTGTAGCGATGTGCCGTTTACTATTACAATCGCCAGATGTATTGTTGTTAGATGAGCCTACCAACCACTTGGATGCCGAAAGTATCGACTGGTTAGAGCAGTTCCTACAAAACTATGAGGGTACCGTAATTGCTGTAACCCACGACAGGTACTTCCTAGATAACGTTGCAGGCTGGATTTTAGAACTTGACCGTGGCGAAGGTATTCCATGGAAAGGTAATTATTCTTCGTGGTTAGACCAAAAAGCTAAACGTCTGGCACAAGAGGAAAAAACTGAAAGCAAGCGTCAAAAAGCATTAGAACGTGAGTTAGAGTGGGTACGTATGGCCCCTAAAGCACGTCACGCCAAATCAAAAGCTCGTTTATCAAATTATGACAAGCTAGCTAGTGAAGACGGCAGAGAACGCGAAGAAAAATTAGAATTATTCATTCCTGCGGGACCACGTTTGGGTAACGTAGTTATTGAAGCAAATAATATTTCCAAAGCCTATGATGGGAAACTATTGTTCGAAGACCTTAGCTTCTCCCTACCTCCAGCAGGCATTGTGGGTATCATTGGGCCAAACGGGGCTGGTAAAACTACCCTATTCCGTTTAATTACCGGACAGGAACAACCTGATCAAGGCGACTTTAAAGTAGGCGAAACCGTAAAATTGGGTTATGTAGATCAAATGCACAATGACCTTGATCCTGAAAAAACCGTTTACGAAAACATTACCGATGGTTTAGACAATATGTTGTTAGGCAACAAACAAGTAAATTCAAGAGCTTATGTATCTAAATTTAACTTCAATGGAGCCGATCAACAAAAGAAAGTTGGTGTGCTCTCAGGTGGCGAGCGTAACCGTGTGCACTTGGCCATTACCTTAAAAGAAGGTGCCAATGTGCTATTACTGGATGAGCCTACCAACGACATCGACGTAAATACGCTACGTGCATTGGAAGAAGCCCTAGAAAACTTTGGCGGTTGTGCAGTAGTTATTTCCCACGATAGATGGTTCTTAGACCGTATCTGTACGCATATATTAGCTTTCGAAGGCGATTCGCAAGTATATTTCTTTGAAGGAAACTACTCTGATTATGAGGAGAACCGCAAGAAACGCTTAGGCGATGTAACCCCAAAAAGAATTAGATATAAAAAACTGGGATAATCCAATTCTTATAAAGGCGTCTGCACAAGGCGCCTTTTTTATTTTTAAGCGCTAGTGAAATCAAATTTTTCGAAGCGCAATCCATTACAAAACCATCCCGATAGTCCCGCCATTCACTACAAGTCCGCACTCGCTATGCTCCCTTACGGGCTTTCCATTACTGTCGGGGCTAAATTACAAAAGGCAGTGCCTTTACAGTCATTCCGAGAGCAACGAGGAATCCACAATAGCTAAATACGGACTTTTCATTATGCTCTGATCAACTATGCCATTAATAAACAATGAGCTCTAAAATGAACTAAGGTGTCTTAGGTAGTTATTTAACCTCAAGATTCTTCGCTATGCTCTGAATGACAAGCATACTCCATAACCAACTAAAAAAACACATTATTTTTTATACCTTAATTCCATCAAACTAAAACTTAACACCCAATTGTCCAGAATGAATAAACTCTTACTACTCTTTGTCGTTCTATTTACATCCTGTACCCAAAAAGACCTAGCTATTATTATTGTTAACGACGACAGTAAAGTGGCCAAAACCATCGTATTTGACGAAAAAGACACTTTGGTCACTAATCAACTAATTGACACTATTCATTTAAGTCCTTATCAAAAACATACTTTCAAAATCAACAATGGAACGCCTTCTACATTTACTTTAGCTAACAAAGACGGCATCCTTAATATTGGGAAAAAACAATTTGTAGTTACCTCAATACAGTATGCAACTGATGGAGATCAACCGTTTTTTATGGGCGAAGTTGAAAGGATCAACTACATATTGATAGATTCATTTTTAGTGTGCAAAAAAGGAGCTGAAAGGACATTAGATAGTCCAGCCAAGATTCGCGAAATTCTCGACTCCATTGTAATTCGGAAAAATGGCAACTATACACCACTAATTAGTGAAAAAGAACGATATATTGCTGGAGATTATGATACTGACGACACCGTATTTGGAATAAAAAAAATTGGGAAAGACAACCTATTTATTGAGCGCTTTTGGGACTTTGGTCTATACGAGGAAATCCCAGAAACAGTTAGCGGAAGTGTCCAAAAAGATTATAAAAATTACAAGCATAAGTTAAAAAAACAAGCGATTTTCTTTGGATCAGACTTTTTAGAATCGGCAAAAAAAACATGGAGCCAATTTATGGCCATTGACGTAAGAAATATCTTAACCAAGAAAAAGTAATCTGATTTAGTTTCATGAAAGTAAAATTTGGCGTCGATGTTCTGTTAGAAAACCCTAAACCTTTTTTAAACAAGCGTATTGGCTTAGTTTGCAATCAGGCTTCAGTTACTCGAGCAGGAATCAATACCAGACTAGCACTACAAAAAGCAGGTTTTAACCTGATTAAAATTTTCGGACCTGAACATGGTTTCGATGCCCAAGGCGAAGATGGAAAATTCATGCATCACGCTATTGACCAATTAACGCAATTACCCATCATCAGCCTTTATAGTGAAAAACTGGCCCCCAGCGAAGAAGACCTAGCTGACTTAGATTTGGTTATTGTAGACCTGCCCGATATTGGTGCAAGGTTTTACACCTACTTATGGACCATGAGCTACGTGATGGAAAGTTGCGAAAAGCATCATAAACCTGTTTTAATTCTCGACAGGCCCAATCCAATTGCCAGCTCCCTTGAAATGGCCGAAGGACCACTACTCAATCCCTCTTGCAGTTCATTTATTGGTCGTTTCCCCATCCCTATCAATCACCAGTGCACTTTTGCTGAACTAGCGCAATATTTTAAGGCGGTGTATTACCCCCAGTTGAAGCTACAAATCATCAATATGCAATACTGGGATAGGAATAGCAATACCAACTACCACTTTTACCCTACCTCGCCTGCTATCCAAAACAGAAACGTTACCTACATTTATCCTGGCTCCTGCCTATTTGAAGGCTTAAACATTAACGAAGGAAGAGGTACCGATCAAGCTTTCCAACAATTTGGTGCGCCATGGATTGACCATCATTTGCTCGCCGCCGAAGTTGAACAGCAAATACCCCAAGCTACCGTTGAAAAAGTAACTTACACTCCAAGCTTTGGCCTCTACGAAAATAACATATGTTTTGGTTTAAAAATTACGCCACTCCAACCCACAGAATTTAAAGCAGTGGCCTATTTTGTAAAGCTTATTCAAATCATCCACCAACTATTTCCCAACCAACTTAAAGAGCGAAATTATTTAACCAATGTCAATCCAAATGGCAGCAAACATCTAGATAAATTATTGGGTATACCTCATGCTTTTGAAAAAATTCTTCGGCAGGAAATTGACACCGATGCCCAAATATGGCATGCTACTATGAAACCCTTTTTATTATATTAAAACTCGCTCACTTAACTAGACCTACGCTTAAAAGAAACTTGTATTTAACAAATAAGCTGTACTTTTACAAAAAAATAAATCCATGGACCAATTACAATTCGATTTCAACCAGATTTTATCTACCTCCATGATTTTATTTGCCATTATTGATATCTTGGGCTCCATCCCAGTTATCATCTCTTTGCGCAAAAAAGCTGGACACATCCAATCGGAAAAAGCAACCATTGTAGCTACGTCCATTATGATTTTGTTTCTTTTTGGTGGTAAAGCAGTATTAAGTGTCATTGGTGTAGATGTTCAATCTTTTGCCATTGCAGGCTCATTGGTAATTTTCTTTATTGCCATGGAGATGGTTTTGGGCATTCACTTTTTTAGGGATGACGCCCCTGAAACTGTATCTATTGTACCACTAGCCTTCCCTCTAATTGCTGGCGCAGGCTCCTTAACTACGCTACTTTCTCTAAAAACCGAATATCGTACCGAGAATATTTTGGTTGGCATTATCATCAATATGCTATTTGTTTACTTTGTACTTAAAAATACTGCAAGGCTCGAAAAACTTTTGGGTAAAACAGGATTAAACGTACTTAGAAAGAGCTTCGGGGTAATTCTATTGGCCATTGCTATTAAACTTTTCAGAACCAATACAGGGCTGTAAGTTTTTTAGGTTGCTGTGACTATCGGGGGTTTACCACAACATATATCACATGTATTAACTGTGTTCGTCCTGACTGTATGAAAGAGAGACCTTACAACACGTCATTTTAATTGCGTTTCCCAGAGAATCTCAAAGCAGCTACGAAGTAAATCTTCAACAATATGCTTTATGAAATCCTTCGCTATACTCTGGATGACAAAGCCCAAATATCTCACCACTACCGAAGATTCGGTACAGGTTACGATTGAGATGATAACCGAAAAAATCAGTAATATTGATACTTTTATAAAAAATGAAAATAATTGACAAACTTGCTTGGATAGAATTGAAAGACAAAACAATTCTCTCTACAAAAAGCTATGGAAAAGACAAATATTACATCCCGGGAGGAAAACGAGAAATTGGAGAAACGGACGAACAGGCTTTAATTAGAGAAATCAGTGAAGAGCTAAGCGTAAACATTGATAGCAAAACATTAAATTATATTGGGACTTTCGAGGCTCAAGCACACGGACATGCTGATGGCGTTATGGTAAAAATGACATGCTACTCAGGCAAGTATACTGGAGAATTAAAAGCTAATTCTGAAATTGAAGAGATAAAATGGCTGAGCTACGCTGACACGGATAAAATATCAGAAGTTGACAAATTAATTTTTGAAAATCTAAAAGAAAACAACTTGTTGGATTAAGCAAACAAAAAATAGTACGTATAGCAATTTCCGCCAACACAAACATCATGTCCCTAGATTTCTCCAAAGTCGAAATGACGATAACGAACTATCCTGCTATGAATAAATAGTTAGCAACTGTAACAATAATTCCGTACATTCATCTAATAAGAAAACCCAGTAGATGAACTTATTTGAACAATTTACGGTTTACGTTGGTGCCTTAGCCATCTTGTTTGAGGCCATTAATTATTTTCGTGGCAAGCTAAAGGGTAAGCCTTAGCCTAATTGGCAAAATAATATCACCGCTTTGCGGTTTATTTAATCCGTTATTATTTTATGGAAATGGCAAATCACCTCAACGGTAGCAGTGAGATTTAATTATACGTTGTAAACAAAGTAGAAACGAAATACCTCATCCGAAGGTTCCTTCATAATGCCGAGATAACAGACGAGCCAGTTAGCTTTCCAGACTATTCCTGCTCCTTCACCAACCTTGCCACAAACATACTATCCGCTTTATCACCGTAACCACTGATCAGTTCCTTACGCTCTAGCTTTAAAGGAAAATTATTGAGCAGATGTTCAACGACATCTTCATTTTCTTCCTTAAATACCGAGCAAGTCATGTAAATTAAGGGCTTACCAGGTTTCAAATACTTCACTACATTTTCGGCAATGGCTTTTTGCAACTTCGCATAATTGGCTACTTTGTACTCTTCAAAAAAGTAAAGCATTTCAGGTGTGCGTCCCCAAGTACCCGCACCTGAACAAGGCGCATCTAACAAAATACCATCAAATTCATAATGGTGTAGGATCTGATCATTATTTTGCAACAGGTCAATAGCCTTTTTCTGGTAATCCTTAATTCCAGCCAATTGGAAACGCTCTTGTAAATTACCCAAACTCGTTTCCCTTACATCGCTCACCAACAATTTCACTTTAGGTTCTAAACTATGAATCAGTAGCGACTTACCACCAGAGGCAGCACAGCAATCCCACCAATATTCGTAAGGTTTAGGCTCAAAATAGTTTCCTGTTTTTTGCGAGGAGAAGTCTTGTACCTGATACAAGCGGGCATCATCAATAATTTGCTCCAACTTGGTGCCATTAGGCAAGGCCAAAGTCGTTTCTGAAAGTTCTTTCACTACAACTCCTGCGTCTTCCAACCTCGCTTTAATAGTAGGTAAATGTGTTTCCTTTACACGGATAAACAAATCAGGTTGAGTAAATATAGAAAGTAGAAATTCCTGCTGGCTTATTCCTTCAGACAATTGCTTTCCAAATGGGAAAACATCTTTCAACTGAAAAGCGGGATATTGCTCCTTTACTACAGAGATTTTATCGGTTATAGGTGATGCAACCTGATCAATTGCTGCTGGAAAAGTATGTTCTGTAATGAGGCTTAAATCGCTATTGCATAAGAAATCAGCTACCGCTAAACGCTCTATTACCGGCAGATCTAAAAGTGCCTTTCCCAGCCTAAAATAACTGTAAATATACCTGCTGGCCCATCTCCTATCCGAAGAGCCCATTTGCTTGTTCTGCTTAAAATAAACAATCAAATGTCGGTGCAAAGGCAGCTTGCCATCGTAACTTGCTAAAACCTGCTCAAATGCTCGGATGTGATGATGTACTTTCATTGGTTGATTTATTGTTTTTAGTTGCTTACTGGCTGGTTCATGAGTTCACTGGTTCAATAGTTTATTGGAAACTGACAACTCACAATCTATAACTTCTTACTTTTCCCTTGCTCTTCCCTAATCACTAATTCCTAACTACTAACCACTAGTTACTAATCTATCTGACTTAGCGATGTATTTTTATATTGCAATAGCATCAAATGTTTGTTATAAAAACCGTATTCGGCATCATACCCAAAATCAAAATCGTTATGCAATCCTTTATAGTTTTCTTTCACTAAAAAATCAAGGTAACTTAAGCCGTGTTTAGCCATTAGTTTACCGAAATAATAACCCGTATCAAAACCTTTAAAAGCATACTCCGTAGGTTCAAATTCATATTTAGCTCGGTAAGCTTTAATGAAATCTACCACAGGCTTACTTTTATAATCAATAAAGTAAGAACTACTTAATACAGTCTGTAGATTTTGCAACTGATCGGTACTATAGGTTTGTTTGGCCCAGTTGGGATGACCAAATAACTGGATAGGATAACCAGCTATATTTTTCAATCGGTAAAGTTTCGTTAAACTTGGGCTCACAAAAGGAGCATCATCTGAACAAAGGATGACTGCATATTTTTTACCTTTCACCATTTTGGTTTCGAAAATGAAGGTCGAGGTAAATTCCTGTACGATAAAGCTTGGGTGTTTTTGAGCAAACTGCTTTCGAATAGGAGCAGCAAACTGTTCGTCAGATGATTTTTTGGTATTGATTAACACCACAATACTTTGATCTGCCTTATACTGTTTCGCAATATAATCGGCAAGCTTAATGCCATGTTGCTCAATGTTATTAACTACCGAAATGAGATAAGGATTGTTAAACTCCGTAGGTTTTGAAGCTGCCAGGGGCGATACCATAGGCATTTTATTGGCTTCAGAAAACTGCGACATGTATTTTACTCCATCAGGAAAAATAGGTCCAATCATCAAATTACTTGATTTTACCGCTTCTCGCTTAGTCAACGCTGCTAACTGACTATTATCATCCCTACTGTCAAAAACGTTCACCTTAAAGTTTAATCCTTCATTAGCAGCCGAATCAATGCCCAACATTAAGCCCTGATAAAAATCAAGTGCCATATCGGCTTTACCTATTTGTGCCTTGGTAACGGTTTTTAAATTGAACTGATTAAGTTGAAAAGGAATAAAAACACTGATATTGCCTTGCGTAAACTTTGCAACAGGTTTTTGTTCAACAGGTTTAGCCGGGGCTGTTGCCACCGGCTTAGTTATTTTTGGCGAACACGCAGCAAATACTACGATGAAAGCTAATAAACTTAATAGCTTATTCCCACTCAATAGTTGCTGGCGGTTTCGAACTGATATCATACACAACTCGGTTAATTCCTTTTACTTTATTGATAATTTCATTGGATATTTTAGCGAGCACTGGATAAGGCAAATGGCACCAATCAGCAGTCATTCCGTCTAAAGATTCTACAGCTCTCAACGCAATTACGTTTTCATAAGTACGCTCATCTCCCATTACCCCTACCGAACGAACTGGCAAAAAGATAGCTCCTGCTTGCCAAATTTGGTCGTACAAACCAGCATCTTTTAAGTTTTGGATATAGATGTGGTCTGCTTCTTGTAATATCGCAATTTTTTCAGCAGTTACCTCTCCTATGATACGGATTCCCAAACCTGGACCTGGGAAAGGATGTCTGCCTAAAATAAACGATTCTAAGCCCAAAGTGTTTCCTACTCTACGTACTTCGTCTTTAAACAAAGTTTTTAGTGGCTCCACTACTTTAAGTTTCATAAAGTCTGGCAATCCACCTACGTTATGGTGCGATTTAATAGTTGCCGATGGTCCTTTTACCGAAACTGACTCAATCACGTCAGGATAAATAGTGCCTTGAGCCAACCATTTCACATCTTGTATCTGGTTTGCTTCATCATCGAACACTTCGATAAACACACGACCAATAATTTTACGTTTCTTTTCTGGATCTTCAACACCTGCTAGCTCACTTAAAAATCTATCCTTAGCGTCAACACCTTTAATATTTAAACCAAAATCTTTGTATTGCTCTAATACGCCTTCATATTCGTTTTTACGCAATAGGCCGTTATCTACAAAAATACAGTGTAAGTTTTTTCCAATGGCTTTGTGCAACAACACTGCAGCTACGCTGCTGTCTACACCACCCGAAAGTGCTAACACAACTTTATCATCCCCCAATTGTGCTTTCAAATCTGCAATGGTTGTTTCAGCAAAAGCATCTGAAGTCCAATCTTGAACACAGCCACAAATCCCTACTAGGAAATTGTTCAATAAGGTTTTACCATCGATACTGTGAGTTACTTCGGGGTGGAACTGAATAGCATAAGTTTCTTCACCTTTTACTTGGTAACCTGCCACTTTTACTTCTGGGGTACTGGCAATGATTTCGAAATGCTCAGGTACTTGGGTAATTGAATCGCCATGGCTCATCCACACTTGTGAATCAACTAAGATTCCTTTGAACAATGGATTTTCGTTATTTACGAAGCTTAAATTAGCTCTACCATACTCTCTTGTAGCCGATGCTTCTACATTTCCTCCGCCTTGTTGTGCAATGAACTGCGCTCCATAACAAACCGCTAATAACGGATAACCTTTAAACAGGTTCAAGTCTACAAAAGGTGCATCTTCTTGACGTACCGAGAATGGACTACCTGATAGGATTACGCCTTTAACAGTCGAATCTAGTTCTGGAATGTGGTTAAATGGATGAATTTCGCAGTACACATTTAGCTCGCGAACACGACGTGCAATCAGCTGTGTAAATTGCGAACCAAAATCGAGGATAATGATTTTTTCTAGCATGCGCAAAGGTAGGAATTTGAGATGAGATTTGGTTAATTGTTTATTTGTTTATTTGGAACGTAGAGATAATTTCTATTTTATCAACTTAGGTATTTAAGGTTTGAAGCATGAAATTGTATTTGTTTTTAACCACCTTAGACACCTAAGAACATTTAAGTCTTGAAACATTAAGGCATGAAGGGACATTAAGCTACATACGCTTTAATTTCTTAATAGTTTATTTTTTTACCACCTTAGACATCTTAGTTCATTTTAGTTTTTGGCAGTACTTAGATGAACTAAGGTGTCTTAGGTGGCTATTTTTTTTAACACTCTAATTTTGAACCACCTTAGACATTTAAGTTAAGCGATCATATTCTAAAATGAACTAAGGTGTCTTAGGTGGTTGATTTTATTTTTAGCCATCTTGAATATTTAATACTATTTAAGTTAAGCATCATACCCTAAAATGAACTAAGGTCTCTTAGGTGGTTATTTAAAAGCTAAAACGGTAATGTAAAGCAGAACGTAGTACCTCCCGTTGGATTATTTTCGTACCATATTTTGCCTTCGTGTGCGGTTATGATTTGTTTGCAGATGGAAAGCCCTAAGCCATAAGATTTTTCGCCTTTAGTACCAAAACGTTTAGATGGCGTAAATAATTGGAATACATCCTTACCAATTTGTTCGGGGATACCAATGCCTTTATCACTTACGCTCACCATCACCTCTTTTTTATTTTTTACGACAGTAATTTTAATTTCCTTCCCTGTATCACTAAACTTAATGGCATTACTGATCAAATTGCCTACTACCCTACCAATCTTTTGTCCGTAAATGTTAATCTCCAAATTTTGAGTATCGGCTTCCAGATGAATGGACTGTTTCTTTTCATCAGCCCTATATCTCAGTAAGGTTATGGCATTTTTTACAATTTCGATTAGATTTTGCTTTTTCTTCTTTAACGTAATATCTAGGCCTTCCTTGTTCTCGGCAGCCTCAATAATATCGTCAATTAAGTGTAGCGCATTACTGCAAGCTCCATCTATCAGTTTCAATTTATCCAGATTTGCATGATCTTCATCTTCCAAAATCATTAATTTAGTAAGACTTGAAATCCCTACCACTGGGTTTCTAAGGTCGTGCGCTACCGCACGTAAAATGGTATCTTTTTCCTTATCACTTAAGCCCAATTTGGTTAAGGCTTCTTGCAGTTTATCCTTTTGTTTAGATATTTCATTGTTCAGCGTAGTAAGCTGCTTCACGTTTCGTTTAGATTTTCGCCAATAACTGTAAATCAACGCTACTATGGAGATGGCCATGCAAATAAATACCAAGGTAATGTATAAGTAACGTTGTTGGATTTCGGCCTCTCTTTTTAAGTTGCTGATTTCATTTTCGTTGTTCAAATTTCGAAAGCGTTCATCAATATTGGTAGACTTGATTTTGTCCAGCTCTTTTTGCAGGGAATCAGTTAAGGTGGTGTAACGAAACAAATGTTCAAAAGCTTGCTGACTTTGCCCTACACTGCTCAAATATTTGGCATTCAGCAGATGATATGACTGTACATAATCAAGTATTTTAAGCCTTTTGCTATCACTCTCTAAAATTTTAAGATACTTAAAAGCCGAGTCTTTTTTGCTAGTTTCCAAGTAAACCTTGATCAGTTTTATCTTCGCTGTTACCGCATCTACCGTATCATATTTGGGTTGGTCATTAATAGCTATGCTTTGCTTAAGCAATTTCTCTGCTTCATTAAATTTCCTTTGTGATAATAACTCACCTCCCATGTTTCCATAAATCACTCCTCTTGCCGACTTATAGTACCAACTTCTATCTGGAATGGTATCATTCTTTTCTACAAAGGCCATGGCTTTTTGATAGAATACCAATGCGCTATCTGCATTGTTTAATCGGGAATAGCAAAGTGCAATGTTATTGAAAAGCTCCTGCTGTTTATACACTTCCTGGAAATTCTGCTTACAGGTACGCACTTCCTCTAAAGTTTCCTGAAAGTAGTGTATGGCATCTTTATACTTTGATTGCCGATACAAAATCATGGCAATGCGGTAACTATAATTACTATTAGCACATCGATCAATAATTACTGGCTGAAGTTTTTTTGCTAAAAAATAGTTTTTATAGGCTTCCTCATAAGCACCGAGCCTAAACAACACATCGCCTTTACAATAATAAGCGGTAGCAAGTTCTTTGATATATTTCTTTTTGTTTTTGGTGGCCTCAATTACATTGAGCATGGTGTCTGTATAGGGCAATGCTTTTTCATATTTCCGACCAAAGAAATAATAAAGATAAAAGGCATTATACACATCAAACTTGGATTTTGTAGACAGTTTTCCATTACCATCCAGTGCTTCCCGTAATGTTTGCAAAGCCTTTCTTTTTACCTTTTCATCATTATAGCCCCAAGAGGTTTTATTGGCCACAGAATCTATCAACTGATTGCGTCCTTTATTTCCGGTATCTTTACAAGAGGCAAGAGCAATTAGAAAAATAGGCAACCACAAGAGCTTACCGTAAGGTAATTTTTTAGATGATATGATTTGCACACTCTAAAATAGTAAAATTAATTACCATTCAAAAGTGTGGTTTTAACGCCAAATCTGTTCAAAAAATCTACACCTTCGTCGCTTGCCAAACCTTTATAGGCAGCATATGAATCTCTATAAAAAACCTCTCTAATACCCGAGGAAAGTATCAATCGGGCGCAAGCAATACATGGCGACAAAGTAGTGTATAGAGTAGCACCTTCTATTTTAGAACCATTTTTCACGGCATACAGGATTGCATTTTCTTCGGCATGCAGCGCCAAAGAGCAACTCCCTTTGCTGTCTCTGTCGCAACCTGTTTCTGGCCATTCTTCATCACAGTTATGCGTACCTGGAGGCGGGCCATTGTAACCGATAGAGATGATACGGGTATCTTTAGTAAGCACCGCACCCACGTGGGCCCTCACACAATGTGAACGTCCTGCTAGGTCCGACGCCAAGTTCATGTATATCTCGTTAAATGATTTCGCCATGGTTCAATTAAAATAAAAACCTCTCCGATGAATCAGAGAGGTTTCAAAATTAGCATTTTAAAGCTAATATAAAATGTTGATCTATTATTTAGCCGTACCTGCCTTATGGCCTTTTATAGCAAAGTAAATAATGTATAAGTAAGCCGGCAGCATGGTATATAAAAATGCATGTTGAAAATCAATCTGTAAAGTATCTTTTAAGAAACCATAGATAGGTAAAACCAAAGCGCCTCCAGCAATCCCCATAATCATGATGGCCGAACCTGTTTTGGTGAATTTGCCCAAACCTTTTATCCCTAGTGGAAAAATTGCTGGCCACATTAAAGAGTTAGCCAAACCTAATAATGCCACAGCATAATAAGAGACATAACCAGAACTAAATGCCGAAACCATAGATAAGATTACTCCTGAGGTAGCGCAAATGCGCAACGCCATTTGTTGCGAAACTATTTTAGGAATAGTAACAATACCCACCACATAACCCACTAACATACAGATGAGGGTAAAAGAGGTTGAAAAACGCACTAAATTAGGAGCGATATTTAACTCACGGCCATAGGTAGCAATACCATCACCAGCCATTACTTCTGCAGCTACACAACAAAAGATTGCGAAAGCGCCTAAAAACAAATGTGGATATTGGAAAACACTTGTCTTTTTAGCAAATTTTATGTCAGCATATCTATTCTCTTTTGAATCGGTAACTTTTTCTTCCACCACCTCTTCTTCTTCATTAACCTCTGGCAAATGCATGAACTTGATCACCACGGCAAACAACACAAAAATGATCGCCAAAGCAATGTAAGGGGTATGTACGCGTTGTAACAGTTCATCTAAAATGGCATTCTTTACGTTGATATCTGTAGTAGCATTAAGCTTGGCTGTTACTTGTTCCGAGTTTTTCAAAAACAAAAGTCCGAAAATGATAGGTACCAATACTCCTGCGCCTTTATTACACAAACCCGCAATAGAAATACGTGCAGCAGCACTATCTATTGGTCCAATAATACTTAAATAAGGGTTTACCGCAGTTTGCAACAAGGCCATTGCCGAACCTTGAATAAAAATTCCCGTTAAAAACAAAGCATAGCTTCTGTTATCAGCAGCGGGAATAAAAATCAATGAACCAATACCTAAAATCACCATTCCCAATACCAAACCGTTTTTAAATCCAATTTTATGTAAAATCCAAGAGCTTGGTAAGGCTAAAAAGAAGTAGGCGATATACGAAGCAAAGGTTACAAAGAATGCCTGTAAATCCGTTTCAAGATCTAAGGCCAATTTTAAAAATGGAATCAAGGTACCATTGGCCCAGGTTACGAAGCCAAAAATAAAAAACAGTGCACAGCAAATGACCATAGGCAATAACGCCGTCCTGTTCTGGTTTGGAATAGAATTCATCGTTTTAGTTTGGTTTAAATTTCGTCTAACTTAAGCAAAACCACCAGTATTTTAAATATTTTTAATAATTAAAAGCTCGCAAACGTTTGATTAGGCCATAAAAAAAGTCCCGCACTTGCGGGACTCTTCATTATCAAATGTTTTTAAGCTTAATGACCACCAGAAACTTTCTGATCAAAATTAATACCTTGTGCTTTTAAGATAGAACTTGCTCTTAGCGCATAAAACACCAAATAAGCGAAACACAAAATACCTACTACATAACTGTATTGGATGCCTGTAAATTCAGATACATAACCTTGCAACCAACTGATGATACCTCCACCCATGATCATCATGATGAGGTAACTACTTCCCTGACTAGTATTTTTACCTAAACCACTTACCGCCAACGTAAAGATACACGGCCATAAAGTGCTACAGAATAAACCCACACTGGTAAAAGCGTAAACACTTACCATTCCAGTAGTAGACATTCCAGTTAACAAGGCAACAATTCCTATCACCGAGAAAATCATCAGCATTCTAGCAGGGTTACCTTTGCTTAAAATATCAGCAATAATTAAAACAAAAATGATGATTGCGTATATATAGAAAGGTGCCAAATCATGCTTAGCAATAGCATTTACCAATAAGAATACTCCGAATGCAAGATATGGTGCAATAAATCTTAATATTTTTCTCAAACTTACACTGTCTGTAAAAGCTTCAACGGCTCCCGTCCAACGCCCAATCATCATGCTGGCCCAATACAAAGAAATATAAGGCGCAATATCCTTGGTTTCGAAATCCAGTTTATGCTTCATATAATCTGGCAAGTTACTTGCGGTCGAAACTTCTACCCCTACGTAAACAAAGATGGCAATCATCCCTAACACCAATTGTGGATATTTTAAGGCAGATCCTCTGTGGTTTGAACTTTCTTCTACCGCTTCGCTTAGGGCTGGCTTATCAGGTAATGCAGAAAATTTCAAGAAGATAGCTACAGCAAGAAAAGCAGCTCCCAAAATCAAATATGGAATTTTAACACTTTGAATATCAAGTGTGGTATTTTCACTTACCGCAGTGCCAAAAATAGCAAAGCTAACAATCAACGGGCCAATGGTAGTTCCAAAATTGTTGATCCCGCCCGCCAAAGTTAAACGTTGGGAACCTGTTTTGATAGGTCCAAGCGCAATGGCTAAGGGATTGGCTACCGTTTGTTGTAACGAGAAGCCCAATGCTACAATAAACAAACCAGAAAGCATTAACGGAAAGGAACCTGTATTTGCAGCAGGGTAAAACAATAATGTTCCCACTGCAGAAATGGTTAAACCCAAGGCCAAACTATTCTTATAACCAATTTTGTTGATCAAATCGGTTTTCATTAAGGCTGATATGCCTATATAAATTAAAGAACCTACGGTGTAAGCGATATAAAACGCTAGAGACACCAGTTGACTCTCACTTTGTGACAATTTAAATGCTTCTTTAAAAACGGGGATGAGTATATCGTTACTCGCCGCTACGAAGCCCCAAAAGAAAAACACAGTTACTAGGGGAATAAACTGCGCCCAATTGGTTTTTACATTCTGTTCCATATTTGGTTAAAATTTAAGGTTTGAAAAAATTTGCGCTAAACATAGGTATTTTTTTTTCAATTTAGTGTACTTAGTACACTTTCTTTAAAAGCGTAAAAAACACGTTTAATTTATATAGTGCCCTACTTCAAGCAAGATTTTCTAAAAATGGAAAAACTAAATAAAAATTGAGCTTTTAGCTATGAAAATTGCATATTAGCAGAAATTACAGAAACAATAAATGTTTGAGGCAATCATTTTGGGTATTGGGGCGGGTCTGATTTCATCTTTTGTAACGGGTCCTGTATTTTTTGCCATGATTAAAACCAGTATCGAAAGGGGCTTTAAAGCGGGCTTTTCTTTGGCTTCTGGCGTTATTGTTAGCGATCTTATTTTAATCAGTGTTGTACTTTTTGGTTCTCAATTTTTCAAATACCAACGAGAATTTGACAAGTATGTAGGTATTGTTGGCGGTATTTTTATTGTTGGCATAGGAATTTACTACCTGCTATCTAACGTAAAAATCAATTATACCGAGGGTGATAACATCAAAGTGAGTAAGCGGGGTTATATCCTAAAAGGCTTTTTAATGTGCATCCTCACTCCTTCTACCCTCATGTTTTGGGTGATTGTAAGCGGTATTATCTCTGTAAAACTCAATAGCCTTCCCGAAAAAATATTCTGTTTTTTAATTGCCATGATGGTACAATTGTCTGTAGATGGGCTAAAAACCTATTACGCCAGTAAACTTCGTTATCGCATTAAGGAAAATACATTAAAGAAACTTAATAAGGTTGCTGGAGTGATTATTATTGGTTTTGCCGTGTGGCTGATTGTAAAGACCTATTTGCAGTTTTATTAACAACAACCATCTACCTGAGAGATATACACTTGACCTCAGTCATTACCAGCTCGATTGGCAATTCTAATGAATTCTTCCTATTGCTTTAAGAGATTATCTTCGATGAGCACTTCGTGGTTCCCGCCTACGCCGAAATTACGCACTAGTGAATGATAGAACAATACGAAAGGAAATAGCGCGACAAAACAACCTTCCTATTTCATTGTTAAACTTAAAAAAAGCAGCAATCATGGAACCTTTCGAAATTAATTTAGTTGGACAGACATTGACCATACAACCTAGGCTAAACGAAACTTATGATGTTTTTGACGGAAACGAAAAATTGGGTGAAGTACATGCCATTTCTGTTAATGGTAGTACAAGATGGACATCAAAGGAGTTAAATGATGATTATGCTGCTCAAATTGGTGAGTTGATTGATGAGCATCAGCTTTAGTTCTTCTTAGTTCTATCGCCAAACAGCTTGTTGATGAACTCTTCGGTCATGCGCTCTACCCTGCCTGTAATTTCACCTTCTTTAATGGTTACCAACACACAGATAGAAACCAATTCTTCTTTCTTTCCTTTGCTTGATGCGGGTTTCCAACCTCTAAAATCATTCAGGGCCATCACAATTTTATCGGTAACGATATGACCTTTAGTTTCGGTATGGCTCAATACACAACTTTGTCCCAAAGAATCTACCAATACTTGAACCATAATGTTTCCCTGTAGGTTATTGACATAAGCTTTTGAATTCACCTCCTTAAACATGGCTGCAAATGCCGCGCTATCTACGGTTACCTTGGTATCTCCACAGTCGAGGCAAAAGCGGGAAGTATTGCAATCGGTATATTTTTTAGGGAAAATATTTTGGGCAAAGGCACTTGAGCACATCGCCAATAGCGTCAATATTAAATGGATTTTCTTCATGACAGGAGAGGATTCTAAGCAAAAAACGAAGATAGAAATAAATGTCAGTTAATTACTGAACGTAAGTTGGGATAAGGAATTCTTTAAAATCACAAAAATTAAATATTTATGCGAAATCATAAGTCTCTAGCAACTATTTTAGCTCTATCGCTTCGCGGACAAACTTTTTTCCTGTAGATGAAAAAAGTATGCAAAAAAATCCACGGCTGCGCCCTGTTCTGTTAAAGTAACAACTAAGGCCAATTTATGCGTACCGAACAGGCCAAGGCCGATTTTAGTAGAACGAAGAGGTGTTGCTAAGGCTGGAGATGATGAAAAATTACAAAATGGGTATCCTAAACTCAATTATTTC
>Ga0206117_100623_pt1 | contig 30920 bp, 29 predicted proteins | sample 3A5Ametagenome_FD_177997 | JGI IMG/M metagenome (GOLD analysis project Ga0206117, IMG submission 177997) | Enriched microbial communities from leaf-cutter ant dump, University of Wisconsin, Madison, United States - 3A5A | ecosystem: Environmental > Terrestrial > Nest > Insects nest > Nest dump... | reverse complement strand
ATGGCGAGGATAGAGTGGGGTACTCATCAGGAAATCGATACCCAACACTTACGCGAAGTGTCACCCGCCCGTCAAAACCAAAGCTGCCTTAGTGCAACAGAGCTTGAACGTTTCTATAGCCCATCCATCGGAGACACGGCTGCATATCCATGGGCATATCATAGTATTCATTCAAGCGCGGGTTGCACCGCCGCTCAACGCACAATCCCGATTCTCTGTTTCAGACTGTAGGAATGGAAGAATGAATTTGTTTCTTTATCGGGGCGTCTGCGGCCTGCGATTGCACCCTGGTCGAATGTTCTGCGGACGATCTGTCTTGTGCAGTGCAGTAACGCGGCAAAGGCATGGCTGTGCCCTGCAATGGAAAGACATCAGCGGACAGGGGTGGATTTATACTGCCAAGACAAGTGGGGACAACGGCATCGAGGATGTCGCCCGACCCGGCGCCTCCCCGACCGGAAACCCTCCGAAGAAGGGCCTCGACAAGAGGCTCCGTTGAAAGGCAATGACCACCATTTTGGGCAGGAACCACGCCATGGCTCTCAAGGACTTCCTGGTCGTCGTCGACGATACGCCCGCGTCCGCAGCGCGTCTCGACCTCGCAGCACGGCTCGCGGCGCGGTGCGATGCGCACCTGACCGCGCTCTATGCCTTCACCGACACGGTGTTCCCCGGCTACATCGAGGCCGAAATCCCGCAGGAATTGCGCGAAAGCCGCCGCCAGAGCCGCAAGGACCAGACGGACCGGATGCAGGCGGCCTTCGACGACGCGATGCGCCTTCACGGTGTGACCGACCGATCCGAATGGCTGGCGCAGGAAGCCGATCCGACCATCGCCGCCGCGGTCCGTGGCCGCTATGCCGATCTGGTCGTGGTCGGCCAGCCCGATCCGGACCGCGACCGCGACCAGCTCGTCGCCCAGCCGGCGGACCTTCTGTTCGAATGCGGCCGGCCACTCCTGGTCGTGCCCTATGCCGGCCGTTTCGCCAGCATTGGCGAGCGGGTTCTGGTCGGCTGGAACGGCAGCCGCGAGGCGGCGCGCGCCATCGGCGACGCCATGCCCCTGCTGACCGCCGCCAAGCGCGTCGTGGTGATGGCCGCCAATCCGAAGCCCGGCCCGAACGGCCTGGGCGACGAGCCCTGCGCCGACATCGCCCGCCATCTGTCCCGCCACGGCTGCCGCGTGGAGGCCACCCATGTCGCCACCGATGTGGTGGAGCCCGGCGACACCTTGCTGAACATGGCCGCCGACGAAAGCTGCGACCTGCTGGTGATGGGCGCCTACGGCCGGTCGCGCTTCCGCGAACTGGTGTTGGGCGGCATGACCCGCTTCATGCTGCAGCACATGACGGTTCCAGTGCTGATGAGCCATTGAGGGGACAAGTTTCGACTGCCCCTTCCCCGGCCCGTGGGGTTAAGCGACCGCCCGCCTCCCCCCGAGTCCCGCCGCTACCGTCGCGAGTCGCCCCTTGCAGCCCGTGGGGAAAAGCGACCGGCCCCCTTTGTCCACCCTGCTCCCCTTGGGGAAAAGCGGCGGATTCGTGGGGAAAAGCGGCGCGACTCGGGGTTTCCCCATGGGGACAAGCGGCGACTCAACTAATAAGTCTAACAACTAACCGTCGACTAGCACGGTCGCCTAACCCCACATTGACTCCATCGGCCGCCGCTCACCAGGATGCCACAACATCTGGGTGAGGCTGCTATGGGCGACATACACAGGCTCGTGATCGAGCATGGCCGGGACAAGGCGCGCGCCCTGGTCCGGCCCGAGGAGCGGACGCTGGTGGACATCGCCGCCGACATCCTGGCGGACGAGAACCAGCATCTCGGCATCACCTACAGCGGTTTCTGCCTGACCAGCCTGCCGCACAAGAAGCTGGCCGACGACATGCCCTGGGAAAAGCGCGGCCATCAGGTGACGCTGCTGGTCGAACCGGGCCGGTTGAAGGTGAACGGCAAGATGAAGCTGTTCGGGGTGCCCTATGGCGCGCGGGCGCGGATGATCTTGATCTATCTGCAGACCCAGGCCGTGCGCACCGGCCGCCGCGAAGTCGAACTCGGCCGCTCCATGCGCGACTGGCTGACCCGGATGGGCATCAGCGTCGGCGGCGAGACATTCCGCGGCTTCCGCGAGCAGTCGCTGCGCATCTCCGCCTGCTCCTTGAAGTTCTTCTGGGACGGCGAGGATGCCGATGTCTTCGAAAAGGGCGGCATCGTCAAGCGCGGCCTGATCTTCCATGACGCTCTCGGCGATGACCGCCAGGGCACGTTGTGGAACGACGTTGTCCAGCTGGACGAGACCTTCTTCCAGGCCCTGCGCGACCATCCGGTTCCCCTGCTGGAGGAAGCGGTGCGGCAGTTGAAGGACCGTTCGCTGAGCCTGGACCTCTATGTCTGGCTCGCCTACCGGCTGCATTCGCTGAGCCGGCCGCAGCCGATCTCCTGGCCGTCGCTCTATGCGCAGTTCGGTGCCGGCTATGACCAGATGAAGCATTTCAAGCCGCGCTTCGTCCAGGCCCTGCAATATGCCCTGGCCGCCTATCCCGACGCAAAGGTCGAACCGGCAGACGACGGCGTCGTCCTCCATCCCAGCCGCCCGCCCATTGCCCGCCTGCTGACGTAAGGGCGTGGGGTTAAGCGACCGGCACTGAAATTCCCGGCCGAACTCCCCGCGGTCGCTTTCCCCCACACTCTGACAAGCCCGCCATTGACCCACGTCATTGGGGGGCCCCTCCCCTCCCCCTAAGATCACCGCCAGTTTCCGAACCGCCGGAGAGGCCCTGTCTTGGATGCCCTGTCGCTGCTGGATGCCGGACTGAACCAGTGCGCCGTGGTCATCGACCGCGACGGCGGGCTGCTGCTGGCCCTGCTGACCGCCGGACTGGTCGGCGGCACCACCCATTGCGCCGGCATGTGCGGCCCCTTCGTGCTGGCCCAGGTGTCGGCGCGGCTGGAGCGGGTGCCGCTGTCGGCGATGTCGGAGTTCCGGCGCCTGACCGGCGCCGCCGTGCTGCCCTATCATGCCGGCCGGGCGACGACCTATGCTTTGGTCGGCGCGCTGTCGGCCTCGGTCGCCGGCCATGTCGGGGCGCTGCCGGGACTGCGCTGGCTGTCGGTGGCGCTGCTGGCGCTGGCGGCGCTGTTCTTCCTGGGCTACGCCGCGCGCGGCGTCCTGTCCTGGCTGCCCAAGGCTCCTTCGCTGGGAAGCAACGGAGTGCAGCGCTGGTGGAGCGAGCGGGTGTCCGGTCTCGCGCGGCCGCTGTTCGGTAACCCGACGGGGTGGCGCGGCTATGGGCTGGGGGTGGCGCTGGGCTTCATTCCCTGCGGGATGCTCTATGGCGCCATCGCGGTGGCGGCGGCAAGCGGCAGTGCGCTGACCGGTGCGCTCGGCATGGCGGCCTTCGCACTCGGCACGGTGCCCAGCCTGCTGGCGGTCGGGCTGGCCGGCCATATCGCCGGCCGCACCTGGCGCACCGCGGTCGCACACCTTGCCCCGGCGATCATGCTGGTGAACGCCGGGGTGCTGGGTTGGATGGCCTGGAAGCTGGTTGCGTAAACCAGCCCTTCACCTTGCGTCAGTGGATACCGCCGCCCTTCAGCGCGTCGCCCAGCGGGACCTGTCCGCTGCCGGGCTTGAGTGGTTGCTGCTGGCTCTCGTGCGGCGACCAGCCGGCCAGATAAAGCACCTCGAAGGTCACCGGGATTCGTCCATCCGGCTCGGCGTAAAGCTCGGCATAGCGCCGGGCCGCGTCGAACAGCATGGCGCGGGTTGCCGGTACCTTGCGCCGCGCCAGAACGGCATTGGTCTCGCCCATGCCGCGCAGTTCGCGCATCAGGGCGAAGGCATCGGAATAGGTGACGGTGATGACGTCGCTGTCGACCACCGGCAGGGCGAAGCCAGCACGTTGCAGCAACCCGCCGGCGTCCTTGATCTCGGCGAAGGGCGACACGCGGGGAGAGACGCCACCCGCAACCTCCATCTCCGCCTCGTACAGGCAGCGGCGCAGCTCGGCCAGGGTCTGGCCGCCGAGCATGGAGGCGCAGAAGAAGCCATCGGGCTTCAGCGACTGCCGGATCTGAACCAGGGCTCCCGGCAGGTCGTTGACCCAGTGCAGGCTGAGATTGCTGACGGCCAGATCGAAGCTGCCGGGCGCGAAGGGCAGGAACTCCTCGTCGGCGGCGACGGTGGCGGCGACGACCGGGTTGCCGGGATCGAAGGCGGCGCGGGCGAAATCCGGCGACAGGTCGCAGGCGACCAGCCGTTCGATGCCCTTGCGGCCTTTCAGGATCCGGCCCATCGCCCCGTCGTGGCAGCCGACGTCCAGCGCCAGCGGAAAGGGACGGATCACGTCCTCCAGCCGGTCGGCGAGGCGGTCGGCGATCTCCTCGAACAAGAAGGCGTGGTCGGTGAATTCGGCGACGGCGCGGTCGCGGCGGCGGCGGACGAGCGCACGGTCGAAGACGGTCATGCTGTCGGGGCTTGTCATGGCCGCACTATACCCCAGCCCGACGGCGCGACAACCGTGCTACACTCACAGCCCAGCCACCTTCTCCACAGCACCGCTCCCGAATGGGAGGGAAACCGGACAGGCATCGGAATGGGCATCGACGAGGCTATTTCCGTCAGCCACGAAGCGCTGATGGTCATCCTGAAAATCTCGCTGCCGACGCTGGGCATCACGGCATTGCTGTCGGCCGGGCTGATGCTGTTCCAGAGCGCGACCAACATCAACGAGTCGTCATTGCAGCAGGACATGAAGTTCTTCGCCACCCTGCTGATCCTGTTCGCCACCGGCCCGGCGATCTATCTGGCGCTGCGCGACTATACGGCGGTGATCTTCGAACGCATCGCCATGCTGCAGTAGCGGACCGGGCCGATGCAGGCGCCCGCCTCCCTCGCCGGACTTGGCCGCATCGCATCCGGTGCGGCAACCGTGCTGCTCGACGCGCTGCTGCCTCCGCGCTGCCTCTGCTGTGGCGAATCGGTGGACCGACAAGGCGGCCTGTGTGCGGCCTGCTGGGTGAAGCTGACCTTCATCGCCCCGCCGCTGTGCGCCTGCTGCGGCCTTCCCTTCGAGTATGAGGCGCAGGAGGGGGTGCTGTGCGGTGCCTGTCTGGCGGCCCCGCCGCCTTTCGCCCGTGCCCGCGCCGTCCTGGCCTATGACGACGGCAGCCGGCCGCTGGTCCTGGGCTTCAAGCATGGCGACCGCATCCACGCCGCCAAATCCTATGGCGTCTGGCTGGCACGCGCCGGCAAGGAGCTGCTGGCGGATGCCGACCGTCTGCTTCCGGTGCCGCTGCACCGCGCCCGCCTGTTCCGCCGCCGCTACAACCAGGCGGCCCTGCTGGCGCAGGCGCTGTCGCGGCACAGCGGCGTTCCCGCCACGCCCGACCTGCTGCAACGCCACCGCTCCACCCCGACCCAGGGCGGGCTGGACCGCCAGGGGCGCCACCGCAACGTCAAGGGCGCCTTCCGCCTGCGGCCGGGACAGTCGGCAAAGGAGCAGGTGACGGGACAGCGGCTGGTGCTGGTCGACGACGTGATGACCACCGGGGCGACGCTGGCGGAATGCACGCGCGTGCTGCTGCGCGCCGGCGCGGCGCGGGTCGACGTGCTGACCCTGGCGCGTGTGGTGCAGCGCTGACGCTTGAAAAGGGCTGCGGCCGGCGACGCTGACCGGCGTTGCACGCGGGCTGCAACGTCTGGCGCCCCTCGTGGGTTGACCCTATAGTTTCTTCACGTCCAAAAGGAGCCCCGTGGCATGGCCGACGTCGTCATCTACACCACGCCCTTCTGTCCCTACTGCATGCGGGCCAAGAGCCTGCTTGACCGCAAGGGCGTGACATACGAGGAAATCGACCTCTACGCCCAGCCGGGCCGCCGCAGCGAGATGATCGAGCGGTCTGAAGGCCGGACCACAGTCCCGCAGATTTTCATTGATGGGAAGCCGTACGGCGGCAGCGACGACATCCACGCGCTGGATCGCGACGGCAAGCTCGACCCGCTGCTCGGCATCGCCGCGTGAGCGGGGGCGCTGTCGGCACCGGTGTGCTGAAGGCCGCCTGCATCCAGGTGAATGCGGGCACGGAGCTTGAGCCGAACCTCCGGGCGGCGGGCGATCTCGTCCGCCGCGCCCGCGATGCCGGGGCGGACTTCATCGCGCTGCCGGAGAATGTCGGCTGGATCGTCCAGGGCCGCGACAAGACCATGCAGCGCGTCCGCGGCGAGGCGGAGCATCCCGGCATCCCTTTCTTCGCCGGGCTGGCGCGGGAAACCGGGGCCTGGATCCTGGGCGGCACCCTGCACGTCCTGCTGGAGGACGGGCGCGCCGCCAACCGCAGCTACCTGTTCGACGCCGAGGGGCGGGTCGTCGCTTCCTACGACAAGATCCACATGTTCGACGTCACGCTGAAGGATGGCGAAGCCTATCGCGAATCGGCCACCTTCCGGCCGGGCGAGCGGGCAGTCGTCGCCTCCAGCCCATGGGGCGGCATCGGCATGACCGTCTGCTACGATGTGCGCTTCGCCTATCTCTACCGGGCGCTGGCCAAGGCGGGGGCGTCGATCCTGACGGTGCCGGCCGCCTTCACCGTGCCGACCGGCCGTGCCCACTGGCACACGCTGCTGCGCACCCGCGCCATAGAGACCGGCTGCTTCGTCATCGCTCCGGCTCAGACCGGCAGCCACGACCAGGGCCGCCAGACCTACGGCCATTCCCTGCTGATCGCGCCGTGGGGCGATGTGCTGGCCGATGCCGGCACCGATGTCGGCTTCATCACCGCCGACCTCGACCTCGACCGCATCGCGGAAGCCCGCAGCATGGTCCCGTCGCTGACCCATGACCGTACCTTCGACGTGGAGCGGATCGGGTTCTGACCCGTCCGCGTCTCCTCAACGCCCATCCTGCGTCAGCCGCAGCCACGCCATCGCTGCGGTCAGCGCGATGCCGAAGGCGCCGTCGGGCGTCACTGGCAGGTCAAGGTCACGGACCAGACTGTCGAGCCGCAGATCAACCGCCTGCTTCGACAGGCTGCGGATCTTGCGGTCGTAATAAAGGCTGGACACCTCGGTCCGCTCTTCCGGCAGTGGGCAGCCGGTCAGGCGTTCCGCCATGGCAATGGAGAAATCCAGGTAATAGCCGACCAGCGGCCGGCCGCCGATGAAGGCATGCAGCAGGTCGCCGGCCTCGGCCATTCCGGTGTCGCTGCCGGGATGGAGCAGCAGGGCGCTGCCGGTCAGGATGCGGGGACCGCGGATGCGGATGGCGGCGAAGGTCAGCGGCCTTGCCGACTCGGGGTCGAAGCTGGTCGCCTCGCAATGGATGGCCACATGCTCCCGGCGGTCGGCGTCGGTGCGATCGGAGTGCGCCATGGTCGCCGCCTCAATGGTTCAGCCGGAAATGGTGGGCGATCAGCTCCTTGAAGCTCTTCACCAGGGCCAGACAATCCTTGAACTGGTCGCGGTCGAGCTTGCCCAGCCGGTCCGGGTGGACAAGGTTGTCGATCGCCAACTCCTCTCCTTCTTCGTCAGGGAGATCGACACGCGCCTTCAGGCGGATGGTCGACAGGATGGTGAAGGCCTCCACCAGATCGGCGGCCATCTTGCGGTCCAGCGCCCCCAGTTCTGCCAGCACCTGGATGCGTTCCACCGTGTTGGTTTCCGCCCGGTGCTTTTCCAGCGCCAGCGCGCGCACGCCATGGACGATGGGGAAGATGCCGGCCTTCTTGATGTCCACCGCTTCCGCCCGGCGCCGCTCGAACAGGGCGGCGAACAGGCCGCTCGACGTGTCGAAGGACAGGGTCGGACGGGCGAACTGGGTGAAGAACATCTGGTTGTCCTGCAGGCGGCTCAACAGATAGTCCTTCGCCTCGGCCAGCAGCGTGGCGTCGCCGGCCACCGGAGCGGCGTCGTAGAAGATGGCGAGGTTCATCTGCGCCGCCTCGTCCGGGCGGTGGACCCAGTTGAACAGCGCGTCCTTGTAGCCGGCGAGCGGCCGCGTCCAATCCGGATTTGAAACCATGATGTTGCCGGGACAGGGCGGATAGCCGAACTCAACCAGATGGCGGGTGAAATCGGCGGCGATCCTCGGCAGATCGGGACAGTCGAAGCCGTCGCGCAGGATCAGGCCGTTGTCCTGGTCGGTCTTCAGCAGCTGTTCGCCACGTCCCTCGCTGCCCATCACGATCAGGCAGCTGTTGGCCAGCAGGTCCGGCGGAGCCAGCAGTTCGAACAGCTTGCGGAAGATGCGGCGGTTCAGTTCGGTCACCAGATCGGCGATGAAGGAAACCTTCACCCCGGTGGCATGCAGGGTGCGGATCAGCTCGACGATGGAGCGGCTGGCCCGGCGCAGGTCGGCGGGATCGATGGCATGCTCCACCTGCAGCCCGATGACCTGGGAGTGGTTGGACAGCACCGCCAGCAGGTCGCTTTGCCCCAACAGCCCGACGATGGCGCCATTCTCCGTCACCACCACCCGGCGCACCGCATGCTTGGTCATCAGCACCAGCGCATTGAACAGCAGGTCGTCGCGGTCGAGCGTCAGCAATCCGTAGCGGGCGAGCGGTCCCACCGGCTCGCTCACCGGACGGCCGTCCAGCACCACGAGGTCGCGCAGGTCGGTACCGGTCAGGATGCCGACAGCTCCCCCCATGGGCCCATCCGTCCCGCGCACCAGCACGCTGCTGGCGCGGTTCTGCCGCATCGCCTCGGCCGCATCGCGCAAACTGGCACCGGCCTCGACGAACAGCGGCGGGTGGAGATAGGCCTGCCGGATGCGCGCCATGGTCAGCGCCGCCATCTCGCGGTTGGACCGCAGTGCCGCCAGATCGCGCATGCGCTGGGCGAAATCGCCGAGGATGGCGGCACCGAAGTCGGGATTCTCCGCCGCCAGCGATTCCAGAGCGGGGCGCGGGATCAGGTGGCAGGCACACTCTTCCGCCGCGACGAAACGGCGGGCGGAACTGCCGCCCGCGCCGGCGCCCGCAGCGCCATACAGGGCCTGCAGGCCGAAACGGTCGCCGGGTCCGTGGACCGCCGCCACCTCGCCGCCGCGGCGTTCCTGCACGGTGCCGCGCAGAACGACGAACATCGCATCGGTCGGTTCCTCCCGCGACAGCAGGACCGCGTCACGCGGGTAGAGCGCGATGTCCAGCGCCCCCGCCAGCGCCATCCGCTGATCGTCCGTCAGCAGATCGAACGGGGGCTGGCCGAAATCGAAGTCCGGGGAGGCGGTCGGCATCGCGTGCTGCACGGGCAGGCTCCGTCACAGGAGGGCGGGGCATCGGGAAACGCAGGCATAAAAAAAGCGCCTCCGGACCGGATCCGGAGGCGCTTTCCAGGATACACCCGCCGGGCCCGAGGCCGGAAGCGGGTGCGACATTTGGCGGCGTGGTTCGGTCACCGCACGGGCTTGAGCCACCCCCGAGGGAGGAAGGGACGCGGTGCGAGACGCGATCCCTCCATATCTTCTTCTTGCTCGACCCGTTTGCGTCGTTCGATAGGGTGCTTAGTGGGCGGATGCTCCCTCGGCACCCAGGCCGGTCTGCGACCGGATGTACTGGGCCTCGAAGTCGCGGCGCTCCTTCTGAGCCTGCTCGCTGTTGTCGGTGATCGAGAAGAACCAGATGCCGGCGAAGGACAGCAGGATCGAGAACAGGCCCGGGTTGTCGTACGGGAAGATGGCGGTCGGGTTGCCCAGCACGGCCTTCCACACGGTCGGACCCAGAACCAGCAGGACGATCGCCGAGACCAGGCCCAGGCCGCCGCCCAGCACCGCGCCGCGGGTGGTCATCTTGCCCCAGAACATCGACATCAGCAGGATCGGGAAGTTGGCCGAGGCGGCGATGACGAAGGCCAGACCGACCATGAAGGCGACGTTCTGGTTCTCGAAGGCGATGCCCAACACGATCGACAGGATGCCGATGGCAACGGTGGTGATCTTCGACACGCGGATTTCGTCGGCCTCGTTGGCGCGGCCCTTGGCGAAGACCGAGGCGTAGAGGTCATGGGAGACCGCCGAGGCGCCGGCCAGCGTCAGACCAGCGACAACCGCCAGGATGGTGGCGAAGGCGACCGCCGAGATGAAGCCGTAGAACAGGTCGCCGCCAACCGCATGGGCGGTGTGGATGGCGGCCATGTTGGTGCCGCCGATGACGTTGGCGATCACCGCCTTGGCACCGGCCGCCGGGGCCGCCGTCAGGAACGGATAGGCGCCGTTGGCGTCGGGAGCCAGGATCATCAGGATGGCGCCGAAGCCGATGATGAAGGTCAGGATGTAGAAGTAGCCGATGAAGCCGGTGGCGTAGAAGACCGACTTGCGGGCTTCCTTGGCGTCGGCGACGGTGAAGAAGCGCATCAGGATGTGCGGCAGGCCGGCGGTGCCGAACATCAGCGCCATGCCCAGAGAGATCGCCGAGACCGGATCGGTGACCAGGGCGCCCGGCGACATGATCGCCAGACCCTTCGGATGCGCCTCGACGGCAGCCTTGAACATCGCTTCGGGGCTGAAGCCGAACTTCGCCAGGATCATGAAGGCCATGAAGGAGGCGCCGGACAGCAGCATCACCGCCTTGATGATCTGCACCCAGGTGGTCGCCAGCATGCCGCCGAAGGTCACGTAACCGATCATCAGAACGCCGACGATGATGACGGCGACCATGTAGTCGAGACCGAACAGCAGCTGGATCAGCTTGCCGGCGCCGACCATCTGGGCGATCAGGTAGAAGGTGACGGTCGCCAGCGAGCCGCAGGCCGACAGCGTGCGGATCGGCGTCTGCTTGAAGCGGTAGGAGGCGACGTCGGCGAAGGTGTACTTGCCGAGGTTGCGCAGCCGCTCGGCCACCAGGAACAGCACGATCGGCCAGCCGACCAGCCAGCCCACCGAATAGATCAGGCCGTCGAAGCCCGAGGCGTACACCAGGCCGGCGATGCCCAGGAAGGACGCGGCCGACATGTAGTCGCCGGCGATGGCGAGGCCGTTCTGGAAGCCGGTGATGCCGCCGCCGGCAGCGTAGAAGTCCTTGGCCGACTTGGTGCGGCGGGCCGCCCAGTAGGTGATGCCCAGCGTGAACAGCACGAAGGCCAGGAACATCAGGATGGCCGACCAGTTGGTCGCCTGCTTCTGCACGGCGCCGCCGATGGCGTCGGCCAGCACCGTGGTCGGAACCAGCGCGCCGGCGGCAGCCGCCGCAGCGGCGACCGGAGCGGCAAAACGGGTGGTGGCGCGCATCACTTCGACTCCTCCAGGATCTGGCGGTTCAGCTCGTCGAATTCGCCGTTGGCCCGATGGACGTAGATGCCGGTCAGGATGAAGGCGGACACGATGGTGAAGACGCCGACGGGAATGCCCCAGGTCGTGACGCCGGAGCCGATCGGCGTGCCCAGGAACGATTTCCCGAATGCCACCAGCAGGATGAAACCGAAATAAATGACCAGCATGGCAATCGACAAAGTCCAGGCGAAGGCGGATCGTTTCGCCACCAGTTCCTGGAACTTTGGATTGTTCACAATCCTTTGTGCGCTTTGACTCATGTGCGTCCCCTCATCGAGTGCCGGCAACCTTCGGCGATCCATCCAGACAGGGTCTTCGGGATCAGCGGGCATTTGCCGTCCGGGCGGTCGCGTCCGGGTTTCTTCCCGTAATTCGTACGCCCTTGACCTGCCCAATTGTTTGATACAGATCATTGTTGGGCGCACCCCCTACCTTGGTCGATGGGGTGGGCGCCGAAGGGGCGGACAGCCCCGAAAAAGCAAGCGTGGGCAAGGCTGTAGCGCCATACGGGAAAGGCGCCCCCGTTGCCGGGCGCGCCTTTCAAACAGTCAGCTTTTCAAACGGTTTCGTTGGGACTCAGCGGCGGGGCCCCGGGGTAGCGCCACCCTGCCGGGACTGGCTGCCCTTCAGGAATCGGTGCGCGGAATCCAAGGGATGCGGTGAAATGTCACACCTTCCTCGTGGAGTTCGGAAACTTCCTCGTCCGATGCTTCGCCGTAGATGCCGCGTGGGTCGGTCTCGCCGTAATGGATGCGCCGCGCCTCCTCGGCGAAACGGTCGCCGACATAGTCGCAGTTCTTCTCCACGCTGCGACGCACCTCGGTCAGTTGCCGCATCACCTCGGCCACCGCCTCGCGCTGGGCGTCGTTCAGGCTCGGCGGCAGGGCGGCGACCACGTCAGCGGCGTTCGGCAGCGGGACCGGCGCGGGAATCGGTGCCGGAAGGGGGACCGGCACCGCATTGGCGGGAGCAGCCGGCGGCGCCATCGACGGAGCGCTGCCCGCAACGGCTTCGGCCTGTTCGCGGGCACGGTCGGCGGCCTTGGCGACGCCCTTGGCGATGCGCGGAGCCATCGGCGCCTTGCCGACCACGGTGTCGCCGCAGATCGGACAGGCGATCTGATGGCCCGCCGCCTGTTCGTCATAGGCGGCGCCATTGCGGAACCACGCTTCGAACTGGTGGTCGGCCGAGCATCTCAACGCGAAGAGGATCATATCCCCACAAGCCCCAAACTGACCCGCAGCAGGAAAGACAAGTCCGGGCACGCCGCTCCGGGTTGCGGCGCGACTCGGGAATCCTCCTAATTCAGCACGACCGGGCCGCGCCGTCAAACGCCGGACGGGCCATACACGCGTACCTCCTGTGATATCGTCCCCAACACCATCGAAAAAGTCCGGATAAGGGAATTTCTCCATGCCCACACCCCATCCGCAATCGCCGCCCTCCCCCTGGGTGGAGCGGTTCGCCCCGCTGGTGCGGGCGGGCGGGCCGGTGCTCGACCTCGCCTGCGGCGGCGGACGGCATCTGCGCCTGTTCCATCGCCTCGGCCATCCAGTGGTGGGGCTGGACCGCGACCTTAGCGGCGTCGCCAACCTGGAGGGCGGCGCGGACATCACCCTCGTTCAGGCCGACCTGGAAAGCGGCGACTCAGGCATTTTCGCCACCCCCCTGCCGGTTGACGGTCGCTTCGCCGGAATCGTCGTCACCAACTACCTGCACCGGCCGCTCTTCCCCGCCATCCTGGCGGCGCTGGAGCCGGGCGGCGTTCTGATCTACGAGACCTTCGCCGACGGCAACGCCCGCTTCGGCCGCCCGTCCTCCCCCGATTTCCTGCTGCGGCGGGACGAGTTGCTGGAGGCGGTGCGCGGCAGGCTTCAGGTGGTGGCCTTCGAACAGGGCGAGCTGTCGGTGCCCAAGCCCGCGGTGGTGCAGCGGATCTGCGCCGTCGCCGGGGACGATCCGCTGCCGCTCTGACCGCGTCCTTACTCGTCGCTGTCGTCGGCGACGGGCTTCTGCTCCCCGCGGATGCGGCGGCGGCGGTCCTCCTTGCGCATGATCTGCTTGCCATGCTTGTGCTGGGCTGGCCCTTCCAGCGGGCCGCCGGGACGCACCGGCCGTTCGGCGAAGCGGCCGAGCGAGATCATGCGGTCGTACATCACCAGCGCCCCGGCGACGCCGACATTGATGCAAAAGGACATCGGGATCTTCACCACATGGTCGCAGCGCGCCAACAGGGCGGGCGACAGGCTGTCGCGCTCCGGCCCCAGCACATAGGCGGCGCGCGACGGGTGACGGAAGCTGGGCAGTTCCACCGCGTCGTCGGTCAGTTCCACGCCGACCAGCATGCAGTCCCTGGGCAGAGTGAAGTCAGCCACCCGCTCGTGGATGTAAAGCGGCAGATGCAGCGTGGCGCCGGAAGTGTCGACCAGCTTCGTCTCGCGCAAATCCGGTTCCGGATCGATGGCGAAGAAGAAGGAGGCACCGAAGGCATGGGCGGTGCGCATCAGGTTGCCGACATTGCCCGGCTTGCTGATCCGCTCCACCCCGATTCCGAAATAGCCACGCATGAAGAGTCCACTGTTCCAGGTAAGGATATGACCGGGCGGGAGCTTGCCGCCGCAGCCCGTCCGAGGCAAGCTTGCCGGCATGAGCCCAGACGATCCTCACGACCATTCCTCCTGCTGCGGCGGCGATCACCACCACGGCCACCCCCACCATCACGGCCACCAGCCTGGCGAGAGCGCCGAAGCCCGTGCCGACCTGTCCGGCCCGGCGGAAAGCCCGATCACCGTCGAGGTGACGCGCGGCAGCCTGGTGGAGTCGGTGCACCGCGCCCGCGCCTGCATCGTCGATGCCGGCGGCCATGTGCTGGCGCGCTGGGGCGACATCGATGCGCCGGTCTACCCGCGCTCCGCCATCAAGTCGCTGCAGGCGATCCCGCTGGTGGAAAGCGGCGCGCTCGACGCCTTCGGGCTGGGAGACGAGGAGCTGGCGCTCGCCTGCTCCTCCCACAATGGCGAGACGCGGCATACAGAATTGGCGCGATCCTGGGCCGAGCGGGTCGGGCTGACGCTCGACGACTACGAATGCGGCGCGCAGATCCCCTACGATCCCGCCACCGCCGAGGATCTGGTCCGCCGCGGCGAGCCGCCGACCGCCTTTCACAACAACTGCTCCGGCAAGCACAGCGGTTTCCTGACCACCGCCAGGCATAAGGGGGAGCGGCTGAAGGGCTATGTCCGCTACGAACACCCGGTGCAGCAGCGCATCCTGGGCGTGATGGAGCAGATGACCGGGCAGGACCTGTTCGGGGCGCCGTGGGGCGTGGACGGCTGTTCCATCCCCACCATCGGCATCCCGCTGGGTGCCATCGCCTATGCCATGGCCCGCATCGCCGACCCGGTCGACCTGCCCGACGCACGGGCCGAGGCCGTCACCCGCATCGCCGCCGCCTGGGGCAAGCACCCCTTCCTGATCGGCGGCACCGGTACCTTCGACACGGCGCTGATGGAGGCGGCCGGCGGCGCCGTGCTGGTCAAGGGCGGGGCCGAGGGCGTCGGCTGCGCCGTGATCCCGGAGCAGGGCATCGGCATCGCGCTGAAGATCGAGGATGGGGCCGCCCGCGCCCGCGAGGTGGCGCTGGCCGCCCTGATCCGCTCGACCCAGGCGCTGACCGAGGCGCAATGGGCGCGCGTGCCGCAGTTGCTGACCGCTCCGCTGCTCAACCGCGCCGGCACACGGGTGGGTGAGGTGCGGCCGGCGGGCGGATGGCCGTCCACCTAACTCCGCAAGCGCGATCAAGCGGCTGCCGGATAGCATCGGCGGGACTGGAGGACGTCACGCCATGACCAACGACAGCATCTCCGCCGACGCAACGGCAGTGTGGCCCGTGCCGTGTTCCGCGGTTGCGGCCAAGCCCGGCACGCGGCTCGATTACGGCGACCGGATCGAACGGGTGGTGACATTCATCGCCGCTCATCTGGACGAACCGCTCGACCTCGACCGGCTGGCGGAGGTCGCCTGCTTCTCGCCCTATCACTTCCACCGCATCTACCGGGCGATCACCGGCGAGACGGCGGCGGAGACCCTGCGCCGGCTGCGACTGCATCGGGCCGCGGGCGATCTGGTGCGCGACAGCATCGCCATGCCGGCCATCGCCCGGCGGGCGGGGTATGGCAGCGTCGAAGCCTTCACCCGCGCATTCGGACAGAGCTATGGCGTGACGCCGGCCGCCTACCGCAAGCGCGGGCGGCTCAATCCTCCAGTCCCGGCCAACCACCAGATGGAGGACAGCATGCACGATGTCGAGATCCGCGATCTTCCCGCCCACCGCATCGTCGGGTTGCCGCACACCGGCCCCTATATGACCATCGGCACCAGCTTCGACCGGCTCTATACCTGGGCGTCCAAGCAGGGGCTGATCGGCCCCGGCACCCGCAGCTTCGCCATCTATTACGACGATCCGGAATCGGTGAGGCCGGAGGATTTGCGCTCCTTCGCCGGGCTGATGCTGGACCTGGGCGTCGTCGAGGATGGCGTGATCCGCATGGTGGACATCCCCGGCGGGCGTCATGCCGTCGTGCGGCACAAGGGTCCCTATGCCGAACTGGGCGCGGTCTACCGCTGGCTTTACGGCGAGTGGCTGCCCAACAGCGGGCACTCGCCGGGAGACGCCCCCTGCTACGAGGAATATCTCAACAACCCGCGGGCCTTGCCGCCGTCCGAGTGGCTGACGGAGATCTGCGTTCCCCTGGCTGGGTGATCGTCAGCGAAAGGCGGCCACCGAAAGCACGTCATCGGGCAGGTGCGATATGGGCGGGCGCGGTGCTATGGTCGGCGCGCCCGTTTCCATTGAGCAGTCACCCATGAGCATCGACGACCTGCGCGCCCAGTATGAAGCCTATCCCTATCCGGCGCGCAATCCGGCCGACGAGGCCGGACGGCTGATCACCGGCTCGCCCAGCCATCTGGACGAGCTGGTCCAGCATGTCTTCGGCGGCCGGATCGACCATAGCAAGCCGCTGCGGGTTCTGGTGGCCGGCGGCGGCACGGGGGACGGCACCATCATGCTGGCGCAGCAGATGGCCGATGCCGGCAACCCTGGCCGCATCGCCTACATCGACCTCTCCGACGCCAGCCGCTCCGTCGCCGAGGCGCGGGCCAGGGCGCGCGGCCTGACCAACATCGACTTCCACCGCGGGTCGCTGCTGGATCTGGGCGGGGTTACGGCGCAAGCGGGGCCGTTCGACTACATCGACTGCTGCGGCGTGCTGCATCATCTGGACGATCCGTCGGCCGGCCTGCGCTCCCTGGCCGGCGCGCTGGCGCCCGGCGGCGGCATCGGCATCATGGTCTACGCGCCCTACGGCCGCACCGGCGTCTATCCGATGCAGGAGGCGTTGCGCGGCATGACCGAGGGGTTGCCGCCGGCCGAGAAGGTGGCACTGGCCCGCCGGCTGATCCAGGCGCTGCCGCCGACCAACTGGCTGCTGAACAACCCGCACATCAGCGACCACCGGCTGGCCGACGCCAACCTCTACGACCTGCTGCTGCACAGCTGCGACCGCCCCTACAGCGTACCGCAGCTTGCGGAACTGGCGGAGAGCGCCGGGCTCGCCGTCGCGACGCTGATCGACCCGCTGCGCTACGAGCCGTCTCTGTGGGTCAAGGACGCCCGCATCCTGAGGCAACTGGCCGGGCTGGGCATGCTTGAGCGCGCCGCCTGGACCGAGCGCATCACCGGCGCCTTCACCAAGCACATCGCCTATCTGCTGCGTCCCGCCGATCTGGGGGGCGCCCGCATCCAGCCGGACGGGCCGGACGTGGTCCCTGTCCTGCGCGACATCGATGGAAAGACTGTCGCAAAGGCCGTTCCGCCCGGCGGCAGCCTGGAATTCGACCTGATGGGGAGCGTGGTGGCGCTTCCCCTGCCCCGGCTGGCCGGACCGATCCTGTCCAGGGTAGACGGCAAGACCAGCCTGGGCGCCCTGCACGCCGCCATCGAACCGACCACGAAAGTCACCTGGGACCAGTTCCTCACCCAGTTCCGCCAGCTGTTCGATGCGCTGGGTGGGTTGGGCAAGATGCATCTGCGGCGGGGATAGGGCGAAAGCCCCACCCCCGGGCCAATCCTTATCCCCGCAGAACCGGCACCGCGGCGTCGAGCGCTTTGGTCAGCCGGTCGAAGACCTGGTGAATTTCCGCCTCGGAAATCACCAGCGGCGGGCAGAGCGCAATGGAATCACCCATGGCGCGGACGATCAGGCCATTGTCCTGGGCCAGACCGTTGACCAGGGCGCCGGCGCGGCCGGGCGGGTCGAAAGGCATCTTGGTCGCCTTGTCGGCCACCAGCTCCAGCGCGCCGATCAGGCCGATTCCGCGGGCCTCGCCGACCAGCGGATGGTCCGCCAGCGCCTTAAGCCGCGACTGGAAGGCCGGGGCGACCGAGCGGACATGGCCGACGATGTCGCGTTCCTCGTAGATGTTCAGCGTTTCCACCGCCACCGCCGCCGCCACCGGGTGGGCGGAATAGGTGTAGCCATGGCCAAATGTGCCGATCTTCCGGCTTTCCTCGACACAGGCACGATAGACGGCGTCGCTCACCATCACGGCGGAGATCGGCAGATAGCCGGACGACAGCTGCTTGGCGCAGGTCAGGATGTCCGGCTGCATGCCGACGGTCTGGCTGCCCCAGAAATTGCCGGTGCGGCCAAAACCGCAGATCACCTCGTCGGCGACCAGCAGGATGTCGTATTTCCTCAACACCGCCTGGATCTTGGCGAAGTAGGTCGCGGGCGGAACCACGACGCCGCCGGCGCCCATGATCGGCTCGGCGAACATGGCGGCGATGGTGTCCGGCCCCTCGGCCAGGATCAGCGCCTCAAGCTGTTCGGCCAAGCGGGTGGCGAAAGCCTCCTCGCTCTCGCCCTCAAGGCCATTGCGATAGTGGTGCGGGCAGTCGCCATGAATGATGCGGGCGATCGGCAAGTCGAAGTCGCGGTGGTTGTTGGGAAGCCCGGTCAGGCTGGCCGTCGCCACCGTCACGCCGTGATAGGCGCGCTGGCGCGAGAGAATCTTCTTCTTCTCCGGCCGGCCGAGCGCGTTGTTATAGTACCAGATCAGCTTGATCGCAGTATCGTTGGCCTCCGAGCCGGAATTGGCGAAGAAGACCTTGGACATCGGCACCGGTGCCAAGCCGATCAGCTTTTCTGCCAGATCGATGCCGGGCTCGTGCGACTTGTGGCCGAAGATGTGATAGGTGGACAGCTGCCGCATCTGCTTGGTCGCCGCCTGGACCAACCGCTCTTCGCCCCAGCCGAGCGAGACGCACCACAGGCTTGCCATGCCCTCGATGTAATCCTTGCCGCCATCGTCGAACACATGGATGCCTTCGCCACGCTCGATGATCATCGGCCCCTGGGTCTCATGGGCGTGCAGGTTGGTGTAGGGATGGAAAACGAAGGCCTTGTCGCGGCTGGCTGCAGAGTTGCCAGCGGTGCTGCCCGGAGCGGTCATGGAATGGGTCTTCCTGTTCGGTCTTGTCGGGTTCGTTCCCCCCGGACAGCCGCGATGGCTAACCGCAGGGTGTTCGATTTGTTAAACACTATCGCCGATCATACGCACAGTTTCGCCACTCGACAAACCCGCTTCGCCGTCATCCGTGCCATGCGCACAAGACGCTGGCAGGAGGCCAAGCCGAGTAGGACAGCTTGACCGGAACGACAAGAGGGAGAAGCCGCTTTGCGCACGCTTTACGGTATGGTCAGCACGGCCGCGATGGCGCCGCACATCCTGCTGCGCGAGATCGGCAACCCCTTCGAATTGCGGCTGCTCGACCGCGACAGGGCGGAGCACAAGAGTGCCACCTATCTGGCGTTGAACCCGCATGGCCGCGTACCGACGCTGGTCGATGGCGATCTGGTGCTGTACGAGGCCGCCGCCATCTGCCTGCATCTGGCGGACTGCCATCGGGAGGCAAAGCTCGCTCCGGCGGTCGGCACGCCCGAGCGGGCGGAGTTCTACAAATGGCTGGTCTATCTGACCAACAGCGTCCAGGCCGAGATGCTGCTGTACTTCTACCCGGAGCGTTACGTCGAGGGCGCGCAAGCGCAGGCTGCCTTCAAGGCGGCGACAGAGGCCCGGCTGAACGGTCATTTCGATGGCCTGGACCGTGCGCTTGAAGGGCGTACGTGGCTGTTGGGCGACACGTACAGCGCCGTCGACCCGTACCTGTTCATGCTGTGCCGCTGGACCCGCTTCATGGGCCGCCCGGCACGTACGCTGGGCAATCTGGGACCTTACCTCGCTCGCGTTCTGGAGCGCCCGGCGGTAAAGGCCGCTTTCGAGGCGGAAGGGCTGGGGGCGCCGTTCTACTGAGAAAAAAGCCCTCTCCCGCCTTGGGAGAGGGCTTTCAACCTTAGCCTTTGCGAACCAGACCGCTCACCGGCTGGCCGTCGATGGTCAATGAGCCGCCTTCGGCACCGACCGCCACCGTCTGGCCGTCCTTGATGCGGCCCTCGAGGATCAGGGTCGCCAGCGGATTCTGCAACTCGCGCTGGATAACCCGCTTCAGCGGACGGGCCCCGTAGACCGGGTCGTAACCGGCCTCGGCCAACCATTCGGTCGCAGCCTCGTCCACCGTCAGCGTGATCTCGCGGTCGGCGAGCATTTTGGTCAGGCGGCCGAGCTGGATCTTGACGATCCCGCCCATATGCCGGCGGTCGAGCCGGTGGAACAGCAGGATCTCGTCCAGGCGGTTCAGGAACTCCGGCCGGAAATGAGCCCTGACGGCCTCCATCACCTCGTCGCGCACGGCAGCGCTGTCCTCACCCTCCGCCTGCTCGGCCAGCGCCTGAGAGCCGAGGTTGGATGTCATGATGATGACCACGTTGCGGAAATCGACCGTGCGGCCCTGCCCATCGGTCAGCCGGCCATCGTCCAGCACCTGCAGCAGCACGTTGAAGACGTCGGGGTGGGCCTTCTCCACCTCGTCGAACAGCACGACCTGATAGGGCCGGCGGCGCACCGCCTCGGTCAGCGCCCCACCCTCCTCATAACCGACATAGCCCGGAGGCGCGCCGATCATGCGGGCGACGGAGTGTTTCTCCATGTATTCCGACATGTCGAGCCGGACCATCGCCGTCTCGTCGTCGAACAGGAACTCGGCCAACGCCTTGGTCAGCTCGGTCTTGCCGACGCCGGTCGGACCCAGGAACAGGAAGGAGCCGATCGGGCGGTTCGGATCCTGCAGCCCGGCCCGCGCCCGGCGCACCGCGTTGGACACGGCGACGATGGCCTCGTCCTGGCCGATGACCCGGCCACGCAGCTTCTCCTCCATCGCCAGCAGCTTCTCGCGCTCGCCGGCCAGCATCTTGTCGACCGGCACGCCGGTCCAGCGGCTGACCACCGCGGCGATGTCGCTGTCGCGCACCTCCTCGTTCAGCATGCGGCTGCTGGCATGCTCCTCGGCATCCTTCAGGGCCTTTTCCAGACCGGGGATGACACCGTAAGCCAGCTCGCCCGCACGGCCCCAGTTGCCGTCACGTTGCGCCGTCTCCAGTTCGGTGCGGGCCTTCTCCAGATCCTCCTTGATCTTCTGTGCGCCCTGCAGCTGGTCCTTTTCGGCCTGCCACTTGGCGGTCAGCTCGGCCGATTCCTGCTCCAGGTCCGAAAGCTCGCGCTCCAGATTGACCAGACGGTCGCGCGATGCGGAGTCCTGTTCGCGCTTCAGCGCCTCACGCTCGATTTTCAACTGGATGATGCGGCGATCCAGCTCGTCGATGGCTTCGGGCTTGCTGTCCACAGCCATGCGCAGGCGGCTCGCCGCCTCGTCGATCAGGTCGATGGCCTTGTCGGGCAGGAAGCGGTCGGTGATGTAACGGTTGGACAGGGTCGCCGCCGACACGATGGCGCTGTCGGTGATGCGCACGCCGTGATGGACCTCATAGCGCTCCTTCAGGCCGCGCAGGATGGAGATGGTGTCCTCCACCGTCGGCTCCGACACGAAGACCGGCTGGAAGCGCCGGGCCAGCGCCGCGTCCTTCTCGATGTATTTGCGGAACTCGTCCAGCGTGGTGGCGCCGACGCAATGCAGCTCGCCACGCGCCAGCGCCGGCTTCAGCATGTTGGAGGCGTCCATCGCGCCGTCGGACTTGCCCGCCCCGACCAGCGTGTGCAGTTCGTCGATGAAGACGACGATCTCGCCCGCCGCCGCCTGGATTTCCGACAGCACGGCCTTCAGCCGTTCCTCGAACTCGCCGCGATACTTGGCGCCCGCCACCAGAGCGCCGAGATCGAGCGACAGCAGCTGCTTGTTCTTGAGGCCCTCCGGCACGTCGCCTTTGACGATACGCTGGGCCAGCCCCTCGACGATGGCGGTCTTGCCGACGCCGGGCTCGCCGATCAGCACGGGGTTGTTCTTGGTGCGGCGGGCCAGCACCTGGATGGTGCGGCGGATTTCCTCGTCGCGGCCGATGACGGGATCAAGCTTGCCGTCGCGGGCCGCGGCGGTCAGGTCGCGCGCATATTTCTTCAGCGCGTCATAGCCCTGCTCGGCGCTGGCGCTGTCGGCGGTGCGGCCCTTGCGGATGTCGTTGATGGCGGTGTTCAGCGCCTGCGGCGTCACGCCGGCGGACTTCAAGGCCTTGCCCGACGGGGTGCCGTCGGCCATGGCCAGCGCCAGCAGGATGCGTTCGGCGGTGACGAAGCTGTCGCCGGCCTTCTCGGCAACCTTCTCCGCCTGTTCGAACACACGGGAGAGTTCGGGCGTCAGGTAGAGCTGACCGGCGCCGCTGCCCTCGACCTTCGGCAGCTTGTCCAGTTCGGCATCGACCGCCGACAGGGCCGCCTTCGGGTCGCCGCCCGCCGCGCGGATCAGGTTGGCGGCAAGGCCTTCCTTATCGTCCAGCAGCGTCTTCAGCAGATGTTCCGGGGTCAGGCGCTGATGCCCACGGCGCACGGCCAGGGTTTGCGCGGCCTGAATGAACCCGCGGCTACGCTCGGTGTATTGCTCGAAATCCATGATGCTCCCCTTCTCCTGTCGACCGTCCGCGAGGCAGCCCGGTCGACGTGATCCACGCAACTGTGCGATCCGCAAGGATGCTGCCGAAGATGTAGGCAAGGCCGAAGGCCATGCAAGACCATCTGCGTAGAAAGGTTATCGGTGGAGAAACGCTGCCACAGCTGCTTCCCCCAGACCGGCTAGGACCGGGAAAAAGAGGTAGCACGCGACCCGCCGATTGCCCCCTACACCATCCCTGCCGCCCACAGCTAGACTGCCGCCATCCTGCCTTCCCGCCTTCCAACAGTCCCCGTTCCGGATTTCATCATGACCGATCTGGCCGCCTCCGGTTCACCCCCCAGCACGACGCCGGTATCCGCGGATCAGCCGACGCCCAGAACCATGACGGGCCGGCTGCTTCGTCTCGCCTGGAGCCTGCGCGGGGTCTGGCATCGGTTGGCACGGCCGCTGACGATGGGTGTAAGGGCGATCATCCTGGACGAGACGGACCCTGCATCGCCCGGCGTGCTGCTGATCCGGCACAGCTACGTCGATGGCTGGCACCTGCCCGGCGGCGGCGTCGGGCGGGGAGAGACACTGGTCGACGCCATGCGGCGCGAGGTGCGGGAGGAGGTCGGGCTGATCGCCGACCGCCCTGCTCAGCCTTTCGCCATCTATGCCCGCTTCCGCAATGGGGCGAGCGACCATGTGGCGCTCTATGTCGTGCGCGGTTGGAGCGGCAAACCGAAGGCCGACGGGGTGGAGATCGTCGAAACCCGATTCTTCCCGCTCGACCGGCTGCCGACCGACCTGTCGCCGGCCACCGGACGGCGGCTGGAGGAATTTCTTGGCCGCCGGCCCGTCGCCGAACGCTGGTAGCGGCACCAGATTACGGGGTGGAGCGGGCGGTCCTGTCGATCCGGCCTGCCATACCCCAGCCGCAGCGTGAGAAATAGGCACCGCATCGGTTGACAGGGACGCTCCACCCCTTTCATTGTGCAGTGCAATGAACGCCATACTGACCGTCATCCGCCGCTATCCCGTCAAGGGCATGAGCGGCCAGGATCTTCCCGCCATCGATCTGACCGCCGGTCAGGCGATCCCGTTCGACCGCCGCTACGGGCTTCTGCACGGCCCGGCCGCGCTGGATACCGAGACGGAAGGCTGGCGCCTGCCGTCGGATTTCTTCACCCTGGACCGTACGGAAAAGCTGGCGGTCTTACAGACCGAGTTCGACGAGGCGGCGCAGGCGCTGATCATACGCCGCGGCGGCCGGCAGGTGTCGCGCGGCCGGCTGGACCAGCCGATGGGCCGCAACTTGCTGGAACAGTTCTTCGCCGCCTATCTGGCCGGTATCGTCCCTGGCATGCCCCGCCTGATCGAAGCCCAACAGGGCAGCTTCGGCAACCACGAGGAACCGTCGGTCACGCTGCTGAACCTCGCCAGCCTGCGCGACCTGGAGGAGCGGATCGCCAAGCAGCTGGTCGACCCCCGCCGCCTGCGCGCCAACCTGCTGGTCGACGGCATCGATCCCTGGTCGGAGCGCAGCTGGATCGGCCGGACCCTGACAGTCGGCGCGGCAACGCTGGAGGTGGTGGAGGCGCTGGACTGCACGCCCGGGAACGATGTGAACCCGGATACCGGAGTCGCCGACCTCAGCCTGCCGAACATCATGGAACGCGGCTATGGCCACAGCCAAATCCTGCTGCGCGCCCGGGTGACCAGCGGCGGCCGGATCGCGGTGGGCGACCCGGTCACGCCGGCCGAATAAACGTCACGCCTGGTTGTCGTGACATCAGGTAAGCGTCACGTCTCAGGCGTTTACAGCCGCCCGTTCTTCGCCGTCGGTCTCATCCTCGGCCGGCTGCTCGTCCTCATCGCCACCATGCGAAGAGATTTGCGGCTGATGGCCGTGCCCGTTGCCGGGCTGCCCGCCGCGCTGGCGGTTTTCCGATTCCTGGATCTGGTTGATGATGCGGAGGTAATGCTCCGCGTGCTGCAGGTAGTTTTCCGCCTGCACCCGGTCACCGGAAGACATCGCGTCGCGGGCCAGCGCCTGATACTTCTCCTGCACCTGCCACGCATTGCCGCGGATGCGGACATCGGGGCCGTTGCTGTCGAAGGTCTGGTGGCGCAGCGGAACGTTCTGGCGCCGGCCGGCACCACCACCGCCGCTGCCCCCGCCGCCGCTGTTGCCACGACCACGCGAACGCCTGGAGTTCGGTCCCTGTCTCATTCGGCTCTTAAGGCCCCATGCAAGAGAAGAGCAGTCCCCGGAACGCTCCGGCGGCCATCCGGCCTTGCGGCCCGGCCACCGGGCCTGCCATGGACGATTTCCATGGGTCGCTCACGGGGTTCAAACGACGCGTCCGCATCGCGTGCGGCAGGCCATGGCGGTCAGCGCTCGGCAGAAAACCATCCGAGAGTCGTGCTCCGCAGGCCGTAGGTTCGCGGTCGTGTACCGCACACTACCCGCCAAAGCCCCCCGATCCAACCGTTTTTTTGGATGAGCGACCGCTTCACAGGCTCTTCCGTGCCCTGACACAACGCTTTACCCCACCGAGGTCACACAGGATCGCGGTCTCCCCCAGCCCCTGCGCCTCGACCAGCGCCGCCACGTCGTCGGCCTGTCCTTGCCCGACCTCGAAGGCGGCCAGTCCGCCGGGAACCAGCAGGCGCGGCAACTCGGCGGCGAGGATGCGGTAAGGCTCCAGACCATCCGGCCCGCCGTCCAGCGCGCGGAGCGGGTCATGTTCCCGCACCTCCGGCTCCAGCGTTGCGATGTCGGCGCTGGGAATGTAGGGCGGATTCGACACCACGATATCGAAACGTTCCTCGATCCTCTTGGCCCAGTCGCCCGTCTGGAAGCGAGCACGCCCCGCCAGCCCATTGCGGTCGGCGTTCCCGGCCGCCGCCTCCACCGCCAGCGGGCTGAGATCGACGCCGACACCGGTGGCGTTCGGCAGCTCCGACAGCAGCGCCAGCAGGATGCAGCCTGTTCCGGTTCCGAAATCGATCAGGCGCAGCGGAGACTTTCGGTCGGGGATGGCTGCCAGAACCGCCTCCACAACAGTCTCGGTGTCCGGCCGCGGCTCCAACGTGTCAGCGTTGAGAGCAAGATCGATGGTCCAGAACTCCCGGTGCCCCAGGATGCGCCCCACCGGTTCCCGCGCGGCACGCCGCTCCACCAGAGCCAGGGTGCGGGCGGCATCGGCGTCGGGGATAATTTGTTCCGACTTCGTAATGAAATCCGTGCGGGTTAAGCTCAGCGCATGTTCCAGCAGATAACGGGCGTCGAGCTCCGGCGTATCGATGCCGGCCTCGCGCAGCCGTGCCTCGGCCTGGGCACGCAGGGTGCGGAGGTTCATGCAGTCACCCCAGTTCCGCCAACCGGGCAGCCTCGTCCTCGGCAATCAGCGCGTCGACCAGTTCATCCAGCGCCTCTCCGGCCATCACCTTGTCGATCTTGTAGAGCGTCAGGTTGATGCGGTGGTCGGTCACCCGCCCCTGGGGGAAATTGTAGGTGCGGATGCGTTCCGAGCGGTCGCCGCTGCCCACCTGATTCTTGCGGTCGGCAGCACGAGCAGCGTCCTTCTCCGCTCGTTCGCGATCGTACAGACGGGCGCGCAACACCTTCAGCGCCTTGGCCTTGTTCTTGTGCTGCGACTTCTCATCCTGCTGGCTCACCACCAGCCCGGTCGGCAGATGGGTGATGCGCACGGCGCTGTCGGTGGTGTTGACCGACTGGCCGCCGGGTCCGGAGGAGCGGAAGACGTCGATCCGCAGATCCTTCTCGTCGATGTGGATGTCCACCTCCTCCGCCTCCGGCAGCACGGCGACGGTGGCGGCCGAGGTGTGGATGCGGCCCTGCGCCTCCGTCGCCGGCACGCGCTGGACGCGGTGGACGCCGGACTCGAATTTCAGCCGGGCGAACACGCCACGGCCGGTGATGTTGGCGGTGGCCTCCTTGTAGCCGCCGATGCCGGTCTCGCTGACGTCCATCGCCTCGAAGCGCCAGCCATGCAGCCCGGCATAACGGCGGTACATCTCGAACAGCTCGGCGGCGAACAGCGCGGCCTCATCGCCGCCGGTCCCGGCGCGCACCTCCAGAATGGCGTTTTTCTCGTCTGCCTCGTCCTTCGGCAGCAGCGAGATTTGCACCTTGCGCTCCAAATCCGGGATGCGCTTGGTCAGGACATGGAATTCCTCCTCCGCCATCGCCTTCATCTCGGGATCGGCATCCGGAGCGGCGATCATCTCCGCCAGATCGGCGGCCTCGGCGCGGCCCTTCTTCAACTCCGAGATGGCCTCGGCGATCGGGGTGAGGTCGGCATATTCCTTGGACAGCCGGGCGAAGTCGCCGGACTCGGCAAGGCCGGCCGCAAGCGTGTCGCGCAGCTCATCGTACCGGGCCATCACCTTATCGAACTTCTCGTCCAGGCTCACGTCGCTCGTCCTTATCCCGTTCGTTCTCTTCCAATGCGGCGGCGGTCAGCCGGTCCAGCCCGAACAGGCGGAACATCAACCGTTCCGCCGCCGCCCGTTCGGCCAGCCCCTCGCCACTGCCATCGGCAGCCAGCGCCCGCAACGCCTCCGATGGGGCGTGCAGCAGGCGGTTGACCAGCAGCCGCGTCGCCGACGCCGCGTCCAGATCGGCATGCCCGGCCAACAGCCGCCGACGCTCCGCTTCAAAATGGCTGCGAAGCGCCGCGACCGCGGGCACCGCGGCGCGTTCCGCACGGTCGCGGGCGAATGCGGCAACCGCCTCGTCCACGATCATCCAGGCCGCCTGGGTCGCTGCCTCGCGCCCGACACGGCCCTGCAACGCCACCCGTTCCAGATCGGCCAGATCATAGACGAAGGCGCCGTCCATGCTTGCCACTGCCGGATCGACGTCGGCTGGAATGGCGGCATCGACCACGAAGACCGGCCGGCGGCGGCGGCGCTTCAACACCGCCTCCATCATCGGAGCGGTCAGGATATAGCGCCCAAGACCGGCTGCGGTCACCAGGATATCGGCGCCGGTCATCGCCGTCTCCAGATCGGCCCAGGGGGCGAAATGCCCGTCGAGCCGCCGAGCCGCCGCTTCCGCCCGCCGATCCACCGGCGCAGCGACGGTCAGCCGCGGCAGACCGGCCTCGCGCAGCCCCTCGAGTACCAGGGCGCCCATGTCCCCCATTCCCACCAGCAGAGCGCCGCAGCGCCTGATGTCGCCGTGCAGGTCGCGCGCCACCTGGATGGCTGCCGCGGCCAGCGAGGTGGCGCCCTCTGCGATCGGCGTCTCGCTGCGCACCCGCTTGGCGGCGGCATAGGCGGCCTGCAGAACCGCTTCCAGTTCCGGCCCGGTCAGCCCGGCACCGGAAGCGCTGCGGTGGGCCGCCTTCAGCTGGCCCAGGATATGAGGTTCGCCGACGATCTGACTGTCGAGCGAGCAGGCCACCGAGAACAGGTGACGCACAGCGTCGATGCCGGTGCGGGTGTAGAGCTGCGGTGCCAGATCGGATGTCGACAGGCCGGCGCGGTCGGCCATGACCTCGGCAATCGCCAGGGCCGCCTCGTTCGGGCGTTCATGGACCGCCTGCACCTCCACCCGGTCGCAGGTGCTGAGCCACAGGGCCTGCGCCACCCCCACGGCGCGCAGCCGGTCCAGCATCCCCGCCACTTCCGCCTCGTCGGTGGACAGGCGGTCGCGGATGACGCCGGAGCAGGTCCGGTGGCTGGCGCCGATGACGAGGTAGGAGGTGGTGGTCACGCCGCGGATCGCTGTCCCTGCCCGAATTCCGGGCAGCTTACTCCGCGGCGGGGGCCACGTCTCGCGTGGTCTCCGGGATGGCTTCGGCTTCCGCCGCGGCCTTGGCCGATTCGATCTCGGCGGCCTTCTTTTCGACCAGCCCGACCAGATGCTGGACGATGTCCTGGTCCTTCAGCCGGTGGTCGGTGACGCCGGACAAATAGACCTGATGGGTGTTGTTGCCGCCACCGGTCAGGCCGATGTCGGTTTCCCGCGCCTCGCCCGGACCGTTCACGACGCAGCCGATCACGGACAGGGTCAGGGGTGTGGTGATGTGGGCCAGCTTCTGTTCCAGCAACTCCACCGTCTTGATGACGTTGAAATTCTGCCGGGCGCAGCTGGGGCAGGAAATGACGGTCACGCCGCGACGGCGCAAGCCCAGCGACTTCAGGATGTCATAGCCAACCAGGACCTCTTCCGCAGGATCGGCCGACAGCGAGACGCGCAGCGTGTCGCCGATGCCGGACCACAGCAGCATGCCAAGCCCGATCGACGATTTCACCGTGCCGGCGCGCAAGCCACCCGCCTCGGTGATGCCGATGTGCAAAGGGTAGTCGCAGGCCTCCGCCAAGCCCTGGTATGCGGCGACGGCCAGGAAGGCGTCGGACGCCTTCACCGAAATCTTGAACTCGCGGAAATCGTTGTCTTCCAGGATCTTCGCGTGATTCAGCGCGCTCTCGACCATCGCCTCGGGGCAGGGCTCGCCGTATTTCTCCAGCAGATCCTGCTCCAACGATCCGGCATTGACGCCGATGCGCATCGAGCAGCCATGATCCTTGGCCGCCTTCACCACCTCGCGCACCCGCTCGGCCGAGCCGATGTTGCCGGGGTTGATGCGCAGGCAGGCAGCACCGCTCTCCGCCGCCTCGATGGCGCGCTTGTAGTGGAAATGGATGTCGGCGACAACCGGCACCCTCACCTGCCGCACAATGTCCTTCAGTGCGAGCGCCGATTCGCGGTCGGGGCAGGAGACGCGGACGATGTCCACCCCGACCCGCTCAGCCGCCTGGATCTGCTCCACCGTGGCCTTCACGTCAGTGGTCGGCGTGTTGGTCATGGTCTGGACCGAGATCGGCGCATCACCGCCGACAAGCACGTTGCCGACGCGAATTTGGCGCGATTTGCGGCGAAGGATTTGGCGGTAAGCGCGCACGGTCATCTCAGGTCAGCCTCTGGACAGCAAAACGGAACCGGGTGCCGCATCCTAGCGCAGCCGGCATCAGGCCAGAAGTGCGCTCCGGCGCCCGGGATTCAAGGGATAGGGTTGGTGGGGCGTCGCCAATGCATGGCTGGCCCCTCACCAGCCTGTTTCAGCGTCGCACGACCCCATGGCTGTCGATGGCGACATCACGCAGCACCTGCCCGACGGAGCCCAATGGCGGGCTTTCACCACCTTCGGCCATCACCACCAGACCGCCGGCGTTGCCGGTGCGGATCTTTACGTTGGGCTTGTCGGGAACGCGGAAGGTGTCGCCCGGCTTCAGCACGCGGGTGAAGACGATCTCGCTGCCATCGCGCACTTGAAGCCAGCTTTCCTGCGTCGCCTTCAGGATCAATTTCGCGTTGGTATTCAGCGTGCCGTAGATCTTGCCATTGGCCGGCACCGACGTGGTCGGCGCCGCTGGTGTAGCCGGAGGAGCCGCGGCGGCGTTCAGCGGGGTCGGATCCTGCGGCGATGCCTCATCGTCGTCCTCGGCCGGCGGGGCGGGCACATTGACGATGCCTTGCCCACCCGACTGGTTGGCAGCGGGCACATTGGCGGATGGCAGCGGCGACTGGGCCGGCGGAAGCACGATGGGAGCGGTGCCGGCCGGCGGCTTGGCCGGGACGGTGGACGCGGTTGTCTGCGGCTTGCCTGCGTTGGGCGGTGTTCCGGTCGGCGGCGAAGCGGCAGGCACCGAGTTGGCCTGAGTGGAACTGGCCGGTGTGGAGTTGGCCGGGGCCGTGTTCGCCGGAGGCTGGGTTGTGGTCTGAGCCGGAGGCGTAATCACCGGCGCCGGAACGGCAGGTTCGGCGCCAGGCTGGACGGACACGGCGGACTGGTCAGCCATCTGCTCCGCCGGCTTGGCCGGCACGCCGTCCAGCAGCGAGACCAGACGGTCCGGCAGGGTCGGGACAAGGTCCGCAACCGACCGGTCGGTTGCGGACAGATAATACCAGCCGCCATAAACGATGCCGGCCAGCACCAATGTGCCGAGCAGCAACGTTCCGCCCGATGCGCGCCCTTCGGCTGCCGGAGTCGGCAGATACAATTCCTGCCGGCGGACGCTGCCGGCTGCCTCCTCTTTGTAGCGGGTGACGACCGTATCCGGATCAAGCCCCAGGCACTCGGCATAGGAGCGCAGGAAGCCGATGGCGTAGGTGCTGCCCGGCAGTTCCTGGTACCGCCCTTCCTCGATCGCCAGCAGGTAAGGATAGCGGATGCGCAGCATCGTCGCGACGTCGCGCAGATCATAGCCGTGCGCCATCCGCGTCGCACGCAGAGTCTCGGAGACGGAGGGACCGGACGGAGCCGGATCGAAATCGTCGAAAACCTTGCGCTTGGCCATGGGCTCGCCATCTGCTCGCAGCTTGCGCGCATACCGAAAAAGCATGCGCCGCGGGGGCATCCGCGTGGATGCAACTTGCGAAATGGGTACGACATGCCGCCCCCACGACGCAACCGCAATGACCACTGGTCAGGGAATGCGGGTCGTGACAAGTGGATGCAAGGACACATCACTCCGAACACCGAACAGCAAGAAGCCCGCCGAGCGTGAGCAGGGCGGGCTTCTTGTTGATTTGGTTGCGGGGGCAGGATTTGAACCTGCGGCCTTCAGGTTATGAGCCTGACGAGCTACCGGGCTGCTCCACCCCGCGG
>Ga0206117_100622_pt1 | contig 30931 bp, 29 predicted proteins | sample 3A5Ametagenome_FD_177997 | JGI IMG/M metagenome (GOLD analysis project Ga0206117, IMG submission 177997) | Enriched microbial communities from leaf-cutter ant dump, University of Wisconsin, Madison, United States - 3A5A | ecosystem: Environmental > Terrestrial > Nest > Insects nest > Nest dump... | reverse complement strand
CCGGCAAAAAGCGGTGTCGGCGGCGGCATCGTCGCGGTCATGCCGGGCGTGCTGTCGGTCGCGGTGTGGTCGCCGGAACTGGACCGGTCGGGCAATTCCTATGTCGGTACCGGCGCGCTGGAACTGTTTTCGCGCCTGACCCGGCTCTCGGTCTTCTGAACGATCCTTTCAGTATCTTACGGCGGGGGAGACTCGATCCGCGTTAGCGGTGTATAATATTGCCACATTTATATTGTACGGTTGTGGCAAATGATGATCCGTCGTCTTTCTGCGGCGCTGCGGTCGATCGGTCTGTCGGCCGTGATGGTGCTTCCCCTTTCCGCTGCCGCCCAGGGCCTTGCCGAACGGCGGGTGATCGCCAATCTGCCCGCGCTCGAGGCCAGGATCGAGGCCGCGCGCCAGGCCTTGCGCACGCCGGCGTTGGCGGTGGGCATCGTCACCAGCCGGGGGCTGGTCCGTTTCCGCGGCTTCGGATCGAAGGACGGTGCCGGCGGGCCGCCGCCCGATGCCGCCACCGTGTTCCGCGTGGGATCGACCACCAAGGCCTATATCGGCGCGCTGCTGGGCATGCAGGTGGACCGGGGATCGCTGTCCTGGTCCGACCGCGTGACCGTGCTGGATCCCGATTTCCAGATGGCCGACCCGCGGGTGACCGCCGACTTCCAGGTGATCGACCTGCTGGCCCAGCGGTCGGGCCTGCCGTCCTATGCGCTGGGCTATCTGATGCTGCTCAACTATCCGGTTTCGGCGACGGTCAAGGGGATCCGGTTCGTCCAGCCGGTGGCGCCGTTCCGGGGTGCCTTCGCCTATCAGAACGCCTTCCATGCGGTTGCCGGCCGCATCGTGGCGGCCCGCGCCGGCGTGCCCGACTGGCCCGACCTGCTGGCCCGCGACCTGCTGATCCCGCTCGGGATGTTCAACGCCTCGGCCGGCCAGATGGCGTTCCAGGAGAATCCGAACCGGGCAACCGGCTACGAGATCGATGCCTATTCCGGCCGCAACCAGCCGGTCAGGACCGACTATTCGCCCATCGGCGACCGGTTCGATTCGCAGGCGGCGGGCGGCATCAACGGTTCGGTCGCGGATGTCGCGCGCTGGGTGCAACTGCAGCTGGGCCGCGGCACGGTCGACGGCCGGCAATATCTGCGCCCCGACACGATCGAGCAGACCTGGCGGCCGCTGGTGCCGGTTTCGGACACCGGCGGCCTGCTGCCGGGGGCCCGGGTCGGTTATGCGACCGGCTGGGTGGTCGAACAGCGCGCCGATGCCAGGCTGATCTGGCACAACGGCGGGCTGGACGGCTTCAAGTCCGAGGTCGCGTTCCTGCCTGACCATGACCTCGGCATCATCGTGCTGTCGACGCTGAGCGATTCGCAGGCCACCGCCATCGTGGTGCGTTATGCCCTGGACTACGCGCTGGACCAGGCGCCGCAGGACCTGTTGCCCGGCGGCATCAAGGCGCTCGACGCCTTCATCGCCAGCCAGCGCGCGATGACCGCCCGCCCGGCCGGTGCCCGGCCGATGGGGCCGGCCGCGGACTATGCCGGCCTCTATGTCGACGGGGCGGGTGGCCCGGCGCGGGTCGAGGTGCAGGGCGACGGCCTGCGCGTCGCGCCGCTGGAAGCGCGGGCGGCGATCCATCTGGCCCCCTGGGACGGTGATCGTTTCCAGGTCTTCCTGGACTTGCCCCCGCAATCCGGCCACCGGCTGCAGCCGCTGACCTTCATCGAATTCGAACGCGATGCCGCCGGGGTGGCCGCCTTCTCGTTCGTCGACTTCGGCGACCCCACGATGCGGTTCGTCAAACGCCGCCAGGAACGAAATTAGGCGGCTGGCGGTTCTCCTGGCTCAGCTCCAGACCCAGGGGGACAGCCATGGATGCCATCCGAAACCGGCCGGCGGGAACGGGACGCTCGCGCATTCGCGAAGGATCGCCCTATCCGCTGGGCGCGACCTGGGACGGGCTGGGGGTCAATTTCGCCGTCTTCTCGGCCCACGCCACCCGCATCGACCTGTGCCTGTTCGACGAGGCGGGCGAAAAGGAAATCGAGCGCATTCCCCTGCCGGAGTTCACCGACGAAGTCTGGCACGGCTATCTGCCCGATGCCCGGCCGGGGCTGATCTATGCCCTGCGCGCCCATGGCCCCTACGAACCCGAGGCCGGCCACCGCTTCAACCCCAACAAGCTGCTGCTGGACCCCTATGGCCGGGCGATCGTCGGCAATCTGCGCTGGGGCCCCGAACTGTTCGGCTATCAGCTGGAGACCGGCGACGACCTGACCTTCGACGAGCGGGACAGCCAGGCCCTGATGCCGCGCTGCCAGGTGGTCGATCCCGCCTTTACCTGGGGGCGCGAGCGGCGCCCGTCGGTCCCCTGGGATCGCACGGTGTTCTACGAGGCACATGTGAAGGGTTTCACCAGGCTGCATCCCGGCGTGCCCGAGGATCGGCGCGGCACCTATGCCGGGCTGGCCGAGCCCGAGGTCGTTGCCTATCTTCGCGACCTCGGCGTCACCTCGGTCGAACTGCTGCCGGTCCACAGCTTCATCAACGATTCGACGTTGCTGGACAAGGGACTGACGAACTACTGGGGCTACAACACCATCAACTTCTTCGCGCCCGACCGGCGCTATGCGCGGGTATCGCAATGGGCGTCGGCTGAATTCAAGCAGATGGTCGCCCGTCTGCACGATGCCGGGCTCGAGGTGATCCTGGATGTCGTCTACAACCACACCGCCGAAGGCAACGAGCGCGGGCCGACCCTGTCGTTCAAGGGGCTGGACAATGCCAGCTACTATCGCCTGTTGCCTGACACGCCGCGCTACTACATCAACGACACCGGCACCGGCAACACGCTGAACCTGTCGCATCCGCGCGTGCTGCAGATGGTGACCGACAGCCTGCGTTTCTGGGCGACCGAGATGCGGGTCGATGGTTTCCGCTTCGACCTGGCCACCATCCTGGGGCGCGAGCCGCACGGCTTCGACGAAGGCGGCGGTTTCCTGGACAGCTGCCGCCAGGATCCCGTGCTGTCACGGGTCAAGCTGATCGCCGAACCCTGGGATTGCGGCCCCGGCGGTTACCAGGTGGGCGGCTTCCCGCCCGGCTGGGCCGAATGGAACGATCGTTTCCGCGACACCGTGCGCGCCTTCTGGAAGGGCGACGAGGGGATGGCGGCCGAAATGGCCTCGCGCCTGACGGGGTCGGGCGACAAGTTCGACCGGCGTGGGCGCAAACCCTGGGCCAGCGTGAATTTCGTCACCGCCCATGACGGCTTCACCCTGCACGACCTGGTCTCCTACAACGACAAGCACAACGCGGCGAACGGCGAGGACAACCGCGACGGCCATTCCCACAACCTGTCCTGGAACCACGGGGTCGAGGGACCGACCGACGATCCCGAGATCGTCGCGCTGCGCAAGCGCCAGAAGCGCAACCTGATGGCGACGCTGCTGCTGTCGCAGGGCACGCCGATGATCCTGGCCGGCGACGAACTGGGGCAGACGCACCAGGGCAACAACAACACCTATTGCCAGGACAACGAGCTGACCTGGACGAAATGGGATGATGTCGATGCGGCGGCCGATGCCGGGCTGATGGGGTTCACCCGCAAGCTGCTGGCCCTGCGCCGCGCCTTTCCGGTACTGCGCCGCGGCCGGTTCCTGACCGGCATCCCCGACGAGGAGATGGATGTCAGGGATGCGACCTGGCTGACGCCGGCGGCGACCGAAATGGAGCCCGCCGCCTGGGAAGATCCCAACACCCGGTGTTTCGGCCTGCTGTTGGACGGCCGGGCGCGCACCAGCGGCATCCGGCGTCCGGCATCGGACACGACGATGCTGCTGATCCTCAATGCGTATCACGACGCGGTGGAATTCCAGCTGCCGGCCGATCCGTCGCACAAGGGCTGGCTGCTGCTGGTCGATACCAACCGGCCCGAGATCGACCAGCCCGAACCCTTTGACGGCGGGCATCGCCACCTGGTGACGGGGCGGTCGCTGCTGTTGTTCGCCTTGCGGCCGCAACGCGGCGGGGCGGCGATCATCGCGCGGGCCAGCGAGGCGCTGGCCGGTGCCTTGCCGTCGTCGATCTGACGGGGCGGCGGACCTTAAGACCGGCCGCCGCCTTCGCGCGGCCGGTCGTCGACATCCGACAGGATCGTTCCGCCGGACGCCATGATCAGCGCCTGGCATTTACGCTCCAGCCCGGCCAGATCGGAATCCGACAGCGTGGATTCGACCATGCGCCCGGCCACGGCATCCGGCCGGGGCGGCGCCAATGTCGACTGGAAAAGCTGGGCAAAAAATCCTACGCCGCCGGCCCGGGCATACAAGGCGACCGCAAACCTTGCAGTGTCGGTAGTGACGAGTTTTCGCTGGATAAGCCGCATGGCAACCTCGCTTTCGGCCGGATGCCGTCCACTACAGGGCGCCGCAAAACCGACCCTGTCAACCCCGTAATCCCCGAGGTGCCGTTGCACATCTGATCAAGCAGCGCTGATCTCACCGTGCCGCCACAGGCCCCAGCCGGCGGTGGCGGCGATGACGATGCCCGCTGCCACGACCGACAGCCCGGACCCGACATGGGCATACAGCAGCGGCGCCAGGCCCGAACCGATCATCATCGCCCCGGCGATCACGGCCAGGCGCAGGCGGATGACGCTGACCAGGTCCTGGCCGGCCAGATTGGTCTGCAGGAACGTCATCATCGGGATGAAGAACATCGGTCCGCCCAGGCCCGACACGAACGCGGCGGCCATCATCGCCGGCAGGCGGAAACCATCCGGCAGCAGCCACAGCGGCAGCGGCACGACGGCCAGGGCGGCACCCAGCAGGAAATAGCCGCCGAACATGAACCGCCCCAGTCGCCGGGGGCGGTGGCCCGCGACGAACAGGTTCGACAGGAAATCGCCGGCGCCATAGGCCGCGACCAGCGCGGCCACCGCCCCCAGACCGCTGAGGCCGAAACCGGTGATCTCGTATGCGGCGACCAGGAAGGGAAGGCCCAGCGCCACGCCGATCATCCAGGCCGCCAGAACGATGGCGTTGGCCACCAGCATCGCGCGGGTAGCCGGGCGGTCGGCCACGATCCGCATGCCGCGCATCAGCCGTTGCCCGGCCGACATCGTATCCGGCGCCATCGGGGGCGGATCGATCTTGCGGCCGATCGCGGCAATCGCGGCGGCCGATGCGGCAAAGGTCAGGGCATTGACGGTCAGGAAATGCACGACCGGCAGGATGGCGGCCAGCGGCCCGGCGGCGAACGGCCCGACCAGCCGGGCCATGCGGTTGGTCGCGTCGAACAGGGCGTTGACGCCCTGGATGCGGGCCGGGCTGCCCGCGACATGCGGCACCGTCGAATACAGCGCGGGTTGGAACAGCGCGCTCAATGCCGCCAGGCACATGGCCGAGGCGACCAGGCTCCAGAACGTCAGGCCCCAGACCAGGGCGATGATGACGGGCGCGACCGCGATGACGGCCGACGCGATGTCGGCCCCGATCATCGTGGCGCGGGGCTGCAGGCGATGGCTGATCAGCCCGGCGCCCAGGCTGACGGCCAGGACCACGGCGTTCTGCGCCATCGGCAGGAAACCGGCATCGGGCCCGACCAGGCCGATCGCCAGCCACACCATGGCGATGCGGCCGAGTTCGTTGCCGAAGGCGGAAAACCCCAGGCCGATCCACAGCGCGCCGATCCGTCGGTCGCGCAATAGATCGGCGAAGGGATGGGCCATGGCTTCAGGTTACGGCGAACCGCGTGATCGAGAAAGCCCCGATCGGCGTCGACGTCGTGCCCGTCGTCGCCAGTTCGCACAGCACCGCGCCGATGGCGGGCGCCAGCTGGAAGCCGTGGCCCGACAGGCCGAAGGCATGGAACAGGCCGGGATGGCCGGGGCTTTCGCCGATCACCGGCTGGTCGTCGGCCAGCTCGCCCTCGATCCCGGTCCAGGTGCGGATGACATGGGCATGGGCCAGGGCCGGCAGCAGCCGCGCGGCCTCGGCCATCGCGGCGATCGAGGTATCGGCCAGCGGCACGGCGCGGTCGGGCGCGGCCAGCCGGCCACGGCCCATGCCGAACACGACGTTGCCGCGCTCGACCTGGCGCAGATAGACCCCGCCGCCATAGGTGCCCAGCGAACAGGACAACAGCGGCGCCAGCGGTTCGGTCACCACCATGTTGGGATAGATCGCCCGGCCCGGCGCGACATCGCCAAGCGTCGCCGCCAGGTCGCGCGCCCAGGCCCCGGCCGACAGGATCACCTGGGGCGCCGCGACGCGCTGGCCATCCGCGGTCACGACGGTGAAGCCCCGGGCGCCGGGTTCGATCGCCAGGACCCTGGTATTGTCGCGAATCTCGGCCCCGGCGGCGCGGGCGGCACGGGCGAAGGCGGGGCCGGCCAGGCGGGGATTGGCCTGGCCGTCACCGGCGCTCCAGGTCGCGCCGGCCAGGCCGGGGGCAAAGGCCGGATGGCGGCGGCGGATTTCGGTCCCGTCGATCACTTCGAGGTCGAGGCCGGCCGGCCGCACCTGGTCGGCATAGGCGGCGACGGCCGCGAGGTCGGCGGGCGTGCGCGCCAGGCGCAGATGGCCCGACCGGCGATATTCGCAATCGGTGCCGACGATCTCGACCAGGTTTTCCCAGATCGCGCGCGCGCGCAGCGCCAGCGGCAGTTCGAACAGCGCGCGGCCCTGGATGCGCACCCCGCCGAAATTGACGCCCGAGGCGGCGCCGCCGACCCGGCCGGCTTCCAGCAGCAGGGGCCGGCGCCCGGCGCGGGCCAGATGCAGCGCGGCCGAGGATCCGACCAGCCCGCCGCCGATGATGACGATATCGGGGCTCATGCCATTGGTATGGGTTTGACGGGGGCCTGGCCGCGCAGGCGCCCGGCCTGGTCGAGCGGCAGGCCGCGCAACCGGGCATACAGTTCTGACGCTGCCAGGCCGCACATCCGGCCCTGGCAGCGCCCCATGCCCGGCCGGACGAAGGCCTTGGCCCGGTTGACTTCCTCGGCCCCCAGATCGGCGACCGCATGGCGCATGGTACCGACCGTCACCGCCTCGCAGCGGCACAGCAATGTGTCGTCGGCCGCGCCGTCCAGCAGGTCGACGGGGAAAGGGAAGGCCACGTCCAGCCCGCGGGCGAACCGTTCGAACCTGTTCATGCGGGCGCGCAGGGCGTCGCGCTCGGCCGTGTCGACCCGGTGGCCCAGATCGGCCAGCAGCGCCAATGCGGCCAGCCGCCCGGCGGTTTCGGCCGCCGCCGCGCCCCGTACCGCGGCGCCGTCGCCGGCCAGGTAGACGGCCGCGGCCGGGCTGCGCCCATCCTGGTCGGTTTCGGGCAGGTATTGGCGGCGGCCGGCATCGAAGCGGAACGGCACGCCGGCCAGGTCGGCCAGTTGCGTCTCGCTGCGCAGGCCGTACCCCATGGCGACGGCATCGCAAGACGTCTCGTTCAGCCGGCGGCCGGCATCGCGCCAGGTCAGGCCGGTCACCGCCTCGCCATGGACCGAGACCGGGCGCACGCCGTAATGGATCGGCACGCCATGGGCGCGCAGCCAGGCCAGGTAATAGACGCCGCGGACCAGCTTGGCCGGATCGGCGGCCAGCAGGGGCAGGGCGCGGACGCTGTCGGCGAATTTCGAGGTGTCCAGCACCGCCGCGACCTTGGCACCCGCCTTGGCATATTGATAGGCGACGAGATACAGCAGCGGCCCGGTGCCGCAGAACACCACCCGCCGGCCGATGGCGCAGCCCTGTGCCTTCAGCGCGACCTGCGATCCGCCCAGCGAGAATACGCCGGGTTTGGTCCAGCCTTCGACCGGCAGCAGGCGGTCGGTCGCGCCGGTCGCCAGCAGCAGGGGGCCGCGGTCCAGCCGGTCGCGCCCGGCAGGGCCTTGCAGATGGATGGTTTCGGGTTCGATCGACCAGACCAGGGTGTCGGGGCGATAGTCGATGCGGTCGCCCAGTGCGTCGAAGGCTTTGTGCAGCCGTACGCCCGCCCCGGCATCGGCGCCGTACAGTTTCGCGGGCGGCCTGACAAAACCCGGGGGCGGACGGCGGAAGATCTGGCCGCCGGCACGCGCCGCCTCGTCGATCACGAGGGGGCGCAGGCCCGCCTCGACCAGGGTCAGGGCGGCCGAGATGCCGGCCGGGCCGGCACCGACGACGATCGGCGCGCTCATCGCAGGGTCACCAGCGCCATGCCCTCGGTCACCAGGGTCGAACAGGCGCGGAAGCGGCGGCCGCCTTCATCCGAAATCCAGCAATCCTGGCAGGCACCCATCAGGCAGAACCCGGCGCGCGGCCCGTCGCCGAATTCCGAGCGGCGCACGGCGCGGCGCTGCATCAGCACCGCGGTCAGCACGGTGTCGCCGGCCAGCGCCGTCAGCGCCTCACCGTCAAGGGTGAAGCCGATCTCCGGCCGCCCGGACTCGGCCACCCGCACGAATTGACCGGTCATGCGTGGACGAGTTGGGCCAGAAAGGCAGCTGCGCGGGCCGAGCGCGGCGCGGTGAAGAACACGTCGGGCGACGAAATCTCGACGATCTCGCCCTGGTCCATGAACACGATGCGGTCGGCCACCTGGCGGGCGAAACCCATCTCGTGGGTGACGCAGATCATGGTGATGCCGCTGGCGGCCAGTTCGACCATGACGTCCAGCACCTCGCGCACCATTTCCGGGTCCAGGGCCGAGGTCGGCTCGTCGAACAACAGCAGCATCGGTTCCATGCACAGGGCGCGGGCGATCGCGGCGCGCTGCTGCTGGCCGCCCGACAGCTGGCCGGGGAACTTGGCCGCCTGGTCACTGATGCGGACACGGTCCAGCAGGGCCAGGGCCTGCCGCTCGGCCTCGGCCTGGGACAGGCCCTTCAGCCACATCGGCGCGAAGGTGCAATTTTCCAGCACAGTCATGTGCGGGAACAGGTTGAACTGCTGGAACACCATGCCGATGCGGGCGCGGAAGGCGTCGATGTCCTTCAGGTTTTCATCCAGCGTGACGCCGTCGACCTTGAGCGTCCCGCGCTGGTGTTCCTCCAGCCGGTTGATCAGGCGGATGGCGGTCGACTTGCCCGACCCCGACGGGCCGCAGACCACGACCTTCTCGCCGGGCGCGATGGCCAGGTTCAGGTTCTTCAGCACGTGGAAGTCGCCGTACCACTTGTGCACAGCCTTCATTTCGACGATCGGTGTCATCGCCTGGTCGCCTTCGCCAAGGTGTCTTCCAGCCGCAGGCCGTAGCGCGACATTGCAAAGCAGAATACCCAGAACAGCAGCCCGACGAAGACATAACCTTCGGTGGCGAAACCGAGCCAGGCGGGATCGGCGGTGGCCGCGGCGATGATGCCGATCAGGTCGACCAGGCCGATGACGGCGACCAGCGTCGTGTCCTTCAACAGGCCGATATAGGTGTTGATGATGCCGGGAATGACGATCTGCATCGCCTGGGGCAGGATCACCAGCCGCATCTGCCGCCAATAGCCCAGGCCGATCGCCGCCGCGGCCTCGTACTGGCCCTTCGGTATCGCCTGCAGCCCGCCGCGCATCACCTCGGCCACATAGGCGGCGGTGAACAAGGACACGCCGACGATGGCGCGCATCAGCTTGTCGATGGTGACGCCGTTGGGCAGGAACAGCGGCAGCATGACCGACGCCATGAACAGCACCGTCACCATCGGCACGCCACGCACGATTTCGATGAAGGCGATCGACACGGTGCGGATGACCGGCAGTTCCGACCGCCGGCCCAGCGCCAGCAGGATGCCCAACGGGAACGAGCAGATCATGCCCGACCCGGCGATGATCAGGGTCAGCATCAACCCGCCCCATTTGCTGGTCTCGACCAGCGGCAGGCCCATGACGCCGCCATGCAGCAGCACCCAGCCCAGCGGGAACAGGATGGCCAGCGCGACGAAGCGCACGCCCCAGATCCGCCCCAGGCCTTTAAGGAACGTGGGCAGCACCAGTGCCGCGATGGTCAGCAGCGCGAACAGGTCGACCCGCCAGCGTTCGTCGACCGGATAGAAGCCATAGATCAGCGTGGGGAAACGCACCTCGATGAAGGCCCAGCAGGCGCCGAACGCCTTCTTGCCGTCGGCATCGAGGCAGGCGGCGCGGGTGGCGCCGGTCCAGTGCGCCTCGACGATCGCCCAGTCCAAGAGCGGCACGAAGATCGCGACGGCCAGCGCCACGGCGATCACGGTGACCAGGGCGCCCCAGCCGGAAAAGAACAGGTTGGCGCGCAGCCAGCCGGCAGCACCCACGGTCGAGCGCGGGGCGGGCAGGACGGGTTCAGCGGTTTCGCGCAGGAAGAAGCGGTCGGTCATGATCAGCGCTCCACCAGGGCGACGCGGCGGTTGTACCAGTTCATCAGGCCCGAGATGGTCAGGCTGATGATCAGGAACACGGCCATGGTGATGGCCAGCGTCTCGATCGACTGGCCGGTCTGGTTCAGGGTCGAGCCGGCAAAGACGGCGACCAGGTCGGGGAAACCGACGATGACGGCCAGCGACGAATTCTTCAGCAGGTTCAGATACTGGCTGGTCATCGGCGGCACGATCACGCGCATCGCCTGGGGGATGACGATGCGGCGCATCGTCGGCCCCGACGGCAGGCCCAGGGCGCGGGCCGCCTCGACCTGGCCATGTGCCACCGCCTTGATGCCGGCGCGCACGGTTTCGGCGATGAAGCCGGCGGAATAAAGCGTCAGCGCCAGCCACAGCGCCAGGAATTCAGGCGGGATGCGCAGGCCGCCGGCGAAGTTGAAGCCGGCCAGCCGCGGCATCTCGAAATCCAGCACCGGCCCGCCGATGATGCGCACGACCAGCGCCGGCAGGACGATCAGGCCCAGGACCGGCCACAGTACCGGCAGGCGCTTGCCGGTCCGCCGCCAGTTGGTCTGCGTCCACAGGCCGTAGACGATCGCGGCGGCAAGGCCCAGCACGAAGGCAACCGCGACCGGCCAGAAATCGGCGGCGGGATCGGGCCTGGGCATGAACAGGCCGCGGTTCGACAGGAACACGGCATCGCCCAGGTTGATCGCGTTGCGCGGCATCGGCAGCGGCGTCAGCATGGCGATGTACCAGAACATCAGCTGCAACATCAGCGGTATGTTGCGGATGGTGCCGATATAGGTCGCGGCCAGCCGCGACAGCAGCCAGTTGCGCGACAGACGGGCGACGCCGACGATGAAACCCAGGATGGTCGCGAAGACGATGCCCAGGCTTGCCACCAGCAGCGTGTTGGTCAGGCCGACGAAGAAGGCCCGGGCATAGGTCGAGCGCGCGCTGAAATCGATCAGCTTGAACGAAATCTCGAAACCGGCGGGCTTGTCGAGGAAGGCGAAACCCGAGGCGATGCCGGCGCGGCGCAGGTTTTCGGCCGCATTCAGGACCAGCCACGTGCCGCCCAGCAGGATGACGGCCAGGACCACCGCCTGTACGGCGTAGCCGCGGATCTTGCGGTCACGGAGATACCGGGAAAGTGGCATGGGCAGACGAATCCTTGCTGCGGCGGGAAAGGCATCAGGGCCCGGAGATGGTCTTCCGGGCCCTGGCGTCAGTCAGACTGTAGGGGCTTGCGCCTCAGCGCAGCGGCGGGGCGAACAGCAGGCCGCCCTTGATCCACAGCTGGTTCGGGCCGCGCTGCAGCCCCAGCCCGGTTTCCGGGCCGACATTGCGGTCGAACACTTCGCCGTAATTGCCGACCAGCTTGATGGTCCGGTACGCCCAGTCCTTGGTCAGGCCGAACTTGTCGGAATAGACGCTGTCATCCTCGCCGATCAGGCGGCGGATGTCGGGGTTCTTCGACGTCTTCATCTGGTCGACGTTCTTCGAATTCACGCCGAGCTCCTCGGCGTTGATCATCGCGAACAGGACCCAGCGGGTGATGTGCGACCACTGCTGGTCACCCTGGCGCACGGCCGGGCCCAGCGGTTCCTTGGAGATGATCTCCGGCAGGATCACGTGGTCCTTGGGGTTCGACAGGGTGGTGCGGCGCGCGGCCAGGCCCGAGGCGTCGGTGGTGTAGACGTCGCAGCGGCCCGAATCGTAGATCTTGGCGGCTTCGTCGGCCGATTCGAAGGCCACCGGCTCGTACTTCATGCCGTTGGCGGCGAAGTAGTCGGACACGACCTGTTCGGTCGTGGTGCCGTTCTGGATGCAGATCGAGGCGCCGTTCAGGCCCTTGACGCTGTTCACGCCCAGCTTCTTGTTGACCATGAAGCCCTGGCCGTCATGGAACATGATGCCGACGAAATCGAGGCCGATATTGGCATCGCGGCTGAAGGTCCAGGTGGTGTTGCGCGCCAGGACGTCGATCTCGCCCGACTGCAGCGCGGTGAAGCGCTCGGTCGTGGTAACCGGCACGAACTTGACCTTCTCGGGGTCGTTGAAGATCGCCGCGGCGACGGCGCGGCAATAATCGACGTCCAGGCCCGACCACACGCCCTTGGCGTCGGGCGCCGAGAAGCCGGGAACCTTGCCGGACACGCCGCACAGCAGCTGGCCGCGCTGCTTGACGTTGTCCAGGATGCCGGCCGAGGCCGGGGTCGCCAGGGCTGCACCGGCAAGGGCCGTCAGCGCCAGCGCGATGGCTGTCGTGAAACGCATTGTTGTTGTTCCCCCTGAGGAATGATTAAACCCGAGTCGGAAGCGTAGTATAGACCGGCGGCCGCTGCTATGCGGCGGTCGGCCACGCTGCGCAAGTGACATATAGTCAGCGGGTCATGCGCTTTTGTCATGATCCGATGCGCGAATCACCGCCTTTTCGCCCCATGCTATTCCAGATCCGACATCCGAGGCCGCCATGTCCGACGATTTGTTCTCGCTGATCGAAGCCCGCATCCCCGATCGCACCAAGCCCTTTCTGATCCTGGCGGACGGCGGTACCGTCACCTATGGCGAGATGCTGGGCCTGTCGGCGCGGCTTGCCGGTCTGCTGGTGCTACTGGGCGTCAAGCCAGGCGACCGGGTGGCGGTCCAGGTCGACAAGTCGCCGGAAACCCTGATGCTGTACCTGGCCTGCCTGCGGGCCGGCGCGGTGTTCCTGCCGCTCAACACCGCCTATACGCTGGCCGAGGTCGAGTATTTCATCGGCGACGCCGAACCGGCCCTGGTGGTCTGCCGGCCGCAGGACGGTGCGGCGATGGCGGCGCTGGTGGCGCGGCTGGGCACCGGCATCTGCCGCACGCTGGGGGCCAAGGGCGACGGCACGCTGATGGTCGAGGCGGCGGGCCTGCCGGCCGAATTCACCAATGTGCCGCGCGGGGCCGACGATCTCGCCGCCATCCTTTATACCTCGGGCACCACGGGGCGGTCGAAGGGCGCGATGCTCAGCCATCGCAACCTCGCCTCGAACGCCCTGGTGCTGGTCGATTACTGGCGCTTCACCGCCGACGACGTGCTGCTGCACGCCCTGCCGATCTTCCACACCCACGGCCTGTTCGTCGCCACCAACATCATGCTGCTGGCCGGCGGGTCGATGATCTTCCTGGCCAGGTTCGATGCCGACCAGGTGCTGTCGCTGCTGCCGCGCGCCACCGCGATGATGGGCGTGCCGACCTTCTATGTCCGGCTGGTCGATCATGCCGGGCTGACGCGCGAGGCCGCGGCGCATATGCGCCTGTTCGTGTCGGGGTCGGCGCCGCTGCTGGCCGATACCCATCGCGAATTCCAGGCCCGCACCGGCCACGCCATCCTGGAACGCTATGGCATGACCGAGACGAACATGAATACGTCCAACCCCTATGACGGCGACCGCATCGCCGGCACGGTCGGCTTCCCGCTGCCGGGGGTCGACCTGCGGGTGGTCGACCCGGAAACGGGGGCGGCGCTGGCCCAGGGCGAGATCGGCATGATCGAGGTGCGCGGGCCCAACGTCTTCCAGGGGTACTGGCGCATGCCCGAAAAGACCGCGGCCGAATTCCGGCCAGACGGGTTCTTTATTACCGGCGATCTGGGCATGGTCGACCCGCGCGGCTACGTCCATATCGTCGGGCGCGGCAAGGACCTGATCATCTCGGGCGGGTTCAACGTCTACCCGAAGGAGATCGAGGGCGAGATCGACGCGCTGCCCGGCGTGCTCGAAACCGCCGTGATCGGCCTGGCCCACCATGATTTCGGCGAGGGCGTCACCGCCGTCGTCGTCCGCCAGAAGGGTGCCGCGATCGACGAAGCCGCGGTGCTGAAGGCGCTGGAAGGCCGGCTGGCGAAATTCAAGCAGCCCAAGCGCGTCCTGTTCGTCGACGACCTGCCGCGCAACGCGATGGGCAAGGTGCAGAAGAACGTGCTGCGCGAGACTTACAAGGACCTGTACGCCGGATAGCGCCTCAGCGCGGCTGGCGCGCCAGGTTGAGCCAGCCGCGGGCCAGCGCCCGGCCATAGGCGTCGGCCCCGGCCATGTGGCGGTCGATCTGGGCGGGCAGGGCGGCGACCGCCTCGGCAATGACCGGCGACGGCGTGCCGATGAACTTTTCCAGCCAGGTGCCGATGATGCCGGCATCGACCTCCGGATGAAACTGCAGCGCGTACTGGCCCGGCCCCCAGCGGAAGGCCTGGTTGGCGCAATCGGCGCTGACCAGCAGGCGGGTGGCGGTCTCGGGCGTGGCGAAGGTGTCGAAATGCAGCTCCATGATCGGCGGCGGCGCGCCCAGCTTCCCGAACAGCGGGTCGTCGGCCGCGGCGGGCAGGGCATCGAGCTGGACGAAACCGATCTCGGGCGTGTCGGCGCGGCCGACATGGGCGCCGGCGGCACGCGCCATCAACTGGCCGCCCAGGCAGATGCCCAGCAGCGGCATGCCGTCGGCCGCCGCGCGGCCGATCAGGGCCGCCTGGTCGGCCAGGGCGGGATGCTTGTCGTCGTCATGGGCGCCCATCGGCCCGCCCAGCACCAGGATGCCGGCATAACCATCCAGGCTGTCGGGCAGGGTATCGCCATCCAGCACCAGCCGCGTATCCAGCCGGGCACCGGCGTCTTGAAGGGCTTGGCCGACGATGCCGGCGGGGGCCTGGGGGCTGTTCTGCAGGACGAGGATATGGGGCGCGCTCATGGGGTGAAATCGGTAGCGGCAAGCCGCTTTTCTGTCCAGCCCGGCGCGCAGGGGGGCAGCCATGCTGACATCAGATGGCAACAGCCGTGCTAAAAGCTTGCCATGCGCGCCCAGCGTCTGCTCGACCTGATCCAGGTTCTGCGCCGCCACCGCCAGCCGGTCACCGGCGCGGCGCTGGCCGACGACTTGGGCGTGTCGCTGCGCACGCTGTACCGCGACATCGCCACCTTGCAGGCCCAGGGGGCGACGATCGACGGCGAGCCGGGCATCGGTTATGTCCTGCGCCCCGGTTTCATGCTGCCGCCGCTGATGTTTTCCGAGGACGAGATCGCGGCGCTGGTGCTGGGCTCGCGCTGGGTGGCCGACCGGGCCGATACGCCGTTGGGTGCCGCGGCCCGCAACGCCCTGGCCAAGATCGCCGCGGTGCTGCCGCCCGACCTGCGCGACGACGTCGACGCCTCGACCCTGCTGATCGGACCGGGGCCGGTCATCGCCGCTGGTGACACCGAACTGGGCACGATCCGCCGGGCGATCCGCGACGAACGCAAACTGGCCATCGCCTATCGCGACGGCCAGGCGGCGGCCAGCGACCGGGTGATCTGGCCCTTCGCCCTGGCGTTCTTCGATCGGGTGCGGGTGGTGGTCGCCTGGTGCGAACTGCGCCGCGCCTTCCGCCATTTCCGCACCGACCGCATCGTCGCCCTGACCGCGACCGGGGCGCGTTACCCCCGGCGGCGGCAAGTGCTGTTGAAGGAATGGCGGGCGGCGGAAGGGATCGGGGCGGAGTAGGGGGCGGTGAACGCGCCGTGCGGGGCCGCACGGCGCGTTCACCTATCGTCTGCGGTCAGATCTTGTCCCGTCCGGAGGCGACGACGCAGGCCAGGGTGATCACCGCGGCGGCGAACATGTAATAGCCGACATAGGCGATGCCGTAGCTCTGCTGCAGCCAGGTGGCGGCATAGGGGGCCAGCGAGGCGCCGAAGATGCCGGCGAAGTTGAAGGTGATCGACGAGCCGGTATAGCGCACGCGCGTCGGGAAGGGTTGGGCCAGCGCCGCGCCGATCACGCCATAGGTCAGACCCATCAGTGCCTGGCCGATCAGGACGAACCGATAGACGACACTTTCATCCTGCGCGCCGCCGCCGGCCATCAGCGGGCCGACCGCCAGGCCGAATACGGCGATCAGCAGGGTGACGACGATCAGGAAGGGATAGCGGCCGAAACGGTCGGCGACCTTGCCGGCCACGGGGATGGTGATTGCGAAGATCACCGAACCGAAGATCTGGATCAGCAGCGCGTCCTTGAACGGGATGCGCAGTTCGCGGACGTTGTAGGACAACAGCCAGGCGGTGCAGATATAGAACAGCACGAAGGTGGCCAGCGCGGCAAAGGTGCCCAGGAACACGCTGCGCTTGTGCCGGGCGAACAGTTCGGCCAGCGGCACCTGGACGCGTTCCTGCTTCTTGACGGCCTCGGCGAATTCCGGCGTCTCGGTGATCGACAGCCGCACCCACAGGCCGATGCCGATCAGGAAGATCGACGCCAGGAACGGCAGGCGCCAGCCCCAGGCCAGCAAATCGTCCTGGCTGATGAAATGCAGCAGCACCCAGAAGAACCCCGACGACAGCAGCAGGCCGACCGGCGCGCCCAGCTGGGGGAACATGCCATACCAGCTGCGCTTGCCCGGCGGCGCGTTCTCGGTCGCCAGCAGCACCGCGCCGCCCCATTCGCCGCCCAGCCCGAAACCCTGGCCGAAGCGGCACAGCGCCAGCAGCAGCGGCGCCCAGATGCCGGCCTGGGCATAGGTCGGCAACAGGCCGATGACGATGGTCGAGATACCCATGGTCAGCAACGCGGCCACCAGCGTCGCCTTGCGCCCGATCTTGTCGCCGTAATGGCCGAACACGATCGCGCCCAGCGGCCGGGCGAAGAAGGCGATCGAGAAGGTGGCGAACGAGGCCAGCAGCGCGCTGGTCGGATCGGTGCCGGGGAAGAACAGTGAGGGAAAGATCAGAACGGCGGCGGTGGCGTAGATGTAGAAATCGAAGAACTCGATGGTGGTGCCGACAAGACTGGCGGTCAATACCTGAAAGGGCGTGTTCTTCCGGCGCAAGGGCTGGGTCGGCCGCACGGGTGTAATCCTTTGAACTGCAACTGAAAGGCGATGAGGCTGGCTGCGCCATCGCCAGCGGCTTCCTATGCCCAATCGGCGCCGTCCTCAAGCTTTTGGTCGGGATCATCACTACTGCCAGAAACTGTCAGTGGCCCTCGCGCATCATCGCGCCATCACAACAGGCCGATGCGGGAGCACGCCATGACCGATCCGAACTTCGTCATCCTCTATGTCGACAGCCCCGCGGCCAGCGTGGCGTTCTATGCCCGGCTGCTGGGCCGCGACCCGATCGAGGCGTCGCCGACATTCGCCATGATCATGCTGAAGCCCGGGCTGATGCTGGGGTTGTGGTCGCGCCATACCGTCGAACCGTCCGCCGCGGCGGGTGGGGGCGGGGCCGAGATCGCCTTCACCGTGGCCGATGCGGCGGCGGTGGCCGCCACCCATGCCGACTGGCAGGGCAGGGGTGCGGCGATCCTGCAGGCGCCGGTCGACCTGGATTTCGGCCGGACCTTCGTCGCCGTCGATCCCGACGGCCATCGCCTGCGGGTGTTCTGCCCGGGGGCGGCGTGATGGCTGCGTGGATCGCGGTTGCCGCGGCCGACCATGTCGGCCGCGGCAGGGAGCAGGGCTTCATGCAGGTCTGTCACGGCAAGGCGGCACCGCTGCGCCGGGTCCGGCCCGCGGATCATGTCGTCTATTATTCGCCGTCCACGGCGTTTCGCGGGACCGACCGGCTGCAGGCCTTCACCGCCATTGGCGTGGTGCGGCCGGGCGCGCCCTATCAGGTGGACATGGGCGCGGGGTTCCATCCCCATCGCCGCGACATCGACTGGCTGGCCGCGCACCCGGCGCCGATCCGGCCGTTGCTGGACCAACTCGACTTCACGGCCGGCAATCCCAATTGGGGCTATCAGCTGCGTTTCGGCCTGTTCGCCATCGGCGACCGGGACCTCGGGGTGATCGCGGCGGCGATGAAAACAGTTTTGTAGAAAAACTGTTTTCCGGACAATCTAGTCTCTGCTAGGCTGGACGAAGGCTTGCGCCCCGGCCAGGATGGGGCCTGCGGGAGGAAAGAAACGATGTCCGGCCATGTGATCAGGAACGATTTCTACGAACGCCTGGGCAGCCACAGCCTGGCGCCGCTGTGGGAATCGCTGCACCGGCTGGTGCCGCGTGAACCCAATACGCGCTGCGCGCCGGTCCATTGGTCCTACGAGACCGTGCGGCCGCTGGTGATGGAAGCCGGCGAGATGATCACGGCCGAAAAAGCCGAGCGGCGCGTGCTGGTCCTGGAAAACCCGGCGTTGCGCGGCCAGTCGCGCGTGACCAACACGCTTTATGCCGGGTTGCAGCTGGTGCTGCCCGGCGAGATCGCGCCAAGCCATCGCCATGTCCAGAACGCCCTGCGCCTGGTGGTCGACGGCGACGGTGCCTTCACCGCGGTCGGCGGCGAACGCACGATCATGCGGCCGGGCGATTTCATCATCACGCCGAACTGGGAATGGCACGATCACGGCAACGAGTCCGACGGGCCGATGATCTGGCTGGACGGTCTCGACATCCCGATCGTCGAATTCTTCGAGGCGGGTTTCGCCGAACCGGGGCTGGAGAAGGCGCAGCCGCTGACCCGGCCCGACGATTTCGCCTTGACCGCCTTCGGCAATGCCCTGGTGCCGGTCGACTGGGAAGCGAAGGGCGTGTGTTCGCCGATGCTGAACTATCCCTATCGCCGCACCCGCGAGGTGCTGGACAAGATGGCCCGGTTCAGCGAATTGGACCCCCATCACGGCGCCAAGCTGCGCTTCATCGATCCGACCAACGGCCGGTCGCCGATGCCCACGATCGGCCCCTATGTCCAGCTGCTGCCGCAGGGTTTCGCGACGCAAGGCTATCGCTGCTCGTCGTCGACCGTGTTCGTGCCGCTGGAGGGCGAGGGCGAGACGCGCATTGGCGAGACGGTCTTCCGCTGGCGCCGCAACGACGTCTTTGTCGTGCCCAGCTGGATGTCGCACACCCATCACGCCGATACCGAAGCCGTGCTATTCAGCTACAACGACCGGCCGATCCAGGAAGCGCTGGGCCTGTGGCGCGAAGCGCGCGGCCAGGCGGCCTGACCGTAATCCACCCGACCTGCCCTTAAGGAGCGACCCCCTTGGCATTCCTGTTCGATCTCGGCGAGATCCCCTCCGTCCCCGTCGCCGGTTCGGCCGACCGTTTCCCGGTGCGCCGGATCTTCTGCGTCGGCCGCAATTACGAGGACCATGCCCGCGAGATGGGTTTCCAGCCCGACCGCGAGGAACCGTTCTTCTTCACCAAGCCGGCCGACGCGCTGGTCCATGACGGCGCGACCATCGAATTCCCGCGCCAGTCGGGCAATGTCCATCACGAGATCGAGCTGGTCGTGGCCATCGGCCGCGAGGGCCGCGACATCCCGGTCGAGCAGGCGCTGGACTACGTCTGGGGTTACGCGGTCGGCGACGACCTGACCCGCCGCGACCTGCAGATCAAATCGCGTGAAAAGGGCCGGCCCTGGGATGCCGGCAAGGCATTCGACGATTCGGCCCATATCGGCACGCTGTATCCGGCGTCGCAGGTCGGCCACCCGACCAAGGGCCGCATCTGGCTGAAGGTCAACGGCGAGACCCGCCAGGATGCCGATATCTCGCTGCTGATCTGGTCGATCCCCGAACTGATCGCCTATTTCTCGAAGCTCTACGTCCTCAAGCCGGGCGACCTGATCTATACCGGCACGCCGGCCGGTGTCGGCCCGGTCAAGCCGGGTGACGTGATCGAGGGCGGCATCGACGGCCTGGGCACGCTGACCGTACGTTTGGCCAGTTAAGCCCTTTTTCCGCCACGATCGCGCCCCGCCGCGGCCCAAGTTCCCCGTCACCGTGCACCCAGTTGGGTTGCACGGTGACGGAAACATGAAACTTGCTTTGGCCGGGGTCGGAACTGTGGCGGCGCTGGGCCTGCTGTGGCAGGTCGGCATCCATCGCCATGCCGCAGCCGCCCCGTCGGCCACCCTGGTCATCGCCCAGACCGACCCGGCCCCGGCGCGCGGCGACGAAAAGCGTCGCTACGACCAGATCCGCCAGCAATATGCCCTGGCCCTGCAGCACTACCAGGAAGATGCCGCGATCCGCGCGGCCTGGCCGTTCGGCGGCATGCCCTCGGCGGAAAACCCGCCCAAGGGCTGGCTGAAGGCGTTCGACCGCTGTACCGCCGATTGGGGCGAGGAACAGCGGGCGCGCAACGCCGCCGACCTGGCGACCGGCACGGTCAGCGCCGATCTGCTGCGCCGGAACGTCGAGGTCGATTGCCTGCTGGCCCTGCAGGAACAGCAGCGGCTGGACACTGACGACTAGTCAGGTCCGGTGGATCCGTTCCAGCAACCCGATCAGCACCAGCCGTTCGTCGGCCGTCAGGGCGCCTGAAATCGCGTCCTCGTGCTGGCGGATGCGGACCAGCGCGTCCTGATACAAGGTTTCGCCCACCGGCGTCAGCGTCAGCGTATTGAAGCGGCGGTCGGAATCCGACGGTTTGCGGGCGATCAGCTTGCGGCGGACCAGCTTGTCGACCGCGGGCGCCACGGTCGACTTGTCCAGCCCGATGGCCGCGGCCAGGTCGACCTGCGACAGCCTGGGGTTGGCCCGGATCAGGGCGATCATGCCGAACTGGCCCGGCGTGATGTCGAGATCGGTGGTCGCCTCGGCGAAATTGGCGACCACGGTGCCATGGGCGCGCCGCAGGTGATAGCCGAGCAGTTCGGGCAGCACGTCGCGGGCCAGCGTTCCCCGCGGGCCAAGCTTGCGTTGTGCCTCGTCCGCCATGCGGCCCTTCTCCCCTTCGGATAGACGATTTTCCTAGGCCGTTTGTAGCACAAACGGTTGGCACTGGTAATGCAATCCTCCGGGGCTTGGCCGCGGGCGCCGGCTGACGTTAAGGTGCGGTGCCGGAAGATAGTGGAGAGCAGCGCATGATCACCAGCCCGCCGCCGACCCTGGACGATCGCCGGCTGCGCGAGCTGGTCAAGCTGGTCGGCAGCCTGATCGGCGAGGTCGTGGCAGCCCAGGAAGGCCCCGAGGCCTACGCGGCGATCGAAACCCTGCGCAAGGGCTTCATCGCCTTTCGCGAAACCACCGATGCCAGGCTGGAACCACGGCTGGACGCGGTCATCGACGGGCTGGACCCGGCGCGGGCCTCGGTCGTCATCCGCGGTTTTTCCAGCTATTTCGCCCTGGTCAACATCGTCGAGGAAGCGGTGCGCGGCCTGGAACGGCGGGCGGTGCCGGGCGGCGCGTATCCCCGGTCTTTCGCCGAGACGATCGCCGCGCTGAAGGCAGGCGGCACGGCCTATGACGCGCTGGCCCAGGCGCTGTCGCGCGTCGCCTTCCTGCCCGTCTTCACCGCCCATCCGACCGAGGCGCGGCGGCGGTCGCTGCAGCGCAGCCACAAGCGCCTGTTCGCCCTGGTCGAACGGCTGGTCCAATCGCCCGACGATGCCGCCGACCGGCCGGCCCTGATCGATGCCTTGCGCGCCGAAGTCCATATCCTGTGGAAGACCGACGCGGTGCGCGGCCATAAGCCCACCGTGGCCGACGAGATCGCCAACGGCCTGCATTTCTTTCGCGATGCGCTGTTCGACGCCGTGCCCGAGGTCCATCGGTCGCTGACCCAGGCGGTGCGCCGGGCCTATGGCGACCAGGCCCGCGACTTCGTCTGTCCGCCGCTGGTGGCCTTCGGGTCGTGGATCGGCGGCGATCGCGACGGCAACCCGAACGTGACGCATGCCACCAGCCTGATGGCCGCCCGGCTGGCCTCGGCCGAGGTGCTGGCCGAATATCTGCGCCGCGTCGACCAACTGCGCGACATCCTGACCCAGGGCGCCGCGTTCCTGACGCTGTCGCCGGCCCTGGCCGACAGCCTGGCACGCGACGAGGCCGCGGTGGCGCCGCATCTGGACACGCCGCCGGGCCTGTTCGCGGCCGAACCCTATCGCCGCAAGCTGCATCTGATGCATGCCCGGCTGGCCGCGCGGGCCGGGGCCCTGGCCCGCCGCCTGGATGGCGGCGTGGCCGCAACGCCGGTCCAGGCCTATGGCGCGGCCGACGAATTCCTGGCCGACCTGGAAGTCTTGCATGACGATCTGGTCGCCAATGGCGACGGACTGGTGGCGGCCGGTGCGCTGGCCGACCTGATCCTGCTGGTGCGGTGTTTCGGGTTCCATCTGTCGCGGCTGGACCTGCGCCAGGAAGCCGGGCGTCATCGCGAGGTGGTGGCCGAACTGCTGGCCGGCCAGCCTGGCGTGCCCGATTATGCCGCGCTGGACGAAGACGGCCGTATCGACCTTTTGGAAAGCCTGCTGGACCGCCCCGGCCTGATGCTGATGCTGGGGGACGAACCGTCACCCGCCGCGGCCGAAACCCTGGCGACCTTGCGCACCGCCGCCGCGATCCAGGCCGAAATCGGGCGCGAGGCGGTCGAAACCTATGTGATCTCGATGGCCGACCGGCCCAGCGCGGTCTACGAGGTATTGTTCCTGGCCCGGCTGGCCGGTCTGGTCCGGCGCCGGACCGATGGCAGCTTTGCCGCCGCGCTGCGGGTCGCGCCACTGTTCGAGACCATCGCCGATCTGGACGGCGCGCCCGGCATCATGACCGCGCTGCTGGCCCGGCCGGTCTATCGCCGGTTGCTGGCCGCCGCGGGCGGGGTGCAGGAAGTGATGCTGGGCTATTCCGACAGCTGCAAGGATGGCGGCATCCTGGCATCCAGCTGGAAGCTGCAGCAGGCCCAGGCCCTGCTGGCCCGGGTCTTTGCCGATGCCGGCACCGAATTCCTGCTGTTCCACGGTCGCGGCGGGTCGCTGGCCCGCGGCGGCGGCCCGACCCACGATGCCGTGCTGGCCCAGCCGATCGAGGCGGTCAACGGCCGGCTGAAATTCACCGAACAGGGCGAGGTGCTGTCGTTCAAATACGGCACCCGGCCGACCGCCGCCTATGAACTGACCGTCGGCCTGTCGGGGCTGATCCGCGCGACCCTGGGCCAGGCATCCGATGCCGCCGACCCCGCCTGGCGGACGGCGATGACCGAGATCGCGGCGGCGGGCGAGCGCACCTATCGCGCCCTGATCCAGCAGGATGGTTTCCTCGACTATTTCTACGAAACCACCCCGGTCACCGAACTGGGCGACCTCAATATCGGCTCGCGCCCCAGCCACCGGGCCAAGGGCGAACGGTCGCTGCGTTCGATCCGCGCCATTCCCTGGGTGTTCGGCTGGTCGCAGGCGCGGCTGGCGACACCGGCCTGGTACGGCATCGGCGCGGCCATCGCGGCCTATGTCGGCGACGATGCCGAACGGCTGGCGATGCTGCGGCGGATGTATGCCGAATGGCCGTTCTTCCACAACCTGATCGACAATGCCCAGATGGCGACCGCCAAATTGTGGCTGCCGGCGGCGCGGCGTTATGTGCGCCTGGCCCATGACCAGGGGCGCGCCGCCGTGCTGTGGCAGATGATCGACGGCGAGGCACAGCGCACCGTCGCCGCGCTCAAGAAGGTCGCGCGTACCCCGACCCTGCTGGCCCAGTCCCCCGCGCTGGCCGTGTCGCTGGAACGCCGCGCCCCCTATATCGACGCGACCAACGCCCTGCAGGTGCGCCTGCTGCAGGAAAGCCGCAAGTCCGACGATGCCGCCTGGCGCCAGCCCCTGCTGCTGTCGATCAACGCGATCGCGGCGGGCATGCGCAATACCGGCTGATGACCACCCGCCTGCGCCTTGCCGCCCAGCTGAAACCGCGGACCCTGGAAACCTTTGCCACCGTGTTCGACCACGGCAGCGTGTCGGTCGCCGCCCAGGTGCTGAACGTGTCGCAGCCCGCCGTGACGCGGCTGGTCAAGACGCTGGAAGCCGATCTCGGCCTGCCCCTGTTCCGGCGAACCAGCCGCGGCGTGGCGCCGACGCCCGCCGCGGTGCTGCTGCGCGTGCGGGTGCGCCGCATCCTGTCGGAAATCCGCCGGGCGGACGAGGATCTGGCGGCGCTGGCCGATGCCTCGCTGGGCGTCGTCCATGTGGGTGTGCTGCTGGCCGCGGCCTCGCGCCTGCTGCCGCGGGCCATCGCCCGGCTGCAGGCGATGCGGCCGGGGGTCATCGTCTCGGTGCGCGAAGGCACCAACGACCAGCTGTTTCCGGCGCTGGAGGCCGGCGAACTGGACCTGGTGGTCGGGCGCATTCCCGCCAGTTTCCCGTCGGGCGGACTGGTCGCCGCCGAACTGTATCGCGAAGCCGTGCTGCCGGTGACCCGCGCCGGCCATCCGCTGGCCCGCCGACGGCGGCCGGCGGCGCTTGCCGATGCGCTGGCCTATCCCTGGATCCTGCCGCCGCCCACCACCAACCTGCGGGCCGAGGTCGAGGCGGGTTTCCGCGCGGCCGGCATGCCGGTGCCGCCGCGCACCGTTGAATCGGTATCGCTGCTGACGAACCGGGCGCTGCTGCTGGAAACCGACATGATCGGGTTCGTGCCGGCGACCGTGGTTTCGGCTGATCTGGAGGCGCGCATCCTGTCGGCCTTGCCCTTCGACCTGGGGCTGTCGGTTTCGCCCGTCGGCATCACCAGCCGCATCGATGCCGAACCCGGCCCGGCCGTGCAGCTTTTCACCGACTGCCTGCGCCATGTCGCCCGTGATATAACATGATCCTTATGGCTGACGCTTAAATTTGCATTTGTCCTTATGGTCCGGCTATGGCCTGCTCGACGGTGGAAACCGGGGGAGGTTGACATGGCGAGGCCAAAGGTCCGCAATTTCGACGGCATATCGGCGTGACGGCCCAGTGCATCGGCGACCCCGGGACATCGGTTCCTTGCACGGGGGGTGTGATGAGCGAGTTTCTGCTGAACTACTGGTATGTCGCCGCCTTGTCGGACGAGGTCTCGGCCGACGCGCCGCTGGGCCGGATCTTCTGCAACAAGCCGGTGGTGATGTTCCGCGACCAGGCCGGCGTGCCGCATGCGCTGGAAGACCGCTGCTGCCATCGCAACTATCCCCTGCATCGCGGCGAGATCGAGGGCAATGCCCTGCGCTGCGGCTATCACGGGTTCCTGTACGATACCCGCGGCACCTGCATCGAAATCCCCGGCCAGGCGGCGATCCCGCGCATGGCCAGGGTCCTGTCCTATCCGCTGGTCGAACGCCACGGTTGGATCTGGATCTGGCTGGGCGATCCCGAACTGGCCGACCCCGCCCATATCACCGATTACCACTGGCTGCAGGATCCGGGCTGGGGGGCCAAGTCGACGCGGCTGCACGTCAAGGCCAATTACCGCCTGATGATCCAGAACCTGCTGGACCTGACCCATCTGGCCTTCGTCCATCGCTCGACCATCGGCAACCGCGCCGTGGTCGACAATGCCGACGTGCGCTTCGACCGTGGCGAGAACGAGGTCAAGGTGACGCGCTGGATGCTCGATATCCCGCCGCCGCCGGCCTATGTGAAGGCCGGGCGCTTCACCGGCAATATCGACCGGTGGATGATCGTGCATTACGCGCCGCCGGGCTTCTGCCGCCTGTATACCGGTGGCTGTCCGGCCGGCACCGGTGCGCCCGAAGGCAACCGCGTGCAGGAAATGGGCTGGCGCAACCTGAACGCCGTGACGCCCGAAACCGACAAGACCACGCATTATTTCTGGGGCCAGGCCCATAACCACGATGTCGGTGATCAGGCGGTGACCGACCTGGTGTTCGACAACGTGCGCATCGCCTTCGAGGAAGACCATCGCGTCTTCGAAGCCCAGCAGCGTACCATCGACCTGGTCGGCGAACGCGCACGGATGGAGGTCAGCGTGGGGGCGGATGCCGGCGCGCTGCACGCCATGCGCATCCTGGACCGCCTGCTGGCCGAACAGCGCGACGGCAAGCCGGCGATGATCACCCCGGCGGATCTCGCCTGGGGACCGTACTAGATCAAACTCTGCTCCAACATTGGCCTTGAGACAATTTGAGGTTCGGAAGATGTTCACATCCCCCTATACCCCGCCCTTCAACTTCAACACCTGGCTGGACGAACACCGCCATCTGCTGAAGCCGCCGGTCGGCAACCAGCAGATCTGGCGCAACACCGACTTCATGGTGACCGTGGTCGGCGGCCCCAACCACCGGACCGACTATCACGACGATCCGATGGAGGAGTTCTTCTACCAGTTCAAGGGCGACGCCTATCTGAACGTCTGGCACGAAGGCCGGTCGCAGCGCGTCGACCTGAAGGAGGGGGATATCTTCCTGCTGCCGCCCCATGTCCGTCATTCGCCCCAGCGTCCCGATCCCGACAGCCTGTGCCTGGTGATCGAACGCATCCGGCCGGCCGGCATGCTGGACGGTTTCGAGTGGTACTGCCTGGAATGCGGCAACCTGGTCCACCGGGTCGAGGTCCAGCTGCAGGATATCGTCAAGGACCTGCCGCCGCTGTTCCAGGCCTTCTACGCCTCGGAAGCGGCGCGGACCTGCAAATCCTGTGGCGCCGTCCACCCCGGCAAGGGGAAATAGGACACCCGCGCGGGGCCGTTGACAACCCGCTCGGCGATAAATACTTTAAGTTTAAAATATCTAAGCACAGGAGGCTTAAAACGATGCTGCGGATGACGGGTTTGCTGGCGGGTGCGGCGATCGCCCTTGCCATGGCGCTGCCGGCGGCGGCGCAGTCGCCGGTCAAGATCGGCCTGATCACCACCCTGTCCGGCCCGGGCGGTTACCTGGGCGAGGACGTGCGCGACGCCTTCGCGCTCGCGATCGAGCAGGAGGGCGGCAAGCTCGGCGGCGTGCCGGTCGAACTGATGGTCGAGGATGACGGGCTGAAGCCCGGCCAGGCCAAGCAGGTCGCCGAAAAATTCCTGAAGTCGGGCGGCGCCAAGATCCTGACCGGCATCATCTTCTCGAACGTGGCGGTGGCCACCGTGCCGGACGTGCTGGACGCCGGCGCCTTCTATGTCAGCCCGAATGCCGGCCCGTCGAACTTCGCCGGCAAGGATTGCCACGAGAATTATTTCGTCGCTTCCTGGCAGAACGACAACCTGCATGAGTCGGCTGGCCAGCAGGCCACCTCGCTCGGCTACAAGAAGATGGCGATCCTGGCCCCGAACTACCAGGCGGGCAAGGATGCGCTGGCCGGGTTCAAGCGCCTGTACAAGGGTGAGATCGTCGCCGAAATCTATACCAAGCTCGACCAGACCGATTTCTCGGCCGAACTGGCCCAGGTCCGCGCGGCCAAGCCCGATGCGGTGTTCCAGTTCCATCCGGGCGGCCTTGGCATCACCTTCATCAAGCAGTACGTCCAGGCCGGCCTGAAGGATTCGATCCCGATGGTCGTCGCCGCCCCGTCGCTCGACAACCGCATCCTCGAGGCGGTCGGCAGCGCGGGCCAGGGCATCCGCCTGTCGTCGCACTGGAATACCGATTTCGACAACGCGTCGAACAAGCAGTTCGTCGCGGCGTTCGAGAAGAAGTACAATCGCGTGCCGACCTTCTATGCCGGCCAGGGCTATGACACCGCGCTGCTGATCGCTTCGGCGCTGAAGGCCACGAACGGCAAGGTCGAGGACGCCGCGGCGTTCCGCGCCGCGCTGCGCAAGGCCGATTTCCCGGCCATCCGCGGGTCGTTCAAGTTCGCCAACAACCAGCACCCGATCCAGGACTGGTACGCCCTGTCGGTGGTCAAGGGCGAAGGCGACAAGCTGACGATCAAGACCGGCGGCAAGATCCTGTCCAACCACGGCGACGTCTACGCCAAGGATTGCAAGCTGTCCTGGTGACGGCTTGATCCCGGCATGAACTGCCGGCCCCTTCGTTCCCGCGCGGGATGAAGGGGCCGATGCCGGCCCCTATGCCCAGATCGCTGCGGCCCACTTAAGGCGACAGATGCTATTATTCCTCGAACAGGTGCTGAACGGCCTGCAGTTCGGCGTGATGCTGTTTCTGCTGGCGGCGGGATTGACGCTGGTGTTCGGCATCATGGGGCTGATCAACCTGGCGCAGGGATCGCTCTACATGGTCGGCGCCTTCGCCGCCGCCTTCACCGCCAATTATACCGGGTCGTTCCTGCTGGGGTTGCTGGGCGGTCTTGCCGCCGCGGCGCTGGTGGGGATGGCGATGGAGTGTCTGATCCTGCGCCGGCTTTATGCGCGTGATCACCTGGACCAGGTGCTGGCGACCTTCGGCCTGATCCTGTTCTTCAACCAGGCGATGGTGATGCTGTTCGGCCGCCAGCCTTTGCGGGCCGAAATTCCCCCGTTCCTGTCGGGTTCGGTCGAGATCATTCCCGGCGTGCCCTATCCGATCTATCGCCTGGCGATCATCCTGGTCGGCATCCTGGTCGCCTTCGGCCTGTACCTGATCATCCAGCGCACCCGCATCGGCATGCTGGTGCGCGCCGGCGCCACCAGCCGCGACATGGTCCGCGCGCTGGGCGTCGACATCAGGCTGCTCTATACCGCCGTGTTCGGGCTGGGGGCGCTGCTGGCCGGCCTGGCCGGTGCGCTGGCCGGGCCGGTCTTCTCGGTCCAGGTCGGCATGGGCGACCAGATCCTGATCACCACCTTCGTCGTCATCGTCATCGGCGGGGTCGGCTCGATCCGCGGCGCGGTGGCCGGTGCCCTGCTGGTCGGGCTGGTCGATACCCTGACCCGGGCCTTCCTGCCCGGCATCCTCAAGACCTTCATGTCGGCATCCGACGCCGACGGCTTCGGCGGCGGCCTGTCGTCGATGGCAATCTACCTCCTGATGGCCGTGGTGCTGCTGTGGCGCCCCCGTGGATTGTTCCCCGCCCATGGTTGAGACCCGTCGCCAATTCATCGTGCTCGGCGCAGGCCTGGTCCTGCTGCTGGTCCTGCCGTTCATCGCGCAAGCCCTGGGCAGCCCGCAATTGCTGACCATCGGCACCCGCGTGGTGATCTATGCCATGGCCGCCGCCAGCCTCGACCTGATCTTAGGTTTCGGCGGCATGGTGTCGTTCGGCCATGCCGCGTTCTTCGGCCTGGGCGGTTATGTCGTGGGCATCCTGGCCTTCCAGTCGTCCGAGGGGACGGCGCTGTTCGGCTTCATCCCCGGTGCCACCGCGTCCTGGATCACCTGGCCCGCCGCCATGCTGGTCTCGGCCGCCGCCGCCGCCATCGTCGGTGCGCTGTCCCTGCGCACCTCGGGCGTGCATTTCATCATGATCACGCTGGCCTTTGCCCAGATGCTGTTCTTCCTGTTCGTCTCGCTGAAAGTGTATGGCGGCGATGACGGGATGAGCTTCCGCCGGCGCAACGAGTTTCCGGGGCTGGATTTGCGGGATTCGACGGCGTTCTATTACGTCTGCCTGGGCCTCCTGCTGGCCTTCCTGTTCCTGTGCCGCCAACTGGTGCGCTCGCGCTTCGGCATGGTCCTGCAGGGCATCCGCCAGAACGAGCGCCGCATGGGCGCGCTGGGCCTGGCCGCCTATCGCTACAAGCTGACCGCCTTCATCATCGCCGGCGGCGGGGCGGGGCTGGCCGGCGCGCTGATGGCCAATTTCCTGCGCTTCGTCAGCCCGGACATGCTGCACTGGACCAAGTCGGGCGAACTGATGGTCATGGTGATCCTGGGCGGCGTCGGCACGCTGTTCGGCCCGGTCTTCGGGGCCGCCGCCCTGGTCGGGCTGGAATCGGTGCTGGCCGGCTGGACCGAACACTGGATGTTCGTGCTGGGCCCGCTGCTGGTGATCATCATCCTGTTCGCCAAGCGGGGCGTCTACGGCTTCCTGGCCGGGATTGGGGGGCCGAAGGGATGAGCGCGCTGCTGGAAGTCCAGGGGCTGATCAAGCGCTTCGGCGGCCTGACCGCTACCGACAACCTGAACCTCGACGTGCGCGAGGGCGAGATCCACGCCCTGATCGGGCCGAACGGGGCGGGCAAGACCACGGCGATCGCCCAGCTGTGCGGCGAGATCCCGCCCAATGCCGGCACGATCCGCTTCGCCGGCGAGGATATCACCGCCCTGACCATGCCCCAGCGCGTGGCCAAGGGCTTGGCGCGCTCGTTCCAGATCACCTCGGTCCTGCCGGAATTCTCGGCCTTGGACAATGTGGCGCTGGCCGTGCAGATCGCGGCAGGGTCGTCCTTCCGCTTCTGGAAGAATGCCCGGGCCGACCGGTCGCTGACCGATCCGGCCCGTGCCCTGCTGGCCGAGGTCGGGCTGGGCCATCGCGGCGATGTCCGCACGTCAGACCTGGCCCATGGCGAGCAGCGCCAGCTGGAACTGGCGATGGCGCTGGCGACGAAACCCCGGCTGCTGCTGCTGGACGAGCCGATGGCCGGCATGGGCCAGACCGAAAGCCGGGCGATGACCGACTTCCTGCTGAGCCTGAAGGGGCGGATCACCATGCTGCTGGTCGAACACGACATGGAGGCGGTGTTCGCCCTGGCCGACCGGATCACGGTGCTGGTCTACGGCCATGCGGTGGCGACCGGCACGCCGGCCGAGATCCGCGACGACCCGGCGGTCAAGGCCGCCTATCTCGGCGACGGCGAGGAGGCGGTGTGATGCTGGAGGTCGAGGCCCTGCAGGCCGCCTATGGCCGCAGCCAGGTGCTGTTCGATATCGGGCTGCAGGTCGGGGCGGGCGAGGTGGTGACCTTGCTGGGCCGCAACGGCATGGGCAAGACCACGACGATCAAGACCGTCATGGGCCTGCTGCCGGCACGCGCCGGCCAGGTGCGGTTCGGCACCAGGGCGATCACCGGGGCGGCGCCCGAGCGCGTGG
>Ga0206117_100621_pt1 | contig 31007 bp, 24 predicted proteins | sample 3A5Ametagenome_FD_177997 | JGI IMG/M metagenome (GOLD analysis project Ga0206117, IMG submission 177997) | Enriched microbial communities from leaf-cutter ant dump, University of Wisconsin, Madison, United States - 3A5A | ecosystem: Environmental > Terrestrial > Nest > Insects nest > Nest dump... | reverse complement strand
ACTGATCGACAGCGGGCGTACGCAAGGAACGGTCGAGCGGCATCACCAGCAGGTTGAACAACACTGCGCAGCAGGCGAGCAAGCAGAGGTGAGTGCGAACGCGTGACAGCATGGACCGCCCCATGAAATAAGCTGCGCATTAAGCCGTATCCGGGGCGGCTTGGCTACAGGCCCGACTGACCGACCGCAAACAGAGAACAGGCTACCCGCCAGGATTATGGCCAGAGCCTGCCGAGGGCGACCCATGCTTCCAGGGTGTCGCCAGTTGCACTACACTCCGGCGCTTTTTTGCGCAACGGACGGCCCCATGCAACGCATCGTGATACTCGGCAACGCGGGAAGCGGCAAATCGACCCTGGCCCGGCAACTTGGCCAGCGCCTGGGGCTGCCGGTGGTGCATCTGGACCGTTTGTTCTGGGAGCCGGGATGGATCGAGGCACCGACCGCGCTGTTTCGCCAGCGGGTCAGCGATGCCGTCGCCGGCGACAGCTGGGTCTGTGAAGGCAACTACGCGCGGAAAACCTTCGATCTGCGCCTGCCACGCGCCGACCTGGTGATCTGGCTCGACACCCCGCGCCTCACCTGCCTGCGCCGGGTGATGCTGCGCAGCCTGCTGAACCGCCCGCGCACCGACCTGCCGGACGGTTGCCGCGAACGCCTGGACAAGGCCTTCCTCGACTTTCTCAAGTACGTATGGACCTACGACGCGGATTACCGTCCCAGCATCGAGCAGGTGCGCCTGGCCGTCGCGCCGCAGGTGCCGGTGCTGCACCTGCGCGATGCCGCTGCATGCGCGAGGTTCCTTGCCAGCCTCGGCTGTGACCCAGCACTCATTTCCGGCGAATGACTGCCACGCTTTCGTCATGTTCGTCGGCGTTAAATGAATTTCCTCTCCTGATCGGGGTCTTTGATGGGCTAGTCGCAGCACCTGGACCATTCGCACTCATGGAGGAGCCCACCGCATGCTCGGCGCCCTGCTCGACAAAGTCTTCAACCGCCCGCTCGACGAGAACGGCTTCGCCCGCAAGATGATCGAGGCAGCGCGCAACGCGGGTTATCGCGAGCCACTGGAGTACCTGGCGGACGAATTCCGTATCCGTCATGGCGACGGCGCCTTTTTCAACCTGCACAACGCCTTCCGCGACTACCAGAATGCCGAAAAGCCGCAGCGTGCCGCCGTGCTGGAGGGCTACGTGGCGACCCTGCTCAGGTCGCGGGACAAGGCTGCGCGCCGCTTCGAGGACGCCCGCCCGCTGCTGCGCCCGGTGATCCGCAACCTGGCCATGCTCGAAGAAATCCGCCTGCACCATGCCCGCAGCGAGGGGCGCGATGCGGCCTATGAGGTGGTGCATCGCCCCCTGGGCAAGGACTGCGTGGTGCTGCTGGCACTCGACCATCCCGAGTCCACCTCGACCCTGACCAAGGGGCCGGAGGCGCACTGGGGCGTGGGCATGGACGAGGCCCTGGCCATCGCCCGCGACAACCTGCGCGCGGACACCCCGGACAACTTCGAAGAGATCGTCCCGGGCCTGTATATCGGGCGCTGGAACGACGGCTACGACATCAGCCGAGCGCTGCTGCCGGATGTTCTGCAACGGTCACCGGTCAAGGGCCGGCCGGTGTTCATGATCCCCAGCAACGATGTCCTGCTGGTGGCCGGTGATCACGACGAAACGGCCCTGCGGCAGATGGTCGAGCTGTGCTTCAAGGCGCAGGAGAACGGGCGCGCGGTGTCCGGGCAGATCTTCACCGTGCAGGAGCAGCGCATCGTACCGTTCGAAGCCTCGGACGACATCCTCCTGGCGCGCCTGTCGACCCTGCAGCACCTGATGCTGCAAGGTGCGTATCACGCGCAGAAGGAGCTGCTCGACAGGATCCACGAGGAACGCGCCGAAGACCTGTTCGTCGCCACCTACATGCTCTACGAACTGGCCGACAGCGGTGGCCGGACCTTCTCCATGTGCAGCTGGACCCAGACCGTCGACAGCCTGCTGCCGAAGACCGACCGGGTCGCGCTGGTAGAACTGGGTGCGGACGGCGCCAGCAATACCCGCCTGGTGGAATGGGCGCAGGTCGAGGCCCATGCCGCCGGCTTGCTGGAAGCGGTCGAGGCCTATCCGCCGCGCTACCGGACCTTGGGCTTTCCCTCCCGCGAGCAGCTGGAACGAATGACGGCCCTGGGCTAGCCCTGGCACTTGCCTGTTCCCAAACCTCGGCACCCTGAATACAATTGCGACCCATTCTTATCCGCATGCGGTGCAATTTCAGGAGTCCCGAGTGGCCAGCGCAACGCCCCCCTCCCCGCTGCAACACCAGCTGCACGGCTTGTACCGCGACCATAACGGCTGGTTGCAGGGCTGGCTGCGCCAGCGCCTGGGCGACCGCGAGCGGGCAGCAGACATCGCCCACGACACCTTCCTGCGCCTGCTGGTCAGTGGCCGCCTGCCCAGCGTCGGCGAAGGCCGCAGTTTCCTCGCGCAGATTGCCCGCAACCTGGTCATCGACCAGTGGCGCCGCCAGCGGATCGAACAGGCCTACCTGGACAGCATCCGCCATCTCCCGGAACCGGAGTCGCCCTCGCTGGAGACCCGCGCGCTGGTCATCGAAACCCTGCTGCAGATCGACAGCATGCTCGATGCCATGCCGGCGAAAGTGCGCGAGACTTTCCTGCTTTCGCAGTTCGAAGGCCTGACCTACCCGCAGATCGCCGAGCGCCTGGGCATCAGCCTCAGCTCGGTGCAGAAGTACATGACCCGGGCGATCCAGGCCTGCTACCAGGTGCTGTACGCCGAATGAGCAGCCCATCCCCGGCGCCCATCGCGCCCGCCGTGGTCGAGCAGGCCAGCTACTGGCTGATGCTGCACTGGGGCGGCGAGCTGGATGGCGAGCAACAGCAGCGTTTCGCCGAATGGCAAGCCGCCGACCCCGAGCACCGGCGCGCCTGGCAACGCCTGGAACACCTGCAAGGCACCCTCGCCGGTGTCCCTGCCAGCACCGCCAGCCGCGTGCTGCGCCAGTTGCCCGATGCGCACAAGCGCCAGACCCTCAAGCTCCTCGGCCTGCTCCTGGTGGCGGGCGGCAGCGGCTACCTCGCGCAATCGCAACTGCCCTGGCGCGAAGCCATGGCCGACCTGCGCAGCGGCACCGGCGAACGCCTGCAACGCACCCTCGCCGACGGCAGCCGCCTGAGCCTGAACAGTGCCAGCGCAGTGAACATCCGCTACGACTCGACGCAACGGCGCATCCGGTTGCTCAGTGGCGAATTGCTCCTCGACAGCGGCCATGATGCCGTCGCAAGGCCCCTGATCGTGGAAACTGCCGCCGGTGAAATCCAGGCCTTGGGCACGCTGTTCTCGGTGTATGAAACCGACGGCGGCAGCCGTGTCGAGCTGTACCAGGGCGCCCTTGAGCTACGCCCGCGACAGGCCGCGCCTCTGCGCCTGGAGGCAGGGCAACGCTGCTGGTTCGATGCCGGGCGCCTCGGCCCGGTCGGTACGGCGGACCGCAATGCCATGGCCTGGCGCGATGATCGCCTGATCGCCGAGCGCATGCCCCTCGGCCAGTTCATCCGCGAGTTGGCCCGCCAGCGTCCCGGCGTGCTGCGCTGCGATCCGGCGGTGGCCGGGCTGCCGTTGACCGGCGTCTTTCCCCTGGCCGACACCGACCGCGTGCTGGCGGCGTTGCAGCAATCGCTGCCCGTCGAGGTGCAGCGCCTGACCCGCTACTGGGTCACCGTAAGGCCTGCGAAAAAATAATTGCCGTTGGCGATGTCGTTTTTTCCGACTCGCACGGGATACCTCTTGAAACCAATAACGAAGCCGTCCCAAGAGGATCCCGCAGTGCACCATCTGCCCGTTCCCCAGCGCTCGCCGCTGAACCTTTCCATCACCCGCGCGCTGTTCGCCGGCCTGCTCGCCGCCGCGCCGTTGCTGCCCGGTGCGATCGCCACGGCGCAGGCGGCGCCGGCCGAACAGAGTCGCACCTATGCCATCCCCGCCGGCAATCTCGACCAGGCCCTGAACCGCTTCGCCAGCGAGGCCGGGATCCTGCTCTCGGTGGATTCGCGCCTGACCGCGGGCAAGCGCAGCCCGGGACTGAGCGGCAGTTTCACAGTGGACGAAGGCCTGGTGCACCTGCTGGCGGGGACCGGCCTGGCGCCCATCAACGCTGGCGGGAATTATGCCCTGGAGCCTGTGTCCAACCACGGCGATGCCCTGGAGCTGGGCGCCACCAGCGTCAATGCCCAGGGACTGGGTGCGACCACCGAGGGTACCGGCAGCTACACCACCGGCTCGACCAGCACCGCCACCAAGATGAACCTGTCGATTCGCGAAACGCCGCAGACCATCACCGTGGTCACCCGCCAACGGATGGACGACCAGCACTTGGGCAGCATGACCGAGGTGCTCAAGCAGACGCCGGGCATCACCATGTCCCAGGATGGTGGCGAGCGCTTCAACATCTATTCGCGCGGGAGCCAGATCAATACCTACCAGATCGACGGCGTGACCACGACCCAGGAGAACCAGACCCGCACCATGCCCGGGACGCTGCTGGACATGGCCCTGTACGACCATATCGAGATCGTCCGTGGCGCCACTGGACTGATGACCGGCGCTGGCGATCCCAGTGGCGTGGTCAACCTGATCCACAAGCGTCCGACCCACGACTTCCAGTCCTATGTCAAAGCCGGGATCGGCTCGTGGAACTACTACCGGGCCGAGGCCGATGTGTCCGGACCGCTGGTGGACAGCGGCAAGCTGCGTGGGCGCTTCGTCGCCGCGAAGCAGGACAACCACAGCTTCATGGACTGGTATGGACAGAACCGCGACATTCTCTATGGCGTGATTGAGGCCGACCTCACCGACACCACGCTGCTGCGCTTTGGCGTGGACTTCCAGAAATACAAGGCCACCGGCTCGCCAGGCGTACCGCTGATGTACAGCAACGGGCAGCAGACCCATTTCTCGCGCTCCACCAGTTCCGGTGCGCGCTGGGCCTACGAAGACCTGGACACACGCAACTACACGGTCAACATCGAACAGCAACTGGCCCATGACTGGCAATTGAAGGTGGCTGCCAACTACATGGACGTGGACCGAGACCTGGCGATGGCCTACTACTCCACGGGCAGCGGCATTTCCACGCTGAACCCGCTGACCAACGTCGGCAACGCGGACCTCGGCAAGGCCTCTGCCAGCCAGGAGCAGAAGGGTCTGGACGTGATCCTGCAGGGCCCGTTCGAACTGTTCGGGCAGAGCCATGAACTGATCCTTGGCGGCAACTACTCGGAGTACGACAACAGCCACTACTCGCTGACCGGTGGCAGTACCACCTTCGACTTCGACACCTGGAACAACCAGATCGCCCGGCCCGCCAGCTACACCCCGCTGCTGGACTTCAACATCAACTCACGGCAGAGCGGCTACTTCGTCGCCACCCGCCTGAATTTCACCGACGACCTGCACCTGATCCTCGGTGCCCGCGCCAGCGACTACGCCTACAACTACTACTCGAAGGTGCTGACCAGCGGCTATCTCTCCACCTACCACATCGAAGAGAACGGCGTGGTCACGCCTTACGCGGGCATCGTCTACGACTTCACCCCCGAGCAGTCGGTCTATGTCAGCTACACCGACATCTTCAAACCGCAATCGTCCCAGGACCGTACCGGCAAGGTGCTGGATCCGGTAGTGGGCAAGAACTTCGAACTGGGCTGGAAAGGCGAATTCATCGATGGCCGTATGAACGCCAGTACCGCGCTGTACTGGATCGAGCGCGACAACGTTGCCGAACTGGACGCAGGCTACAAGGTGCCGGGCACTACCACCGATGCCTACCGCGCCGTCAGCGGCGCCAAGACCCGTGGTATCGACCTGGAACTCTCCGGCGAGATCCTGCCTGGCTGGAATGTTCAGACCGGCTTCAGTCATTCGGCTACCGAGGACGCGGCGGGCAACCGCATGCTGACCCAACTGCCCGAGGACACTTTGCGCCTGTGGAGCACCTATCGCCTGTCAGGCCATTGGGACAAGCTCACCCTTGGCGGTGGCATCAACTGGAACTCGAAGACATCGCTCTACTTCACCCGCTACAACAGTCGGGTCAAGCAGGACGACTACGCCGTCGCCAGCCTGATGGCGCGCTACCAGCTCGACGAGCACCTGAGCACCACCCTCAACCTCGACAACCTGTTCGACCAGACCTACTACAACGGCTTCGCCGGCAACTACGGCCACTACGGTGCGCCCCGCAATGCCACCCTGAGTCTGCGCTACGACTTCTGACCCACCCCCAAGGCCTTCGCCGCGTTCCGACATGCCAATGTCGCTCTCGCACATGAACGCGGCAAACCCAGGCAACAGACACCTCGCCGATCAGCCTAGCTTCGACGGACGGACGCGGTGAGTGATCCGACCGCGTCCCGTAGTGCCATTTCATAACAAGTCCAATAACAAAAGGCCTTCAGGATGAATACTCCTTCCACGAAGCGTGATCGTGCAGAACTGGCGCAGGGCTTCAAGCCCCGCCACGTCACCATGCTGTCCATCGCCGGGGTCATCGGCGCCGGCTTGTTCGTCGGCTCCGGACATGCCATCGCGGCAGCCGGGCCGGCCGCCATCCTCGCCTATGTCATGGCCGGCGCCCTGGTGGTGCTGGTGATGCGCATGCTCGGCGAAATGGCGGTCGCCAGCCCCGACACCGGCTCCTTCTCCACCTACGCCGACCGTGCCATCGGGCGCTGGGCCGGGTTCAGCATCGGCTGGCTGTACTGGTGGTTCTGGGTCCTGGTGATTCCCATCGAAGCCATCGCCGCCGGCGTGGTGCTCAACGCCTGGTTCCCTCAGGTCGATGCCTGGCTGTTCGCCCTCGGCCTGACCGTCGCCCTCACCGCCACCAACCTGGCCAGCGTCGGCAAGTACGGCGAATTCGAGTTCTGGTTCGCCATGCTCAAGATCATCGCCATCGTCGCCTTCATCGGCCTCGGCTTCTTCGCCCTGCTCGGCGGCCTGCCGGGACGCGAGGTCAGCGGCCTCAACCAGCTGCTGCAGGCCCAGGGCGGCTTCCTGCCCAACGGCTGGACGGCGATCATCGGCGCCCTGCTGACCACCATGTTCAGCTTCATGGGCACGGAAGCGGTGACCATCGCCGCCTCGGAATCGAACAACCCGGCCGGCAACATCGCCCGCGCCACCCGCTCGGTGATCTGGCGCATCAGCGTGTTCTACCTGCTGTCGATCTTCGTGATCATCTCCATCGTGCCGTGGAACGACCCGCTGCTGCCGCTGCAGGGTTCCTACCAGCGCGCCCTGGAAATCATGCAGATCCCCTACGCCAAGCTGCTGGTGGACGCCGTGGTGCTGGTGGCGGTGGCCAGTTGCCTGAACTCGTCGATCTACATTTCCTCGCGGATGGTCTTCTCCCTGGGCAAGCGCGGCGACGCTCCGGCCCTGCTGCAGCGCACCTCGAGCAAGGGCGTGCCGCGCGCGGCGGTGATCGCCAGCACCCTGATCGGCATGGTCGCCACCGTCGTCAACTACTTCGCCCCGGCCCACGTGTTCCAGTTCCTCCTGGCCACCTCGGGTTCCATCGCGCTGCTGGTGTACCTGGTGATCGCCTGCTCGCAGCTGCGCATGCGCGGCATCCTGCAACGCGAAGGCAAGCCGCTGGCGTTCCGCATGTGGCTGTTCCCCTGGCTGACCCTGGCGGTGATCGCCTTCATCGTGTTCGCCCTGGGGGTGATGTTCGTGATGCCGGCGCACCGCATGGAAGTGACCGCGACGCTGACCCTGGCGGGCGCGATCGCGTTGTTGGGGATGGTACGGTCGCGCAGGCATGCCGTGGTGCCAACCGCTGAGCTGATGAGTCGCTGAAAGGCTTTGCGGCTGCGCTGTCGGGCCCAAGAGCAGACCCTGTGGGAACGGGTTCACCGGGACGCCGGACCGCCGCGATTGCGTCGATGAATCCACCACCGTAATCGCGGGTGAACCCGCTCCCACAAGTTCCCGCTGAATCAACGAGTCATACAGCGTTCCATGAGAACTGGATCGTCAGGACACAGCCTCATCCACCAGCAACGGCTCCGGCTTGAACAACGGCTTCTTCATCACCCCCTTGACCCACAGCAGCGCGATCAGCGCGATCACCCCGAGCACCACCCCCGCCGTGCCGAAGATCTTCCCGGTCATCTCCGGCGACGGCGAGGCATGCCAGATGGCGAACAGCATCCCGGCGATGCCGACCACCTGCGGCAGCGGATAGAACGGCGTGCGGAACGGCCGCGTCGCCTGCGGATAGCGCCGGCGCAGGGCGATCACATCGATGTGCACGATGATGTAGGCCAGCAGCCAGGCCAGCGCCGCCGCCAGCAGCAACAGGCTCACCGCGTCCGGGTTCTGCCCGAGGATCAGGATCGGCAGGCCGGTGATGGCGGCGATGAACAGCACCGCTACCCACGGCGTGCGGGTGCGCTTGCTCAGGCGCCGGAACTGCGGGAACGCCTGGCCGTTCTCGGCCATGCCGTAGAGCATCCGTGGCAGTGCCGCCAGGGACGAGTTGACGGTGCTCGCGGTGGCCGTCACCGAGGCAGCCACCAGCAGCGCCTTGCCGCTCTCGCCGAACAGCGTGGTGGCGTAGAGGAAATGCGGCAGCGGATCGCTGGCCAGCAGGTCACGGGGAATCAGCAGCAAGGCCCCCAGGCAGTAAAGGACGATCACGCCGAAGATGATGGTCAGGCCGAGCATCATCGAACGCGGGATATTGCGCTCCGGACGCTTGGTCTCTTCCACCAGCGGACAGACGAACTCGGCGCCGACGAAGCCCCAGATGGCCATCGCCGCCAAGGCCAGTGCGCCTGCGCCCAGCGGGTTCCAGCCCTGGTCCATGGACGTCTGCAGACTGCTCTCGACATGCCCGAGGGCTCCGATACCCAGGGCCAGGAGCATGACCACCATCACCACCGCAAGAACCGTCTGCAGCCTGGCGAAGACGTCGATGCCCAGCAGGTTCAGGCCGGTGAACAGGGCGAGCATGCCGGCAGCGACCGCCATCGGCGGCAGCACGCCGGGGTACACCTTGCCGATGATCAGGTCGAGCAGCAGCAGTTCGGCGGACAGGGCGAACATGGCCACCACCATGTAGCCGGAGAAGGTGGCGAGGATCGCCGGGAAATGGCCGATGGCGACCTCCGTGTAGCTGCTCAGGCTGCCGGCGCGCGGCACCATCAGCGCCAGCTCGGAAAACGACATGGCATAGGTCAGCGCCAGCACATAGGCGATGCCCAGCGGAATGATGAAGCCCAGCCCGGCCATGCCCGCGCCTTGCAGCATCATGACCATGACGCCCTGGGACACCACCAGGCCGATGGCCACCGACAACAGGGCCCCCAGGCCCAGGACCCGACGCAGCCCGCCGGAGTGCTTCGGCGTTGCCGCCGTCACTGCTGAGTTCATGTGCAACATCCTTTTTTATCGTTGTGGTATGCAGCGTTATCGCCCGGCGCCGCACGCACGACGCCGGGCGGGTGAAGCAGGAATCAGCGCGCGGCCCAGGCGTTGAAGCGCTCCTCCAGTTCCTCGCCGTGATCGACCCAGAAACTGGAATCCACCAGCAGGCCCTGCTCCAGGTTGGCCGGGGCCGTGGGCAACTGGGCCTGGATATCCGCCGGCAAGGCGCCGAGGGTCTGCTTGTTGACCGGGCCGTAGGGGATGTTCGAGGAGAAGGTCTTCTGCGTGTCCGCCTGGCTGGCGAAGACGATGAAGCGTTCGGCCAGGGCCTTGTTCGGCGAGCCCTTGACGATGGCCCAGTGGTCCGGGTCGTAGAGGCCACCGTTCCAGACGATGCCCAGCGGGGTGCCTTCCTTCTGCGCCACGGCGATGCGGCCGTTGTAGGCGGCGGACATCACCACGTCGTTGGCCGCCAGCCATTGTGGCGGCTGGGCACCGGCTTCCCACCACTGGATCGAGGACTTGATCTGGTCGAGCTTGGCGAAGGCGCGGCTCACGCCTTCGGGGGTGGCGAGGACCTTGTACAGGTCGGCCTTGTCCACGCCATCGGCCAGCAGCGCGGCCTCCAGGGTGTACTTGGCGCCCTTGCGCAGGCCGCGCTTGCCCGGGTAGGCCTGGGTGTCCCAGAAATCCGCCCAGGAGGTCGGCGCCTTGGCCAGTCTGGCCGGGTTGTAGGCCATGACCATCGACCAGACGTAGCTGGCGACCCCGCATTCGCTGACGGTGTTGGCGATGAAGTGATCGTTGTTGCCCAGCAGTGCCGGGTCGATCTTCTCGAACAGGCCTTCCTCGCAGCCACGCAGCAGTTCCGGGCTTTCCACCTCGACCACGTCCCAGGACGCCTGGCCGACGCTGACCATCGCCTTGACCTTGGACAATTCGCCGTTGTAGTCGCCGGCCACCACCTTGCCGCCGCCGCTCTGCTCGAAGGGTTTGAAATAGGCCTGGTCCTGGGCCGCCTTGGTCGCCCCGCCGAAGGAAATGACGGTGAGCTTGTCCGCCGCCGCCATCGTATTGCCCGCCATCAACGCGGATACCACTGCCAGTGCACACGCATGCATTTTCAAAGACATCGACATTTCCTCACTGCTTCTCGAAGTAAATGCCGGGACGTCGCGCAGGCACGAGCGCGCGCGGATCTGCAACCCCGGCACAGTTGGAACGGACAGGCTTGAAGGGGCAGCTAAAGGCGGGGGCGGCTTATTGTTCTGTGCCCGCGCAGTGGATGGGTCGCGGGGTCCGGCACCGGCCTGGTATCGATCGCTCGGAGGCGTCGTTCGTTGTTCGTATGGGTTCGATTCTGCGGTGTTTCGGGGAACAGGAAAAATATGAAATATGTTTTGTGAAGGTATGAAAAAGCTTTGTAGTGCCAGTCGGTATTTCGACTGACCGAACCGGCGTCATCGCTGCGGTTCGGCGTCCCGACAAGCCAGCTCCCACAAGGTCCGCGTGCATCGCAGAACCCCGTGGGAGCGAAGGTTCAGAGCACGCCGATCTCCCGGGCCGTCCGGTCCACCGCCCGCCGGGTCTTCTCCACCAGCTCTTCCAGGTCAGTTCGGGTCGCCACCAGCGCCGGCGCCATGATCATCCGCCCCAGGGTCGAACGAATGATCAGCCCCTCCTCGAACCCCAGGGTGCGGCAACGCCAGGCGATCTCGTTTTCATTGGCGAAGCGCTTGCGCGTGGCCTTGTCCTCGGCGAACTGCAACGCCGCCACCAGCCCGGCGCCCTGCACCTCGCCCACCAGCGGGTGATCGGCGAAGGTCTCGCGCAGCAGCTGCTGCAGGTACGGCCCGGTGTCGTGCCTGACCTGCTCGACGATCCGCTCGTCGCGCAGTGCCTTGAGGTTGGCGATGGCCACCGCGGCTGCCACCGGGTGACCGCCGTAGGTCAACCCGTGGGCGAACACCCCGCCCTCCTCCACCAGGGTCTCGGCGATGCGCCTGGACAGCACCAGGCCGCCCATGGGCACGTAGCCGGAGGTCAGGCCCTTGGCGATGCTCAGGGTGTCCGGCTCGAAGCCGAAGTACTGGTGGGCGAACCATTCGCCGGTACGCCCGAAGCCACCGATCACCTCGTCGGCACACAGCAGCACGTCGTACTGGCGGCAGATGCGCTGGATCTCGGCCCAGTAGCTGGCCGGCGGGAAGATCATGCCGCCGGCACCCTGGAACGGCTCGGCGACGAAGGCGGCGACGTTCTCCGCGCCCAGTTCGAGGATCTTCGTCTCCAGTTCGCGGGCCGCCTGCAGACCGAAGGCGTCCTCGGACAGCGCGCCGCCGTGCACGTAGTAGTAAGGCTCGCCGATGTGGGCGAAGTCCGGGAGCATGCCGCCCATCTCGTGCATGAAGCCCATGCCGCCCAGGGCGGTGCTGCCCAGGGTCGAGCCGTGGTAGCCGTTCCAGCGGCCGATCATGATGCGCTTGCGCGGCTTGCCCGCGACCTGCCAGTAGCGGCGCACGGTGCGGATCAGCAATTCGTTGGCCTCGGAGCCGGAGTTGGTGTAGATGGCGTGGCTGTAGTGCCCGGGCAGCAGGCTGAAGAGCAGTTCCGACAGCTCGATCACCCGCGGGTGGGTGGTGTGGAAGAACAGGTTGTAGTACGGCAGTTCCTCCAGCTGGCGACTGGCGGCGGCGGCCAGGTCGGCGCGGCCGTAGCCCAGCGCGGTGCACCACAGCCCGGACATGCCGTCGAGGTAGCGCTTGCCCTCGGTGTCCCACAGGTGCAGGCCCTGGCCCTTCTCGATGACCAGCGCGCCCTTCTCGTTCAACGCCTTCTGGTCGAGGAAGGCATGAATGTGGTGCGCCGCGTCGAGTTGCTGGTAGGCCTGGGTTCTCTTGTCGTTGTTCATGGCGGTCATCGAGGGTCTCCGTGCTGACGGGATAGCGACCTACCGATTGGTAGGTTTACGGTCCTGCATTGTGCGTCAGCTGAAGGGGAGCGAAAACCAGTAAAAATATGCTTGAGCAATAGGGGAAAGCTTCGCAGGGTCGTCTCTTTCCCATGCGTAGTGTCATTGACAAAGCACCCCGCGATATTTCAGCAATCGCGCCTGAACACGTTCAGCGTTCCTCCAGGACATAACCCACCCCGCGCAGGGTATGGATCAGGCGATTGTCGAAGGGATCGTCGATCTTGGCGCGCAGACGCCGCACCGAGACCTCCACCACGTTGGTGTCGCAATCGAAATTCATGTCCCAGACCTGGGAAATGATCTGCGTCCGGCTCAAGACCACGCCGCTGTTGCGCATCAGGTAATGCAGCAGGGCGAACTCCTTGGTGGTCAGGTCGATGCGCTTGCCGGCGCGAAACGCTCGGTGGCGCCCCTGGTCCAGCTCCAGGTCGGCGACCCGGATGAGTTCCACCGCCTGCGCCTGGTCGCTGCGGCGCAGCAAGGCCCGGACCCTGGCCAGGAGCTCGGGAAACTGGAAAGGCTTGCTCAGGTAGTCGTCCGCCCCGCCCTCCAGCCCGCGCACCTTGTCCGCCAGGCGGCTGCGGGCGGTGAGCAGCATGATCCGCGCCATGCAGTGGTCGCGGCGCAAGGCGTCGAGCACCTGCCAGCCATCCAGCTGTGGCAGGTTCACATCGAGGATGATCAGGTCGTAGTCCTGCTGCCGGGCAATGAACAGGCCCTCCGCGCCGTTATGGATGCAATCGACGACGAAGCCACTTTCAGACAGCCCCTGGCGAATATAGTCGGCAGTCTTTATTTCATCCTCGATAACCAGGATGCGCATGTCTCACTATCTCTTCGGCACTTTTAAATAACCGCCAGATAATAGCTCAACAACGTTTTTAATAGTCGCAAATGACAGTTTTGTAATTACCGCGCCATAATAAGGAAATATAAAATCGACGGATAAAAAAAGCGCCCCGACGGGGCGCAAAATAATCCACCTTCAACCAAAGGAGTTGTGGAGCCAAAGGTGAATGGGGGCCTGTCGAAATACCGCTTACAGTACCGACAGCGGGTATTCGACGATCAGGCGAAACTCGTCCAGGTCCGATTCGAAAGCCGTCGCGCGGGTGTTGGCCTGGCGGATGCGGAAGGACAGGTCCTTGGCCGCACCCGTCTGCACCACGTACTTGACCTCGATATCGCGCTCCCAGCGTTTCTGATCGGTGAGCGGATCGCCATTGGCGTCACGGCGCATGTACACGGCGTTGGCGTTGGTATAGTCGGCGTCGGTGCCCTTGCCGTAGCGGGTCATGAACGACAGGCCGGGAATCCCGTAGCTGGCCATGTTCAGGTCGTAGCGCAGCATCCACGAGCGCTCCTTCGGCGAGTTGAAGTCGCTGTACTGGATCGAGTTGTCGAGGAAGATCGAATCGGACTGGCGCAGGTAGTCGAAGTCATCGTCGCCATTGTTGCGCTGGTGGGTCAGGGCCAGGGTATGGGCGCCGAAACGCACGCCGAGCTTGCCGCTCCAGATGGTGTTGTCGAACTCGCCGAGCAGTTGCCTGCCCTCGTCGACGGCACGGTAGGCGTTGAAGCCGGTGATCAGGTCGAGATCGTCGGCCAGCGGGTAAGTGAAGCTGGCACCGGCGTAGTACTGGTTCCAGGCGTCCTTCAGGCGGCTGCCATAGAGGCTGACGCTGAGGTGATCGGTGACGGCGTAGTCGCCACCGCCATAGGCGACCCAGGGCGAATCGACCGGGCCGGCATAGAAGGTCGCGAAGCCATCGCGCAGGTTGCTGGACACCGGCTGGCTCATGGAGTGCAGGCGTCCGGCCTGCAGGGTCAGGCCCTCGAAGCTGGTGTTCTCCGCGGTCACGCCCCGGAAACTTTCCGGCAACAGGCGCGAATCCCCCGCCGCCACCACCGGCGAGGCCGGGAACACGTCGCCGACCCGCACCACGGTGTCGAGGAAGCGCACTTTCGCGGCGCCCCCCAGCTTGGTGTACTCATCGCGGGCCTCGCCGTCGCGGTTCACCGGCAGCACGTCGAAGGAGCTGCGGCCGCCATTGCGACCGCCACCGGTATCGAGTTTCAGGCCGATCATGGCGAAGGCATCGACGCCGAAACCGACGGTGCCCTGGGTGAAGCCCGAGGAGAACTTGCCGATGATGCCGTGGGCCCAGGCTTCGGAATAACCGTTGTCACCGACCTTGCCGTAGGTCGGTGCGGGACCGTCGCGATTGTCCCGGTTGAAATAGAAGTTGCGGTTCAGCACGCTCAGGTTGCTGCCCTCGATAAAACCTTCGGCCTGTTCTTCGGCATTGGCGGCGTAACTTGCAGACAACGCGCAGAGCGCCACCAGATAACGTGGAAACGTGTAACTCATGCAATGCTCCTTCGGGGGACGGCAGTTTTTATTATGAAGTGCCCGGCAAGCGATATAGGAAGATTGTTCTGGCTGCGGGGCGCCAGATGAAAGCGCCGCTGCGATAGTTGCAAACCGTGGATAACGACAGGGTGATGGGATAATTACAATTTCGTCATGCTGCCGTTATCTGCAACTTTCAGTGGATTACAGAATTGTAATTTTGCCGCCACCGCGCTGATAGCTGCCTCTAATTAGAGTGCCACGACTCTTTCCATCAGGGCCTGGCGGTACGTTCGGCGTTCTCGTCAGGCCTGGCGCCCATGAGGACCCGCCCGTGCTCCGACTTCCCGCCTCTCCTTCCTTTGCGCGACGCATCGCCACGCTATGCGTGGTGCTGGCATCGCCACTGACCCTGGCCGACAGCCTCAGCCTGCCACAGGCCATCGCCACGGCCATGGCGCGCAACCCGGAGCTGTCCGCCGCCCGCCAGGAAATCGGCATCGCCGAGGGTGCCCGGCGCCAGGCCGGGCTGATCCCCAACCCGGAGCTGTCCTGGGAGGTCGAGGACACCCGGCGCGACACCAGCACCACCACCGTGACCCTCAGCCAGCCGCTGGAGCTGGGCGGCAAGCGCGGTGCGCGGATCGAGGTGGCGCGGGTTGGGCAGAGCCTGGCGCAGATGACCCTGGAACAGCAGCTCAACAGCTTGCGCGCCGACGTGGTCCAGGCCTTCTACAGCGCCCTGCGCGCGCAGACCGGGGTGGAGCTGGCGCAGCAGTCCCTCGACCTGACCGAGCGCGGCCTGCAGGTGGTCGACAGCCGTGTGCGGGCGGGTACCTCGTCACCGGTGGAGGCCACCCGGGCCCAGGTGCAACTGGCCGAGGCGCGCCTGCAACTGAGCCGGGCACAGAGCGAAAAGAGCAACGCCTACCGGCAACTGGCCCAGGTCACCGGCAGCGCCGTCGACAGCGTCGATCGCCTCGACGCCGCGTCGCTGTCTCCCGGCCTGCCGCCTGCCGACGAGCTGCTGCTGGGCCGTCTGGAACAGACCGCCGAGCTGCGCCAGGCCATGGCCCGCATCGACCAGAACGACGCCGCGCTGGGCGCGGAAAGAGCCCAGCGCATCCCCAATCTCACTGTCAGTGTCGGCAGCCAGTACGACCGCCTCGAACGCGAGCGGGTCAACGTGGTCGGCCTGTCCCTGCCCCTGCCGCTGTTCGACCGCAACCAGGGCAATGTTCTCGCCGCGGCACGCCGCGCCGACCAGGCCCGTGACCTGCGCAACGCCGTGGAACTGCGCCTGCGCAGCGAAACCCGCACCGCGCTCAACCAGTGGAGCACGGCCATGCAGGAAGTGGCGTCCTACGACAGCACCATCCTGCCTGCCGCCCGCCAGGCCGTGGACACCGCCACCCGTGGTTTCGAGCGCGGCAAGTTCGGCTTCATCGAAGTACTCGACGCCCAGCGCACCCTGATCGCGGCCCGCGAGCAATACCTCGCTTCCCTGGCCACCGCCAGCGACGCCCGGGCCCGCGTGGAACGCGTCTTCGGCGATCTCGACGCCCTCACTGCCACCCCTTGAACCCGACCGAACGTCGCTCTGGAGCAACAATGGACAACACACGCAAGATCGCCCTCGCGGTAGCCGCGCTGGCGGCCCTCGGCTTTGCCGGCGCCGCCTGGAATGGCAGCACTGCCGGCCATGGCGCCGATGATGGCCACGGCCATGGCAAGGCCGCCAGCACGGCGGCCCAGGATGAACATGGCGACGCAGGCCATGGCGAGGAAGGCCACGCCGAAGCCGAAGGCGGCCACGCCGAAGAGGGCAAGCTGACCCTGAGCGAACAGCAGATCAGCAGCGCCGGCATCGCGTTGCAGGCCGCCGCACCGCGCCAGCTGGGCAGCGTGGTCAGCTTCCCCGGGGAAATCCGCTTCGACGAGGACCGTACCGCCCACGTCGTGCCACGGGTTCCCGGCGTGGTCGAAAGCGTCCACGCCAACCTCGGCGAAACGGTGAAAAAGGGTCAGTTGCTGGCCGTGATCGCCAGTCAGCAGATCTCCGACCTGCGCAGCGAGCAGCAGGCCGCCCAGCGCCGGCTCGAACTGGCGCGGGTGACCTTCGAACGTGAGAAGCAGCTGTGGCAGGAAAGGATCTCCGCCGAACAGGACTACCTGCTGGCCCGCCAGGCGCTGCAGGAAGCCGAGATCGGCCTGGGCAACGCCCGGCAGAAGGTTGCCGCGCTCGGCGCCTCGGTCACCGCCGCTGGTGGCAACCGCTACGAGCTGCGCGCGCCGTTCGACGCCGTGGTGGTGGAAAAGCACCTGGCCCTCGGCGAAGTGGTCAGCGAGGCCAGCAACGCCTTCACCCTCTCCGACCTGTCGCGGGTCTGGGCCACCTTCGCCGTCCCGCCCCGCGACCTGGACAAGGTCGCCAGCGGGCGCCCGGTGCGGGTGTCATCGCCGGACCTGAACACCGAGGTGGACGGCACCATCGGCTACGTCGGCAGCCTGCTGGGCGAGCAGAACCGCGCGGCCACCGTCCGCGTCACCCTGACCAACCCGGACGGCGCCTGGCGTCCAGGGCTGTTCGTCAGCGTCGCGGTCACCACCCGCACGGCCCCGGCGGCGGTCACCGTGCCCTTCGAGGCGGTGCAGACCGTGGAAGAGCGTCCGTCGGTGTTCGTCCGCAGCGCCGACGGCTTCGACACCCGCCCGGTGACCCTGGGCCGGCGCGACGGCGACCACGTGGAAATCCTCGACGGCCTCGCGGTCGGCGACCAGGTCGCCACCCGCGGCAGCTTCACCCTCAAGTCCGAGCTGGGCAAGGCGTCCGCCGAGCACAGCCATTGATGCGCTTCCACAGGATGACTTCGCATGTTTGAACGTCTGATTCGCTTCGCCATCGAGCAGCGCATCGTGGTGATGATCGCCGTGCTGCTGATGGCCGCCATCGGCATCTACAGCTACCAGAAGCTGCCGATCGACGCGGTGCCGGACATCACCAACGTCCAGGTACAGATCAACACTGCCGCCCCTGGCTACTCGCCGCTGGAAACCGAGCAACGCATCACCTTCCCGGTGGAAACCGCCATGGCCGGCCTGCCCGGCCTGCAGCAGACCCGCTCGCTGTCGCGTTCGGGGCTGTCCCAGGTCACGGTGATCTTCGCTGACGGCACCGATATCTTCTTCGCCCGCCAGCAGGTCAACGAACGCCTGCAGGTGGCCAGGGAACAACTGCCCGAAGGGGTCGAGGCCGTGATGGGCCCGGTATCCACCGGCCTCGGCGAGATCTTCCTGTGGACCGTCGAGACCGAGGAGGGTGCACGCAAGGCAGACGGCACGCCGTACACCCCCACCGACCTGCGCGAGATCCAGGACTGGATCATCAAGCCGCAACTGCGCAACGTGCCGGGGGTGGCCGAGATCAACACCATCGGCGGGCATGCCAAGCAGTACCAGATCGCCCCCGATCCCAAGCGCCTGGCCGCGTACAAGCTGACCCTCAACGACCTGGTCGCCGCGCTGCAGAGCAACAACGCCAACGTCGGCGCCGGCTTCATCGAACGCAGCGGCGAGCAGTTGCTGATCCGTGCACCGGGCCAGGTCGGCAGCGTCGAGGACATCGCCAACATCGTCATCTCCAGCGTCGACGGCACGCCGATCCGGGTGAGCAATGTCGCCGAGGTCGGCATCGGCCAGGAACTGCGCTCCGGCGCCGCCACCGAGAATGGCCGGGAGGTCGTGCTGGGTACGGTGTTCATGCTGATCGGCGAGAACAGCCGCAGCGTCTCGCAGGCGGTGGCGGCCAAGCTGGAAGAGATCAACCGCACCCTGCCCGAAGGCGTGTCGGCGGTCACGGTCTACGACCGTACCCACCTGGTGGAAAAGGCCATCGCCACGGTGAAGAAGAACCTGGTCGAAGGCGCGATCCTGGTGATTGCCATCCTCTTCCTGTTCCTCGGCAATATCCGCGCCGCGCTGATCACCGCCATGGTGATTCCGCTGTCGATGCTGTTCACCTTCACCGGCATGTTCAACAACAAGGTCAGCGCCAACCTGATGAGCCTCGGCGCCCTGGACTTCGGCATCATCGTCGACGGCGCGGTGGTCATCGTCGAGAACGCCATCCGCCGCCTGGCCCATGCCCAGCACAAGCACGGGCGCATGCTGACCCGCGTCGAACGCTTCCAGGAAGTCTTCGCCGCCGCTCGCGAGGCGCGCCGGCCGCTGATCTTCGGCCAGCTGATCATCATGGTGGTGTACCTGCCGATCTTCGCCCTCACCGGGGTCGAGGGAAAGATGTTCCACCCCATGGCCTTCACCGTGGTCATCGCCCTGCTCGGCGCCATGCTGCTGTCGGTGACCTTCGTCCCGGCGGCCATCGCCATGTTCGTCACCGGCAAGGTCAAGGAAGAAGAAGGCGTGGTCATGCGCAAGGCGCGCCTGGGCTATGCCCCGGTGCTGCGCTGGGTGCTGCAGCACCGTAATGCGGCATTCGCCGCTGCGGTGGTCGCGGTGATGCTGAGCGGCGCGCTGGCCAGTCGCATGGGCAGCGAATTCATCCCCAGCCTCAGCGAAGGCGACCTGGCCCTGCAGGCCCTGCGCGTGCCCGGCACCAGCCTGAGCCAGTCGGTGGACATGCAGCAGCGCCTGGAGAAAGCGGTGATGCAACAGGTACCGGAGGTGCAACGGGTGTTCGCCCGCACCGGCACCGCGGAGATCGCCGCGGACCCGATGCCGCCGAACATTTCCGATGCCTACGTGATGCTCAAGCCCAAGGAACAGTGGAGCGACCCCGGCAAGTCCCGCGAGGCGATCATCGCCGCCGTGCAGCAGGCCGCAGCCAGCGTGCCGGGGAGCAACTACGAACTGTCGCAGCCGATCCAGCTGCGCTTCAACGAGCTGATTTCAGGGGTGCGCAGCGATGTCGCGGTCAAGGTGTTCGGCGACGACATGGACACCCTCAACCGCACCGCGGCGAAGATCGCCACGGCGCTGCAGGGCGTGCAGGGTGCCTCGGAAGTGAAGGTGGAACAGACCACGGGGCTGCCGGTGCTGACCATCAATATCGACCGGGAAAAGGCCGCGCGTTACGGCCTGAACATCGGCGAAGTGCAGGATGCCGTGGCCATCGCCGTGGGTGGACGCCAGGCCGGCATCCTGTACGAGGGCGACCGCCGCTTCGACATGGTGGTGCGTCTGTCCGAGACCCTGCGCACCGACGTCGCGGGCCTCTCCGAGCTGCTGATCCCGGTGCCGGCCAATACCGCGCTGGGTGCCGAACGCATCGGCTTCATCCCGCTGTCCCAGGTGGCCAGCCTCGACCTGCAACTGGGCCCGAACCAGATCAGCCGCGAGAACGGCAAGCGCCTGGTGGTGGTCAGCGCCAACGTGCGCGGTCGCGACCTCGGCTCCTTCGTCGAGCAAGCCAGCACCACGCTGCAGCGCGACGTTCAGGTGCCGGCAGGCTACTGGACCACCTGGGGCGGCCAGTTCGAGCAGTTGCAATCGGCGGCCAAGCGCCTGCAGGTGGTGGTGCCGGTAGCGCTGCTGCTGGTGATGACCCTGCTGTTCCTGATGTTCAACAACCTCAAGGACGGCCTACTGGTGTTCACCGGGATTCCCTTCGCGCTGACCGGAGGCGTGCTGGCCCTGTGGCTGCGGGATATTCCGCTGTCGATCTCGGCCGGGGTGGGCTTCATTGCCCTGTCGGGGGTGGCGGTGCTCAACGGGTTGGTGATGATTTCCTTTATCCGCAACCTGCGCGAGGAAGGCGCGAGCCTGTCCAGCGCAGTGACCGAGGGCGCCCTGACCCGTCTGCGGCCGGTGTTGATGACCGCTCTGGTGGCGTCGCTGGGCTTCATCCCCATGGCCCTGGCGACCGGCACCGGGGCCGAAGTGCAGCGGCCGCTGGCGACGGTGGTGATAGGCGGGATCCTCTCGTCGACGGCGCTGACCTTGCTGGTGTTGCCGGCGTTGTACCAGTGGGCGCACCGCAAGGATGAAGACGCGCCGGAACCGGCCTGACCGGCAACGGCGGACAGACGAACCCGCGCTGCAAGGCGCGGGTTTTCTTTTGCCTGGGCCACTGCAGGTGGCTTGCAGAATTGTAAGTCTGCCGTCACCCCTGCGTCGGGCAGCACTGGTTAAGGTGACCGTCAAAGCCATTGAAGGAACACCACGTCATGCACAAGTCCATCGTCATCAGCGCCCTCGCCCTGTTCTCCAGCCTGGCGTTGGCCAATACCCCGGAGCTTCGCGAGCAGCGGTCGTTCGAGGAACACCAGACCGCCGTGAGCGCCTATGCCGAGCGCATCGGCAAGCCAATGCCCGAGATCGAGGATTTCCGCTATGGGATGAAGATCGACGTGGCCCGCTATGTCCGCCAATCCAGGGATCCGCGCAATTGCGAGATCTACCCGCGCCTGATGACCTACGAGGACTCGGCCGGCACCTTGCGCACCCTGCGCTATCGGGTGCTGGCACAGTGCACGAACAACAATTGAGCGACGAAAAAAAGCCGGGGCTGCCTTGCTGCCCCGGCTTTTTTTCCTGGCTCGACGCCGCTCAGAACACGTACTGGACCCGCGAAACGATGGCCTTGCCGCTGTCATCCCCGACGGCATTGTCAGCATTGTCGGTACTGGCCGCAATGTAGTTGGCGCTCACCTTCAGCGCTTCGTTGAGGTACCAATTGACGCCGAGGGTATGGCTCTTCGCCTTGCGCTCGTTGTCCAGATTCAGCGCCGTGACCAGGTTGTCGTCCTCCACCTTGATGCTGTCGAAGCGGTAGAACAGTTCCCAGGCACCCAGCGCCTTGTCCTTGGGCTTGATGCTGTCGAACTTCGCGCCGTCGATCTTGTAGATACGCGGCTCGCCGGTCAGGGTCCAGGCCAGTTGCGCATAGTAGCCGCTGGCCTTGACGTCATCGCGGGCGCGGTCGGCCTCCAGCGTGCGTCGCAGGTACTCGCCCTGCAGCGAGAACGGACCGCTGGCCCAGGCGCCCTCCACGCCCCACACCGCGTCGTCGCCCCACAGGCCATCCTGCGCCGTGGCACCGCCGAGCAACAGGCGATTGCCGTTGTCGCCGGCATCGCTGCCGCCATTGGTATCGACACCGCGCACACCCAGGCGTGAGCGAATGCGGGTATCCACGGCACTGTCCTTGAGGTCGCGGTAGGCGTACTGCGCCCCCAGGTGGAGGACGTTGCCATCGCTGTGCAATGGCGCGAACACGCCGCGCAGGTTGTAGCGCTTGACGCTGTCACCATCGCTATCTCCATTGTTCTCACTGAAAAGGCTGGCGGACAGCCAGGCCATCTCCGCGACCCTGGCACCGGCCTGTACCCCCATGCCGGCGTTGTCGTTGACCCACTCGGCCAGGTCATAGGACAGGTTGCGCTCCATGCCGGAGACCCACTTGGAACTGGTGGCTTTCTCCAGGCCGAAGTCGGTATAGAACCGTCCGACCTTCAGTTGCAGCGGATCGAAGCCGGTATAGGTCAGGCTGGCTTCGTCGAAATAACCGGTGCTGTCGTTGCCGGTGTTGCGGGACAAGTCGTAGTTGACCTGGTATTTCCAGTCGCGGTACAGCGTCCCACCGAACTCGATATAGGCACGCCGAAAATAAGCGGCGTCCGCCGTATCGCCATTACGGGTAAACACGCCATCGAACCGGCCATAGTCCGCCTGGACCCTGCCGCCGAGCTTGAAGCTGAAGGCTTTGTCGGTCGTGGCAAGTTCCAGGCCGCCCTTGGTCTTCAGGACAATATCCGCGCCATCGGTAGTAACCGTGCCGGCAAGTGCATGCGTCGAAAATGCACCGGCCACCGCAACGGCCAGGAGCTGTTTGCACAGGTTCATCGTTTGCCTCTCATACTAAATGTTGGCCGCCGGCAACAAACTCTCCCCGTCGCCGGCGCTAATTGAAAATACCTTGAAGACAGACAACTGGCGTCATCTGCGCAACACAGCATGAAGGCATTGAAGGCAAACTTTCCAGCGCGGAAAAGTTAATGACTGAACCATGACAACTGTATAAAAGACGTATTACACCTTGGCACTCAAGCGAGCCAGGAATGTCGCTCGGCGAAACTATTGGTCATTAATCGCAGCATCTCGTCGAACAGCGGTTCGCCCAATCGCTCCACCTTGAAATACAGGTTGATGTCTTCGCGTCGCGTGTCATCGATCAACCCCGGCAGGGCCATGATGTTCCGTTCCAGTTCGCGGCTGTAACTGGGAAGCACCCCGACACAGGCGCCGCCCAGGACCATGCTGCGAACCAGTCCGTGGCTGCGTACCCGCGTATTGCCGCCACGGTGTCCAGCCAACAGTTCGGCCACCACCGGACGCGCTTCGGCGCTGCTCACAAGCATGAAATCCATCAGTTCGTCACGGTTGGCCGGCAACCTGCCGCTGCGGCCATAGCGGCTGGCAATGAACAGCGACCAGCCCAGCCGTCCCAGGCGCTCGGTCCCGTAACCGGCCACCGTAGCGGCGCTGCCCAGGGTCACGCCGATATCCACCTCACCCCGGCGCAGAGCCTCCGTGTCGCAGTCGGGACGAATACTCAGGCGAGCCTGCGCACGCTCGCGCACGTAACCGACCAGGTCACGGCAGGCGATGTCGCTGAGCAGCGGCTCACAGATGGCAATGCGCAGCGGACCGCGCGCGAGATCGTCCGGCGGCCCCTCGGCCAGCTTACGGCGCGCCTGCAGCCAGTGCGCCAGGCGCTGTCCCGTTCGAGTCGGGACCAGGCGGTTGTGCCGGTAGACCAGCAGTGGCGCGCCCAGGCGTTCCTCCAGGCGCTCCAGACGCTTGCGCAGGTCCAGCACCGGGGTATTCAGCGAACGTGCTGCCTGCTTGAAACAGGCACAGCGCACACTGGCGAAAAACAATGCGGCAAGCGAATCGTCTATATCCAGATGATCGAATGCGCCCTCGCGCGACGTGGCATCTGGAGAAATGAAAGTTTCAGGCTTATTGTTCATGAGCATCCTCTTCGATTATCGAGAGGAATCTAACGCGACATCGACTCGCCGCATCCTTACTTGCAGAATTGTAATACGCTCGACAGACAAGCGACAGACAGGGTCACGACTTCACAAAATCGATCCCCACAAAAAAGCCAGGCATCAGCCTGGCTTGATAAACTTCAATATCCTTAACCATCGGATTTATCGGTGGCCGTTTCCTTCTCCACCACTTGTTCTTTTCGCTGATCTGACTGATCGCCCCACAAGCGTTCCTGTTCAGCCTGGAAGTTCGCCTGAAACTGCTGGATCCGTTCCATCCCATCCGCCGCCTGTGCCGTGCCGACAACACTGGAAAGTACAACCGCAACGGCCATGACTCGCACGATATTCATCTGTCACCTCGACTGTTTCAGGGCCCGGGGAAAGTTGGCCCTTGTTGAGTCTCAGTTTAAGAAGCCGCGGCTAACGCCAAGGTGAGGCGCAGATGACAATATCGATATCTTCACCCTGCCTCACTGTCCGGAAAGCGCAGATGGAACCAGGTGAAGTCATCGGCGCAGACCTCAACCACCGCCGATCCACGATGCAGCCCCATGATCGACTGCACGATGGCCAGGCCCAACCCCGTGCCACCCTCGCTGCGCGCGCGCCCCTGATCCGCACGGTAGAAGCGTTCGAACAGATGCTGGCGATGCTCCGGAGCAATACCGGCACCGGGATTGCCCACGCTGACGCAGACATGACAATCCACCCGGCGTACCCGTACCAGCACCGCACGTCCCGTCGGGCAATAGCGCAGTGCATTGGACAACAGGTTGGACAATGCCCGCTGGATCATCAACCGATTACCGCGCACGCCGTCGGCACTCCCGGAAATGTGCAAGTCGATGCCTGCTTCCTCGGCGGGCAGGCCGAACAGGTCACATACCCTCTGGGCCTCATCCACCAGGACCACGGTCTCGAACGCCACTCCCGCGGCAGGATGGCTGACATTGGCCAGGAACAGCATGTCGGCGACCATCCGCGCCATGCGCTCAAGTTCCTCCGCGCATGACTCCAGGGTCTCGCGGTACTCCTCGCCGCTGCGTCCGCGGGTCAACGTGACCTGCACCTTGCCGGTGAGATTGGTCAGGGGGGCACGCAGTTCGTGGGCAAGGTCGTCGGAAAACTGCGACAGCTGACGCACACCGTCATCGAGACGACCCAGCATGATGTTGATGCCTTCGGCCAGGTTCTTCAGCTCCCGAGGCAACCCCTGCACCGGCAAGCGGTGCTCCAGGCTCTCGGTCGAAATGCGCGAGGCGACCCCGAGGAAACGGCTCAAGGGCAGCAAGCCACGGCGCACGGTCCACCAGGCGATGCCCAGCAGCATCGCCAGCATGAACGGCGACGCCAGCAGCGCCCAGGCGAGCATCGACTTGAGCAATGCGACACTGGCGGACTGATCGAGGGTGAGGTAGACCGCGACACGGCTACCGTCCCGCAGGCTCAGCAGGCGACTGACACTGAGCAAGGGGCGCCCCTGCTCATCGCGCCATTCATGACGCTGCGCCAGATCGGAGACCGCCAGGCCGCGCACCTGCCTGCCAATCGACCACGACCCGATGACCAGCAAAGGCTCGTCGGTACTTTCCTTGAAAATGCTGACGTGAAGGTTGTCGTGGCCCAGCACCAGGTCCACCAGATGATGAGTCCCGGCATCGATGTCAGCCGCGCTGTCGATAGCGGCAAGGTTGTGGGCCAGGCCAGCCATTTTCACCTTGAGGTCTTCACGGGCGCTGTTTTCCAAGGCCTGCCCCAGCATCAGGTAGCCGAGGCAGGCGAACAGGAACAGAAGCATCGCGCTCAGCAGCCCCACCTTGAGCCCCAACTTCCCCGCCAGGCTGACTGACTTCATCCGCGCTCTCCGACCATGACCCGCGACACCGCGGGCGCGGATCTTAGCGTGGGACGACGGCCAGCCAGGGATTCCTGCAAACTTGTAATCCGGCCGTCATGTGGCTGCCAGACGCAGGCGTCAGTAGCGCCGCGTACTCATCAACTCATCCAGCACCCGGTTCGGCACGCGGAACGGAATCGCCGCATGATCCTCCCCCGCCTCGATCTGGAAGTCGCTGCGCAGGCCGTACTGCGACAGGTTCTCCAGGCGCAGTTGCAGGGAGCGCACGTCCTGGATCTCCTGGGGCATCTCGCGATCGCCAGCGACCAGGCTCAGGCTGCGGTGGATCAGGTCGAGCTTGCCGGCATGGGCCTTGGCCGTGAACGCCTTTTCATGGGCCAGCAGGTAGCGGTCCTGCCACCACAGGCTCGGGCTGATGGCGACGTAGTGCTGGAACAGCTGCGGCCGGGTGAACAGCGTGTAGATGGCGAACATCCCGCCGAACGAATGCCCGACCAGGCTGCGCTGGTCCTGGTCGACCTTGAAGCGGGCGTCGACCTTGGGCATCAGGCGCTGCTCGATGAAGTCGAGGAACACGTCCTGCCCGCCCTGGGGCGGCTCGTTGCGCTCTGCCGGAGCCGGCGGCGACAGGTCGTAGGCGCGGCGGACGAAGTCCAGCGGGGTGTCGCTCGGGTAGCCGATGCCCACCAGGATCGCCCCGCGCAGGCGGTCCTGGGCGCGCTTGGCGGCATGGAACGCCGGGAAGTAGGCGTTGCCGTCGAGCAGGTAGATCACCGGGTAGCCGCCGGTCCAGGGCACGTCGCCTTCCGGCAGGCTGATCATGATCCGGTATTCGCGGCCTTCATCGCTCTTCATCGTCCATTGCTCGGTACCGTCCAGGGTCACCGGATCGGCCTGGGCCGCCGCGCTCAACAGCAGGATGCCGAGGGTTTTCATCAGGGTACGCAACATGGCTCGCCCTCCCCTTACCAGCGATAGCTGAGGCTGGTGACCACGCTGCGCGCTTCGCCGCGGTAGCAGTAGCCGTCCTGGCAGTTGATGAAGCGCTCGTCGAACAGGTTGCGCGCATTCAGCGCCAGGCGCACGCCGTCCAGGCCGCCGCCGAAGTCGTAGTGCACGCCGGCATCGACCAGGGTGTAGCCCTCGTTCTTCACCTGGTTGGCCGCATCGCCGTAGGTGCTGCCGGTGTAGCGCGCACCGCCGGACACGCCGATGCCGAACGGCAGCTTGTAGTCCAGCCACAGCGAGGCCAGGTGGCGTGGCACGTTCTTCGGCACCTTGCCCTGGTCGCCGTTGTTGCCCTTGGTCACCTCGGCGTCGTTGAAGGCGTAGCTGGCGGTCAGGCGCAACTGGTCGCTGACGTCCGACACCGCTTCCAGTTCCAGGCCGCGGGACACCTGTTCGCCGGTCTGCACGTTGTTCAGCGGGTTGACCAGGTCGCGGGTCTGCACGTTGCTCTGGGTCAGGTGGTACAGCGAGGCGGTGAGCAAGGTGCGGCTGCCCGGCGCCTGGTACTTCACGCCGACCTCGAACTGCTCGCCCTCGGTGGGCTTGTACGGCTGGCCGCTGGTGTTCACGCCGCTGACCGGGAGGAACGAAGTGGCGTAGCTGGCATAGGGCGCCAGGCCGCTGTCGAACAGGTAGAGCACGCCGAGCTGGCCGGTGGTGGCGGAGTCGCTGGTGGTGCTGTTGATGTCGGTGAGGTTGTCGTCACGCCGCACGTGTACCCAGTCGCGGCGCAGGCCGGCGGACAGGCGCCAGTTGTCCAGCTCGATCTGGTCCTGGACGTAGGCGCCCATGCGATGCTCGAGGCCATCCTGGTCGGCCAGCGCATCGCTCGGCTTGACCACCGGCTGGTGGTAGTCCGGCGCCCAGCGGTCGATGCTCGGCGCCGGCCCCCAGGCGTACAGCAGCGAGGTGTCGAGCCAGGCATAGTCGATGCCGCTGACCACGGTGTGGTGCAGGTCGCCGGTGGCGAAGCGGCTGACCAGGCGGGTGTCGGTGGACAGCGAGTTCATGTCCTCGTACAGGCCGACGGCGTAGCGGTCGAGGATGTGCCCGTCGGTCACCGAGAACGGCTGCAGGTACTGGTTGGTGGTGCTGACCTGGCCGTAGCGCAGGTTCTGCTGGACGCTGAAGGTCTCGTTGAAGCTGTGCTCGAACTCGTAGCCGAAGGTCCATTGCCGCTGGTGCAGCTTGTCGTAGTACTCGTCGCCCTGCCAGAAGTGGGTCAGGTGATCGCCTTCCTGGAGCATCATCGGCGAGGCCGCGGTCTGCCGCTCCTGGTACTGGGCCAGCAGGGTCAGGCGGGTGTCCGGGTCGATCTGCCAGCTCAGCGACGGCGCCAGCAGCCGCGACAGGTTGTCCATCTGCTCCACCGAATAGCCGGAGTCGCGGTACAGGCCGACGGTACGGAACAGCACGTCGCCGGCCTCGTCGAGCTGGCCGCCGACATCGAACTGGCCCTGCTCGTGGCCGTAGCTGCCGGCCTGCACCTGCACTTCGTTCCTGGCCAGCAGGCTCGGCCGCTTGCTGACCCGGTTGACCATGCCGCCGGGGCTGATCTGGCCGTAGAGCACCGAGGCCGGGCCTTTCAGCACCTCGATGCGCTCCAGGGCGTAGGCCTCGGTGGAGTACAGCGACAGCCAGCCGCTGCCGGGCTGGCGCAGGCCGTCGAGGAAGTCGGCGGCGATGGTGGTCTCGAAGCCGCGCACCTGGATGTTGTCGAAGCGCGGGTCCAGGCCCGAGCTGCCGACCCGCACCCCGGCGCTGTAGGCCACGGCGTCCTCGACCTTGTTGACCTTGCGGTCGTTGATCTGCTCGGCCGTGACCACGCTGATGCTCTGCGCGGTCTCCAGGATCGGCCGGTCGCTCTTGGTGGCGCTGCTGGCATTGCTGGCGAAGTAGCCGTCCACCGGGGCGAAGGCGCTCTGCATCGCGGTGCTGTCGATGCTGGTCGGCTCCAGTTGCAGGCCGGCGCCGCTGTCGCGCAGGACGACGAAGCCGGAGGCGGTCCTGTGCGCCACCAGGCCGCTGCCCTTGAGCAGCTTCGCCAGGCCATCTTCCAGCGAGCCACCGGCGTTCAGGCCGGCGCTGTCCAGGCCGCGGACATCGTCCGGGGCATAGGACAGGGTGATCCCGGCGCGTTCGGCGAAGCTGCTCAGGGCCTGGGCCAGCGGCCCCGCCGCGACCGCCGGGGCGGTGGGCGTTTCGGCGTGGCCTGGCAGGCTGGCCACGCTGCCGCCCAGGGCCAGCGCGAGGCAGATGGCACGGGACAGCGCACGAGGCTGGGAGGGAATCGACTGGGGTCTGGCAAAGCGCATGAACGAGTCCAAATGAAGAGGAGATATCCCCTAACCGGACGAGTCCTTGAAGTCCGACAGATTATTTTCGAAAAAGCTACGCCGGGACGATCCGCACCCACCAGCGGGTGCGCTCGACCACCTTGACCGGTAGCAGATGGCTGATGTTGTCCAGCAGCGACGCCGGGGCGTCCAGGCGGAACACCCCGGACAGGCGCAGCTCGGCGATACGCGGATCGCAGCCCAGCCAGCCATGGCGATAGCGCCCGGCCTCGGCGAGGAATTCGCCTAGGCGGATATCGTTGACCACCAGCAGGCCGCGGCTCCAGGCGAAGGGGTCGAGCGGGCCCTGGCCCAGCACGGTCATCGCCGCCGCCGAGACGCCCAGGCCTTCCCCCGCGCGCAGGCGGCGCTGGCCGACCGGCGAGGTCACCAGCACCTCGCCGCGCTCGACGCGGATCTCGCTGAAGCCATCGCGCTCGCGCAGCGCGACCCGGGCGTCGCTGCCGCTGCACGCGGCGAAGCGGCAGCGCGCCTGCCAGCGCGGACCGTCCAGCAACACCTCGCCGGCGCGCAGGAACAGTTCGCCGCCCTGCACGTCCACCGCGCTGTCGCCGTTGAGCAGCACCTGGGTGCCGTTGCCCAGGCTGAGGCTGCGCCGCTCGCCAAGGGCGGTGACATAGCCGGCGTGCCAGGCCGACGGCAGGCTGACCGTGGCCAAGGCGCCCGCGCCGACGATCACCCCGAGCATCTTCAGGCTGCGCCGCCGGCCGAGGTCGGCGGAGGCGCGCTTGAGCAGCGGAATGCTCTGTTCGGCGTGGGGCAACTGGCTGGCCTGGAACACCCCGGCCATCTGCTGCAGGCGCTGCCAGGCCAGTTGATGGCGCGGGTCGCGGCGCAGCCAGTCATGCAGGGGCTCCTGCAGTTGCGGGTTGTCGCGCAGGCGCATCTGCCACTCGATGGCCACGCGGACGATGTTTTCCGGGACCCGCTCGCTGGCCGGGCTCATGCCGGGGTCTCGAAGCACAGGCGGTAGCAGTGCAGCAGCGCGCTGGCCACGTGGCGCTCCACGGTGCGACTGGACACCTCCAGTTGCGCGGCGACCTGGGCATGGGTCAGGCCGCCCAGCTGATACAGGAGGAAGGCTTCGCGCACGGCAGGCTTGAGCTCGTCGAGCAACTGCGCGATGCGCTCCAGGCATTGCAGGGCTTCGTGGCGCACCTCCGGCGACGGGTGGCTGGCTTCCGGCAGTTGGGCCAGGGCTTCGAGGTAGGCGCGCTCCAGGGCATCGCGGCGCCAGTGGTCGATGACCAGGCCGCGGGCGATGCGGGCGAGCAAGGCGCGGGGCGCGCGGGCGGTGACCGGCTGGTTGCGCACCAGCAGGCGCAGGAAGGTGTCCTGGGCCAGGTCCGCGGCCTGCTGCGAACAGCCGACCGAGCGCCGCAGCCAACCGTTCAGCCAGCCGTGATGGGTGCCATAGAGCACTTCGAAAGGAACGATGGAATCCGCTTCTTGCAGCGACATGGCACTCCCCGGAACCAGAACGGCTGGATACGGGGCGGCACATTAATAGCGAATCATTCTTATTTCAACCGGTAATGACGGGGGCCTTGCCTCGGCCCCTGTGGGAGCGGGTTCACCCGCGATCGCGATGGTGAACCCACCGCCATCATCGCGGGTGAACCCGCTCCCAACTCCAGAACCAGAGAGATCGCGGCTGCAGCTCTCCGGGCCACAACAGCAGCGCCACGACTGCGCCCGCCGCGGTGCACGGCAGGATTGCCAACAACCAGCGCAACGTTCCGGGCGTATCGAGTTTTTCCGCAAATTCATGCAGGTCGACGGGCATGGCGTGACCTCACTGAAGGGATCGCAACCGGGGTTGCGTAGTGGAAACGTTAGTGGCATGAACGTGTAAACCGTCATCCCAGCAACCCCCACTTCACGAATATGGGACCTGTCACAAGTTTCTTGGGCAATGGCCAGGTACGGTAGTGGTAATAGTTGCCCTCCGGATGCGGCATCACCTCACCTTCCTTGAAATGCTGAATCAA
>Ga0206117_100620_pt1 | contig 31028 bp, 20 predicted proteins | sample 3A5Ametagenome_FD_177997 | JGI IMG/M metagenome (GOLD analysis project Ga0206117, IMG submission 177997) | Enriched microbial communities from leaf-cutter ant dump, University of Wisconsin, Madison, United States - 3A5A | ecosystem: Environmental > Terrestrial > Nest > Insects nest > Nest dump... | reverse complement strand
GGACCCGCGCCGACGAGGCCGGGATCGCCCCGATCATCGCCGTTCCCACCACCTCGGGCACCGGGTCGGAAGTCGGCCGCGCCGGCGTGATCACCAACGAAGAGACGCATACCAAGAAGGTGATCTTCCATCCGAAGATCCTGCCGCGGATCGTGATCTGCGATCCCGAGCTGACCGTGGGCCTGCCGCCCAAGATCACCGCCGCCACCGGCATCGATGCGCTGTCCCATTGCCTGGAAGCCTATTGCGCCCCGGGGTTCCACCCGATGGCCGACGGCATCGCGGCCGAGGGCGTGCGGCTGGTCAAGGAATATCTGCCGCGCGCCGTGGCTGACGGCCGTGACATCGAGGCCCGGGCCCAGATGATGGCCGCGGCCGCGATGGGCGCCACCGCCTTCCAGAAGGGTCTGGGCGGCATGCATTCGCTGGCCCATCCGATCGGCGCGCTGTACGACACCCATCACGGCATGACCAACGGCGTCGTCATGCCCTATGTGCTGGTCGCCAACCGCGCGGCGATCGAGGAGCGCCTGGCGCGGCTGGCGGCCTATATCGGCCTGCAGCCGTCGTTCGATGCCTTCCTGGCCTGGATCCTGGACCTGCGCGCCACCGTGGGCGTGCCCCATACGCTCGACGGCATCGGTGTCGGCGCGGAAAAGGCCGAGCTGATTGCCGAGATGGCCGAGGCCGACCCGACCGCTGGCGGCAATCCGATCAAGCTGACCCGCGAAGGCGCCCGCAAGATGTTCGACGCGGCACTGGCGGGGACGCTGTAAGCCCTTCCCGGGCGGACTTGCGGAAGGGGCCGGGCGGCGTATGCTGCCCGGCCTCGACCGTTTTAGGAGCCGTCCGATGCATGAAGCCTCGCTCGACCGCTGGACCCACGATCACGATTTCGGGCAGGACCATACCCGGCCGGCCGAACGGGGCGTGCTGATCGTTACCCTGGTCACTGCCGGCACGATGGTGGCCGAACTGGTTGCCGGCCATGTCTTCGGATCGCTGGCCCTGTTCGCCGACGGCCTGCACATGGCATCCCACGCCGCGGCGTTGGGCATCGCCCTGTTTGCCTATCGTTTTGCCCGGCGCCATGCCCGCGACCGGCGGTTCTCCTTCGGCACCGGCAAGGTCAATGCCCTGGCCGGCTTCGGCAGCGCCATCCTGCTGGCCTGCACCGCCGCCGCCATGGCGTGGGAGGCGATCGGGCGCCTGAACCACCCGGTCACCATCGCCTATGGCGAGGCGATCGTGGTGGCCGCCATCGGCCTGGCCGTCAACCTGGCCAGTGCCCTGCTGCTGCATCACGGCCATGACCACCACCATGATCATGCCCATGACCACGACGATCATGACCAGCATCACCATCACCATCATCACGAAGACCACAATCTGCGGGCGGCCTATCTGCATGTGATCGCCGATGCCGCGACCTCGGTGCTGGCCATTGCCGCGCTGGCCGGGGCCTGGGCGACGGGCGCGACCTGGCTCGATCCCGCCGTGGCGCTGGTCGGCGCGGTGCTGGTGGCGCGCTGGTCGTGGGGGCTGATCCGCAATTCGGCCGAAACCCTGCTGGACCGCGAGGCGCCGGCCGCGCTGCGCGAGGCGGTGCGGGACGCAGTCGAGGCCGACGGCGATACCCGCGTCACCGACCTGCATCTGTGGTCGGTCGGCCCCGGCGTCTACACCCTGGTCCTGTCGGTGATCGCCCACCGCCCGCTGCAGCCCGACGACTACAAGGCCCTGCTGCCGCGCGACATCAATATCGACCACCCGATCATCGAAGTCCGGATCTGCGCAGGCGCGCACTGACCTGTACGCCAGACAGTCAGCCTGCCAGCAATCTTTACGAACGCCCCGGTTGCGCGGATGATGGCGCGGCGGTTTGCGGCATGTCGCTGCCGCAACGCCGGCACCGGGGGGTGGCATGTCTGATACAAGCGTGCTGGAACGCGCGTCGCTGCGGTTCAGGCTGGCGATCGGCTTTGCCATCGTCCTGGCCGTTACGCTGGCGCTGGGTGCCCTTGGCCTCTATCAGCAGCAAACGCTGAACCGGTCGATCCAGGATCTTTACGAAAGAAACGTGGTCAGCCTGGCGGCGGTCGAGGGCGCGCGCATCGACCTGGCCAAGATCGGGCGGGCCGTCAGGCATGCGATCCTTGCCCGCGATCCGGCCCAGCGCGACGCCAGCCTGGTCCAACTGGCCGAACTGGAACTGGCCGTCGTCCAGCGGATGGACGACATCAGGGACCCCGTCATCCGGGCCGAGCATCGCCACAGCCTGCTGGCCTTCGATGAGATATTCCGCCGCTATCGCGCCAACATCGCCAGGGTGGTCGCGCTGGTCGAGGAAGACGCCGACAAGGCGGTCGCCTATGTCGCGACCGAGGAATTCCTGAATTTCGCGATCAAGGCGGACCAGGCACTGGCCGAGATCGCCGCCGTCAATGAACGCAGCACGCGCGAGGCTGCGCAGGCGGCGGCCGCCTTCTCGTCTCGCGGTTATTGGCAGATCGCTGCCCTGCTGGCCGGCGGGATGGTGCTGAGCCTGGCGGCGGCCGTCGTGGTCAGCCGGTCGATCCGGCGCCCGGCCGACCGCCTGCGCCGCAGCGTCGAACGCCTGGCCGGCGGTGATTTCGACCAGGCGGTGCCCCATACCGATTACACCAACGAATTGGGCGACCTGGCCCGCGCCATCGAGGTGCTGCGCGGGGAGGCCGGTCAGATGGCGGGCCAGCGCTGGCTTAAATCCCATGTCGCGGCCCTGTCGGCCGAGCTGCAATCGGCGGAAACCACGGCGGGTTTGGCCCGGCGCTTCCTCGACGGGATCGCCCCGCTGGTCAGGGCGGGCCAGGCTGCCTTCCACCTGCATGATGCGGCAACGGGCCGCGTAGGCCTGGCGGCCGGTTACGCGCTGCCGGGCGACCGGGCCTCGCATCCGGGTTTCGCGCCGGGCGAGGGGCTGGTCGGGCAATGCGCGCTGGACAAGGCGCCGATCGTGCTGGACCGTCCGCCGGCCGACTATGCCTCGATCCAGTCGGGCCTGGGCGGCATGGCACCGGCGGCGATCGTCCTGTTGCCGGTCATGCGCAACGACCGGCTGCTGGCCGTGATCGAGCTTGCATTGCTGCAGCCGCTGGACGGGCAGGGCCAGGCGCTGCTGGACGCGATGCTGCCGGTCCTGGCGATGAACCTGGAAATCGTGGAGCGGGCCGAGCGCCTGAAGCAGCTGCTGGACGAAAGCCAGATCCAGGCGACGACCCTTGCCGCGTCCGAACGCCAGCTTGCCGCCCGCAAGGCCGAGCTGGAGGAAACCAACGCGCAGATGGCCGAGCAGGGCCGCAAGGTCGAGCAGCAGGCCGAGGAACTGGGGCGTGAGCGTGCCTTGCTGCGTGCGCTGATCGATTCGATCCCGGACATGATCTTCGCCAAGGACATGTCGGGCACCTATGTCCTGGCCAACCTTGCCTTTGCCGGTCATCTGGGCAGGTCGACCGACGATATACCCGGCCGGGCCGACCAGGACCTGTTCGACCCGGAAACCGCCCGCGTCTTCCGCGAGAGCGACGCCATCGTGCTGGCCAGCGGGGCGCGCAATACCTTCGAGGAGGATATCGCCCTGCCGGAAGGCGAATATTCCTTCCGCGAGGTCACCAAGATACCGCTGCAGGACGGGCGGGGCGAGAAGCTCGGCCTGATCGGCATCGTCCGCGACATCACCGAGCGGCGCAAGGCCGGCGACCTGATCCGGGCCGAGCAGGCGAAGACGGCAGCGATCCTGGAAAGTACGCCGGATGCGATGCTGATCGTCGCCCCCGACGGCGCGATCCAATATGCCAACCGCCAGACCGAGGTGCTGTTCGGCCATATGCGCGCAGGCCTGATCGGCCAGCCGATCGAAATGCTGATCCCGGCGCGCTTCCATCGCCATCATGTCGCGCTGCGCACCGCCTTCGCCGAGACGCCGTCCGGCCGGATCATGGGGCCGGGGCGCGAGATCACGGCGATCGATGCGCGGGGCCGCGAATTCCCCGTCGAGATCAGCATCAGCCCGGTTGCGGGCGAAGGGCTGGTCGTCGCCTCGGTCCGCGACATCACCGACCACAAGGAGGCCGAACAGACCCTGCGCCGGGCCAAGGCCGCGGCCGAGGCCGCCCGGCTGGAAGCCGAGGAGGCGACCAAGGCCAAGTCGAGTTTCCTGGCGACGATGAGCCACGAGATCCGCACGCCGATGAACGGTGTGATGTCGATGGCCGAGATGCTGGAACAGACCGACCTGAGCGCCGACCAGCGGGAAATGTCAAAGGTGATCCGCGGCTCGGCCGAGGCGCTGATGACGATCCTGAACGACATCCTGGATTTTTCGAAGATCGAGGCGGGACGGATCGAGCTGGAGGCGCTGCCCATCGATATCGGCGAGGTGGCCGAGGATGCGGCCGAACTGATCGCCGCCCGGGCCGATGAAAAGGGCCTGGATTTCGTCGTGTCCATCGATCCGGCGCTGCCCTCGCGCATTGCCGGCGATCCGGTCCGCATCCGCCAGATCGTGCTGAACTACCTGTCCAACGCGGTGAAGTTCACCGATGCCGGCCGGGTCGAACTGCGCGTGCGGCATGAGGCGCAGGCGGTCGGCGACACCCCCACCTCGATCCTGATCGAGGTGGTCGATACCGGCATCGGCATGACCGAGGTGCAGGCGGCCAAGCTGTTCCAGGCTTTCACCCAGGCTGATTCCTCGACCTCGCGCCGGTTCGGTGGGACGGGGCTGGGGCTGTCGATCATCCAGCGCCTGGCCGAACTGATGGGCGGCGCGGCCGGCGTGCGATCGGTGGCCGGGGCGGGGTCGACCTTCTGGGTGCGCCTGCCGGCCCGCATCGTCGACCAGGCGCCGGCCGCGCCGGTGGTCGACATTGCCGGGGCGCGGGTGGTGGCGATCGGCTTCGATGCCGGCACGCGCGATGCGTTCGCCGCGATGATGGCGGCGGCCGGCGTCGACGGCGTGGAATTCCATGACCAGGCGGGGCCGGGGATCGAGGCCCTGGACGCCGGGCGGCCCGTGGTGCTGCTGGGGCGGGGAACCACCGAATCCGTCGTCTCGCTGTGCCGGGATGTGGCGGGGCGCCATCCGGATATCCGCACCATCGTCGCCGTGCCGCGATCGCTGGCCTCGACGCTGACGGCGGCGACCGGGGCGGGCGCGGTCGATGCCCTGACCCTGCCGCTGCGCCGCGACCGGGTCTGGCAGGCGGTGGCCGCCGCGATGGGGCGGGCGCCGTCGGGGCAAAAGGCGACGTCGCCAGCCCAGTCCGCCCGCTTCGATCCGCCCGACCTGGCCGCGGCACGTGCCGCCGGCGTGGCGGTGCTGGTGGCCGAGGATAACCCGACCAACCAGTATGTGATCAAACGTGTCCTGGACCAGGCTGGTTTTGCCTCGCGTTTTGTCGTCAATGGTGTGGAAGCGCTGCGGGCACTGACCGATGAGACCGGTTATGGCCTGTTGCTGACCGACTACCACATGCCCGAGATGGACGGCCTGACCCTGACCCGGATCATTCGCGAACGCGAGCAGCGCCAGGGCGGCAGCCGGCTGCCCATCGTCGTGCTGACCGCCGACGCGCTGCCCGAAACGTCGCGGCTGGTCGACGAGGCCGGGGCCGACGGCTACCTGACCAAGCCGATGCGCTACGACACGGTACGGCTGGAACTGGAACGCCGGCTGCCCGGCGGGGTGGCGCTGCGGCGGATCCCGGGCGCGACGGCAGTGCCGCCGGTCGACCATGCCGTGCTGGCCGACCAGATCGGGTCTGACCGCGACGCCGATATCAGGGCGGCGCTGCAATTCTTCTGGGAAACGGCCGGGCACGGGCCGGATGAATTCGCCGCCGCGCTGGCGACCGGCAATGCCGACGCGGTGCGCGAAGTCGCCCATGCGCTGAAGGGCAGTACCGCATCGGTCGGTGCGCCCTGGCTGTCGACCCTGTGCCAGCAGGCCGAACTGGCCGCGCGCGACGGCGACATCGCCCGGGCGGCGGCCTGCGCGGATCGCATTCGCGACGGGTTCGGCCGGATCGGCACCTATATCCGCAGTTTGTGAAACGAGGCCCACGATGGCGATGCCGTTCGACAAGCCGCTGGAGCGGCGCCGTATCATGGTCGTCGACGACCAGAAGTTCATCCGCGGCCTGGTCTCGCAGGGCTTGCGGGGCATGGGGGCCGAGGTGGTCGAGGCCGCCGACGGGTTCGAGGCGATCACGATACTGGGCGTGCAGGATCATCTGAACGCCGCCGGGGTGGGCTTTCCGGCGGGCGATCGGTCTGATGTGATCCAGCCGGTAGCCAAGGGCCGGCAACAGTTCGATGCGATCGTCACCGATATCCGCATGGGCCCGATGAACGGACTGGAAATGCTGAAGGCGATCAGGGCGGGGCTGTCGCATGCCCGGCGCGACCTGCCGGTCATCATCATGTCGGCCCATTCCGACGAAGCGCTGATCGCGGCGGCGATCGCGCTGGACGCCCATGGTTTCGTCACCAAGCCGGTCAGCCAGAAACTGGTCGCCGACCGCCTGAAGCGTTCGTTCGAGGTAACCGTGCCGCTCAAGGAGGCCGATGACTACCGCCTGCTGATCATCCCCGACCTGGAGGGATTGTCGCTGGCGCCCGGTGCGGCCCCGGCCGGCCAGGCTGGCGCGGTGATCCGCGCCGCGGATGTCATCGCGGCCAGCGGCCATCGCACGTTGAAGCTGCGCTGGCAGGATCTCGATGTCGGCGATGTCCTGGCCGAGAACTTCGCGACGCGCAATGGTCGGCTGATCGCGCCGGTCGGCACGCGTGTCACCCATCTGCTGACCGTTGCTCTGGCCGATCTGGCCGACCTGACTGAACTGATGGAGATGGTCGCAGTGCGCCGTAAGAACTGAGGGTCGTGGGCTGCGATCCGGCTGGGCGTGAAGCGCGGAAACCGGCAATGGTCTAATTGTCGCCATATCCATTGCCTCAACTTTCAGGGAAATTGCTGGGCACGAGATAAGGGGCTGGCGAACAGTCCAGTTATACAATAAATTCTCCTGGTTCGTGGAGGAACGTATCAGGGGTGGCTATGTCCGTTTTGCATGATCTTCGTGGGCGTCTGGCGCGGCTGCGCCTGCCGGTATTCGCGGCGCCGATGTTCCTGGTCTCGGGCCCCGATCTGCTGGTCGCCTGCTGCAAGGCCGGGGTGGTCGGCTCGTTGCCTGCCCCCAATGTCCGCACCTCGGACGAACTGGATGTCTGGCTGCAACAGGTCACCGCGGCGCTGGATCCCGACTATGTCGAAGGCGGCAACCCGGCCACCGCGCCCTGGGCCCTGAACCTGGTCACCCACAGCACCAATCCGCGCCTGCCCAGCGATCTCGAGGTCGTGGCCAGGCACAAGCCGCCGATCGTCATCACCGCCCTGGGCAGCCCGGCGCCGGTGATCGACGTCGTGCATTCCTATGGCGGGCTGGTCTTCGCCGACGTCAATTCGATCGCCTATGCCCGCAAGGCCGCGGCGACCGGCGTCGACGGGCTGGTGCTGGTCGCTGCCGGGGCCGGCGGCCATACCGGGCATCTCTGCAATTATGTGTTCGTCGAGGAGGTGCGCGCCTTCTTCCCCGGCATGATCGCGCTGGCCGGCGGCATCTCGACCGGGCGGTCGATCCTGGCCGCTCAGGTGATGGGGGCCGATTTCGCCTATATCGGCACCAAGTTCATCGCGACGGACGAAAGCCTGGCCGAGGATGGCTATCGCCGGATGCTGATCCAGTGCGCCGCCGACGATCTGGTCGTGACCAAGGCGTTCACCGGCGCCAATGCCAGCATGATGAAACCCTCGATCGTCGCCCAGGGCCTCGACATCGCCGACATCGTCTCGCGCCAGGCCAAGATGAACTTCACCGGGCTGGAAGGGGCCGAGGTCAAGCCGTGGAAGGGCATCTGGTCGGCCGGGCAGGGCGTCGGTTCGATCGACGCCGTGGTGCCGACCGCCGTGCTGGTCGACCGGCTGGCCGACGAATACGCCGCGGCGCGGCGGGCCAATGCGGGGCTGTTCGGCTGATGGTGCCGTTCGACGCCGGCACCGTCGCGGCCTTCCGCGCCCAGGGGCTGTGGCAGGACCAGACGCTGCATGACGTGTTCGCCGCCAACGCCGCGGCCGAACCCGGCCGGCTGGCCCTGGTCGATGCGCCGAACCGCGCGGCCTTTGCGCACGGCGCGCCTGCGCGCCTCGATTATGCCGCACTGGCGGTACTGGTCGACCGGCTGGCCGCGGTGCTGCTGGGGCAGGGTCTGAAACGCGACGACGTGATGCTGGTGCAGATGCCCAACATCCACGAACTGATCGCCCTGTACCTGGCGGCCGCCCGCATCGGTGTAGTGATCAGCCCGATCCCGGTGCAATACCGCCATGGCGAAATCGGCCAGATCGTCGCCACGCTGCAACCCGCGGCTTTCTGCACGACGGCACGTTTCGCCGGGCTGTTCCGGGATCACGTACCATTCGCAGGCCGCGTGCTGGTCTTCGGCCCCGACGTGCCCGACGGCTGCGTCGCCATGGATGGCGCGGTCGCCGACATGGCCCTGCTGGCCGACGCCCCGCGGCCCGGCGCCGACGACATCGTCACCATCTGCTGGACATCGGGGACCGAGGGGCGGCCCAAGGGCGTGCCCAAGACCCACAACAACTGGATGTCGTCGGGCCGCGGCCTGCCGCGCGCGGCGCGGCTGCAGCGCGGCGACGTCATCCTGGTGCCGTTCCCTGTCATCAACGCCGCCTCGATCGGCGGGCTGATGACCCCCTGGCTCGGCACCGGCGGCACGCTGGTGCTGCATCATCCGTTCGATATCGACGTCTATCTGCGCCAGATCCGCGACGAAGGGGTGCATTACACCATCGCCGCCCCCGCATTGCTGACCGCCATCCTGCAGAAGGGCGGCGACGGCGAGGGGCTGGGGCGGCTGCGGGTGCTGGGCACCGGTTCGGCGCCGCCCGATCCCTGGATGATGCGGCGGTTCGAGGAACGCTTCGGCATCCCCGTCATCAACTTCTTCGGTTCGAACGAAGGCATTCTGCTGTGCGCCGATGCCGACATGATTCCCGATCCCGAAACCCGGGCGCGCCTGTTCCCGCGCGTCGGCGACGATGCCTGGCCGGGCCGTGGCGAAACCGTCAACGCCGGATCGATCCGCCTGGTCGATGCCGAGACCGGCGAACGGGTAACGGCGCCCGGCCGCGTGGCCGAGATGCGCATTGCCGGCCCCTCGCTGCTGCCCGGTTATTTCCGTCCAGATGGTTTCGACCGCGCGGGTTTCGACGATGACGGTTTCTTCCGCACCGGCGACCTCTTCGAAATCACCGAGGACGGCGGCCATATCCGCTTCGTCGGCCGGTCCAAGGACCTGATCGTGCGCGGCGGCATGAAGATCGCCCCGGCCGAGCTGGACGCGGCGTTGTCGGCCCATCCGAAGCTGCGCGAGGCGGCGGTGGCGTCCTATCCCGACGATCGCCTGGGCGAAAAGGTCTGCGCCTTTGTCGTGCCGAAGCAGGGCGAGGCCGTCACGCTGGACGACCTGTGCGCCTTCCTCGAGGACAAGGGCCTGGCCCGGTTCAAGTGGCCGGAAAGACTGGTGGTCATGGAAGCCTTGCCGCGCAATGCGCTGGCCAAGCTGGTGCGCAGCCAGCTCAAGGCCTAACCCGCCGCGACATCCCAGGCGCGGACCACGCCGCCGCAGGCTGAACAGACATAGCGGGCGTCCAGCAGGGCGCCGCAATCCTTGTGGCGCACCAGCTGGGGCGGGCCGTCGGGACCGGCCAGCCACCGGTCGCCCCAGGTGATCAGGGTCTGGATCATCGGATAGACGTCGCGGCCCTGGTCGGTCAGGCGGTATTCCAGCTTGCGTTTTCCGGAAGCGGCATCCAGGTCGATCAGCCCCAGGGTCGTCAGTTTCTTCAGCCGCGACGACAGGATGTTCGACGAGATCTTCAGTTCCTTCTGCAGGGCGAAGAAATTCCTGACGCCCAGATAGATCGCAAACAGCACCAGGTTGGACCAGCGATCGCCGATCAGCGAGGTGGCGACCGGCAGCGGGTCGCTTTCGGCCACCGCCTTCTGCAGGGCGGCATCGTTCTGGCGCGACAGCCGCGCCGGCGGGCGCGGGTCGAAGGCACCGCCGTCCTCGACCGTGATATCGTCCAAGGTCACGGTGTCGCCGCAGGCCCGGCAGGACAGCCGGGGATCCAGGGCGTGGCCGCAGGGGCGGTGGCGCAATTGCGCCGGCAGGAACGATTGTTCCGGGTTCCATTTGCGGTGCCAGCACCACACCGCCAGGATGAAGGGATAGAGATCCAGCCCCTTGGGCGTCAGATGGTATTCAAACACCAGGGTGCGGTGCTGGGCCGGTTTCTTGTACAGGATCTGCTGGGTGGTCAGGTCGGCCAGGCGCAGCATCAGGGTCTGGCGCGGAATGCCCAGACGTTCCTGGAATTCCTGGAACCGGTGGCTGCCCAGGAAGGCTTCCTTGAGCAGCAGCACGGTCCAGACGTCGCCGATCAGGTTCAGCGCCCGGGTAACCGACGAGGCGCGGATGACATCGTCATCAGCGGGTGCGTCGTCGCCTTCAGCCACCGCGCCGTCCATGCCGATCGCTCCGTTCAGATAGCCTCGGCCTGCTTTAGGGCGGCAAGGTCGGCATCGTCAAGCCCGAGGGCGCGCAGTATGTCATCGGTATCGGCCCCCAGTGCCGGGGCCATGCGCGCGACCCGCCCCGGCGTGTCCGACAGGTGCACGGGCGGCGCCATGACCGGCAAGGGCCGATCGATGCCCGGCACGTCGCGCCATTGCCAGAAGCCCTGGGCGGCGATGTCGGGGTCGTTCAACGCCTGGCGGAAGGACAGCACGGGCGCGGCGGGCAGGCCAGCCCGGGCAAAGGCGTCCAGGCAATCGGCCGTCGATCGTGCCGCGCACCACGCGCCGACCCCGTCGGACAGTTCGATCCCGTTCTCGCCGCGCGACAGGTCGTCACCAAAACGCGGATCGTCGAGCCAGTCGGGTCGACCGACCAGCTTGGCGCAGCGGCGGAACATGCTGGCGCCCACGACCTGCAGCAGCACCCAGCCGTCGGTCGTGCGGAAGACGTCGACCGGCCCGGCGGTCTGGCCGCGATTGCCGCTGCCCTGGCGATCCAGGCCCAGCACCGCTTCCTCGGCAATGCCGCTCATCGTCATCGACAGGGCGGTGCCGAGCAGGGCGGCCTCGACCACCTGGCCGCGCCCCGTCGCCTCGCGCGCCCGCAGGGCGGTCATGATGCCGAAGGCCGACAGGGCGGCGGTGGCATGGTCGACATACATGGGAAAGGCACGGCGGGGCCGGCCGTCCTCGGCCGTCATGTGCATCGCGCCCGACATCGCCTGGCCGATGCCGTCGAAGCCGGGCTTGCCGGCGAAGGCGCCTTGATAGCCATAGGCCGCGCAGGTGCACAGGACGATGCGCGGGTTGATCCCTGCGATGCGATCATAGGCCAGGCCCATGTCGGCCAGGGTCCTGGGCGGGAAATTGGCGATCACCACGTCCGCCGCGGCCAGCAGGCGGTCCAGCACCGGCCGCGATGCCGGGTTGAACGGGTCGATCGCCAGCGACCGCTTGTTGCGGTTGACCTGGATATAAAGCGATCCGCCCGGTGCGGCCGGGTCGTCGGAAATCGGTCCGACCTCGCGGTCGTTGGCGCCTTCGGGCCGTTCGATGCGGATCACGCTCGCCCCGAAATCACCCAGCAGGGCGGCGCATTGCGGACCGGCGATGAAATGGCCGAAGTCGAGAACCGTGATCCCGTCCAGCGCCCCGGCCATGATCGGGCCCTTATCCGTTGCCGACGACGAAGGATACCACGGTCGTGGCGCTGCCGCCGACATTCAGGGTCTGGAACCGGCGGGCGCCGGCGACCTGCATGGCCCCTGCGCGGCCCGTCACCTGATCGTGGCAGTCCAGCACCATGCGCACGCCGGTGGCGCCCACCGGATGGCCCAGCCCGATCAGCCCGCCCGACGGGTTGATCGGGCAGCGCCCGCCCATCGCGATGCTGCCGTCCTCGATCGCTTGCCAGCTTTGGCCCGGTTCGGTCAGGCCGAAATGGTCGATCGCCATGTATTCGGTTGTCGTGAAGCAGTCATGGGTCTCGATGCCGTCGATCTGGTCGGTGCCTTCGATGCCGGCGCGGCGTTGCGCATCCCGGATCGCCTTGCGCAGATGCGGCATGACATAGGGCGCATTGCCCGCGGCGCTGAGTTTTTCCTGATAGCCGATCGGCGCCGTCGTATGCCCCCAGCCCTGCAGCCGGGGAATGTCGGCAAGCTTCAGGCCGTGGCGGGCGGCGTGGTCACGCGCCTTGGCCTCGGACGCCAGGAAGATCACGGCGGCGCCGTCTGTCACCTGGCCGCAATCCTGCTTGCGCAGGCGGCCGTCGATGACCGGGTTGGCGTCGTCGTCGGCGGTGAAGCTTGCGTCGGTGAAGCGCCAATTGCGGGTCTGGGCGTTGGGGTTGCGCCGGGCGTTGGTGAAGTTGATTTCGGCGATGCCCATCAGGTGGTCGTATTTCAGGCCGTAACGGCGGTCGTATTCCTCGCCCAGCCGGTTGAACAGATGGGGCCAGGGGTAACGCACGCCCGCGCATTCATGGCCGATCCAGGCGGCTGCGCCCAGATGGGCGGCGGCGGTGTCGCCGGGCACGTTGCGCATCTGCTCGATCCCGGCGACGCAGGCCAGGTCGTAGCGCCCCGCCTCGATTTCCGCGGCGGCCGCGAGGATCGCGATCGAGCCCGAGGCGCAGGCCGCTTCGTGCCGGCCGGCGGGCAGGCCGACCCAGGCCGGGTCGATCATCGCGAAGAACCCGCCCAGCTGGCCCTGGCCGTTGAACAGGTCGCCGACGAAATTGCCGACATGGCCGGTATCGACCTCGGCCGGTTCCAGGCCCGTCGCTTCCAGCCCGCCGATCACGGCATCGCGGAAGGCGGCGTAGATATCCTTGCCCTGGCGGGCCCAGTTGTCGCTGAAGTCGGTCTGGTGGCCGCCCAGGATGTAGACCGGTGCCGGCATGGTCTGTGTCCCCTTTACTGGAAGATCTGCTCGCCGGGCACCCAGATCGAGTGGAAGCCGGCCGAGATGCGGTGCGGGATGCGGATGCGCGCGATCGGCCCGCGCGAGATGTCGGTGGCGCTGAAGACCAGGCACTGCGACGACCAGTCGTTGGTGTCGGTCGTGAAGGTCACGACATAGGCCGCGTCCTCGGCATCATCAGGTGTCTTGCCCAGGCGCGGGGCCACCGGTGCCTCGTTGCCATAGACGCCCGGGCCGTAATCCCAGCGCTGGCGGTCGCCGGTCTCGGTATCGTAGCGGATCAGCGCGTCGAAGGTCTGGCACTGCCCCACGGTCGAGCCGGCCTCGGCCAGCGGGATCAGCTGGTTGAAGGACAGCCGGGACTTCAGGCCGAGATACAGCGGATTGACCATCGGGAATTCGGTGTTCAGGTCGTCGATCATCCGCTCTCGCACCTCGCCGGTCTTCAGGTTGAACGACCATTGGTGCAGCTGGTGCAGGCGCCGGCGCTGGGCCAGCATCGAGGCCAGCGGGCCATCCTTGGGGTCGCGCACATAGTCCGGGTCGGGCTGGCGGCACCCGACCTGGTGAACCCAGTCGCCGTCCTCCCAGCAATTGACGATATGCAGGACATAGCAGGGCTCGGCCTCGAACCACTTGATCTCGTCGGGCTGGCCGTAACGCGGCAGCACGCCGAAGCGGGCGGGGATGTCGCGGTGGAAGCGCACGACGCGCCGCTTGTGCTGGGCCAGCAGGTCGACGTCGTGGAAGAACGGCAGGTCGTGCAGGATGACGTAGTTGGGCGTCAGCCCCATGTCATGGGGCGAGCGCGGGCCGGGCAGCGGCACGGGCACGTCGTGGATCAGCTCGCCCTGCGGATTGGCGACGCCGTAGCGCATGTAGGGCGGCTTGTCGCCATAGGTGAAGAAGAACAATTCGCCGGTGCGCGGATCGATCTTGGAATGGGCCGACAGGTCGTAGCGCAGCTTGCCGCCGAACTGTTCCTTGCCCCGGGTCTCCAGCGTCAGCGGGTCGATGTCGTAGGGTTTGCCGGTCATGTAGAACAGCGACAACAGCTTGCCGGCATAATGGATGACGTCGGTGTTGGAGTTGTCCTTGATCGGCGATCCCGGCAGCTGGAAGTTATAGGGGCCGGCCAGGCCCGGCCAGATGTTCTTGCCGGCGATATCCTCGACCACGAAAGCTTCGTTGCGGATCCAGCGCTGGCGGAACGAGGCGCGGCCGTCGCGGAAATAGATCGCGCGCAGCATCGCGTCGCCGTCGTAGTAGTGATAGCGGTTGACCGGCGTGAAGCGCTGCGACGGGCCGTTCATCACATAGGCGCCGTGCAGGTCGGCGGGCAGTTCGCCCTCGACCTCCAGATCCTCGGCCGCGTATTCCCGCGAGGTCGGCGCGAACAGCCCGTGCAGATAGGGATGGTCGACCTGCCAGATCCAGTCCGGCGCATCCGGCGGCGGCGTGCCGTCGGGCGCGAACAGGGGGATGTTGGCCGAGGCGATCGGCAGATCCGGCGCCTGGGCGGCGCGCTGGGCGGTCGCGGTCATCGTTCCCTCCCGCATTTGGTTTCTTAACTAGACCGTTGCGGAGTTTGGCGTCAGCGGTTCAGTTTGGCAAGCATGAATCCATCGGAATAATCTGATCCGCAACCGTCTCTACATCATATGTGGCAGAAATCTGCGGGTTTCCGCTGATAATTCATATCGCTGGGTTTCCAACCTTGCGCTCGTCCGATCATTGGTCTAGTTTAGCAACATAACGAAGAACGCAATGCCCTTGGGAGGACATGATGACGTTTCACACCAGCCGCCGCCGCTTCCTGGTCGGTACCTCGGCCGCCATCGGCGCAGCCAGTGTCGGCGCGCCGGCCGTGCTGCGTGGCCAGGACGCGATGCCGCGCGTCACCTATGTCACCTTCGCGACTGGCTACAACGTCGTGCTGAACGAATGGATGGCGGCCAAGCGCTATGACCTGAAGCGCGGCGTCAACATCGACGTCATCAATTCCTATTCGTCGGTCTCGAACTACTATAACGACCTGACCGCCGGCACCTTCGACCTGGGCATCGGGTCATGGGACACCTTTGCCCAGCGTTACCTGGCCGGGGTGCCGCTGAAGCTGGTCTGCACCATCAACAATTACGACATCCTGCGCGTGGTCGCGCTGGAAGGTGGGCCGTCCTCGCTGGAAGACCTGAAGGGCAAGACGCTGGGGGCGACGCTGTCCTCGGGCGCCTATCGCATCATGAAGCTCGCCGCCCGCGACTTCCACAAGATCGAACTGGAAAAGGACGTCAAGGTCCAGAACGTCGAGAGCCCGGCGGCGGCGGTCACCATGGTGATCGGCGGCGCGATCGACGCTGGCCAAAGCTGGGAGCCGAATATCAGCGTCGGCGAATCCAAGAACCCCAAGCTGCGCTCGATCTACAACCTGGGCGAAGACTTCCTGAAGAATGCCGGTTTCGCCATGCCCTATTTCGGTTTCGCCCTGCGCAAGGAAGTGGCCGACAAATATCCCGGCGTCGGCCCCAAGATTGCCGCGTCGATGAACGATTGCATCAACGGCGTGATGGCGAACCTGGACGAGGCCGTGGCGCTGGCCGCGCCCAAGATGAAGCTGGAGCCCGCGGTGCTGAAGAAGGCCTTCACCTCGGGGCGGCTGGTGTTCCGACCCGGATCGATGTCGGACAGCACGTCACGCAAGACCGTCAAGTCCGCCGCTGACTACCTGACCAAGAACCAGGTGCTGAGCAAGCCGCTGGACGACGGTTTCTTCATCTGACGCCAAGGCCAAGGGGGAGGGTGCCGGCATGAGCCAAACCGCCGCAAGCGACAGCCTGACGGGTTTGCCCAAGACGCGGGTGACGATGTCGCCGGCCCGGCGCGACATGATCGCGCTGTTCGTGGTCGTCGCCGTCCTGGTCGCCGCGATCCAGGTGGCCAGCATGTTCGTGCCGGCCTACATCATGCCGGCGCCGGCGGCTATCCTGGGCGCCCTGTGGGTGCTGCTGACCGAGGATTGGGGGCAGATCCTGGTCACCGTCGCCCGGCTGTTCGTTGCCGCCGGGTTTTCGATCGTGGTCGGCACCGCAATCGGCTGCCTGATGGGGATGTTCGCCCCGATCCGGCCCTATCTGCGGTCGCTGGTGGTGATCGATTCCGGCATCCCCGCCTTGTCCTGGATGCTGATCGCGGTGTTCTGGTTCAAGGACCCCGAGGCGCGCATCTTCTTCATCCTGACCGTCATCCTGCTGCCGTTCTATGCGCTGAACGTGCATGACGGCATCCGCGCGCTGCCCAAGGACTGGTCCGAGGCGCTGGGCACTTTCCGGCCGACGCGCTGGCAGATGTTCCGCCTGCTGATCCTGCCGCATGTCATCCCCTATGTGCTGATGACCACCAAGTCGATCATCGGTTACGCCACCCGCATGGTGATCTTTGCCGAACTGATCGGATCGGCCATCGGCATCGGCGCCAAGATGGGCCTGGCGCAGGGCTCGTTCGAGATGGCGACGGTGCTGGCCTGGACCGTGTTCCTGGTGATCTTCAACATCGTCATGCAGGCGCTGGTCGCCGCGATCGAGGGGCATCTGCTGCGCTACCGCGTCGAAGCCCAGGCCCGCTGAAACAGGGAAGGACACCGATCATGGAAGAAATCGTCCTCGACCGGGTCAGCCATCGTTTCGGCGACCACCAGGCGGTGCAGGACCTGTCGCTGGCCGTCCGCCGCGGCGAGATCGTGGCGATGGTCGGCAAGACCGGTGCCGGCAAAAGCACCGCGTTCAGCATGATCATGGGCAATCTGAAACCCGATGTCGGCGAAGTGCGTGTCGCCGGCCTCGACCCCTATGCCCAGTTCCAGGCGTTGCGCGGCCGCATCGGCGTGTCGTTCCAGACCGACCGGCTGCTGCCCTGGCGACGGGCGCGGGAAAACGTCGAGATCGGCATGCAGATACTGGGCGTTTCGGCCGCCGAACGCCGCCGCCGCGCCGATGAATGGCTGGCCCGCGTCAAGCTGGCCGAGGCCGGCGACAAATATCCCCATGAACTGTCCGGCGGCATGCGCCAGCGCGTGTCGCTCGCCCGGGCGCTCGCCATCGACCCGGCCATCCTGCTGCTCGACGAAAGTTTCTCGCAGCTGGACGAGGTCACCTCGCGTGCCCTGCGCCGCGATTTCGGCCAGTTGATCCGTCAGCTGGGCAAGACCTGCCTGTTCATCACCCATCGCATCGACGACGCGATCGAGATGGCCGACCGCATCATCGTGCTGGCCGCGCCGGCCCGTGTCGCCCTCGACCTGGATCCGAAGCGCCATGACCCGTCCGGCGGGTCGCTGCACCAACTGGTCGAACGCGCGATGGCGGGCGAGGCCGGGACCCCGGTCGCCGCCGCGGCCTATGGCGGCCGCTGATGCGCGGCGCGCCGCTCGTTCTGCTGCCGGGGTTGTTATGCATGCCCGACGTCTGGACCGATGTCGTCGACCTGATGGACGGCAATGTCGTCGTGCCCGACATCCCCGTCGATGACGACATCGACGACATTGCCGGGCGCCTGCTGGCCGATCTGCCCGACCGCTTCGCCCTGGCAGGGCTGTCTATGGGCGGTTATATCGCGCTGGCGATGATGGCGCGGGCGCCTGAACGCATTCTCGGCCTCGGCCTCGTCGACACCTCGGCCCGCGCCGATACCGAAGCGCAGGCCCAGACCCGCCGCGACGGCGTCGCCAAGGCGCAGGCCGGCGGTTTTGCCGCGATGCTGCCCAAGCTGGCCACCTTCCTGCTGCACCCCGAAGCCGATCCGGCCGTGCAGGCCCGCGTCGTCGCGATGGGGGCGGCCGTCGGTGTCGATACCTTCGCCCGGCATCAGGCGGCCATCGCGGCGCGGCCCGACCGCCGTGCGATGCTGGGCGGCATCGCCTGTCCGGCGACGGTGCTGGTGGGCGAGGCCGACCGGCTGACGACGCCGGAGCTGGCCCGTGAAATGGTGGCGGCCATTCCCGGCGCGACCCTGCAGGTCATCGCCGGGGCCGGGCATGTCACGCCGCTGGAGCGCCCGGTTCAGGTGGCCGAGGCGCTGAGCCGCTGGCGCCAGTAAGCCGCCGACGCCAGCAAGCCGGCGCGGTCAGGCCGGCACGGCCGCCTGATCGAAATTGTAGCGATAGGCTTCCGGCACCGGATTGCGATCGTAATAGCCGCGCGGCGACGAATAGGCCGTCAGCACCGGCGGCACCGGCGTGGTCAGCACCAGGCTGACCAGGCGGTCGTCGATCGGCAGGACCAGGCGCAGCCTGACCAGCCGGCGCAGGGCGACCCGCGCGTCTTCCTCGGGCCAGCCGTCGGCGACCAGGGCGGCAACCGCCTGGGCCGGGGTCGGCGCTTCCTCGAGCGACAAGAGGGCGGCGCGGTCGACGCCGTCCAGCAGCTGCAGCGGCTTGATGGCGACGCGGCGCAGGTCGATGATCTCGAGTTCCTCGCCATTGTCGGTCATCGCCAGGATCGCCTGGCGCTTCAGCCAGTCACCCAGCCAGACGTTCATGGCCTGGCCGACCGCGCGGATGCCGGGCGGATACAGATCTTCCTCGCGCCCCTTGACGAAGTATCCCTTGTCGCCATCCTCGAAGGCATAGACCAGGTCGAACAGGGTGGCTTCGTCCAGCGGATAGAAATAGCTGTACAGCGGTGCGGGGCGCAGTTTCAGGCCGAAGGCGTCGCGGTCGAAGAAATGCGGCGAATAACGGTCGTAGCGGATCGACTTGACCACCGTCGGCTGGAAATGCTCAAGCAGCGGCATCCAGCGCGCCATCTGCTGGTACCAGGCATCGTCCTCGCCGGGGAAACCGGTCAGGATGCCCCAGTTGACATAGATGCCCAACTGGCGGGCCCGTCTCAGGAACTGCACGTTCTGCCAGCCCTTGACGCCCTTGCGCATCAGGGTCAGCACCTCGGAATGCAGGCTTTCGATGCCCGGCTGCAGCGAGATGATGCCGGCGCGGCGCAATGCCTCCATCTGCGATTTCTTCAGGTTCGACTTGGTCTCGAAGAACAGCTCGCATTGCGGCTGCATCTTTTCCAGCGCCGGCAGCAGCGTGTCGAAATAGGACAGGTCCAGGATGTTGTCGACCACCTCGAACTTGCGCACGCCATAGCGTTCGACCAGCGCCTCGATCTCGGCCAGCACGGCGGGCGCGCCCTTGGACCGGAAGGTCATGCCGCCGCCGTTCAGGCCGCAGAAGGTGCAATGCTTCTTCTGGCCCCACCAGCACCCGCGTGAGGTTTCCAGCGGCAGCGAGATGACCACATGGTCCCGCATCGGCAGGCGGCGCAGCGCCGAGAAATAGTCGTCGTAGATCGGCACCGGATGGTTCTTCATCATCGGCGCCGAATGGCGCGGCGCGCCGTCCTGGCTGGACGGGTCGACCGGATAGCCGATCGTGCGGTGATAGGGGGCCGAGACGTAATCGGGCAGGCGGCCCGGCGGCACGTCGCGCCCGTCGGCCAGCAGCGCCCGGCACAACGGCCCCACCACATCCTCGGCCTCGCCCTGGACGACATAGTCGACCCAGGGAAAGTTGCGGTGCAGGGTCTGGCCCATGATGGTTTCGCAGTTGGCCCCGCCCATCATGGTGACGATATGGGGCGCGGCCTCGCGCAGCCGGCGCAGCAGGGCCAGGCTTGCGACGTTCTGCTGGAAGGTCGAGGTGCAGCCGACGATGCGCGGATTCAGCGCCAGGATGTCGGCCAGCACCTGGTCGATGAAGGCATCGGCATCGTTGCGCACCGACAGCCAGAACGACTTGAAGCCGGCCCGGTCGGTGTAGTTGATGTCGTTGCGGACCAGGAAGGTCTCGAGATACTCGTCCTCGTCGGTCTGCAGTTCGGGGAAGGCGACGCGGGCGAAACACCAGTCGACCAGGCCGTCCTGAAACCGCGTGCGATACAGCTCCTGCACCGCGATGGCGCCGATGCGCTGACCGAAATCCAGGCAGGGATACAGCGATCGGGTCGTGATGCCGTCGCGCTCCAGCATGCCTTGTAGCAGGCCCAGCGCGCCTGAGGGGCGTTCGACCGGGGCGAAGGGCATGCTGACGAGGACGACGTCGACCATCTGGGGCCTCGGTTACGCGGTTGCTGACAGGAAGTGATCGAAAGACAGGAAGTCGTGGCCGACCGCCGCGGCGCCGAAGGCCGATCCGGCGCGGGCGACCAGCCCGGCGGCCCCGGCGGCGGCGTGGAATTCGTCGGCCAGGACCAGGTATTGGCAGGACAGGCCGTGCACCGCCTCGAGCGAGGCAGCCGGGCTGCGCCCTTGCGCCGCGACGATCGCCGGGCCGGGAGTCGCATGCGCCTCGATCGCGATCAGGCCATGGCGGGCCAGATGCGGCCGCCAGCGGGCCAGGCAATCGACCAGGTCGGCCAGGACGATGTCGGGATCGACCAGCGACCCGTCGGGCGCGACGAACGGCCCGCTGCGGGCGGGCAGGGGGCTGTGATCGGGCGCGGTCGCGCGCAGCGACCGATTGTGGATCACCGACTTGGTGACGAACAGGCAATCGGCCGGGTCGATGCCGGCCGCGGCCAGTTCGGCCATCAGCCCGTCGGGATCGCCGATATCGGCAAAGCAGGTGCGGTGCGCCAGGCCGGCCGCGGCCAGCCGGCGGTCGGCGACGGCACGGGCCGCCGGATTGTATTCGCCGCCGACCAGGACCAGCGGATGGTCGTCCAATGCCTTGCCGCGTGCGGTGCGGCCGGCGATGGCGCGGTACAGTTCGATCAGCAATGTGGCATCGCCGCAGCCGACATCGACGATCGCCCGCGGCTGAGCGGCGATGTCGGCCGTGTCGAACAGCGGCAGGGCCAGGTCGAACAGCGGCCGGGCACAGGAGCGGTTGAACACCTCGCCGGAAAACCTGATATCGGCCTCGCGGTCGACATGGGTCTCGGTGCCGGCATCGTCGCGGCGGCGCAGCGCGCCGGCATCGCCGAACATCAGCTCGTCGGCCGCCGCCAGGCTGGGCAGGTACGAGACGGGATAACGATATTGGCCGGCGAAGGCGAGCGCGATGCGTCCGGCAATGGTCCATTGCCCCTGGTCCAGCCAGCCCAGCCGGCCGAACAGATGCCGGGCGGCACGGGCGGCCGCCGGCGGCCACGCCGCCTCGTCGCAGGCCAGGGGGGCGACGGCAAAGGGTGGCAGGCGGCCGGTATCGGCCTGGGCCAGCAACAGCGGCCCGGCCAGCGTGCCGGCCAGATGATGGAAGGCCCGTTCCCGCCACGTCGGATCGGCCGCCGGATCCAGGCCGAAATCGGCCTCGACCAGGGCGACGACGTCATCGTCGATGTCCCCACCGGCGAAGATGGCGCGCGCCGCCGCGATCAGGGCGGGGGCGGCGTCATAGCAGGGCGCAAGCGGCGCCCAGGCGTGCCCGGCCAGGGTCAGTCCAACCGGGCTGTCGGCGCGCAGCGGTGCCGGCAACTCGGCCAGGCCGATATTGGCCAGGAATTTCAAGGCCACCGCGACATGGCCGGCATTGCCGGCGACGTCGCCCGGGCTGACCGCGCCCTGGACCAGCCTGGCGATCACGCCATGCCGGTGCAGGGCGGCGACCGGGCCGACCAGGGCCAGGCCGTCGACCTGCTGGCAGACCCCCGCCCAGACGCGGGCCTGGATCGCCAGGACAGCCTGGTCGGCCGCCGACGTCATGACGCCAGCTGAATCTCGTCCAGGCGACGGATGCCGCCGTATTTCGGATCGTCGTCCAGCACGCCGTAGTCGAACAGTTCCTGCAGGGCGTTGGCGACACTGAACATGTCGTGGCCGTCGCGGACCAGCACGTCGCTGATCTGGCCGGCGGTCATGTCGCCGCGCGCCACCATCTCGCCCAGCCGCTTGGCGAAGGCATAACCCTTCATCGTGAAGCCGTGGACGTTGGTGGTCAGGCTGAACCCGCCGTCGACGTCGCCGTCATAGGTCAGGTCGGGACGGAAGGCGACGCGGTCTTCGGCCGCCAGGCTCATCGGCATATAGCGTTCGATCATCGCGTCGACCGCCGCGGCGAATTCCTCGGCCGTGTTGAAATGCCGTTCCTCGTAGACACGATAGCCGGTGCGCCAGCGGTCGCCGGCCCGGGTCGGCGCGACCAGCTTGACCGAGCGGTCCATGATGTTGACCAGGAAACCCGACACGCAGGCGATGGTCGAATGGTCGACCAGCGACGGGTTGAATTCGACATCCTTGCCGGCGGCGCGCTGTTTGTCGATGCGATCCAGCGCGCGGCCGGCGCGCGCCTTGTTGGTCTGCATGGCTTCCTTGTGCTGCTGCACCAGCTCGACCCCGAACAGTTCGTCGGCGGTGAAGGTGCGCAGCACTTCGCGCAGCGACTTCAGGTTGATGATCGAGAAGCGGTTGACGATGTTGCGGTGCTTGGTGAACAGGTCAAGCACTTCGCGCGTCATCTCGATCCGCTTCAGCGGCGCCGCCATCGTGGTCTGCGGCAGATAGCCGGTGATCTCGCGGAAGGCGTCGATGTATTTCGGGTAGTCGGGGTTGTCCGACGGGTCGGTCGCCCAATAGCAGAAGCCCGACTGGGCGGCCGTGCCGAAGCGGTCGGCCATCACGCCGATCACGCCGCGCCACAGCACTTCGGTTTCCGCGTCATAGGGCTGGTAGCCGGCAAAGCGGTCGGCCGAGATGCCGCAGAACCAGCAGCCGACCGAGCAGCCGCGGGCCAGTTCGAACGCCGCGATCGGGTGCGAGATCGACGGGCCCGACCCGCCCAGCTCGGAATCGGCGCGCGCCATCTGGCGCTTGCGCCAGGCCGAGAAGCGCGGGTTGCGCGCACCGGCCTCGCCGTGGTCGCGCAGATAATTGCGGTGCTCCTTGAAGTCCGCCATGTAGTCGTCCCACATCTTGGTCAGCGGGTAATTCACGACTTCCGGCGTGCGGCGATACTTGAAGTACCCGCGGTGGTAGGTCGGCAGGATCAGGTTCAGGTCGATGTCGATGCCGTATTCGGCCGCGACCTTGTTCGGGTCGTCGACATTGGCGGCCAGCGCCGCGCGGAAATCGGGATCGCCGGTCAGCCATTCCAGGAAGCGCTTGATCTGGGCAAGCGTCTTCAATTCCTCGGGCGTGCGCCGGTCCCAGATCGACTGGAAGCAGGTGATGATGTCGTCGTGCGAGACGGTCGTTCCGGTTTCCATGCTTCCGTTCCTTCAGGCGGCCTTGGTGGCAGACAGCGGCGGCGCGTTGGCGCCCTCCGGCTCGGGTTCGTCGTCCAGCAACCCTTCGTCGAAAAGATGCTGCAGGGTCATCGCCGCGTCGAACAGCGGCATGCCCTCGGCCGTCAGGATGCCGGTCAACTCGGCGGCGGTGTGCCGGGCTTCGCGGATCAGGGCGACCATGCGCGGCAGATAGCCGGTGCCGCGCAGCCGGTGCAGATAGGGGCCGGCCGTCAGGTCGCAACCGTCGGGCTGGTCCTCGATGATGAAATCGCCACGGAAGGCGACGATGCGATCGTCGGGCGGCGACAACACCATGTGGGTCGCGATCATCCGGTCGACCTCGGCCGCGTAGCCCGCGGCATCCTCGAAGCGACCTTCGTCATAGACGCGATAGCCCAGCGGCCAGCGTTCCGACGCCCTGCAGGGCGAGACCAGCTTGACCGAGCGGTCGATCATGTTGACCAGGAAGCCGGTGACGCAGGCGATGGTCGACTGGCCGGTCTCGATCACGTTGATGTCGGCGCTCGACCCCTCGCTCTTTTCCTCCAGCTTGCGGCGGCGGTCGCGGGTGCGGCCGGCGGCGGCCTTGGTCACCAGCGACCCCTTCATCTGCGGTACCAGCTCGACCCCCAGCAGTTCGTCGGGGGTGAAGGTCTCGTGCACCTGGCGTAGCTGCTTCAGGCTGAGGATCGAGAAGCGATTTACGATGCAGCCTTCCTCGCCGAACAGGGTCAGGATGCGGCGGATCTGGTCGACATCCTTCAGCGGCGCGGCCGTCGTGGTCTGGGGCAGGAAGCCGGTGATCTCGAGATGGTCGGCGATGAACCTGTGGTATTCGGGATTGTCCATCGGGTCGGTCGCCCAATAGCAGAACCCGGTCTGCGCCGCCTCGCCGAAGCGGGCGACCATATGGCCCAGCATGCCGCGCCACATCGTGGCATTCTGCTCGGTATAGGGGGCGTGGCCGGTCAGGCGTTCGGCGGCCAGGCCGCAGAACCAGCAGCCGACCGAGCAGCCCGAGGCCAGCTCGTAGGCGGCGACCGGATGGCTGATCGCCGAGCCGACCAGTCGGGTCTCGCCGCAGGCGCGGATGACCTGGCGGGCGCGCCAGGCCAGGAAACGCGGATCGGCCGCCGGCGCATTGCCCAGCGCCATCAGCGCGTCGCGATGCGCGATCATGTCGGTCATCCACTGGTGGAACAACTCGGCCTCGGGCCAGCGTTCCGCCCGATCGGGCGCATGATAGGCCTTGGCGTCCCAGGCCGAGCGCCAGGCTTCGGCATCGGCCTGGATCCCCGCGGCGTCGCAGATCGCCTGCGCGTCCTGGGGTCGGGCCAGCAGGTCGGCGCGCAAGGTCGCGTCCGAGATGATGCGTTCGCGGAAACGCTTGACCCGGGCGATGATGTGGCGCTGGCCGGCATCACGCGTCGCAAACATCTGGCGCAGCAGTTCGCGCGGGTGCTCGGTGACGGTCGCGTGGGCAAAGGCTGCCGCGGATAGCGGCTTGGCGCTGTCGGTCTGGGCTGGGGTCTGGGTCGCGGTCGCCATCGTGCTTGCTCCACCAATCGCCGGCCAGGGGTTGCCTGGTCTGTCGTGCGAAGTGATCCGGCCGGCGCGAACGCCGGCCGGATCCGTCGTACTTTAGGTGGCGACCACGGCACCAACGGCCACGGCGACGCCTTCAACTTCGGCGGCACCGGTGGTGGTGGTTTCGACGGTCTGCACCTCGGTCGAGACGGTGGCGACGGTCTGCACGCTGACGGTCTGGGTGACCGTCGAGCCGCCGCCGGCGACAGCGCCGAGCTCGGCATCGGACAGTTCGCCCTTGCCGCGCTCCTTCATCAGCGCCTTCGCTTCGTCCAGGGTGAAGTTGTACCCCTTGGCATTGGCGCGCTCGACCAGCGCGGCCAGGCCGGTCGCGCCTTCCTTCACGAAGCTCTGCAGCTCCGGGTTGGTCTTCAGGTCCTGCTCAAAGCGCAGAAGGTCCTGCTGGCTCATGTTCACTCTCCCAGGGATCGTTCTCACAACGCCAATAGGCGCATGAGCCCCGCAACCAGTGCGGAGCGCTGCATGATCCCGGCATCGGCCTTATCGCGTCAAGCGAAGTTGCGTTAAAGATTTGTCATGCCATAAAAAAATGCCGAAAAATTTTATTCGACAAAAGTAGTTCCGCCACCCCATGGCGATCCAGGGGCAGGCTTTTACTATCATCGTTAAGTTATTACGCGGAAAAAAGCTTACACCAGCGTCATCTGGCAGGTCAAAAATCGGTAATCCCCCACAAAATGCTGCAACGGTGTGAACGCCACGCAGGTTCCATATCAGCTAAATCATTATTTAGGTGAACTTGGCGCGATCTCGGTCATAGTGGTCGCCGGTGGTCATGTTAGACGCGTTGGGGAATTTCACCGTGGCCGATATCTGCCTCGTCAACATGCCCGTCGTGGCGGTCGAGCGTCCGTCGATCGCGCTGGGGCTATTGAAGGCTGAACTCGAAGCCGCCGGCATGACTGTCGCGGTCGATTACGCCAACATGCACTACGCCGAATACATAGGCATTCTGCCCTATCGTGAAATCGGCGGCATCCGGCCTGAGGACGGCCTGGCCGACTGGCTGTTCGGCGCCGTCGCCTTTCCCGATTTCGAACCCGATCACGAAGCTTACGTCGATGCGCTGCGGGCGCGCAACGGCATCTATCGCCGCGTCTCGCGCGAGAAGGTGCTGGGCGACCTGCTATGGCTGAGGGGGCTAAGCCTGGCGTTCGTCGATGCCGTCATCGATCGGATCCTGGCCGACCGGCCCCGGGTCGTCGGCGGTACGTCGGTGTTCTCCCAGCATGTGGCGACGCTGGCCCTGCTGCGCCGGCTCAAGGAACGCGCCCCCGACATCGTCACCATCATCGGCGGCGCCAATTGCGAAGGCGAGATGGGCATGACCACCCATCGCCATTTCCCCTGGGTCGACTATGTGGTGTCGGGCGAGGCCGACGAACTGATCGTGCCGCTGATGCGCCAGTTGCTTGACCGGGGCACCGCGGTGGCGGCCGCCGACCTGCCGTTCGGCGTATTCGGCCCGATCCACCGCATGGCCGGCTATCCCGCATCGCGCGGCGAGGACGATTTCCCGCGGGCGACGGTCAACGACCTGCGCAACCTGCCATTGCCCGACTATGCCGACTATTTCACCACGCTGGACGATTTCCTGTACGGCGACTGGATCGGGCCGGGCATCCCGGTCGAAACCTCGCGCGGCTGCTGGTGGGGCGCCAAAAGCCATTGCACGTTCTGCGGCCTGAACGGCGGCAGCATGCAGTTCCGGGCCAAGCCGCCCGAACAGATCAAGGCCGAATTCGACACCATGCTGGACCGCTATCGCGGCGTCGGGCTGGAGGTCGTCGACAACATCCTGGACATGGGCTACTTCACCACCGTCCTGCCGGCCCTGGCCGAAGGGCCGCGGCGTTACAACATCTTCTACGAGACCAAGTCGAACCTGCGCCGCGACCAGATCGAGGCGCTGGCGGCCGCCGGCATCCGCTGGATCCAGCCCGGCATCGAATCGCTCGACAGCCGCGTGCTCAAGGTGATGCGCAAGGGCGTCACCGGCGCCCAGAACATCCTGCTGCTGAAATGGGCCCAGGCCTATGGCGTTGCCGTCATGTGGTCGGTGCTGGTCGGTTTCCCCGACGAACTGGACGAATGGCACGCCGAAACCGCGGGTTTCCTGCCGGCGCTGAACCATCTGCGGTCGGGCGGCATGATCACGCTGCGGTATGATCGGCACAGCCCGTATTTCCGCACGCCCGAGGCCTGGGGGCTGGACCTGGTGCCGTCGCCGCTGTACCGGTTCGTCTACCCGCTGGCCGAGGCCGAGCTGGCCCGGCTGGTCTATTATTTCGAGAACCGGGGCGAGACCATCACCGACCGTTCGCTGTCCAAGGCCGAAACCGTCGGCCGCCCGGGCCTGGCGGCGATGCAGACGGCGATGCAGGGCTGGGTCGCGGCCCAGCGCCGGCCCGAGGGTCGCGCCCGGCTGGACCTGCTGCGCCGGGCCAGCGGGGCGGTGGTGATCGACACCCGCGACGGGCCGACCCCGGTCGAACATATCCTGGATGCCGACGAACTGGCCGTGCTGGATGCCTGCGACGACGGTCCGGCCCCGCCGCGTCTGGCGCAGCGCCTGGCCGACATGGACGAAGGCCTGCGCGACCGCGCCCTGGCCCGTCTGGTCGAGGCCCGCCTGATCGTCGCGCTGGACGGCCGGCTGGTCGCCCTGACGATCGAGAATGCCTTGCCGCCGCCCGATGTGCTGGATTTCCCCTGCGGCGTCGTCGGCCGCGGGCTTTCGCGCCGCACCGCGATGGCCGAGGCCGCGGAATGACCGGCCGCCACGACGTCTGTTTCGTGCTGATGCCGCATGCGCCGATCCAGCGCCCGTCGATCGCGCTGGGCCTGTTGCAGGCGCGGCTGAACCAGGCCGGCATCCCCACGACAACGCGCTACGCCAATCTGGCCTTCGCCGAGGCGATCGGCGTCAACATCTACCAGTTCTACGGCAGCCTGACCCAGGCCGAGCACCTGTTCTTCGACTGGATCTTCGCCGAGGCGCTGCACGGCGGCGAAGGCCCCGACGACGATGCCTTCATCGACGACCTGTTCCGCCGCTGCCCCGACCTGCTGGTCCGCCCCCGCCTGGTGCTGGAACGCGAGATCTGGTCGCTGCGCGGCGCGGCGATGCGCTTCATCGATGCCCAGGCGCGCGAGATCGTGGCCGGCCGGCCCAAGGTCGTCGGCTGTTCGTCGACCTTCCAGCAGCATGTGGCAAGCCTGGCCCTGTTCCGCCGCATCAAGGAACTGGACCCCGGCATCGTCACGCTGTTCGGCGGCGCCAATTGCGAAACCCGCATGGGTCTGGCCACCCACCGGCTGTTCCCCCAGGTCGATTATGTCGTGTCGGGCGAGGCCGACGACGTGGTCGTGCCGCTGGTGACCCGCCTGGTGGGCGGCGAGACCGATATCCGCGACGACCTGCCCTATGGCGTCTATGCGCCCTGCCACCGCGACACGGAATACCCGCTGGTGACGGTGGGCGACGGGGCGCCGCGCGCGGTCATCGAAGACCTGCGCGCTTCGCCGCTGCCTGATTACGACGATTATTTCACCCAGCTGGGCCAGGCCAGTTTCCGCGATCTGGTGCTGCCCTCGCTGCCGTTCGAGACGTCGCGCGGCTGCTGGTGGGGCGCGATCAGCCATTGCACGTTCTGCGGCCTGAACGGCACGTCGATGGCGTTCCGCGCCAAGACCGGCGAACAGGCGCTGGACGAGATCGAGCGGCTGTTCGCGCGCTATCGCGTCACGTCGTTCGATGCCGTCGACAACATCATGTCGGTCGATTACTTCAAGGATTTCCTGCCCCAGCTGGCCGAACGCGGCCGGCCGTTCCGCTTCTTCTACGAGACCAAGTCGAACCTGAAGCGCGACCAGCTGCGCCTGTTGCGCGATGCCGGCGTGCTGTGGATCCAGCCCGGCATCGAATCGTTCTCGTCCGAGCTGCTGAAACTGATGGGCAAGGGCGTGCAGGGCTGGGCCAATCTGCAGACGCTGAAATGGGCGGCGCAATACGGCATCCGGGTGATCTGGGCCCAGCTGATGGGTTTCCCCGGCGAGGACGACCGGTGGCTGGCCGATGTCGCCCGGATGATCCCGATGATCGCCCATCTGCAGCCGGGCTTCGCCACCACCGTGCGCATCGACCGCTACAGCATGTATCACCGCAACCCCGAGCGCTACGGCATCACGCTGGCGCCGATGGATGTCTACGGCCAGGTCTATCGCCTGCCGCGCGAGGATCTGGTCGACCTGGCCTATTTCTTCCAGATCGAGGAAGGCGCCTTCGACGCCCGCCGCAACTGGCGTGCGGCCGAACCGGGGCATGAGGGCATGCGGGCCCTGCTGCAGGCGGTGTCGCGCTGGCGCAGCGCCTGGGCCGATCCCGACAAATCCCCGCAACTGGTGATGCGCGACCGCGACGACGGCGATGTCGAGGTGTTCGACACCCGGCCGCTGGCCCAGGCCGAAACCTCGGTGCTGACCGGCATCCAGGCCGCGGCGCTGCGGCTGGCGGTGCGCGACACGCTGACCGAGGCGCGTTTCGTCGAACGCCTGGCGGCCGAGGCCGAAATCACCACGGATGCCGCCGCCGCCGCGGTGGATGACCTGGTCGCCGCCCATCTGGCGCTGCGTATCGACGACCGCGTGTTCGGCCTGCCGCTGATCGCGCCGGTCACGCCGCCCCCCGCCAACTGGCTTTACCCCAACGGGCTGGTGCTGAAAGCCCCGGACGCCGCCGCGCTGGCGGCCGTCTATGCCTGATCGGAAAGGTTGATCCGATGTCGGTCGACGTCTGCTTCGTCTCGATGCCCTTCACGCCGGTCGAGCGTCCGTCCTATGCGCTGGGCCTGCTGAAATCGGTGCTGACCCGCGCCGGCCTCGATGTCGCGGTGCGCTACCCCTGCATTCGCTTCACCGAGGCGGTGTCGCGGCGCACCTATTCGATCCTGTCGCGCATCCGGGTCGAGGATGGTCCGGTCGACTGGGCGTTCGCCCCCGTCGCCTTTCCCGACCATCCCAGCGATCCCGATGCCTATCTGGCGCGGCTGTTCGAACGCAACCCCATCGTCTGGGCCGAGGATCGCCAGGCCGATGCCCGCGACCTGCTGGCCCTGCGTGACCGCGCCGCCGAATTCGTCGAGGAAACCGTCGACGAGATCCTGGCGCTGAACCCGCGCATCGTCGGCTGCACCTCGACCTTCCAGCAGCATGTCGCGTCGCTGGCCCTGCTGCGCCGGATCAAGGATCGTGCGCCCCATATCGTCACCATGATCGGCGGCGCCAATTGCGAGACGGTGATGGGCCGCACCACCCATCAGTCGTTCCCCTGGGTCGATTTCGTGGTGTCGGGCGAGGCCGAGGACCTGCTGGCCGGGCTGTGCCGCGACATCGTCGCCGAGGGGCCGGGCCTGCCGGCCGCGCGCCTGCCCGAAGGCGTGTTCGGCCCCGCCCACCGGACCGAGGGCTATCCGACCGCCTGTTACGGCGACGGGGCGCCGCGCGCCTCGGCCAAGTCGATCGCCGACCAGCCGCTGCCCGATTACGACGATTATTTCAGCGTGCTGAACGGCTCGCCGCTGCGCTGGCGCCTGGATGTGTCGCTGCCGATCGAGACGTCGCGCGGCTGCTGGTGGGGCGAGATCAAGCACTGCAAGTTCTGCGGGCTGAACGGCTCGACCATGGCCTATCGCTCCAAGACGCCCGACACCGCCCTGGCCGAGATCGGCGCGCTGCAGCAGCGCTACGGCGTCAGCCGGTTCCTGGCGGTCGACAACATCATCGACCTGAAATACTTCGAACGCTTCGTGCCGACGCTGGCCACCGCCGATCCGCCGGCCACGTTCTTCTACGAGACCAAGTCGAACCTGACCCGCAACCAGGTCCAGGCCCTGGCCAAGGCCGGCATCATCTGGCTGCAGCCGGGCATCGAGGCGATGCACACCAAGCTGCTCGACCTGATGGACAAGGGATCGCAGGCCTGGCGCAACGTCCAGCTGCTGCGCTTCGGCCGGCAGTTCGGCGTGCGCTTCTACTGGGCGGTGCTGTGCGGCTTCCCCGGCGAGGACGAGGCCTGGTT
>Ga0206117_100619_pt1 | contig 31057 bp, 27 predicted proteins | sample 3A5Ametagenome_FD_177997 | JGI IMG/M metagenome (GOLD analysis project Ga0206117, IMG submission 177997) | Enriched microbial communities from leaf-cutter ant dump, University of Wisconsin, Madison, United States - 3A5A | ecosystem: Environmental > Terrestrial > Nest > Insects nest > Nest dump... | reverse complement strand
TGGCCGACAGCAGGCCCAGGCGCATCACCAGCGCCAGGGTCAGGCCCAGCACCCTGGCCTTGTCGCGCTGCTCGGGCGGGAGTTTGTCGGCCAGGATGGCGATGAACACCAGGTTGTCCACACCCAACACGATCTCCAGCACGATCAGGGTCAGCAGCCCCAGCCAGATCGAAGGGTCCATCAGCCAGGCCAGGCTCAGCGCATCCATGGGCGGCCTCCTGCCTGGGAGTGGGGGAAATCGGGGAGGAGAAAACCGGCGCAAATGGCCGCAAGACAGAGGGAGAAATCGACAGACGGCGCACGCGGGCGCAAGGGCGGAGGCTTCATAGTGGGGGCGATCTTACCCAAGAAGAAAAAAATTGAATGTCCGAGGCAGCTGCAATCCGGGGTTTGCGACGGTTCCTAAGCCTGCGTCACACGCTGGAATTGTCCGCCGGGCTGGCGGGCGACCAGCCCCTCCAGTTCCAGCTCCAGCAATTGCGCCTGGAGCTGGGCCGCGCCCCAGCCGGTACGGGCCGTCAAGGCGTCCAGCCCTACCGGATCAAACCCCAGGGCCTCCAGCAGGGCAGCATGTTCCGGGGCGCTGCCCGCCGGGGTCGGCTGCAAGGGCAGTGCCGCCGTGGTGCCTGGAGCGCGGGCGGCATTGCGGGGGGGCGCCGCCAGTTCTTCGAGAATGTCCTGCGCCGTCTCGACCAGTTTCGCCCCCTGACGGATCAGGGCATGGCAGCCCCGGGCCTGCGGTGCATGGATCGAGCCAGGGATGGCAAACACCTCCCGGCCCTGCTCGCAGGCCAGGCGGGCAGTGATCAGCGAGCCTGAGGCCAGTGCCGCCTCCACCACCAGGGTGCCGCTGCACAACCCGGCAATGATGCGGTTGCGCTTAGGGAAGTTGGTCGCCAGCGGCGGGGTGCCCAGGTGAAATTCGCTGATTACCAGCCCCTGCCGGGCAATGCGCTGGCCCAGCGCCTGGTGCTGGCGCGGGTAGATCAGATCCAGCCCGGTGCCGACCACGGCAATCGTCGCCAGGGCGTTGCCTGCGGCAGCGGCCAGCGCCCCGGTGTGCGCGGCAGCATCGATGCCGGCAGCCAGGCCGGAAACCACCGTCCAGCCACCTTCCACCAGGGCGTGGGCAAAGGCCTGGGCATTGCTGCTGCCTTGCGCCGTGGGGTGGCGCGAGCCGACGATGGCCAGGCATTGGCCCATGTTGGCCAGGGGGGCGGTGCGTTGCAGGATGTCTGGCCGCCCTTCGGCGTACAGCAGCAACGGCGGGTCTTCCATTTCCAGCAGGCTGGGTGGGTAGCGCGGGTCGGCCAGGGTGATGATGGCCCGCCCCAGTCCATCCGGGGCTTCATGCAGCCAGCGCCATGTGGTGGAGCAACGCTGGGAGAATTGCTCCGGCAATTGCGCCAGTTGGGTGATTTTCCGGGAGGTGATGCAGCTTTCCCACGCAGCTTGGGGAGCGGCAAAGACCTGCTCCGGCCCGCCAAAGCGGGCCAGCAGACGCCGGGCGCTGGCATTGCCGATGCCAGGGGTCAAAAGCAGGCGCAGCCAGGCGGTCAGTTCCTGCAGGTCCCAAACGGGGGCGGCCATGGAATGGCGGGCGGTTTATTGGGGATTGGTCAGCTTGTCGCCTACGACAACGCCCCGGCGAATGTCCATGAGCAGCACGTAGGACACCCGGTCGAACACGCGGAACACCATGCCGGTACCGTTGGCCTGGTCGGGCAGTTGCACTTTTTCCTTGCGCCCATCGGTTTTATCGACCATCTGCCGGCCTTGCGAGATCAACGACAGCACCATGCCCGGGGCCATCCCGTCCAGTTCGCCCTTGTTGATGCTGATGACCTGGTTTTCCGTGCCATAGCGCATGGCGTTGCTGGTGTACAGGCTGACCACCCGGGCTTCGACCTCGCCCTGTGGTGCGTGGGGCGCGAAGCTGCGGTACTGGCGGGCCGGTTCGGGCAGCAGGCGGTCGCCGGCACGCATTTCCTCCTTGATTTGCGCGACGTGCAAGGTGGCCGGAATATAGGTCTCGGATGCGCCGGCGGCTGCGGGTTCGACCGCCGCATCGCCGGACGGGCTCGCCGCAGTCTCAGGGGCCAGCAGTTCGACCTTGCCCAGGTACTGCGCCTCGTAGCCCAGCACTTCCTGGGTGACGGGGTCTTTCAGCGGCTTGGCGTCGCGGAAAACGCGGTACAGGCGTTCGTCGCCATCCCCTGCCACAAACGGGGCGCCTGCAGGGCCACGCGCATAGACCTCATCGCCTGGGCTCATCAGCAAACGCTCGTCCGAAGCGGCGATCAGGCGCGGCGCTTGCTGCAAGGTCAGTTCCTGCACCACCAGCGGCTCGGCCAGGAAAGGCTCGATCAGGTGCATCTGCAGCGTGGGCAGGGCCAGGTCGCGCAGGCTTTCGGAGCGCACGCGCGGGGAGAGCTTGACCGTTTCGTTGCCGCTGCGGCCGGTCGTCAGGCGGGCATAGCCGTTGCTGCGCTCCAGGTACAGTGTCTGGCCCGGGTAGATCAGGTGCGGATTGGCAATGGCCTGCAGGTTCATCCCCCACAGCTCCGGCCAGCGCCAGGGCTGGCGCAGGAACAGGCCGGAAATACGCCACAGGGTATCGCCCTTGCGCACGGTATAGCGTTCCGGGGCATTGGCGGCCAGGGCCGACAAGGGAACCCCGCGCTGGGCCACCTGCTGCGCCGTGGCCTGCTGCCCCGGCGTCACCGGGTAGGTCTGCGCCAGGGCATGACCGGGGCTTAAAGCAGCGCCCAGGGACAGTGCGCAAGTGATGGCAAGGGCTTTCATCGTGTTCTTTCCTTGGCAGCGCCGCAAGGCTGCGGCGGTGAGAGATCGGCTCGGCATAACCTTTGATTCTGTGGGCAAGGCCCGGATTGGGCAACGATTATCCAGGCCGTGTTCTGCATCTTGTGGGCAAAATGGCCAAAATAACGACAGTATTTGTTTGAAACTGTTATGGCCCTGCTCCCCATTCTTTGCTATCCCGACCCGCGTCTGCACAAGGTTGCGCAACCGGTTGCCCAGGTCGATGACCGTATCCGCACGCAAATTGCCGATATGTTCGAGACCATGTACGACGCCCACGGCATCGGCCTGGCGGCCACCCAGGTCGATTTTCACGAGCGCCTGATCGTGATCGATGTCTCGCAGGAGCGCGACCAGCCGTTGGTGCTCATCAACCCCGAGATCATCTGGGCCAGCGAGGCCATGCAGGTCAATGAGGAAGGCTGCCTGTCCGTACCCGGCATCTACGATGGGGTGGAGCGGCACAGCGCCGTGAAGGTGCGGGCGCTGGACGAAAACGGCGTCAGCCGCGAAATCGACGCCGAGGATCTGCTGGCCATCTGCATTCAGCACGAGATGGACCACCTGATGGGCAAGGTGTTCGTCGAATACCTCTCGCCGCTCAAGCGCAACCGCATCAAGACCAAGCTGCTCAAACAGCAAAAGGAAGCGGCCAAGGCATGAGGGTCGCTTTTGCCGGTACGCCGGAATTTGCCAGTGCGGCGCTACAGCGCATCGTCCAAGCAGGGTTTGCCGTGCCCCTGGTGCTCACGCAGCCCGACCGGCCCGCCGGTCGCGGGATGCAGCTGCAGGCCTCGGCAGTCAAGCAGTGCGCCCTGACGCACGGCATCCCCGTAGTCCAGCCGCACAGCCTGCGCCTGGACGGCAAATATCCGCAAGAGGCCCAGGCCGCCCAGGCAGCATTGCTGGCCGCGCGGCCCGACGTGCTGGTGGTGGCCGCCTACGGCCTGCTGCTGCCGCAGTGGGTGCTGGATCTGCCGCGCCTGGGCTGTTTGAACATCCACGCCAGCCTGCTGCCGCGCTGGCGTGGCGCCGCGCCCATCCACCGCGCCATCGAGGCCGGGGATGCGCACACCGGCGTGACCATCATGCAGATGGATGCGGGCCTGGACACTGGCGCAATGTGCCTGGTGCAAAGCTTGCCGATTGCCCCGGACGATACGACCGCCAGCTTGCACGACAAGCTGGCCGCCCTGGGCGCGAACATGATCGTGCAAGCCATCGCACAGGCGCAAACCGCACCCTTGCCGCAGACGCCCCAGCCGGTCGAAGGCATCACCTACGCACACAAGATCGCCAAGGACGAGGCCTGGCTGGACTGGACGCACAGCGCCGCTGCGCTGGAGCGCAAAATCCGCGCCTTTACTCCCTTTCCCGGGGGCGCGGCCCAACTGGGCAGCGACACCTTGAAAATCTGGCAGGCGCATGCAGAGGAACAGTCCCACGATGCCGCTCCCGGCCAGGTGCTGGCGGCCGATGCGCATGGCGTTCTGGTCGCCTGCGGCAGTGGCGTTCTGCGCTTGACGCAATTGCAACGCGCCGGTGGCAAGCGCCTGCCCGCTGCCGATTTCCTGCGCGGCTTTGCCCTGCCCGTGGGCAGCCGGTTGCAGCACCCGCAATAAAACACACAAAACAAGATTCCCTATGACGTATTGGCTGCAACGCGCCGGCGCCCTGGCGCGGGCGCCCGCCTTCGCGGCGGGCGTGCGGGACATGCTCACCACCCTGCCCGGCCTCGGTGCCTGGGGGCTGGTTACCGGCGTGGCGGTGGTGAAAGCCGGGCTGTCCCTGCCCCTGGCACTGTTCATGACCTTGACGGTGTACGCCGGTACAGCCCAGCTGGCGGTGCTGCCGTTGCTGGCGGCAGGCGCTCCGCTGTGGATGGTGTGGTTTACCGCGCTGTGCGTGAACCTGCGCTTTGTCGTGGTCAGCACGCTGTGGCGCAGCTACTTCGACCATTTGCGGTTGCGCCACCGCCTGGCGCTGGGCTACTTCAGCGGCGACATCATGTTCGTGCTGTTCACCCAGCGTTACCCCGAGGGGGTGAAACAGGCCGAGCAATTGCCCTACTTCTGGGGCATGGCCAGCGCCAGCTGGCTGGGTTGGCAGATTCCGTCGATTGCCGGGGTCTTTTTGGCCAATGTGATTCCGCTGGAATGGGGGCTGGGCTTTGCCGGTGTGCTGGCGATTCTGGGCGTGCTCTATGCCATGCTCAAGGACACGGCGACCTGGGTGGCGGCCACCGTATCCGCCGCTGCGGCCGTGGCCGCATTTGGACTGCCGCTGCGCTTCAATACCCTGGTGGCGATTGCCACGGCCGTGGTAGCCGGTCTTGTCATGGAAACGGCGCAAAAGAAGGGACTTCGCCATGGACGCTGAAACGCATTGGCTGTGGAGCTGGCTGGCCACCGCCGGGCTGGCCCTGATCACGCTGGTAACCCGCGCCTTTTTCCTGATCCCGAAGGAGCCGCTGCCCATGCCCCAGTGGCTCAGCCGTGGCCTGCAGTACGCACCGCTGGCGGCCCTGACGGCGGTGGTGGCGCCCGAGATATTCATGACGGACGGGCACTTTCTCACCACCTGGCAGGACGCCCGCCTGCCCGCCGCCGCCTGCGCCACGCTGTACTTCGTCCTGCGCCGCGACATCCTGGGCACCATTGCCGTGGGGATGCTGGTCTACCTGCCGCTGCACATTGGCGGGGGATGGTAAAAAACATAGCTTTTACCGCTTATATTTGCTATATTTCAGAGCGTTTATTGTCTTAGATATAGATTTATCAAACGGTAACAGCTATTTTTTTATTGAAAAGATACCCGCCTGCCGGGCTGGCGTTTTGTGGTCAAATACGCGGCTTCAAAGGGGAGTAGCTCCCTGCCAGGGCCTGCGGCCCGGGCAGTTGGACAGGTCGTCAACACGAAGCATCCGCTTCCGGCCTGCCCGGCAGTGCCACGCACTGCGAGCAAGACCTTTGGGTGACTGCCTGCGCGGTCCCCCAAGGAGCCTCCCATCGGCCCGGCTGCGTGTCCGGCGCTTCCAGTCTCCCCCGGGGTTCCGTGCCAGCGGTTGTCCATTCGCTTTCGCATTGGTATTGCTGTATCGGAGTTTTCAATAATGGATCTGGACTTTCTCACCCACGCCCCCTTCTGGATAGCCCTGGGGCAAATCATCGTCATCGACATCCTGCTGGGCGGCGACAACGCCGTCGTCATCGCCCTGGCCTGCCGCAAGCTCCCCCCGGCGCAGCGCACCAAGGGCGTGATCTACGGCACGGCCGGGGCCATCGTGCTGCGGGTGGTGCTGATCATGTTTGCCATGACGCTGCTGCAACTGCCGTTCCTGAAAGTGGTCGGGGCGCTGTTGCTGGTATGGATCGGCATCAAGCTGCTGGCCCCCGATGAAGACGGGCACGAGAACATTGCCGGTAGCGACCGGCTGCTGGCGGCGATCAAAACCATCATCGTGGCCGACCTGGTAATGAGCGTGGACAACGTGATTGCCATCGCCGGTGCGGCGCAGACCTCGCACCAGGACCACCAAGTGCTGCTGGTCACCCTGGGACTGCTGATCTCGATTCCCATCATCGTCTGGGGCTCGCAGCTGGTCATCCGGCTGATGGAGCGCTTCCCATCGGTCATCCTGGCCGGTGGAATGCTCCTGGGCTGGATTGCCGGCGGCATGTTGGTGACAGACCCCGTATTCGTGCATCCTGCACAATGGCTGTGGATGCCCAAGCTGGGCACCTTGGATGCCAAGGGGCTGGCCGAGCTGCCTCCCGCCGTGTACTGGAGCGCCCATCTGGGCGGCGCCCTGCTGGTGTTGGTGGTCGGTAAGTGGCTGGCTGCCCGGAAGGCAGCCCCGTCAAAGGAGGAAAAAAAACTATGACCAGATTACTCGTGCAATGGCTGCTGAACGCCGGTGCGCTGCTGCTGGTGGCCAATGTCTACAGCGGGGTGCAGGTGCACAGCCTGGCAGCGGCCCTGTGGGCAGCCATCATCCTGGGGCTTCTCAATACGGTGCTGCGCCCGGTGCTGGTGGTGCTGACGCTGCCTGTGACGCTGGTGACGCTGGGGCTGTTCCTGATCGTCGTGAATGGTTTGGTATTCTGGCTCGCTTCGGGGTTGCTGGGCGGGCTGCAGGTCAGCGGCTTCTGGGCTGCCGTGTGGGGTGCGCTGCTGTACTCCCTGCTGGGGCTGGTGATCGACTCACTGCTTGCGCGACTGTTCCCGCAGTAACTCGGTCACGGCCCGCAGGCGCGTGTCGATGATGGATGCTTCGATGTAATCCTGGCTGCCGCTGCGCCGGGCCAGATCCTGCGCAGCTTTCAGGCGGTCTTGCGCCGCGCCGAAGTCCCGGATCGCCACCTGCGCCTCGGCCTGTGCCCGCAGCGCCCGCAGCGGCTGGTTTTGCACCTGCCACGCCTGCGCCAGCAACTGCCAGGCATGGGCATCCTCCGGGTGCAGCGTCACCCAGGTCTGCAGGCTGTCGCTGACTTGCGCGGGGCGCCGCAACTCCAACAACGCCTGGGCCTTGAGCAGCACCGCCGGGCGCAGTTTTGGCGACTGGCTGTCTTCGACCAGATCCAGAGCTTGCTGGGGCTGCTCGGCGGCCAGGGCCAGTTCGGCCCCCAACCAGGCGCTTTGGCGCCGGGCGGCGGCATCGCCGGAAGGCACCAGCGCATCGAGCCGGCGCCACAGCGCCAGCGCCTCGGCGTTGTCACGCAACTGCTGGCTGGCCAGGGCCGCAGCGTACAGCATCGCCGCCTGCTGCACGGGGGGCTGCTGCGCGAAGTCCCCTTGTCGGGGGCGCTGCTCCCATTGGCGCAGGCGATCGACGCCCGGCTGGCTCAATACCCGCGCGCGGGCCGCCATCATGGCGTCCTCCCACTGGGTTTGCAGCGGCGCGGCACTGCCGTGGGGCACGCGTGATTGCATGTCGGCAATACGCTCGCCGGTCAGCGGGTGGCTGCGCAGATAGGGCCAACTGCCGTTGTCGTTCAGGCGGCTGGCCTGCTGCAATTTATCGAACATGCTGGCTGCGCCCTGCGGGTTGAACCCAGCAGGGGCAAGCAGGTTGAAGCCCACGCGGTCGGCCTCGCGCTCCATGTCGCGTGAAAAGCTCAACTGGTTCTGCACGGCAGCGGCCTGCCCGCCGATGATCAGCGCCTGCGCCGCATCCGGGCTGGACGAGGCGGCCAGCGCCCCCAGTAGCAGGCTGCCGATCAGCAGGGGCATGTTCTTCTTGTCCTCGGCAAACATGCGGGCGATGTGGCGCTGGGTAACGTGGCTGAGTTCGTGCGCCAGAACCGTGGCCAGTTCATCGCGGCTGGTCACCGCGCCGATCAGGCCGGTATGCACGCCCAGATAGCCCCCCGGCAGGGCAAAAGCGTTGATCGTGCGGTCACGCCCCAGCAACACCTGCCAGGCGTAGCGCTGGTACAGCTCCTCGCTCAGATCGCCGCGCTGCAGGGCCGCTTGTACCAAGGGCTGCCAGATCTGCATGACGTAGGCGTGCAGCGGCGCATCGTCCAGGTAATCCGGGTCGCGGTACAGGCTGGTGATGATGCTGTCGCCCAGCTCCCGCTCCTGGCTGATGGTCAGCTCGGCCCCATCGCCCAGATGCGGCAACTGCACCTGGGCAGGAGTGGGCGCACAGGCCAGCATGACCGCCAGGCACACTGCCGGGCGCAGTGCGGCAAACCGACCGGACAAATTCGGAAACCAACGGGTAGGCAACGGCATAAGCAAAGCATCCTCGACAAGACGGGCTTCCTTATGATGCCCGGTTTTGCCACTGGTTCACCGTTTGGAGCTTTGCATGATCACTGCTGCCGCATCCCCTTCCTCCCCGCTCACCCATTTCGACGCCCAGGGCCAGGCCCACATGGTGGACGTTGGCGCCAAGGCCGCCACCGAGCGCACCGCCATTGCCCGGGGACGCATCACCATGCAGCCTGCCACATTGGCGCTGGTGCACAGCGGCAACGCCAAAAAAGGCGACGTGCTGGGCGTAGCCCGCATCGCCGCGATCATGGCCGCGAAAAAGACCAGCGACCTCATCCCCCTGTGCCATCCCCTGGCGCTGACCCGCGTGGCCGTGGACTTCGCCCTGCTGCCCGAGGAAAACGCCATCACCTGCACCGCCACCGTGCAGACTGTGGGGCCGACCGGGGTGGAAATGGAAGCGCTCACCGCCGTGCAGGTGGGCCTGCTGACGATTTACGACATGTGCAAGGCAGCGGATAAAACCATGTCCATGGACGGCATCCGCGTGCTGGAAAAGCACGGCGGCAAGTCCGGCAGTTGGGTGCTGCCCCCCGATTTGTGCCAAAAGCAGAAACAATGAAATCCGATTCCGGGGCTTCTCTGCCGCGAACGGTTTTTCTAGACTGGCGCTATCGATATAACCCATCTGCAAGGACAAAACCATGATCGAACGCCGTCCACTGGAAACCCTGGGAGCTGCCCACCACGGCTGGCTTGATGCCAAGCACCATTTTTCCTTTGCCGAGTATTACGACCCCGAGCGGCTGCACTGGGGAATGCTGCGGGTGTGGAATGACGACACCATCGCCCCGGGCACTGGTTTTCCGCCGCACCCCCATGCGAACATGGAAATCATCACCTACGTGCGCGAGGGGGCGATCACCCACCGCGACAGCCTGGGCAACCAGGGGCGCACCGTCGCCGGAGATGTCCAGGTGATGAGCGCGGGCACCGGCATCCGCCATTCCGAATACAACCTGGAAGCGCAAGCCACCCGTCTCTTTCAGATCTGGATCCTGCCCACCCGCAACGGCGAGCAGCCCGCCTGGGGCACCAAGCCTTTTCCCCGGGGTGACCGCGCGGGCCGCTTCGTCACCCTGGCCAGTGGGATGGAGGGCGATGACGATGCCCTGCCGATCCGCACCGACGCCCGCGTCCTGGGCGCTACGGTACGGGCCGGGGAAACGGTGGAATACCGGTTTGCCGATGCCGACCGCTATGGTTACCTGGTATTGGCCAAAGGGCAGGCCGAGGTCAACGGTGTGCTTCTGAACGCCCGCGACGGCGCCGCCATCCATGGTGAACAGGCAATTGCCGTGACTGCCGGTGAAGATGCGGAGCTGGTATTGGTCGATACCGCCGGGTAGCCTGTATCCGGACTGGGGTACTGTGCCCTGCCCGGCTGGCCGTCCCCGCTCCAGCCTGGGCGTACCCATCTTCTCTCCTCTGCCACTTCACGCAACCGCAGCAGCAGCTTTTGTCAATTTTCCGGATTGGGGCAGATGCACGATCTTGGACTGATTGTCCAAGGGGGCTGTTTAGCAACTCCTGCAAGGCGCTGGGCAAAGGGGGGACGAGTGTGGCCGCTGATTCAGGCATATCCTCGGCCCCGTGGCTGGCGGGGGCGGCAGGCCCATTGGGCGAGGATGTCTGGGAGCATGAGGCGATATCTATGGTGTTTTTGGTCTCTATGCCTAAAGCGTAAGACACTATCTTTTTGAATGTCCAATAGCTTTGGACATGCGTGCATTGCGCAGCACTACGCCCGCACGTTCCACCTCCTGGCGCTGCTCTATGGCAAAGCCCTGGGCGGTGAAGAAGGCCTCTGCCGCCAAGCTCACATGCGCCCACAACCGCCCGATGCTGCGTTGCGCAGCTTGCGCCTGCAGGTGCTCCATGAGTACGCGGCCCACGCCCTGCCCGGCGCAGGCCGGGGCGACGAAGAACTGGTCAATGTAGCCGCTGTCCTGCAGGTCCGCAAACCCGGCTACGGTGACGCCGTCCGGTGCCAGCGCGACGAAAGGCTGGTTGGCTTGCAGGCGCTCGTCCCACTGTGCGGCGTCGTACGCCAAAGGCGCCCAGGCTGCTAGTTGTTCCGGGCTGTAGTACCTGCACGCGAGGCCATGCACCGAGGCGTGGAACACGGCGTGCAGTGCGGGTGTATCTGTGCACTGGAAGGGGCGGATGGTGAAGGAGGGCATCAATGCCACCAATCGGAATTCACCGATCTAACCGTCCGCGCCTGCACCGCTACACCAAACGGTACGCCGGTTTTGCGTGCCAGCGCCAGCCACAACACCTCAAACATCAATATTCCCCGCCCGCAGCGCATTCGTCTCGATGAAATCCCGGCGCGGCTCCACTTCGTCGCCCATGAGCATGGTGAAGACGCGGTCGGCCTCGATGGCGTCGCCGACCTGCACTTGCAGCAGGCTGCGCACGTTGGGGTCCATGGTGGTTTCCCAGAGCTGTTCCGGGTTCATTTCGCCCAGGCCCTTGTAGCGTTGGCGGGCGGTGGTGCGTTCGGCTTCGTGGATCAGCCACTGCATGGCGCTGCGGAAGTCGGCGACTTTTTCCGTGCGGGCCTTGTCGCCTTCGCCGCGCTGCACCTTGGCGCCGTCCTGCAGCAGGCCGTTGAAGCTTTGCGCCTCGGCGCTCAGTGCGGCGTAGTCGCTGCTGCGCACGAACTCTTGCGTGAGGATGGAGCTTTTGATGTTGCCGTGGTGGTGGCGGCTGATGCGCAGGATGGGGTTTTCGCTTTGCGGGTCGATTTCTGCGGTAACTGCAGCGGGTACGCCGGTGGTGGTCAGTTCACGCAGTTTTGCTTCCAGGACAGGGGCGCAGGCGGCCGCATCTTCCAGCGTTTCCAGGTGGATTTGTACGCCATCGGCAATGGCCCGCAGGGCTTCGGTGTCCATGAAGTTGGACAGGCGTTCGATGACGTTCTCTGCCGCCAGGTGCATGTCTGCCAGGCGCTGCAGTTCTTCGCCGTCGATGGTGCGGGCGGCGCTGCCGCCAGTGCTGACGCTGGCATCGCGCAGGGCGATTCTCAGCAGGTAGCGGTTCAGCGCCGGGCCGTCCTTCAGGTACAGCTCTTCCTTGCCGTTCTTCACCTTGTAGAGCGGCGGCTGGGCGATGTAGATGTGGCCGCGCTCGACCAGTTCGGGCATCTGGCGGTAGAAGAAGGTCAGCAGCAGGGTGCGGATGTGGGCGCCGTCCACGTCCGCGTCGGTCATGATGATGATGCGGTGGTAGCGCAGCTTGTCCGGGTTGTAGTCGTCGCTGTTGCTTTTGCCGCTGTCCTCGCTCACCTTGCCGATGCCGGTGCCCAGGGCGGTGATGAGGGTGATGATTTCCTGGCTGGAGAGCAGCTTTTCGTAGCGGGCTTTTTCCACGTTCAGGATCTTGCCGCGCAGCGGCAGGATGGCCTGGAATTTGCGGTCGCGGCCCTGCTTGGCCGAGCCGCCGGCGGAGTCGCCCTCCACGATGTAGATTTCGCACAGGGCTGGGTCTTTTTCCTGGCAGTCGGCCAGTTTGCCGGGCAGGCCCATGCCGTCGAGCACGCCTTTGCGGCGCGTCATTTCGCGGGCTTTGCGGGCGGCTTCGCGGGCGCGGGCGGCGTCGATGATCTTGCTGCACAGCACCTTGGCGTCATTGGGGTTTTCTTCCAGGAAGTCGGTCAGCGTCTTGGCCACGATGTCCTCGACCGGGGCACGCACTTCGCTGGACACCAGCTTGTCCTTGGTCTGGCTGCTGAACTTGGGTTCGGGCACCTTCACCGACAGCACGCAGCACAGGCCTTCGCGCATGTCGTCGCCGGTCACGTCCACCTTGGCTTTCTTGGCCAGCTCGTTTTGCTCGATGTATTTGCCGATGACCCGCGTCATTGCCGCCCGCAGGCCGGTCAGGTGGGTGCCGCCGTCGCGCTGGGGGATGTTGTTGGTGAAGCACAGCACCTGCTCGGCATAGCTGTCGTTCCACTGCATGGCCACTTCCACGCCGATTTCGGTGCCGGGAATGCCGCCGTAGCTTTCCGCCGGGCGGCTGCCTTCGGCGTAGAAGGTGGTGGGGTGCAGCACTTTTTTGGTGCCGTTGATGAACTGGGCAAAGCCCTTGACGCCGCCGGCGCCGGAGAAGTCGTCTTCCTTGCCGTCGCGCTCGTCCTTCAGGCGGATGCGCACGCCGTTGTTCAGGAAGGACAGCTCGCGCAGGCGCTTGGCCAGCACTTCGTAGCGGAACTCGTGGTTTTCCTTGAAGATTTCCGTGTCGGGCAGAAAGTGGACCTTGGTGCCGCGCTTGTCGGTGTCGCCGACCACGCGCATGGGCGAGGTCTCGAAGCCATCGGCCATTTCGATCAGGCGGTTTTGCACGAAGCCCCGGGCAAAGTCGATTTCATGCACCTTGCCGCCCCGCCGTACGGTGAGTTTCAGCCAGCTGGACAGGGCGTTGACGCACGAGACGCCCACGCCGTGCAGGCCGCCGGAGACCTTGTAGCTGTTCTGGTTGAACTTGCCGCCGGCGTGCAGTTCGGTCAGCGCGATTTCGGCGGCCGAGCGCTTGGGTTCGTGCTTGTCGTCCATCTTCACGCCGGTGGGGATGCCCCGGCCGTTGTCGATGACGGAGAGCGAGCCGTCGGCGTGGATGGTGACCAGGATGTCGTCGCAGTGGCCGGCCAGCGCCTCGTCGATGGAGTTGTCCACCACCTCGAACACCAGGTGGTGCAGGCCGGTGCCGTCGGAGGTGTCGCCGATGTACATGCCGGGGCGTTTGCGCACGGCTTCCAGCCCCTCCAGAATCTGGATGGCACCCGCGCCATAGCCATCGCTGGGGTTCTCGGGTGTCGGAAGGGTGTCGCTGTGCTGCTCGCTCATAGAAAGCCTTTGCTCATTATTCAAGAGCTGTTAGCGCTTGAATTGATTGAATCTCAAGAATAAATGAATCCGAAAATAGCTGTTTGCAAGCGCAACCAGCTATTGTTTTATCAACGATTACAGCCGCATCGGCATGACGACGTATTTGAAGCGGTCGCTCTCGGGCACGGTGATCAGGGCCGAGCTGTTGCTGTCCAGCAGGTTGATCTGCACCATGTCCTGGCCCATGTTGGTCAGCACGTCGATCAGGTAGCCGACGTTGAAGCCGATGTCGATCTGCGGGCCGTCGTAGGCCACGTCCAGCTCGTCGGTGGCCTCTTCCTGCTCGGCGTTGTTGCTGGCCACGCGCAGGCTGCCGGGGGTCAGCGTCAGGCCCACGCCCTTGAACTTGTCGTTGGTCATGATGGCCGTGCGCTGCAGGCTGGCCAGCAGCGCCGCGCGGCCCAGCACGATCTGCTGGTTGTGGTTGGCGGGGATGACGCGCTGGTAATCGGGGAACTTGCCCTCGACCAGCTTGGTGACAAACTCCATGCCGCCGAAGCTGAACTTGGCCTGGTTGTTGGCAAATTGCAGGGTGATGCGCGGGGCGTTGTCGCCGCTGGCGTCCGAGAGCAGGCGCTGCAATTCCAGCACCGTCTTGCGCGGCAGGATGACTTCCTGCTTCTGCTCGACCTGCACGTCCAGCTCGGCGCTGGCCCAGGCCAGGCGGTGGCCGTCGGTGGCGACCAGGCTCAGGGTGCTGCCTTCGGCCACGAACAGGATGCCGTTCAGGTAGTAGCGGATGTCCTGCACCGCCATGGCGAACGAGACCTGGTGCATCAGGTCCTTCAGCGTCTTTTGCGGCACGCTGAACGCCGGGCCGAAATTGGGCGCTTCCTGCACCAGCGGGAAGTCCTGCGCGGGCAGCGATTGCAGGGTGAAGCGGCTCTTGCCGCCCTTGAGCAGGATTTTCTCGGCGCTGGCCTCCAGCGTCACCGTCTGGTCGGCAGGCATGGTCTTGAGGATGTCCATCAGCTTGCGGGCGCCGATGGTGGTGGCGAAGTCGCTCTCGTCGCCGCCCAGCTCGGCGGTGGTGCGGATCTGGATTTCCAGGTCGCTGGTGGTCAGTTGCACCGCATTGCCCACTTTGTGCAGCAGCACGTTGGCCAGAATCGGCATGGTGTGGCGGCGTTCGACGATGCCGCAGACAGATTGCAATACGGCCAGGACTTTGTCTTGTGTGGTTTGGAAAAGAATCATGTCTGCCTCGATGGTGTCGCGTTCGGGGGCGCGTTGGGGAAAAGGGTTGATTTTGCCGTGCTCTGCGGGGACTGAAAACCGGGAGGCCTCAGCCCTTGAGCGTCTGCTCCAGTACGTGCAACTGCTGGTTCAGCTCGGTCAGCTGCTGGCGCTCGCCTGCAATCTTGCGCACGGCGTGCAAAACGGTGGTGTGGTCGCGCCCGCCGAACAGCTCGCCGATCTCCGGCAGGCTTTTCTGCGTCAGCTCCTTGGCCAGGTACATGGCGATCTGGCGCGGGCGGGCAATGCTGGCCGGACGCTTCTTGCTGTACATGTCCGCGACCTTGATCTTGTAGTAGTCGGCCACGGTTTTCTGGATGTTCTCCACGCTGATCTGGCGGTTCTGGATGGACAGCAGGTCACGCAGCGCCTCTCGGGCCAGTTGGATCGACACTTCCTTCTGGTTGAAGCGCGAGTAGGCCAGGATCTTGCGCAGCGCCCCTTCCAGCTCGCGCACGTTCGAGCGCACGTTTTTCGCCACGAAAAAGGCCACTTCCTCGGGCATTTCCGCGCCCTCGGCACGGGCCTTGTTGATCAGGATGGCCACGCGCATTTCCAGCTCGGGCGGCTCGATGGCCACCGTCAGCCCGGAATCGAAGCGCGACACCAGGCGCTCGTGGATGTCCGCCAGCCCCTTGGGATAGGTATCGCTGGTCATGACGATGTGGCTCTTCTTGGCCAGCAGCGCCTCGAAGGCGTTGAAAAATTCCTCCTGCGTGCGATCCTTGTTGGCGAAGAACTGCACGTCGTCGATCAACAGCAGATCGAGCGAGTGGTAGTGGTGCTTGAACTCGTCGAAGGTCTTGCGCTGATACGCCTTGACCACATCCGAGACGAATTGCTCGGCGTGGATATAGAGCACCTTGGCGTCCGGCTTATCCTCCAACAACTTGTTACCCACAGCATGTACCAGGTGGGTCTTGCCCAGGCCGACGCCGCCGTAGATGAACAGCGGGTTATAGAGCTGTCCAGGAGCGCCTGCCACATGCAGCGCGGCGGCGCGGGCCATGCGGTTGGCCGTGCCTTCGACCAGGGTGTCGAACGTCAGGGCCGGGTTCAGGCGCGAGCGGAATACCGGCTGCTGCGCCGGGCCGGCCTCCGGCTCGGCCGGTGTGGCCGCGGCCCCTGGCGCGGCAGTTGCCGCAGGGGCGGCGGCGGGAGCGGGCTGGGGACGCACATAGGTGCGGGCCACGGCCTCGCGCTGGGCTACGGCCAACTCCAGCGTCACGCTGTGCCCGCACAGGGCTTCCAGCAGGGCGACGATGCGCCCGGCGTACTGGGTGCGGATCCAGTCCAGCTTGAAGCGGTTCGGGGCGAACACCGTCACCTTGGTGAAGTCCTCATTGACGCTGGCCGTCAGGGGCTTGATCCAGGTGTTGTATTGCTGCTCGGGCAAGTCCTGGCTGAGCTGCTCGACGCAGGCCAGCCACAGTCCCTGGCCTGCGTTGTGGAGGGAGTCCTCGGTCATTGGGAAGCGTAAATGGTGTGGATAGAAACAGGCGGTAGAGGCGGCCGATTGTAGCTTTTCAAATGGTTATCCACATGCCGCCAAGCCGATTGATGGGCAAAGATCAGGGGCGCTATTGTGGACGAAATTTGCAGGGGCATTGCAAGCTGCTCTTAACACTGTGATAATTGCGGGTTTCCCTGAATGTGTTCAGGGCAATAGACCTTGCGCGTCGCAAACCAGGATCGGATCAGGATTGGGTTGCGAATGCGGCCAATCACTGAACCTTCTCAAGGAACACCACCATGAAACGTACCTACCAACCTTCCAAAATCCGCCGCGCCCGCACCCACGGTTTCCTGGTGCGCATGAAAACCAAGGGCGGCCGCGCCGTCATCAACGCCCGCCGCGCCAAGGGCCGCAAGCGCCTGGCCGTCTAAAAGACTGCCGCGCGTTGCGTTTGGCTGGCTGCTGGCAATGCCTTTGCTGCTTGCCATGGGGCAGGCAATGATGCAAAGGCTGAAAACACGGGCACAGTTTCAGGCGGTCATGGCCGCTGGCGTCTGCGCCCGCACGCCGCACTTCGTGCTGCACCGGCTGGTGCTTGCAGCGGCGCCAGCCTCCCGGACAGAGCCCGGCTCCTTGCCGAATGCGCAAGGGCCGCAGGCTCTGTTTGCCGTTTCCGGCACCCCTGTGCCTGCCCGGCCCTGGCTGGGGCCGCTGGTGCCCAAGCGCTGGGCCAAACGCTCCGTCACCCGCCACCTGCTGCGCCGCCAGATTTACGCGGTGGGCAACGATTTTTCCGCCCTCCTCCCTCAGGATGGGGCCTACGTCGTGCGCCTGCGTTCGGCATTTGACCCCCGGCACTTCATCAGCGCCAGTTCCGAGCCGCTGCGCCAGGCAGTCCGGGAGGAGCTGCAGCAGCTCTTTTCCCATGCCGTGCGCAAGCTGGCTCCGTGCGATGCGGCAGCGGGAGGAAGCGGCGCATGATGCAGAAACTGCTCATCGCCCTGGTCAAGGGCTACCGGCTGCTGCTCAGCCCCTGGCTGGGTTCGTCCTGCCGCTTTGAGCCGACCTGCTCGGCCTATAGTCTGCAGGCGTTGCAGCAGCATGGCGCTGCCGTTGGCAGTTATATGACCGTGCATCGCCTGCTGCGCTGCCATCCCTGGTGTGCCGGCGGGCATGACCCCGTGCCCGACCAGCCGCCCCGGTGGTTTACCGGTCTGGTGGCGCCCACCGATCCTTCCGCCCCTTCTTCATCTACCAAGAAGCCCTCATGACCGATATTCGCCGCACCGTTTTGTGGGTGGTGTTTGCCTTCTCCCTCATCATGCTTTGGGACAAATGGCAAATCCACAATGGCAAGCCTGCCACTTTCTTTCCGGCTGCTCCGGTAGCTACCGCGCCGGCCGCTGACAAGCCTGCTGCAGCGGCTGTTCCTGCCGCAGCGGCGACGCCCGACGCGGGCCCGGCGCCCGGTGATGCGCCGGCGCCTGCCATCGCCGGGGAGGATGTGGTCATCACCACCGATGTGCTGCGCGTGACCCTGAACACCGAAGGCGGCACCGTGGTGCGCACCGAGCTGTTGCAGTACAAGGACGATGCCGACCGCAGCCAGCCCGTGGTGCTGCTGCAGGATGCGCCCGAGCACAGTTATCTGGCGCAAACCGGCCTGATCGGCGGCAGCTACCCCACGCACAAGACAGTGATGCAGCTGCAGCCCGGCCCGCGCAGCCTGCAGGATGGGCAGGACAGCCTGACGGTGCGCCTGGAGTCCCCCGAGATGGACGGGGTGAAGCTGGTCAAGACCCTGACCTTCAAGCGTGGCGCCTATGACGTGGCCGTGCAGCATGAAGTCATCAATGCTGGCAGCCAGAGCATCAATCCGCAGCTGTACCTGCAGTTGCTGCGCGACGGCCATCCCGTTGCCGGCGGCACGGCGTTTTATTCGACCTTCACCGGCCCGGCCTTCTTCAGTGAAGCGGGCAAGTACCAGAAGGTGGACTTCAAGGACGTGGACAAGGGCAAGGCCAGCTTCGAGAAGAAAGCCGACAACGGCTACGTCGCCATGGTGCAGCACTACTTCGCCAGCGCCTGGCTGCTGGGCCAGGGCATCGAGCGCGAGAACTTCGTGCGCAAGGTGGACGACACCTTCTACACCGCAGGCATGATCACCACCCTGGGCCAGATCGCCCCGGGGCAGGCCAAGACCCTGGATGCCCGCTTCTTCGCCGGGCCGCAGCAGGAAAAAATGCTCGAATCCCTGACCCCCGGACTGGTGCTGGTCAAGGACTATGGCATGTTCACCATCCTGGCCAAGCCCCTGTACTGGCTGCTGGACAAGATCCACAGCGTGCTGGGCAACTGGGGCTGGTCGATCGTCGGCCTGGTGCTGCTCTTGAAAATTGCCTTCTACTGGCTCAACGCCAAGGCCTACGCCAGCATGGCCAAGATGAAGGCGCTCAACCCCCGCATCCAGGAGCTGCGCGAGCGCCTCAAGGACAAGCCCCAGCAGATGCAGCAGGAGATGATGCGCATCTACCGCGAGGAAAAGGTCAACCCCCTGGGCGGCTGCCTGCCCATCATGATCCAGATCCCCGTGTTCATCGCGCTGTACTGGGTGCTGCTGTCCAGCGTGGAAATCCGCCAGGCGCCGTGGATGCTGTGGATCACCGACCTTTCGGCCAAGGACCCCTTGTTCATCCTGCCCATCCTGATGACCCTGTCCTCGCTGCTGCAAACGGCGCTGAACCCCGTGCCGCCGGACCCCATGCAGGCCAAGATGATGTGGATCATGCCGCTGATGTTCAGCTTCATGTTCTTCATGTTCCCGGCCGGCCTGGTGCTGTACTGGCTGACGAACAACATCCTGTCGATCGCCCAGCAGTGGGTCATCAACACGCGCATGGGCGTGCCCCCGCAGTTCAACCACCCGTTCAAGAAGCAGCCGGCGCAAGAGAAGAAGTAACTCTTGCCCCCGCATGACCCAATGGCCGCATCAGCGGCCATTGTTCTTTGCAAACATAGCTGTCAGCGCTTGTGTAACAACGATTTCAGCATCAATTGATGCTGAAAACCTTGTTCCGTCAGCGCCAGCAGCTTCCTGTTTTGCATTTTCAGTCCCTGGCCTGCCAGGCGTGCGCTGCGGACGGTGCGCCGATAATCCAGGCTTGCTGTTGCCGATGCCCGGCCCAGGCAGGCACTTGCCGGGGCGAAACCGGGCAGCGATGCATTGTTCCTCCACTCTCCAAGGGCCCTTCCCATGCTTGCACGCCGCCACGATCCCATTGTTGCCATTGCCACTGCGCCGGGGCGCGGGGCGGTGGGCATCGTCCGCGTCTCGGGCCGGCAGCTCGCGCCTTTTGTGCGCCAACTGCTCGGGCGTGACCTGCGGGCACGGGAAGCGACCTACCTGCCCTTCAACGACGCCCAGGGCCAGCCCATCGACCATGGCCTGGCGCTGTTCTTCCCCGGCCCGCACAGCTACACCGGCGAGGACGTGCTGGAGCTGCAGGCCCACGGCGGCCCGGTGGTGCTGCAACTGCTGCTGCAACGCTGCCTGGAGGCCGCGCAAGCCACTTTGCCGGACGGCCCGGCAGCGCTGCCCGATTTGCGCCTGGCCGAACCGGGGGAATTTACCCAGCGGGCCTTCTTCAACGACAAGATCGACCTGGCCCAGGCCGAGGCGATTGCCGACCTGATCGACGCCAGCACCGCCGTGGCCGCCCGCAGCGCCAGCCGCTCGCTGTCCGGCGCGTTCTCGCAGGAAATCACCGTGCTGCGCGATGCCCTCATCCACTTGCGCATGCTGGTCGAGGCCACGCTGGACTTTCCCGAGGAAGAGATCGACTTCCTGCAAAAAGCCGACGCCTGGGGCCAACTGGAAAACCTGCAGGCCCAACTGGCCCAGGTGCTGCGGCGTACCCAGCAAGGGGCGCTGCTGCGCGAAGGCATCAAGGTGGTGATTGCCGGGCAGCCCAACGCGGGCAAAAGCTCGCTGCTCAACGCCCTGGCCGGGGCGGAGCTGGCCATCGTCACCCCGATTGCCGGCACCACGCGCGACAAGGTGCAGGAAACCATCCAGATCAACGGCGTACCGCTGCACGTCATCGACACCGCCGGGCTGCGCGAAAGCAGCGACGAGGTGGAGCGCATCGGCATCGCCCGCGCCTGGGAGGAAATCGCCCAGGCCGACGCCGTGCTGTTCCTGCACGACCTGACGCGCATCGACGCTCCTGAATACAAAGCTGCTGACGCTGACATTGCAACGGTTTTGGCACAAAAACTACCGAAGAACGTTCCAGTACTTCATATCTGGAACAAGGAAGATATAGCAAACACCGCTGCGCCCGCCGCAGACGCAGACGCAGACGCAGACACAGACGGCCTGCGCCTGTCCGCCAAGCACGGCCAGGGGTTGGACGCTCTGCGCCAGCGCCTGCTGGAAATCGCGGGCTGGCAATCCGCCGCCGAGGGCCTGTACATCGCCCGCGCCCGGCATGTGCAGGCGCTGCAAGCCACCAGCGGCCACCTGGGCCAAGCCCACGCCCTGCTGCAAACCGCCGACCCGGCCCTCGACCTGCTGGCCGAAGAACTGCGCCTGGCCCAACACCACCTGGGCGCGATCACGGGGGAGTTCACCTCCGACGACCTGCTGGGGGTGATCTTCAGCAGCTTCTGCATCGGGAAATAAAAAAGCGAAAAAAGGAGAGGGCCAACATGCAAGCCATCGAACAACAATTCTTCAACGACCTGGAAAAGAAGCTCTGGACCGCCGCCGACAAGCTGCGCTCCAACCTCGACGCTGCGGTTTACAAGCACGTCGTGCTGGGGCTGATTTTTCTCAAATACGTCTCCGACGCCTTCGAGGATCGGCAAAAGGAGCTACGCGAACAGTTCACCAATCCGCAGCACGACTACTACATGGCGCCGGATGAATACGGCGGCGCAGGCACGCAGGAATACGAAGAAAACCTGGCCTATGAACTGGAGCAGCGCGACTACTACACCGAGAAAAACGTCTTCTGGGTACCGCAAGAAGCCCGCTGGCACACCCTGCGCGACTGCGCCCAACTGCCGCCCGGCGAAGCCTTGCCGTGGAATGCGCCAGGCAGAGGTGCACCTGAAAAAATGCGCTCTGTCGGCTGGCTGATCGACAACGCCATGGAGGCCATCGAGCGCGAGAACGCCCGCCTGAAAAACGTGCTGAACAAGGACTTCGCCCGCACGCAAACCGACTCCGGTAAGCTGGGCGAATTGATCGGCTTGTTCTCCGATACCGACTTTGCGGCCAAAGTCTACAAAGGCCAGCCACTCAGCCTGCAATCCAAAGACATCCTCGGCCACGTTTACGAATACTTCCTCGGCCAGTTTGCCCTGGCCGAAGGCAAGAAGGGCGGCCAGTACTACACGCCCAAGAGCATCGTCACCCTGATCGTGGAAATGCTCCAGCCGTTCAAAGGGCGCGTCTACGACCCGGCTATGGGCTCCGGCGGCTTCTTTGTGCAGAGCGAGGAGTTCATCGAGCAGCACGGCGGCAAAGCCGCCAACGGCAAGAGTGGGCAGATCAGCGTCTACGGGCAGGAAAGCAACCCCACCACCTGGCGCCTGGCCGCCATGAACATGGCTATCCGGGGCATCGACTTCAACTTCGGTGCAGGCCCGGCGGACACCCTGCTGAACGACTTGCACCCCGATTTACGCGCCGACTTCGTCATGGCCAACCCGCCCTTTAACATGAAGGAATGGTGGAACGAAAAGCTGGCTGCCGACCCGCGCTGGATCGCCGGCACACCGCCGCAGGGCAACGCCAACTTCGCCTGGCTGCAACACATGCTGCACCACCTCACGCCCACCGGCAGCATGGCGCTGCTGCTGGCCAACGGCTCCATGAGCTCTAACACCAACAACGAAGGCGAAATCCGCAAGCGGCTGGTCGAGGACGACTACGTGGAGTGCATGGTCGCGCTGCCCGGCCAGTTGTTCACCAACACACAGATTCCAGCCTGCATCTGGTTCCTGACCCGCGACAAGCGCAACGGCTTCGCGCTGGACAAGAAAAAGCGCGACCGGCGCGGCGAATTCCTGTTCATCGACGCCCGCCAGATGGGCTATATGAAGGATCGCGTGCTGCGTGATTTCACGGCGAGCGACATCCAGAAAATCGCCGATACCTTCCATGCCTGGCAACAGGGCGAAGGGTACGAAGATGTGCCCGGTTTCTGCTATTCCGCTGAATTAAAAGACGTGCGCAAGCATGAGCATGTGCTGACGCCAGGCCGCTATGTGGGCGCGGCAGAGCAGGAGGATGACGGCGAGCCCTTTGCCGAGAAGATGCAGCGGCTCACAAAGCAACTGGCCCAGCAGTTTGCGGAGAGTGCGAAGCTGGAAGCGGAGATCAAGAAAAATCTGGCTGGCTTGGGTTATTCAATCTCATTGAAGGAGCAACAGCATGGCTGATACGCGGCTGGATCTTTCCGCACTGCGTGATGCGGTTGGTTCCCTCGAAGACGGGCTGGAAGTCGTCAGCAACAGTGAATGGTTTAACGCGCAGTCCGGCAAGGTGCAAAACACGCTGATTGCGGGCGTAATTCAAAACTTCGAATTTGTCTATGAGATCAGCATCAAGATGGTCAAGCGCCAGATCGAGGCCGAATCAGCCAGTCCAGACGAAGTGGATGAAACCAACTTTCGTGAAGTGCTGAGGGTGGCTGGAGAAAAAGGCTTGATTGCCGATGTGGAGGCGTGGTTCAAATACCGCAAGATGCGCAATATCACCGCGCACACCTACGACCATGAAAAAGCACAACAGGTGTACCAGGACACCTTGATTTTCATTGGTGATGCCCGCGCCTTGCTGCACAAACTGGAAGCCCGCAATGCCTGACATTCCCAAAATCGACATCCGCCCCGACCACTGGGACATCGTGCGCGACATTCTGCAAAAGCATGTGCCGCACTATGCCGTATGGGCCTTTGGTTCACGCGCAAAATGGACAGCCAAACAATACTCCGATCTTGATCTGGCGATCATCACTGATAAACCCTTGTCACTGGATACCAGCGCATCACTGGCGGATGATTTTTCCGAATCCGATCTGCCGTGGAAAGTGGATATTGTGGATTGGGCAAGCACCAGTGAATCATTCAAGGAGGTTATTGAGCGGGATAAGGTGGTGGTGCAAATTCCGAGGCGGGGTCGGGTTATGACCTTTAACGACCCTGTGGTACGTCTTGGGGATTATGTGGAAGCGTGTCTGGGGAAGATGCTGGACGCCCATAAGAATCGGGGGACCTTTCAACCCTATCTTGGGAACAGCAACGTGCGATGGGGAACATTCGATATTCAAGACCTCGCAGTAATGCGCTTTGAACAGCAAGAAGAAGAGCGGTATGGCCTCCGTGATGGTGATTTAGTTGTTTGCGAGGGAGGCGAGCCTGGGCGGTGTGCGATCTGGCATAGTGAAGTGCCTAACATGAAGATTCAAAAGGCACTGCACAGAATCAGGGTGAAGGACGGCCTCGATAACTACTTTCTTTACTACTGGTTCTTGCATGCTGGCAAGACCGGAGCGCTTGAACCATATTTCACCGGGACGACTATCAAGCATTTGACCGGGAGAGCGTTAGCCGAACTGAAGATTCCGCTACCACCGATTGAGAGGCAACGTGGTTTGGCCAAGGTGTTGAGATCCCTCGACGATAAGATCGACCTCAACCATCGTATCAACCAAACCCTCGAAGCCATGGCGCAAGCCATCTTCAAATCCTGGTTTGTCGATTTCGACCCGGTCAAGGCCAAAATCGCCGCCATCGAACAAGGCCAAGACCCGCTGCGTGCCGCCATGTGCGCCATCAGCGGCAAGACCGATGCCGAACTCGACCAGATGCCCCGCGAGCACCACCACCAACTCGCAGCTACCGCCGCGCTGTTTCCCGATGCAATGGAAGAGTCGGAGTTGGAGGAGGTTCCGAAGGGGTGGAATATTTCAAAGATTGAAACACTGATGTCGCGACTTTCTGCAAAAACGCGATACACAAAAGGACAGGTTTCAGAGTACGGTCAAATACCTGTTTTTGAGCAGGGCGCATCAATACTCTTGGGATATCACAATAGGGATGCCTACTATCAGGCCAGCTCAGAAAATCCGATATTTATTTTTGGTGACCATACGTGCGTCACCCGACTTTCCTGCCAGCCATTTGATATTTCTCAGAATGTGATTCCTCTGAAAGGAAAAAATCGGGCTACTGCTTGGATTTACTACGCGGTCAAAGAAAAGCAGAATTTCCAAGAGTACCGGCGCCACTGGATGGAGTTGATCTCGAAGGATGTGGTAGTAGCTGCCGCCGATATTTGCCTAGATTTTTCAAAAAAAATTACGAACATCCATCTTCAAATAGAGGAGAATGAGCGACAAATGCAAAGTTTGCGAGAACTCCGCGACAGCCTCCTCCCCAAACTCCTCTCCGGCGAGCTGCGAGTTCTTGATATTGAGCATATTGCGGAGGAGGTGTGACCATGACAAACGTGCGCCGGAAAGTGGACCTTTACATCCTGTCTCTCGGGCTGCTGTTCGTCTTCTTTATCATTATCGCTGCGGAACCTCCAGCTTCTTCCTTTTCTTTCAAGGATACCGAGAGCTGGAAAGCCCTTGTGATGAACAATCCTTTGTCCGTGGTTTCGATATTGGGGTTGCTTTACTGCCTGTTTGCATACTTTCGTTTTGACTTCGATTTGAAAGGCGCTAACGAGATACCTTTTGAAGTCAAGAAGCTGGAAAACATCAACTACGAGCACCTGACATTTCTAGCCACCTATGTGGTGCCACTCATCAGCTTCGATTTCGGCAGCGGCCGACAAATGATTGTACTGGCGTTGCTGCTGGTAGTGATGGGGGTCATCTACATCAAGACGGACCTGTTTTACGCCAACCCGTCTTTGGCGCTTCTTGGGTTCCACATCTACCGTGCCAACGGTCATTTCAAGAATGGCGAGCGAGAAGGCATCACGTTGATTTGTCGTGAGCGATTGGTGGAGAACCAAAAGCTTTCCTACATAAAGCTGGATGACAGAATTTACTACGTCAGGGGAACAAAATGACCGTGGATGAATTGAAGGCTGCCTTGCAGGCCTACTATAACGATCAGGCTAATATCGGCGTTTGTGTGTATGCGCTGATGAAGGATGCCAATAATCCCGGTCCTTTCAAGCTGGACATTGAGGCTGATGCGCAGGCTGGCCTTAAAGACTTGTTTCTACAAAGCCTGCGTGACGAAATTTCTAGCAAAGAGGAACTGTCGGTACTTGCCTTGTCGAGTGCGGATGAGCGAATCAATGCTATCTATGTTTACGATCTCGATATCCCCGAGGAGCTGACATCACTCGAGGCTGTCATTGCTCAAGATAATCTGCCCATCCTGGATTTGAATGAAAAAAGCCTGTCTTCGATCAAGGCGCTACTCATCGAAATGGGCAACGACATCGGCCAGTTGGTTTTGTACAAGACGATGGCTCCCGTCAATATCTTTGGTCGATCAAGTTTTTTTCTGCGCAAGCATGAAAGTCGACTTGAACGGCTGCATGACGAATTTCTGCGCGTCAGTGCCGGATTTCAGATGTTGCGGATTAATGATGCCTTGCTGGTGCTGAATCTTGAAGCACTAGAGCATAATTTCGGGTTCCACGATGTGATAAAAAAAGAGGCTGCATTGGGTATTAATGCCATCGTCTCTGCAGCGTTGGTGACCAATCCGGATGTCTTACGAGAGCTTGTCGATGATGTCAAATATGCCCGTCGCCTTACCAAAATTGCCAAAGCTTCTCCTGTGCTTAAAGCTGGTATTTCAGGGGAAAGCATTGTCAATTTTTGCAAGACATTTCCCAAACTTGTTGGCCGCATTCGATTTAATGAAGAAGGCAATAAAGTGATCCTTGATACCAAGGTGTCCAAGGACTTGTTCATCAAGGTATTAATGGACGATTTCCTAACTTCTGAACTCACAAAATTTCATTACGCCAGTGTCGCAAAAGACGCTGTAGAGCCAAGCTTGGAGGAAGCCGACTAATGGCCTTTCTGTCGGAAACTGCTGCCAAGAAAGCGCTGCTGCCCGCACAGAAGGAACTGATGGTGCGGCTGATCGAGTACTTCATACAGCTAAAAGGCAATACGGAAGAACGGACGACATGAGCATTACCGAACAGCAACTCGAAGACGCCGCTATCGGCTGGTTTGGCGAACTAGGCTGGCGCTACGTCAACGGTCCAGACATTGCGCCCGATGGAAACAACCCCGCCCGCACCGACTACCGCTATGTGGTGCTGCGCGAAGGCCTGCTGGCAGCACTGGCACGCATCAACCCGCACATCCCCGCCACCGCACTGGAACAGGCCGCGCATGAGTTACTGGCCGTGAGCGAGCCGCTGCTGATCGCCCGCAACCGTCGTGTGCATCGGCTGCTGCTGTCTGGCGTCCCCGTCGAGTTTTCCGTGGGCGAGGAAAAGCGTACTGACCTGGTCAATCTGATCGACTTCGCCAACCCACGCAACAATGATTTTCTGCTGGTCAGCCAGTTCACCGTAACCGGCGCCAAGCAGCCGCGCCGTCCTGATCTGGTGGCCTTCGTCAACGGCCTGCCGCTGGCGGTGATCGAGTTGAAGAACCCGGCCAACGAGCAGACCGATATCTGGGATGCCTTCAACCAGATCCAGACCTACAAGGAAGAGATCGACGACTTGTTCAACACCAACGTGGCGGTGGTGGTCAGTGATGGCTTCACAGCGCGGTTGGGGTCGCTAACGGCCAATCAGGAGCGCATGCAGCCCTGGCGGGCGATTGCCAACGAGGACGACCGGCCGCTGCTGGAGTTCGAGCTGGAAACGCTGGTGCGCGGCTTCTTTGCGCCTGCGCTGTTTCTCGACTATGTGCGCCACTTTGTGCTGTTCGAGCAGGATGCCGACCAGATCATCAAGAAGATCGCTGGCTACCATCAATTTCATGCAGTACGCGAGGCGGTCAAGGCCACGGTGATCGCCGCCAGCAACCCGAACAAGGGTCTGCTGGAAGTGCAGGAGCCGCGTGCTACCTACGGCAAGGAAGTGCAGCCCGGCAGCCGCAAGGCGGGTGTGGTGTGGCACACGCAAGGCTCGGGCAAGAGCATCACCATGGCCTGCTACGCCGGCAAGTTGCTGCAGCAGCCGCAGATGAAGAACCCCACGCTGGTGGTGGTGACCGACCGCAACGATCTGGACGGGCAGTTGTACGGCACCTTTTGCGCCGCCGAAGACCTGCTGCGGCAAACGCCGGTGCAGGCGGGCAGCCGTGAGGAGTTGCGCGAGATGCTGGCCTCGCGCGAGGCGGGCGGCATCATCTTCACCACGGTGCAGAAGTTCGCGTTGCTGGAGGACGAGGAGCATCACCCGCTGCTGTCGGATCGCAGCAACATCGTGGTGATTTCCGACGAGGCGCACCGCAGCCAATACGGCATGAAGGGGCGGCTGGACACCAAGACCGGCAAGTACGTATTCGGCTATGCCAAGCACATGCGCGATGCGCTGGCCAACGCCACCTTCATCGGTTTTACCGGCACGCCCATCGCGCTGGAGGACAAGGACACGCGGGCGGTGTTTGGCGACTACGTCAGCATCTACGACATTCAGGACGCGGTGGACGATGGCGCGACGGTGCCGATCTTCTATGAAAGCCGTCTGGCCAAGCTGGACGTGAACCAGGCCGAGATCGACGCGCTCAATGCCCAGGTGGATGAGGTCATCGAGGATGAGGAAGACATCACCGCCCGCGAAAAGACCAAGAGCGATTGGGCCGCGCTGGCCAAGCTGGTGGGTGCGCAGCCGCGTCTGGAGCAGGTAGCTGCCGACCTGGTGCAGCACTTCGAGACACGCACGGCCACGTTGGAAGGCAAGGCGATGATCGTGTGCATGAGCCGCGACATCTGCGCCGAGCTGTACAACGCCATCGTTGCCCTGCGTCCGGATTGGCACGACGCCGACCCCGAAAAGGGTGCGATCAAGGTGGTGATGACCGGCTCGGCAGCGGACAAGCCCTTGCTGCAGCCGCACCTGACCAGCCAGCAGGTGAAGAAGCGCCTGGAAAAGCGTTTCAAAGACCCGGCAGACCCGTTGAAACTGGTGATCGTGCGCGATATGTGGCTGACCGGCTTCGACGCGCCGTGCTGCCACACCATGTATGTGGACAAGCCCATGAAGGGCCACAACCTGATGCAGGCCATTGCCCGCGTCAATCGGGTGTTCCGCAACAAGCCCGGTGGATTGGTGGTGGATTACATCGGCATCGCCAACGAGCTGAAGGCGGCGCTCAAGACCTACACCGAATCCAAGGGCAAGGGCGACCCGGCGCACAACGCGGCTGAAGCCCTGGCGGTGTTGCTGGAGAAGCTGGACATCGTGCGCGGGCTGATGTACGGCTTCGATTACAGCGGGTTCGAAACCGATGCGATGAAGCTGCTGGTTCCGGTGGCCAACCATATCCTGGGGCTGAAGGACGGCAAGCAGCGCTTTCTGGATGTCATGCTGGCCGTGAGCAAGGCGTTTTCCCTGTGCAGCACCCTCGATGAAGCTGCTGCCCTGCGCACCGAGATTGCCTTCTTCGCCGCCGTCAAGGCCGCCATCGTCAAGTTCACCACGGTGGATCGCAAGCGCTCCGATGCCGACAAGAACAGCGCGTTGAAGCAGATTCTGGACAACGCCATCGTCGCTGACGGGGTGGCGGACATCTTTGCCCTAGCAGGCCTGGACAAGCCCAATATCGGTCTGCTGTCGGACGAATTCCTGGAAGATGTGCGCAATATGCCCAGCCGCAACCTGGCAGTGGACCTGCTGGAAAAGCTGTTGCGTGACGAGATCAAGGCGCGGGCACGCAACAACGTGGTACAGGAGAAAAAGTACGGCGACCGCCTGCTGGAAACCCTGCGCAGATACCACAACCGGGCGGTAGAGACGGCGCAGGTCATCGAGGAATTGATCCAGATGGCCAAGGACTTCCAGGCGGCGCTGGAACGCGAAGCAGCGCTGGGGCTGAACCCGGACGAAATCGCCTTTTACGATGCCCTGGCCAACAACGAAAGCGCTGTGCGTGAACTGGGTGATGACACCTTGAAGAAGATCGCCGTCGAGATCACCGAGAAACTGCGAGCCAGCACCACGGTGGATTGGCAAGTACGGGAGAGCGTGCGGGCCAGACTGCGGATTCTGGTGCGGCGCACGCTGAAGCGCTGGAAGTACCCGCCGGTGGGCGAGGAAGCGGCTATCGAGCTGGTGCTGAAGCAGGCGGAATCACTGTCGAACGCTTGGTCGAAGTGATAGGGGCGGACACGGCTCCTTGCTGGCATAGGCCGTGCAATGCCTCATCCACCGCCACAACCAGTCCTAACGTACGCAACCTTCCCCAGCAGCGCCTCGAAATCCCCCACCGGCACCGGGCGGCTGAACAGGTAGCCCTGGAAGCAGCGGCAGCCGTAGGCCAGCAGGGCCTGTTGCTGTTCGGCGGTTTCCACGCCTTCGGCGATGACCTGCATGTTCATGGCATGGCCCATGGCGACGATGGTTTTTACGATAGCTGCATCCGCGCGACTGGTGGTGATTTCACGAATAAATGCCTGGTCAATCTTAAGCTGATCGAGCGGTAGCTGCTTTAAATACTGTAGCGACGAGTAGCCGGTGCCAAAGTCGTCCAGCGACAGGCGCACGCCCAGCGTGCGCAGCGCCTGCATGGTGGCGATGGTGTCCTGCACGTTGTCCAGCACGGTGCTTTCGGTCAGCTCCAGCTTGAGCCGCCGAGGGAGGATGCTGCTGTGCGCCAGCGCTTGCCGCACCTGCTCGACAAAGTCGGGCTGCAGGAATTGCCTGGCGCTGACATTGACAGCCAGAGTCAGGTGCGCGGTGCGAGGGTCGCCGGCCCAGGCTTGCAGCTGGCGGCAGGCTGTTTCCAGCACCCAGGCGCCTATGGGCAGGATCAGGTCGGTGGCCTCGGCCAGGGGAATGAAGGCGGCGGGCGAGACCAGGCCGCGCTTGGGATGCTGCCAGCGCAGCAGGGCCTCGGCGCCGACGATGTACGGCGCCTGGTCTGGCTCCACCTGCGCCTGGGCTTGGTAGACCAGGTGCAGCTCCTGGCGTTCCAGGGCGTGGCGCAGGTCTTCTTCGAGTTGCAGCTGGTCTTGCAGCCGGGCCTGGATGGAGGGGTCGTAGAACTGGATTTTTCCGCGTCCCTGGCTTTTGGCGACGTACATGGCCGCTTCGGCGTTTTTCAGCGGCTCGTCCAGGTTGGCGAGCTGGTCGTCAAACAGGTTGATGCCCAGGCTGGTGGTGAAGCGGTAGTCCTTGCCATTCCAGGCCAGGGGCTGCTGGATGGCGGAATTGATTTTTTCGGCCAGCGCCAGCACCTGCGTTTCCGGGCGCTGGAGGTTCCACAGCAGCACGGCAAAGGCGTTGCCGCTGGTGCGGGCGGCCAGGGAGTTCGATGGCGCGTGCTGTGCCAGCCGCAGGGCCATTTCCTGCAGCACGAAGTCGCCCGCGCTGTGGCCCTGCAGGTCATTGAAGGATTTGAAGTCGTCCACGTCCAGAATCAGCAGGGCGCCCTGGCCGCCCGGGGTGTGGTTGGGCAGTTGGCGCAGGCGCTCGCGCAGCATCCGCCGGTTGGGCAACTGTGTCAGGGGGTCGTAGAACGAGAGGGAGAAGGCCTTTTCCTCGGCCTGGCGCTGGCGTTCGTAGACATGGCTCAGTTGCAGCAGCGCCTGGGCCATGGTGCGGACTTCACCGCTGCCGTGGCGGCTCAGGTGCGTGATCTGCGGCAGTTGCGGTGCGGCTTGCGGGTGGCTGGCCAGTTGCTCCAGTTCCTGG
>Ga0206117_100618_pt1 | contig 31107 bp, 29 predicted proteins | sample 3A5Ametagenome_FD_177997 | JGI IMG/M metagenome (GOLD analysis project Ga0206117, IMG submission 177997) | Enriched microbial communities from leaf-cutter ant dump, University of Wisconsin, Madison, United States - 3A5A | ecosystem: Environmental > Terrestrial > Nest > Insects nest > Nest dump... | reverse complement strand
GACATTGACGTCGACGATGTCGGACGGCAGGTCCAGGAACAGGGCGACCACCGGGTGCCGGTCATGGGCCAGCACGTCCATATAGGCGCCGCGGATCGCCCCCAGGAACAGCTTGTCGCGCACCGGCCGGCCGTTGACGCAGAGATACTGGTGGCGGGCATTGCCGCGGTTGAAGGTCGGCAGGCCGACGAAACCGGTCAGGCGGACATTGTCGCGCGTCGCATCGATCCGCACCGCGTTCTCGGCGAAATCGCGGCCCAGAATCTGGGCCAGGCGTTCCAACCGTGCCTCGAACAGATCGCCCTGCGTCGCATCCAGCCGCAGCATCGCGCGGCCGGAATCGGACACGGTGAAACCGACATCCGGGTGCGCCATCGCCAGGCGGCGGATATGGTCCAACGCATGGTCGAGTTCGACGCGATCGGCTTTCAGGAATTTAAGCCGCGCCGGCGTCGCATGAAACAGGTCGCGCACCTCGACCCGCGTGCCCGGCGGATGGGCGGCGGGTCGCGGCCCGTCCAGGCGCCCGCCGTCGACGGTCAGGGCGAAGGCGGTATCCTGGCCGCGCGGCCGCGACACCAGGGTCAGCCGCGACACCGCACCGATCGACGGCAGCGCCTCGCCCCGGAACCCGAGGAAGCCGATGCAGGCCAGGTCGTCGTCGGGCAGCTTGGACGTCGCATGGCGTTCGACCGCCAGCACCAAGTCGTCGGCGGTCATGCCGCGGCCGTCATCGACCACCGAGATCTCGGCCTTGCCGCCACCGCGCAGATTGATGTCGATGCGCCGCGCCCCGGCATCCAGCGCATTCTCGACCAGCTCTTTCAGCGCGCTGGCCGGGCGTTCGACAACCTCGCCCGCGGCGATCTGGTTGACCAGCGTCTCGGGCAGGCGGCGCAGGACCGGACCGGTCACGGCGCCCCCAGGCCGCGTTGCGACAGCAGGCCGTAGATCGCGGCCAGCAGGTCGCGTTCGGGCGCGTTGCCGGGAATGACGCCGTCGAAACCGGGCACCGATGCCGTGCGCAGCAGATCGGTCATCGCCGGCGGCACCAGAAGCAGCGCGGGGAAATCGTAATCGCACGACCCGCGCGCGGTGATCACCGCCAGCGGCGCCTGCAGGTCGTCGGTATTGTAGGAGATCAGCACCAGGTCGGGCGCCCCGCTGGCCACCGCATCGATCAGCTTGCGGCCCGAGGTCAGGCGTTCGACCCCGATACCGGCCTTTTCCAGCGCCCCCAGCGCGCCGTCGACCACGACCTCGCGGTTGGTCACCGCGACGATGCGCACCGACGGGGTGGCGGCCGGGGTCGGCGCTGGCGCCGGCGGCGCCACCTCGGCCTCGTCGTCGGGGCGGGTCAGCGTGCGGTACAGCTTGACCATCTGCTGGTCCTTCAGCGCGCGCATGCGCGCGACCTGGGCCAGCCGGCTGTCGACCACGGCGATCAGCAGATCGGCGTCGATCGGCTTGGTCACGTAATCGTCCACGCCCAGCGCGCGGCCGGCAATGATGTCCTTCCGCTCGGCCAGGCCCGACAGGAAGATGAACGGCATGTCGGCGAACTGGCGGTGGTTGTCGCGCAGTGCCTTGAGGAAGGCGAAGCCGTCCATTTCGGGCATGGTGATGTCCGATACCACCAGGGCCGGCTTGTGGCGCAGCACGGCTTCGAGCCCTTCGCGGCCGTTGGTCGCGGTGATCAGCTCGTGCCCCGCGTCCTTCAGCGCCAGGCAGACCAGGCGCAGCAGGGTCGGATCATCCTCAACCGCCAGGATCAGGGCCATCGTCGTACCGCTTTCACTCGTGCCGCCATCGGCCTACGCAGCCGATAGTGGCACGGGAGTACCGTATAGCCAAGCCGCCGGGCGCGGTCAGAATATCCCTTCGAGCAGCGCGCGGTCGCGGCGACGGATCGTCGGCGTATTGCCTGTTGTCGGCGGATCGCCGGCCGAGGCGGTGGCACGCAGCCGCTGGGCTTCGGCCGGGGCGTTGACGACGGTGCCGGGCGGTTCGGGCTTGCGCCAGAACAACAGCGTGTCGACGAAGCTCTTGTCCTTTTCGATGAACTGGGACAGTTCGGAATTCACCACCTGGCGGATATTGGGGTCGACCTTGTCGGCCTTGGCCAGCTTGAGGAAATCTTCTTCCGCGATCGAGACCCCGGCCAGCGAGGCCGAGGATTGCGAGGCGCCCATGGTCGATGCCGCCTTCTGTCGCGGATCGGTCTCGACGCGCGAAGGCGCGCCGGGCTCGGGCGGCCGCAGGGTGAATTCGGGCGGCAGCACCAGCGGCGCCTTGGTCAGCACCGAGAATTCATCGGGCGGCTTCTTGTTCGGACCGAAGGTCGAACGCAGCGTGTCGCAACCGCCCAGCATGGTGGCCGCCGCGGCGACCCCCAGCAACGCGATACGCGACAGGCGACGAGATGTCGGCATGAACGGCATTTTACCGGGCCTCCCGCTTACCAAACAACGATTCGGCGACCAGCAGGCCCACCCCGCAGACGATCGCCGCGTCCGCGAAGTTGAAGGCCGGCCAGTAATGGTCGCCGATATGGAAGTAGAAGAAGTCGGCCACGGCACCAAGCCGCAGCCGGTCGACGATGTTGCCGATCGCCCCGCCGATGACGAGGCCGAGGGCGAGCGCGATCCACCGGCTCTGCGCCCGCCACAGCCAGCCGATCAGGAACAGGGTGATCAGGCCGGACACCGCGATCAGGATCCAGCGCTGGCCCGATTCGCCGTTGTTGAACAGGCCGAAGCTGATCCCGTAGTTCCAGACCATGACGAGGTCCATGAACGGGGTGACGGCAAGCCCCCCGGGGTATTCGCGCATCAGATTGATCAGGGCATCCTTGGATCCCTGGTCGGCGGCGATGACGAGGATGGCGACGAGAGCCCCGAGGAGACGCATCGGTCAGGCCACCGCGCCGGCGCAGCGATTGCACAGGTCGGGATGGTCCTGGACCAGCCCGACTTCGGGCAGCACCCGCCAGCAGCGCAGGCACTTGGCGCCCACCGCCGCGGCCGGCGCCACCGCCACACCCTCGACATCGGCCAGGGTGAATGCGCCCGCCGGTGCCGCATCCGTCGTCAGCGTGATGCCCGAGGTGATGCAGATCTCGGCGAAGTCGATGCCGTCCAGGGCGGCCAGGTCTTCCGCGCCCAGATGCACGACCGGCTGGGCCTGCAGGCTGGCGCCGATGCGCTTGGCCGCGCGCTCGACTTCCAGCGCGCCGGTGACGACGCGGCGCACCTTGCGCACCCGTTCCCACTTGGCGGCAAGCGCCGGATCCAGCCATTCGGCCGGGGTCGCCAGGAACACCTCGGCATGGACCGACCCGTCATCGGACGGGTGGCGCAACAGCCAGGCTTCTTCGGCGGTGAAGCAGATGAACGGCGCCAGCCAGCGCACCAGGCGCTCGAACACTTCGTCCATCACGGTGCGGGTGGCCCGGCGGGCGATGCTGTCGGGCCGGTCGCAATACAGCGCATCCTTGCGGATGTCGAAGTAGAAGGCCGAGAGGTCGACGGTGCAGAACTGGTGGATCGCCACGAACATGCGGTGGAAATCGAAATCGCCCACCGCCTCGCGGATCAGCGTGTCCAGTTCGGCCAGCCGGTGCAGCATCAGCCGCTCCAGCTCGGGCATCTCGGCGGCCGGCAGTCGCTCGGCTTCGGTCCAGCCGGCCAGCGCGCCCAGCAGGTAGCGGAAGGTGTTGCGCAGGCGGCGATAGGAATCGACCTGGGCCTTGATGATCGCCGGGCCGATGCGCAGGTCTTCGGTGTAGTCCGACGACACCACCCACAGGCGCAGGATGTCGGCGCCGTTCTGGTCGATCACCTCCTGCGGCTCGACGCCGTTGCCCAGCGACTTCGACATCTTGCGGCCTTCGCCGTCGACGATGAAGCCGTGGGTCAGCACCGCCTCGTAGGGCGCGCGGCCGCGGGTGCCGCAAGCCTCGAGCAGCGAGGAATGGAACCAGCCGCGATGCTGGTCGGAGCCTTCCAGATACATCGACGCCGGCCATTGCAGGTCGGGGCGCTGTTCCAGCACGAAGGCATGGGTCGAGCCGGAATCGAACCAGACGTCCAGGATGTCCTTGATCTGCTCGTAATTCGCCGGGTCGTAGCCCTCGCCCAGGAAGCGTTCGGGCGGGCTGGCGAACCAGGCATCGGCGCCCTCGGCCTCGACCGCCTTGACGATGCGCTCGTTGACGGCCTCGTCGCGCAGGGGTTCGCCGGTCTTCTTGTCGACGAACACGCTGATCGGCACGCCCCAGGCGCGCTGGCGCGAGATCACCCAGTCGGGGCGCTGCTCGATCATCGAATAGAGGCGATTGCGGCCCTGCTTGGGCACCCAGCGCACCTGGTCGATCGCGGTCAGCGCCTTCTGCCGCAGGTCGTTCGTGGCCATCGAGATGAACCACTGCGGGGTGTTGCGGAAGATGACCGGCGCCTTGGAGCGCCAGGAATGCGGATAGGAATGGTTCAGCCGGCCGCGCCCGACCAGGTTGCCGGCGGCCGCGATCGCCTCGCCCACCGCGCGGTTGGCATCGCCCTCCTTGCCCTCGGCCGTCAGCACCCGCTTGCCGGCGAACAGCGGCACGTGATCGTAGTAGCTGCCGTCCTCGGCCACCGTATGCGGCGGCTGGATGCCGTTGTCGCGGCCCAGCGCGAAGTCGTCCTCGCCATGGCCCGGCGCGATGTGCACGAACCCGGTGCCCTGGTCCAGCGTGACGAACCCGCCGGCCAGCACCGGCACGTCGAAATCGTAACCCTGGCCGCGCAGCGGATGGGCGCAGATCGACCCGACGACATCGGCACCCTTGATCCGCGCAACTTCGGTCGAGGCGGTGACGTGGCAGGCGGTCAGGACGCCCGCGGCCAGGTCGGCGGCCAGGACGATCTCGTCGCCGACCCGGGCGGTCGACTTCTCGCCCACCGCGTCGATCCGCACGCGGACGTATTCGGCATCGTCCTTGGCGGCGATGGCGCGGTTGCCCGGCATCGTCCAGGGGGTGGTGGTCCAGATGACGATGCCGGCCCCGGTCAGCGCCGGCACCTTGGGCGTGACGACCGGGAACTTGACGAAGATCGTCGGCGAAACGTGGTCGTGATACTCGATCTCGGCCTCGGCCAGCGCGGTCTTCTCGACGATCGACCACATGACCGGCTTGGACCCGCGATAAAGCCCGCCGTTCATCAGGAATTTCAGGCATTCCCGGACGATCTGGGCCTCGGCCGGATAGGACATGGTCGTATAGGGGTGCGACCAGTCGCCGGTGACGCCCAGGCGCTTGAACTCCTCGCGCTGGATGGCGATCCACTTGTCGGCGAAATCGCGGCATTCGCGGCGGAATTCGACGATCGGCACCTGGTCCTTGTCGCGGCCGGCGGCGCGATAGGTCTCCTCGATCTTCCACTCGATCGGCAGGCCGTGGCAGTCCCAGCCGGGGACGTAGTTCGAATCCTTGCCCAGCATCTGCTGGCTGCGGGTGACCACGTCCTTGAGGATCTTGTTCAGCGCGTGGCCCAGATGCAGATGGCCGTTGGCGTAGGGAGGGCCGTCATGCAGCACGAACTTTTCGCGCCCGCGCGAGACGTCGCGCAGTTTCCGGTACAGGTCGATCCGTTCCCAGCGCTCCAGGATCTTGGGTTCCAGGGCCGGCAGGCCGGCCTTCATCGGAAACTCGGTCGCGGGCAGGAAGACGGTGGTCTTGTAGTCGACGGTCATGATGGGATCTTTAAATTATACGGCTGCGGCAAAATCATGGCTGGTGCCGGGGCCCGCTGCGGGGCCGCAAACTTGCGGCACAGGGTATGGAACGACCCCGGCCCGCCTTAACGGGCCGGGCCGATAATTCGCCGTCCTGTGGCCGATCGCCTGGTCACGCGCACCGCTCTGCCGTGGCTGGAAACTGAGCCCGGGTTCATAGCAGCCCCTTGCCTAGCCGGCAAGGATCGCCCGCGCCGCCGCCGCGTCGGCCGAAATCTGCGCCTTCAGTGCATCCAGACCGGTGAACTTCTGCTCGGGCCGCAGGAAGGCCGACAGCGCCACCCGCAGGGTGCGGCCGTACAGATCGCCGGCAAAGTCGAACAGATTGACTTCAAACGACAATTTTTCGCCATCGACGGTCGGGCGGCGCCCCAGATTGGCCACCCCCGGGCGCCAGCCCGCCGCAGCCTCGGTCGTGTCCAGCACCCGGACGGCGTAGACGCCCAGCCGCGGCACCAGATGATCGCCCAGATCGACATTGGCGGTCGGGAAACCCAGCAGGCGGCCGCGCTTGTCGCCGTGCATCACCGCGCCCTCGATTTCCCAGTCCTGGCCCAGCAGCGCGGCCGCCTCGGCGACATGGCCGCCGCGCAGCGCCTCGCGGATGCGGGTCGACGAATAGATCTCGCCCTCGCGCATCACCGGCTGGACCACGGTGACGCCGAAGCCGAATTCCCGGCCCCAGTCGGCCAGGGCATCGACATGGCCCTGGCGCTGGCGGCCGAAGGTGAAGTCATAGCCGCAGACGACGTGGCGGGCCCCAAGCCCCGCGACCAGGATCTCGGTCACGAAGGCGCGCGCCTCGAGCCCGGCGAAGGCACGATCGAAGGTCTGGGCGACGACGAAGTCGCAGCCATGGGCCTGCAGCAGGCGGGCCTTGGCCGGCATCGCGGTCAGGCGGAACGGCGCGGTATCGGGCACGAACAGCGCGCGCGGATGGGGTTCGAACGTCAGGGCGCCCAGCTTGACGCCGTCCCGGTCGGCCACCTGCCTGCCGGCGGCGATCACCGCCTGGTGACCGCGATGCACGCCGTCGAAATTGCCGAGCAGCACGACGCCGCCGCGGGCGGCATCGGGCAGGCTGCGTGCGTCGCGGTACAGGGTCATGGTCAGGCGGCCGGGATCATGATGACGGCCTCGCCGTCGACCACCACGGTCTCGCCGACACGCACGGCGCAGTCGAATACCACCCGCTTCTTGGGCCGGATGACCTCGCGGGCGGTGACGGTCGCGACCACGGTATCGCCGACGCGCACCGGCGCCTTGAACTTCAGGGTCTGGGACAGGTAGATGCAGCCCGGTCCGGGCAGCTTGGTGCCGAACACGGTCGACAACAGGCTGGCCGACAGCATGCCATGGGCGATGCGGCCCTTGAACATCGTGCCCTCGGCATAGACCTGGTCCAGATGGACGGGATTGGTGTCGCCCGACACGCCCGAGAACAGCACGATGTCGGCGTCGGTGATGGTCTTGGAGAACTGCGCCTCCATGCCGACGTCGATCTGTTCGATGGTAAGGCCTGCGGTCATCGGCGAAATCCCCTGGGATCAGTGGTTTATGGGCCGCGGGCAACCCCGGGCGCGGCCACTCTAATGGCGGGTGGCGGGATGGTGCAAGATCGCGCGGCGTCGCAGGGAAACGCGTCGCAACTGCCCGAGAAACGAACTAATGTATAAGCAATTGGAGAGATTCCCGGGCTAGTCTAGCCTGGACTGCGAACCGTCGACCCGTTACGGCTTTCGGGGACGGCGAAACGATGGCGACGACGAATGATGACGGCGACGGACGCGTCACGGGCGGGGACGTCGGGAGGTTTTGTTGAGCATGGCCAAACCGGTGGTAGCGAACGCCACGGATCCCAGAATCGAGGCGTTGTACCGGGACTGTCAGGACTTGGCGCGCTATATCGCCCGCGCGCGTAGTGAAATCGCGCGCCTGCGCCCGCATGAGTTGAAGACTGACCGCCTGCCGCGGGCCGGCAAGGAACTGGATACCATCGTCAAGGAGACCGAGGGCGCGACCAACGAGATCATGGCCGCGGCCGAGGAGATCATGGCGGCAGACGCCAGCGATTCCGACGCCTTCAAGACGCTGGTCGACAACAACTGCCTGCGCATCTTCGAGGCCTGCTCGTTCCAGGACATCACCGGCCAGCGCATCCGCAAGGTCGTCTCGACCCTGAGCCATATCGAAGACCGACTCGAAGGCCTGCTGCGCATCATGGGCCCCGACGTCCACGACGCGCCGACCGACAATCAGCCCTCGGGCGACGCCAAGCTGCTGCACGGGCCGCAGCTGCACGGCGACGGCATCGCCCAGGCCACCGTCGACGAGATCATGGCCGCCGCGCGCGCCGAACCCGACCCTGCCCCGCCGCCCAAGGCCGGCAATTCGCAGGACGACATCGACGCCCTTTTCGACGACCCGCCGGCCCCGGCCGCCGCGCCCGCGCCGTCCCCCCCGCCTCCACCGCCGCCGCCCGCCCCGAAGGTCGAGGCCAAGCCCGCGCCCAAACCCGCCGCGCCCGCGCCGAAACCGGCCGCGAAACCGGCCGAGCCCAAGGCCGCGGCCAAGCCGGCCGCGGCAGCACCGCCGCCGCCCCCGGCCGATCCGAAGAAAGAAAACAACCAGGACGAAATCGACGCCCTGTTCGGCGACGGCCCCCAGCCTGGCCAATCGCTGGACCAGTCGGCGATCGATTCGCTGTTCGACTGATCTCCAGGACCAGGCGGCATCGCCGGCCCGCGCCTTCAGGCAGAACCACAGGCAAGCGCCGGGTTGTGGTTCGTGATCAATCCGCCTGCCGACTGTCGACCGTCAGTGATCGCAGCAGCATCCCGCCGAGATGCTCGCGATAGACATCCGCGCTCCACCCCCGTTGTACCACCAGATCGTTCCAGACGGTCGACGACGTCATCCCCCAGATGACATCCGCTGCCGTGTCCACGCCGATACCGGACCGCAAACTGCCGTCAGCAGCCAGCCTGGCGGCAACGACCCGACAGCCTTCGAGATGATCGCGCCGGCGGTCCTGCCAGGCTGCCTCGGCGGCCACGTCTTGCCGCCGCAGTAATTCGAAGGCGTCGGCCAGACGCTGGTATGCCGGGCTGAGACGCGCCTGCATGTCGACGATCGCCAGCAACGCCTCGCGCCCGTTGGGGGCCGCACGAATACGGGCCTGCTCGTCGACTATTCCACGCTCGCCGTCGGCGAAGCGAAGCACGGCGATGAACAGTTGGGCTTTGTCGGCAAAGGTCAAATACAGGGTTTGCCGCGACAGTCCGGCTTCCCTGGCGATCCGCCCCATGCTCAACGCGCCGTCACCCCGCTCGATCAGCGTCTGCGCCGCCTTGACGATCCGACTGCGGGTCGAAACCTGCCCACTTGACACCCTGTAAAGCCCTGGCTATTGAAGACTTTACAGGGTGTAAAGGCAAATGCCGCCCCTGACAAGTCGAGGGAGACAGGCTTGATCGTTCATATTTTCAGGGGTCCCGGGCGCATCTTTGGCATGACCCGGGACGAAGCCGGCAGGAACCTTCCGGCCCGCTATGCACCGTGGACCGGGTTCAAGACGACGGAGATGTTTGCCGACGAGCCGCATGCCGGCGTGGACGTGAACGCCTGCCTCCGGGACATCGAGGACTACGGCTATCACGTCACGGATGCGCATGAGCGCATCACTCACCGGGTCGCCGAAGACAGCGGTTCCTAGCGCTGCGCCCGCGCGGGTCTCGAAGAAAGGTTCAAAGCGGCGCGCGCCAGCGCGCCGGGTCGGGGTCCAGGCCGATCAGCGCCAGGCCCGAGGCGATCGACTGCAACTGGTCACCGGTCGCGAGGCGGTCGCCAGGAAAACGCTCCTCGAAGATCCGGCGCACTGCCGGCACGAAGGACGAGCCGCCGGTCATGAACACCTGGTCGACATCGCCCGCCGAGATGCCGGCGCGCTCGAACACTTCGTCCAGCGCCTGGCCGATCTTGGCCAGTTCCGGGGCGATCCAGCCTTCGAAATCGCGGCGCGCCACGGTTTCGCGGATCTCGATGCCTTCGGCATTAAAATGCAGCTCGGCCTGGTCCTGGCCCGACAGCGCCACCTTGGTGTCGGACACCGCGCGGTAGAGGCTGAACCCCAGGTCGTTCTCGATCACCGTAATGAAGTCCTTGAGCGGGCCGGGATCGACGGCGTGACGCACCAGGTCTTCCAGTTCGCGCATCACCTTGGGCGATTTCAGCATGGTCAGCTGATGCCATTGGGCAAAGCTGGCGTGATAGGTGTTGGGCACCGGCAGGATCTTGCCGAGCGAGCGGTAGGATGAATTGCGCCCCAGCCGCGGCGACACGACATTGTCGATGATGCGGTAGTCGAAGGCGTCGCCGGCGACGCCGACACCGGAATGACCGAGCGGCCTGGCCGTCACCCCGTCGGCGCCCTTCGTGAAGCGCATCAGCGAGAAGTCGGAGGTGCCGCCGCCGAAATCGGCGACCAGGATGGTGGCGTCCGCATTCAGCCGGCGCGCGAAGAAATAGGCCGCGCCGACGGGTTCATAGGCATAGTCGACCGTGGGGAAACCGGCGCGGGCATAGGCTGCGTTCATCCGTTCCAGCGCCAGGGCCGGATCGGGGTCGAACCCGACGAAGCGCACCGGGCGGCCGGCGATGACCGGCCCGTCGAAGCGTTCCAGCGCCGGCCCGGCATGGCGGCGCAGCAGATTGAAGAAACTGGACAGGATGTCTTCGTACTGGAAGCGCTTGGCGAAGATCTGCGTCGACTGGAACAGCCGGCTGGCCGCGAACGACTTGAACGACTGGATGAAGCGGTGTTCGTAGGGCGTGTTCAGGAACTGGTCGATGGCCCAGGGCCCGGCCTCGACCTCGATGCGGCGCGGCCGGACCGAGGAATCGTCCCAGAAGCAGAGGGCCGAGCGGAAGATGTCCTCGACGACCTCGGCATGGCTGAAGGTGACCGGCGTGACCGTGCCGTCGTCGCGGGCGATCGCCACGACGGTATTGGTGGTGCCGAAGTCGATCCCGACGGCGCATTGGGTCATGAGCCACTCCGCTGAAGACGAAAACGGCGCGGCCCTGACGGGCCGCGCCGCTTCCATGACGTAATGAGGGCGCGGGTTATTGCATGAACCAGCCGTGGCTGACAACCATGGACTGGCCGGTCAGCGCGTTCGACCCGAAACCGGCAAAGAACAGGCAGGCCTGCGCCACGTCGTCGACCGTCGTGAATTCGCCGTCGACGGTGTCCTTGAGCATGACGTTCTTGATCACCTGCTCCTCGGAAATGCCCAGCGTCTTGGCCTGTTCCGGGATCTGCTTGTCGACCAGCGGCGTGCGCACGAAACCCGGGCACACCACGTTGGCGCGCACGCCGTGCTTGGCGCCTTCCTTGGCCACGACCTTGGCCAGGCCGATCAGGCCGTGCTTGGCGGTGACGTAGGGGGCCTTGAGCAGCGAGGCTTCCTTGGAATGGACCGAGCCCATGTAGACGATCGCGCCGCCGCGCTTCTGCGCGTACATGTGCTTGAGGCAGGCCTTGGTGGTCAGGAACGACCCGTCCAGATGGACCGACAGCAGCTTCTTCCAGTCGGCGAACGACAGTTCGTCGACCGGCGAGATGATCTGGATACCGGCGTTAGCCACCAGGATGTCGATGCCGCCGAACGCCTTGGCGCCGGCCTCGACGCTGGCATTGACCTGGTCCTCGTCGGTCACGTTGACCGCGACGCCCATGGCCTGGCCGCCGGCCGCCTTGATCTCGGCCGCCGCCGCCTCGGCCGCGGCGAGGTTCATGTCGGCGATGATGATCTTGGCACCTTCACGCGCGAACAGTTCGGCGACGCCCTTGCCGATGCCGGATGCCGCGCCGGTGATGTAGGCAACCTTGTCCTTGACGCTCATGTCCGTGTTTCCTTGGCTTTACTTGGCGAGATAGTCGTGGACGACCGAGCCCAGGCCGAGGGTCAGGTCGGAGACGAAATGGGTGCAGCCCAGCACCTCGCGCACCGGCAGGTCGGCGACCGGGGCCAGGGCATGGGGGTGCAGTTCCAGCGCCGCGGGGCCGGTCCAGGCCCCCCTCAGCGTGACATCCTCCATGTAGTAGCGCACCAGTTCGCAGACCCGCGCGGTGCCGTCGACATGGGGAATGATCTTCAGCAGGAAGTTCGGCTCGGCCAGCGATTTCTCGATCGCCGCATGGTCGACCGCGCGATGCTTGTAGCCCATGGTCGCGGTGGCGATGCGCACCGGGCCGTAATCCAGCGTGCCGACCAGAGTGTCGATCTCGACCCGCAGCTTGGGTTCGGCCAGCTTCTTGGGGAAACCCCACAATTCGCGGCCGCCGGCGATCGGCGGATGGTCGTTCAGGAACATGGCGTGGACGTAGCCGCCCTTCTGTCCCTCGAATTCGACCGGGATCACCTGGCCCGATTCGGTGTAGTCGCCGAAACCGGTCGAATCCGGCATGCGGATGAATTCGAACTTCACGATCGGTTCGGGCGCGCGCAGCGGTGCGGGGATGATCCGTTCGATCGCTTCCGGGTCGGTGCGATAGGTGATGACCAGGAATTCGCGATTGACGAAGCGATAGGGGCCGGGCGGGAAGGCCGGGCTCGTCAACGGCATGGCGAAAGCGCGCCGCTTGACTTCAGTCTCGTCCATGGAAGCCTCTCTGCTTCGAGGGTATGGGATTAACGGGTCAATCCTTGGCGTCGCGATGCACGTCGTGCACCGTGACCCCGTCGATCGACTGCGGCGGTTCCAGCCAATGGGGATGGCGCAAGGTGCGAACGGTATCGTTGTACCCGGTGCGCCAATGGTCCTGCATCGACTGGCGCGAGAATTCGTAATCCTTGGAATCGTTCTCGTAGATCTTCTGGCGATAGATCAGCTGGACGATGTTGAACACGGTCGAGCAGGCATGCGGCGCGATCAGTTCGGCGATCACCCGGTCGTTCTGGCGTTCCTCGGCCGGGATCTTTTCCATCAGGTAGCGGATCGCGGCGCGCATCCGCTGCTGGCGGCGGAAGATGTCGGTGTTGGCCCGGGTGCGGCTGGAATAGATGATGTCCTTCTGCCGCTCGGCCACCTGGGCCATCTCGTTGGGCAGTTCGCCCTGGGCCGAGAACAGGTCGACCTGGAAGGCCAGGGTCGAGATGCGCGGCAGGTCGTCCAGCACATAGGTCAGCGGCGTGTTCGAGACGAGGCCGCCGTCCCAGTAATGCTGGCCGTCGATCTCGACCGGCGGGAAACCCGGCGGCAGCGCGCCCGAGGCCATGATGTGTTCGGGCCGGATCTTGCGGTAATGGTTGTCGAAATAGCTGAAATTGCCGCTGCGCACGTTGACCGCGCCGACGGCCAGCCGGGTTTCGCGGGCGTTGATGCGGTCGAAATCGACCAGTTCCTCCAGCGTGCTCTTCAGCGGGCTGGTGTCGTAGTAGCTGATCGCCTCGATCGTGCCGCGCGGCTGCAGCCAGGGATTGGGAAACCGCGGCTTGAAGAAACCGGCCTGGCCGCGCATCACCGAAGTGGCCGCGGAAAAGGCATTGAACCAGGACCTGAGATCGTCGCCGCGCGCCATCGAGGGCATCTCGATCGGTGTGGTCACCCGTTCCCAGAACTGCTTCAGCTTGCTGACGCGGTGTTCGGGTGCGTTACCGGCAATGATCGACGAGTTGATCGATCCGATCGAGATGCCGGCCACCCAATCGGGATGGATGCCGACCTCGGCCAGCGCCTCGTAGGCGCCGGCCTGGTAGGCGCCCAGCGCGCCGCCGCCCTGCAGGACCAGGGCGGTGCGGGCATAATGGCCGACGAATTCGTAGCCGGGCGGCGCCGGGCGGTCGGGCAGCAACGGGGGCGGCAGCAGGTCGGCCGGGATTTCCGGCAGCGCGGCCGGCGGCAGCGGCGGCGGCTGGTGCGTGTCGGACGCCAAGGCCGGCAGGATCACTTCCTTCTTGGTCGTCTTCGCCGGTCGCTTCGCCATGGTCTGCCGCCTTCGGGCCATTAGAGTGCAACGCAACATACCCAGCACGGCCGCCGCCGACAACCGACAGACGCGTGACAAAGAAGACAGGTTGACCGATTCGCAAAGCGGCCCGATGCACATTTGCCCGAGGCGGCGCCATGGTTTAAGCAGGATGGGCGTCCGCCCCTTACAAGGTGATTCGAGGGCAGGCGCCGTGCGCGAACAGGGCAGGAGCAGCGGTGATGACTTCGATCGACGATCTGCGCCGACGCGCCGAGGCGGCCGAGAACCGTTTCGGCGCCATGCACGACCGGGCACGCGATTACAGCGACCGGCTGCTCAAGGTCATGACGGGGGTCGAGGGCCGCATGGTCGAGCAGAGCCAGCATATCGCCGAGCTGGAAGAGCGCCTGGCCCGGTCCGAGGCCGAGAACGAGGAATTGCGGCGGATGATGCATTCGCTGCTGATGGCGATCGAAGGCGGCAATGTCAGCGCCGACGAACCCGAGCGCCTGGGCCCTGCCCTGCGCGACCTGGAGACCCGCGTCGAACAGCTGATGGCGCCGCCGACCGCCCCGCGGCCCGCCCTGGCCGCCGCCGGCGGCGCAGGCATGATGGCCGCCATCGCCGCGATCGCCGCGCCGACCGGCGAAGACGCCGACCCGCCGCTGGAACTGACCGCCGACCTGATCGAACATATCGAGGAAGAACCGGAATCGGCCCCCGCCCCGGCGGCTGAACCCGACCTTGCCTGGGACCTGGCCCCGGAACAGCAGGCCGTGCCCGATACGGCCATGCCCGGCACCGCCGTCCCCGACACCGTCGACGAGGATCCGCTGGACCTCGACATGCCGGCCGCGGCACCGGTCGCGGCCGCCGAGGATCGCGGTTTCACCTTCGCCGACGATGAACCGATCGCCCCGGCCGAAGACGATTTCACCTTCGAAGCCGAGGACGAGGCGCCGGCAGCGGCGCCTGCCGAACCGGAGAGCCTGAGCCCCGAGGACATCGCCGCCCTGCTGGGATCGAAGCCCGAGCCCGTCGCGGCCCCGCCCGCCGATGACGCCGGCAACTGGGATGACGATCCCCTGGAACTCGACATGGCCGCGGCGATGGCCGAGCCCCAGCCCCAGCCGGCCCCGCCGCCGCCCGCGCCAGGCCGCCCCGCACTGAGCGAGGCCGATACCGCGCTGATGAATTCGATCATGGCGACGATCCAGGGCAACTCGGCCGCCGTCGGCCGTGCGCCCGAGCCCCGTGCGCCCGAACCGGTCGCCGATCCGACCGCCGCCGATGATTTCGACATCGATCTCGACCGCCTGCTGTCGGATGCCGCCGACGACGAGCGCGCCAGAAGCCAGGCGACCACCACCCGCCCGATCTTCGACGAGACGCTCGACATTCCCGAACCGGCGCGCCCCAACGATGCCCATGCGCCGGATTTCGACCCGGAGATCGACGCGATCCTGCAGCATGTCCGCAAGGGCATCGCCATGCCGGGGTCGAAGACCTAGTCGGTCGACAACCGGTCGATCAGGGTTCTGAGGACGGTCTTCAGCAGCGCCACTTCCTCGGGCGAATAGCTGGCCAGCAGCTGGGTCTCGTGCAGCTTGGCGGCCGGCAGCAGGGCGGCCACCGCCGCCGCGCCCGCCGGGGTGATGCGCACCTCGGTGCGCCGGCGATCGGCCGCCTGGGCCGCGCGGGTGACCAGCCCCGCATCCTCCATCCGGTCGATCACCTTGGTCAGCGTCGGCTGTTCGTACAGCACCCGTCGCGCCAGTTCGCCGATGATGACAGGGCCGCCATCCGACAGCGTCGCCAGCACGCGCCATTCGGCCACGCCGAGCCCCGAGCGTTTGACCTGGGCGTGGAAATCCCGGCTGACCAGATGGCTGGCCCGGGCCAGCAGATAAGACAGATAGTCGTCGACGAAACCGGTGGTCATGCGGCGTGCCACCCGTCAATACGGCACGGCTCGTCATCCCGGCAAAGGCCGGGATCCAGGGTAAGCGCGGTGCAGGCCGCTCGTGGCAACGACGGATGCATCACCCTCACAAAGGCCATTGTCGTTATATGAATTTTCATATAATCTGATCGCAATAAGAACGTATAGGGAGGGCTGACGATGCTGGCCGACCGCCTGGAAGGCAAGTGGATCGACGCATTCGCCGAAGTCTTCGGTCTGTGCAAGGTCGGGCGCGGCGATGCCGTGGCCATCCTGTCCGAAACCCAGTCACGCCAATTGAACGTCCAGCTGGCCGAACTGGCGCTGGACCGGCTGGGCGCGCGCTGGTTCCACGTCGTCGTGCCGACACCGCGCCAGACCGCGCCGGTCGCGGTGCGTTCGACGGGCGCGTCCGATGCCATCGGCCGGTTGGAGCCGGTCATCACCGCCCTGTCGCAGGCAAGCTTCGTCGCCGACCTGACGGTCGAAGGGCTGCTGCATGCCGTCGAGCTGCCGCAGATCCTGCAGGGTGGCGCGCGCGTGCTGATGGTGTCGAACGAACATCCCGAGGCGTTGGAACGGCTGATGCCCGACCCGGCGCTGGCGGGCAAGGTGCGCGCCGGGCTGAAGATGCTGCGGTCCGCCCGCGAGATGCGGGTGACGTCGCCGGCCGGCACCGACCTGACCGTCGCCCTGACCGGGGCGCGGGTCGGCGGCGGCTGGGGTTTCACCGAAAAGCCCGGCACGATCAGCCACTGGCCCGGCGGGCTGTGCCTGTGTTTCCCGGCCCGGGGCAGCGTGTCCGGCCGGCTGGTGATGGCGCCGGGCGACATCAACCTGACCTTCAAGCGCGCGCTGGAATCGACCGTCACCCTGACCATTGCCGACGATTATGTCACCGATATCGGCGGTGACGGCCTGGATGCCGCGCTGATGCGCGATTATTTCGCCGCCTGGGGCGACCGCGACGCCTATGCCGTCAGCCATGTCGGCTGGGGCATGAACCAGAAGGCCCGCTGGGACAGCCTGGTCATGTACGACCGCAACGAAACCAACGGCACCGAGCAGCGCGCCTTCGGCGGCAACTTCCTGTATTCGACCGGCGCCAACGAAGTGGCCAACCGCCATACGCTGGGCCATTTCGACCTGCCGATGCGCAACTGCACCGTCATGCTGGACGGCAACGCGGTGGTGCGCGACGGGCGCCTGCAGGGCGAGCTGGCCTGATGACCGGCCTGCCCGTCGTCCTGCTGCACGGTATCGGCGGCGGGGCGCGCGGCTTTGCGCCCGAAATTTCGGCGCTGACCGCGCAGGGCCTTCGCGCCGTCGCCTGGGACCAGCCGGGTTATGGCGACAGCTCCCTGCCCCCGGCCACGGACTGGGCGACGGTCGTCGCCGCCTTCATCGCCTTTCTGGATGATCAGGGCCTGGATCGTGTCGCACTGGTCGGCCATTCGATGGGCGGCATGCTGGCCCAGGAAGTCGTCGCCACCCATCCGGCCCGCGTCGGCCGTCTGGTCCTGGCCGGCACCAGCCCGGCATTCGGCGGCGACAGCGAGGCATGGCGGCAAAAATTCCTGGCCGAGCGGCTGGCGCCGCTGGATACGGGCCAGGGCATGGCGGCGCTGGCCCCGGCATTGGTCGCCGGCATGGTCGGCGATAACCCCGATCCCGCCGGGGTCGTCAGGGCGGCAGCCTGCATGGCCGCCGTGCCCGAGGCGACCTATCGCGCCTCGCTTGTCCTGCTGACACGGTTCGACCGTCGCGCCGACCTCGGCCGCATCGCGGTGCCGACATTGGTGCTGGCGGGCGAGAAGGACCGCAATGCCGCGCCGGCTGTCATGCGGCGCATGGCCCAGGCCATACCGGATGCAGCCTACGTCGAACTGGCCGGATGCGGCCATCTGATGAGTTTCGATCAACCGGCAGCGTTTCTTGCCGCCCTCGTCGACTTCCTGCACGGAACGGGAGAGATGTGATGGAATTCCGCCTGACCGACCGCCAGCGTGAACTGATCGACCTTGCCGGCCGTCTGGGCCGCGAGAAATTCGCCCCCCGCGCCGCGGAAATCGACCGGGACGCCCGGTTTCCGTTCGAGAACTACGCCGACATGCGCGAGGCCGGCCTGCTGGCGCTGTGCGTGCCCAAGGATTACGGCGGGCTGGGCGCCGATTACGAAACCTATTGCCTGGTCGCCGCCGAGATCGGCCGCCATTGCGGCGCCACCGCCCTGACCCTGAACATGCATTCCTGCGCGATGATGTGGTCGGGCGACCTGGTCGATGCCCTGCCGCTGACCGCCGAGCAGCGCGCCCGCCACCACGCCCATCGCGGCCGCCATTACGAACGCGTGGTGCGCGATGGCGCCATCTACGCCCAGCCGTTTTCCGAGGGCAATGCCGCAGCGTCGGGCCGCGCCGCGTTCGAGACCACCGCGGTCAAGGTCGACGGCGGCTGGCTGATCAACGGCCGCAAGGTCTTCGCCTCGTTGTCGGGGGCTGCGAACTATTACGGCCTGCTGTGCACCGAGGAAAAACCCGGCAAGGACCATGACCGGCGCGACACGATGTATATCGTGGCCCCAGCCGACGCCCCCGGCGTCTCGGTCGTCGGCGACTGGGACCCGCTGGGCATGCGGGGCACGGTGTCGCGCACGCTGATCCTGAAGGATGTCTTCGTGCCCGAGGACGAGGAATTGATGCCGCCCGGCGTCTATCATGCCGCCGCCTCGTCCTGGCCGCACATGTTCATGACGATGACGCCGACCTATATGGGCATCGCCCAGGCGGCGGTCGATTTCACCCGCAGCTATCTGCGCGGCGAGATCCCCGGCATGCCGCCGATCAAGCGGCGCGGCATCGTGGCCAAGCAGCTGGCGGTGGCCGAAATGCAGATCAAGCTGGAACAGGCCCAGGCCCTGTTCCGCCGCGCGATCGCCGAGGCCAGCTACCAGCCGTCCAAGGACAAGCGCCTGCGCGCCTATGCCACCCAGTACACGGTCATGGAATTCGCCAACGATATCTGCCGGCTGGCGATCCGCACCTGCGGCGGCCATTCGATGCTGAAATCGCTGCCGCTGGAACGGCTGTACCGCGACAGCCGCTGCGGCGCGCTGATGCTGCCCTGGACGGCGGAAATCTGCCTGGAGCGGGTCGGGCGCGAAACCCTGTACGAACCGGGCGAGACCGACTGACAGGGGGCCCGGCAGATGATGGCGCACTGGGTCGCCGGCTGGGCGGCCCATCAGCCCGACAAGCCCGCGATCATCCATGACGGCGGCATCATCACCTATCGCGACCTGGCGCGGCGGATCGAGCGTGCAGCGGCGGCCCTGGCCGCCGCCGGCATCGGCCGCGGCGACCGTGTCGCGCAATTGGGGCTGAACAGCCCCGACACGCTGGTGCTGCTGTTCGCCTGCGCGCGGGTCGGCGCCATCCTGGTGACGCTGAACTGGCGGCTGACGCCGGCCGAACTGGCGGTCATCGCCGCGGACTGCACGCCAAGGGCCGGCTGGATCGACCCTGAATTCGCCGCCGCCCTGCCCGACCTGCCGCGGCTGGCCAGCCTGGATGGCGAGGGCGACGCGCCGATGGCGGGCCGCGAGGATGACGGCGTGCTGCTGGTCTATACCTCGGGCACCACCGGGCGGCCCAAGGGCGCCCTGCTGACCCAGCGGGCCCTGACCTGGAACGCGATCAACGGGCTGCATGCCAACGACCTGACCGCCGCCGACCGGGTGCTGACCGCCCTGCCGATGTTCCATGTCGGCGGCCTGAACATCCAGACCACGCCGGCCCTGTTCGCCGGGGCGACGGTGATCCTGGAACGGCGCTTCACGCCCGAAGGGTTCTGCGCCGCGCTGGCCGCGCACCGCCCCAGCCTGACCCTGCTGGTCCCGGCGGTCATGCAGGCCCTGTTGCGGCACCCGGATTTCACCGCCGCCGATCTGTCCTGCCTGCGCCTGATCATGACGGGATCGTCGACCGTGCCGGCGGCGCTGATCGATCCGTTCCATGCCCGCGGCATCCCCGTCGGTCAGGTCTATGGCTCGACCGAGACCGGCCCCACGGCCATCTACCTGCGGGCCGACCGGGCGATGGCCAAGGTCGGGTCCTGCGGCGCGCCGGCCCCGCATGTCGCCGTGCGGGTGGTCGACGATCAGGGCCGCGACGTGGCCTGCGGCACGGCCGGGGAAATCCTGCTGCGCGGGCCCAATCTGATGGCCGGCTACTGGAACGATGCGGCCGCCACCGCCGCCGCCCTGGCCGACGGCTGGTATCGCACCGGCGATGTCGGCCACCGCGATGCCGATGGCTGCTACTGGATCGACGACCGCAAGAAGGACGTGGTGATCTCGGGCGGCGAGAACATCTATCCGGCCGAGCTCGAGGCGGTGCTGGCCGCCTGTCCCGGCATCGCCGAGGCGACGGTGGTCGGCCGTCCCGATCCGCGCTGGGGCGAGGTGCCGGTGGCCGTGGTCGTCTCAGGGTTGTCCGAAGCCGAGGTGCTGGCGCTGTTCGACGGGCGGCTGGCCCGCTACAAGCACCCGCGCGCCGTCGCGTTCATCGACCGCCTGCCGCGCAACGTCATGGGCAAGGTGCTGAAACACGAGGTCCGGGCATGGCTGGGGCGGCCCTAATCCTCAGGGCTCCCGGCATCGGGATCGCCGCCCATATCGGCCAGGGCATTTTCCAGGCTGGCCAGAAGGCCCTGCAGTTCGGCCAGGCGCGCGGCGCCGAACCGGCTGGTGATCTCGGCATAGATCGCTTCCGAATCCGGCGCCACCGCGCCGATCAGGGCGGTGCCGCCGGGCGCGATCGAGATGCGCGAACGGCGCAGGTCGTTGTCGACGGGCCGGCGGAGCACCAGCCGGCGCCCCTCGAGGTCACGCAGGATGCGCGACAGCGACGGCGGCAACAGACAGGTGGCACGGGCCAGTTCGGTCACCTCGAGCGTGCCGCGCGACTGCAGCGCGCGCAGCACGCGCCATTGCTGCTCGGTCACGCCATGGCGGCGCAGATTGGGCCGGAACTGCTGCATGACCGCCTCGCGCGCCCGCAACAGCGCCATCGGCAGCGACCGGCTGTAGCCGCGCAGGCCGGTCGCCTCGACCGCGTCGTCCTGGTCTGTCTGGGGCGGATTGGGCATGCGTTCCTTTGGCATCGCGCGATTCGGCTGTGGCCGGCACTGTACCCGATCCCCGGCGGCCGGCGAAATCGTTGCGGTCCTGGCCGGGCCGGGCGGGATGGCTTAGGCTTGCACACGGGAAAGCAGGAGAATTCTCGTGTCACAAAAATTGACACGAAACAGTGAATTTCTGTATGGTTTCACCCAACAACCGATAACCAACTCCAGGGAGGAGTACTCAAAATGACCGCTTGGAATCCGTCCCGCCGCCTGGCCTTGTGCCTGGGCGTCGCCACCGCCGTGGCCCTCGGCACGATCGGTAGCGCCGCGGCCCAGCAGGCGCCGATCAAGATCGGCTCGTTCCTGGCCGTCACCGGCCCGGCCAGCTTCCTCGGCGACCCCGAGGCCAAGACCCTCAAGCTGTATGTCGATCGCATCAACAAGGCCGGCGGCGTCGCCGGCCGCCAGTTGCAGCTGGTCGTCTATGACAGCGCGGGCGACGCCAAGCAGGCGGTGTCGTTTGCCAAGCGACTGATCGACGAGGACAAGGTCGACCTGATCATCGGCGGTTCGTCGACCGGCGAGACCATGGCGGTCGCCCCCGTCGTGCAGGAAGCCGAAATCCCCTTCATCTCGCTGGCCGGCGCCAATGTGGTGGTCGAGCCGGTAAAGAAGTGGATCTTCAAGACCCCGCATTCCGACCGCATGGCGATCGAGAAGATCTTCGAGGATATCCAGAAGCGCGACTTCAAGAAGGTCGCCGTCATCGGCGGCCCCGGCGGCTTCGACCAGTCCTGCCGGGCCGAGGCGACCAAGCTGGCCCCGAAATACGGCCTGGAGGTGATCGCCAACGAAACCTATGGCGCCACCGACACCGAGATGACACCCCAGCTGACCCGCATCCGGTCGACCCCGGGCGTGCAGGCGATCGTGGGTTGCGGCTTCGGCGCGCCGACCGTGATCACCGCGCGCAACTACAAGCAGCTCGGCATGCAGAACATCCCGTTCTACTTCAACCATGGCGTCGGCTCGGACCAGTTCATCAAGCAGTCCGAAGGGGCGACCGAAGGGATGCGGGTGCCGGTGGCGGCCGTGCTGGTCGGCGACCAGCTGAAGGCCGACGATCCCCAGCGCCAGATCGTGCTGGATTATCGCAAGGCCTATACCGAGGCCTACAACGAGCCGATCTCGACCTTTGGCGGCCATGCCTATGACGCGCTGCTGATCGCGACCGGCGCGATCGAACGCGCCGGCGGGGTCGACAAGGCCAAGGTGCGCGACGAGATCGAGAAGACCAAGAACCTTGTCGGCGTCGACGGCATGTTCACGATGTCGCCGACCGACCACATGGGCCTGGATCTCCGGTCGTTCAAGATGACCGAGATCAAGGACGGCAAGTGGGTGCTGCTGTACTGACCGGCTGAGCCCAGGCTTGCCATCCGATCGATGCCCAACGCTCAGGCCGGTGTGACGACAGAATGAGTGATCTTTTGCAGTTCGTCTTCTCCGGCCTGACGGTGGGCGCGATCTACGCCCTGGTCGGGATCGGTTTCGCGCTGATCTACAATGCCAGCCACGTCATCAACTTCGCCCAGGGCGAATTCGTGATGATCGGCGGCATGGCGACGGTGGCCCTGATCGATATGGGCATACCGATGCTGCCGGCGGCCCTGGTGGCGATCGCCATCGCCGCCCTGGTCGGGGTGGCGCTGGAAAAACTGGCGATCGAACCGGCGCGCAATGCCGGCGTCGTCACCCTGATCATCATCACCATCGGTGCCTCGATCCTGGTGCGCGGCGTGGTCGAGGTCATCCTGGGCAAGCAGTTCCATCGCCTGCCCAGCTTTTCCGGCGACCAGCCCATCCTGGTCGGCGGCGCCACCCTGCATCCGCAATCCCTGTGGATCGTCGGCGCGCTGATCGTGCTGGTGATCGGGCTGAAGACCTTCTTTGACCGCCATCCCTTCGGCAAGGCGATCCTGGCCACCGCCCATAACCGCCTGGCGGCCCAACTGGTCGGCATCGAGGTCAAGACGGTGCTGGTGGCAAGCTTCGCCATGTCGGCGGCCTTCGGCGCCATCGGCGGCATCCTGACCGCGCCCTTGACCCTGACCCAGTACGACGTCGGCGTCATGCTGGGGGTCAAGGGGTTCTGCGCCGCGATCCTGGGGGGCCTGGGCAGCCCGTTCGGCGCGGTGCTGGGCGGGCTGATCGTCGGCCTGGCCGAAGCGCTGGCCGCCGGCTACATCTCGTCGGCCTACAAGGACGTCGTCGCCTTCGTCCTGATCCTGCTGGTGCTGTTCTTCATGCCGTCGGGCCTGTTCGGCACCAAGGGCACGGAGCGCGTCTGATGGGCCAGGGAACCCTCGGCCGCTGGGGCGGCCTGATCGCGCTGATCGTCATCGTCGCGGCGCTGCCGCTGATCCTGCCCAACAAGTTCTATTACGACATCGCCATCAAGACCGGGCTGAACGCGCTGGTCTGCGTCGGGCTGAACCTGCTGATCGGTTATGCCGGCCAGATCAGCCTGGGCCATGCCGCGTTCTTCGCGCTGGGCGGCTATGCCTCGGCGGTGCTGACCACGCGGTATGAATGGAACGGTTTCCTGGCGCTGGGTGTCGGCGCCGTGATCACCGGCATCCTGGCCTATGTGGTCGCGCGGCCGATCCTGCGGCTGAAGGGGCATTACCTGGCGATGGCGACGCTGGCCTTCGGCATCATCGTGTCGCTGGTGCTGAACCGCGAGATCTGGCTGACCGGCGGCCCCGACGGGGTGACGGTGCCGGCGCTGCGGCTGGGCGACATGCGGCTCAGGTCGCCGGAAACCTGGTACTGGATCACCGGCGGCGCGCTGGTCGTGGTGACTTGGGCAGCGCTGAACCTGATCCATTCGCCGGCCGGCCGGGCGATCCGCGCCCTGCACGGATCCGAGGTCGCGGCCGAGACGCTGGGCATCGACGTCGCCCGCACCAAGACCATGGTCTTCGTGCTGTCGGCGGTCATCGCTGCCGTCGCCGGGTCGCTGTTTGCCCATGCCGAACGGTTCATCACGCCCAACGAAGCCGGGTTCCTGCGGTCGGTCGAACTGGTGACGATGGTGGTGCTGGGCGGCATGGCCTCGACCTTCGGGGCGATCGTCGGCGCGGCGCTGCTGACGGTGCTGCCCCAGGTCCTGGCGGGTTTCGACGACTTCAAGCATATCGTGCTGGGCGCCATCCTGGTCTGCACGATGATCTTCATGCCCAAGGGGCTGGTGCCCAGCCTGGGCACCCTGATCCGGCGGGGGCGGCGATGACCAGCCTGGAGGTTGCCGGCCTGACCAAGTCGTTCGGCGGGGTCACCGCGGTCGACGACGTCACCTTCGCCATCACGCCGGGCCATGTCCATTCGATCATCGGACCGAACGGCGCGGGCAAGACCACGCTGTTCAACCTGGTCGCCGGGCTCTACGTCCCCACCTCGGGCCGGGTCGTGCTGGCCGGGCAGGACGTGACCGACCTGCCGCCCTGGCGGCGGGCGGCGCAGGGCCTGGGCCGCACGTTCCAGAACCTGCAGATCTTCTTCAACATGTCGGCGATCGAGAACGTGATGGCCGGGCGCCACCTGCGGGCGCGGACCGGTTTCCTGGGGTCGCTGTTCGCCCTGCCCTCGGCCTGGGCCGACAACCGCGAGGCACGCGACCATGCCGCCGCGCTGATGGCCCGCGTCGGCCTTGGCGCCTATATCGATGCCGATGCCGATGCGATGCCCTATGGCGCGCTGAAACGCCTGGAAATCGCCCGGGCGCTGGCCGCGGACCCGACGCTGTTGATGCTGGACGAGCCGGCCGCCGGGCTGAACCCGACCGAAACCCACGAGATCGACCGGCTGATCCAGTCGATCGCGGCCGACGGCATCACCGTGGTGCTGGTCGAACACGACATGAAACTCGTCATGGGCATTTCCGACCATATCATCGTGCTGGACCACGGCCGCCTGCTGGCCCAGGGCACGCCGGCCGAGGTGGCGCGCGACCCCGCGGTCATCGCCGCCTATCTGGGCGGGGATCCGGCATGACCGCCCCCCTCCTGTCCATCGACGGCCTCGACACCCATTACGGCCGCATCCAGGCGCTGAGCGGCATCAGCCTGTCGGTCGCCGAGGGCGAGTTGCTGGCCCTGGTCGGCGCCAACGGCGCGGGCAAGACCACGTTGCTGCGCACGATATCGGGGGTGCAGCCGGCCAGCCGCGGCACGGTGCGTTTCGCCGGCCAAGACATCACCCGCATGCCCGCGGCCCGCCGCGTGCGCGCCGGCATCGCCCAGGTGCCCGAGGGGCGCCAGGTCTGGGGGCCGATGAGCGTCGAGGATAATCTGCGCCTGGGCGGCTTCACCCGCAGCAAGGCCGAGATAGCCGACGGCATCGAGCGCGCCTTCGCCCTGTTCCCGATCCTGAAGACCCGGCGCCACCAGCCGGCGGGCACGTTTTCGGGCGGGCAGCAGCAGATGCTGGCGATGGCCCGCGCCCTGATGGCACGGCCGCGCATGCTGCTGCTGGACGAACCCTCGATGGGCCTCGCACCGTTGGTCGTCGCCGAAATCTTCCGGGTGATCACCGACCTGAAGGCCCAGGGCATCACGATCTTCCTGGTCGAACAGAACGCCGCCCAGGCCCTGTCGATCGCCGATCGCGGTTATGTGCTGGAAACCGGCCGGGTCGTGCTGGCCGATACCGGCCGGGCGCTCCTGGCCAATGAACGGGTGCGGGCCGCCTATCTCGGGATTTGACAAGCCGGGGGCATGGCCCCATATGCTCGGTTCCCCAGACGCCGAACCGCGTGACCCCGGATGATCGACAGCGATATCGAAGCCATTGCGGCATGGCTGGTCGAATGCGGCCTGTCCGGCACCAGCGAGACCGAACTGCTGGACGGTTTCTGCGAACGCTGCAACGCCGCCGGCCTGTCGCTGGTCCGCGCCATCACGATCATCGATACGCTGCACCCGATCTACGAGGGCCGCGCCTTCCGCTGGCGCAACGACGGGGTCGAGGAAAGCGCCGTCATCGAATACGGCCGCACCACCGACGGCGATACGGCATCGGACTGGTACAACAGCGTATTCTATCACCTGCTCAATTCCGGCCATACCGAGTTGCGCCGGCGGCTGACCGACGCGGATCCCGGTGATTTCAGCCATCTCAGCAAGATCAGGTCCGAAGGTGTGACCGATTACATCGCCTTCATCCATCGCTTCGTCGGCAACGGGGCGATCGGCGACATGGACTGCCTTTATTCCAGCTGGTCGACCGACCACGGCGAAGGGTTCGCCGATGCGGGCCTGCATGCGCTGCGCCGGCTGCTGCCGTCGCTGGCCCTGGCGATCAAATGCGCGTCGCTGGCACGCATCGCCGGGACACTGGTCCAGGTCTATCTGGGCCGCGATGCCGGCCAGCGGGTGCTGAGCGGCCGCATCGGGCGGGGCACGTCGGACCGGATCAATGCCGTGCTGTGGTTCTCGGACCTGCGCGGCTATACCGCGATCACCGATACCGCGGCCCCCGACCAGATCATCCCGCTGCTGAACGATTACGGCGACGCCGTGATCTCGGCCATCCACGAGGCCGGCGGCGACGTGCTGAAGCTGGTCGGCGACGGGGTCCTGGCGATCTTCAAGGCCGACGATGCCGCCGATGCCTGCCGGGCCGCCCTGCGGGCCGAGGGCGAGATGCGCCGGCGGATGCGCGACCTGAACGATCGCCGCCGGGCCGAGGGGCGGCCGGTGACCCAGGTTTATCTGGGGCTGCATATCGGCGACGTGCTGTACGGCAACATCGGATCGGACGACCGCCTCGATTTCACCGTCGTCGGTCCCGCGGTCAACGAAGTCAGCCGCATCGCCTCGATGTGCCGTTCGGTCGACCGGGGGGTGGTCCTGTCGTCCGACTTCGCCGCGGCGACGCCCGCCCCCGAGCGGGGCCATCTCGTCTCGGTCGGGCGTTATGCCCTGCGTGGCGTGGGCCGGGCCCAGGAACTGTTCACGCTGGACCCCGGGCTGCTGCGCTGACGCGCCAATAACGATCCCGCCATTGCCTTGCGCCGCCGGATCGACAAAAGATTCCCCAAAACTTGCAGACCTGACAATCAATACCCTGACATACTCGGACAGGTGGCTAAAAGATTCCCTTAATAATTATTCGTATACTTCGCCCCACTCTCGGATATTTCTTGCCGGCATTTCAGCAAAACACGAGTCGACCGACCACCCAGACCAACCGGTTCCCGCATGGCCCTACCCTCGTTCAAGGCTCCCGCCTGGCTTGGCATTTCAGACGACGGTTCGATGCGGGTCGCTCAGTCCGTGGCCATCATCCGCCATGCGCCGATGCTGGTGCTGGGCAATGCCGTCGGTGCGGTCGCCGGGACGTTCACGCTTTACGGATCCTTCGATTTCCTGGAATTGCTGCCGCTGCCGGTCGTCCTGCTGCTGTCGCAGATACCGTTGATCCGCTCGGCCATCCGGCTGCGTTCGGCACCGGCGCCCAGGACGGTATCGCAGCGGCGGATCAGGGCGATCATCGTCTATTCGGCCGTGCTGGGCCTGGTCTGGACCACACTGATCTGTTTCTACCTGCCGCGCGCGCCGTTCACGCAGGCAGCGTTCCTGCTGTCGGGCATCGCGTTCCTGTGCCTGGGGGCGGTCACCGCCCTGTCGGCCGTGCCGGCGGCCTGCCTGGCCTATGCCCTGCCGATGATGGCCGCGGGGCTGACGGTATCGCTGATGTCGCCGGATCCGGCGGCCTGGCCGGTGGCATTCATGCTGGTGCTGATGCTGGTCGGGCAGATGTGGTTCCTTTCCGGCAACTGGGCCCAGTTCCGATACCTGATCGAAACGGCCCGCGAAAAGGAGCAGCTGGCGATCGCAGCCCAGGCGTCCAGCACGGCGAAATCCGAATTCCTGGCGGTCGTCAGCCATGAATTGCGCACGCCCCTGAACGGGGTGCTGGGCATGATCGGCCTGGCGCTGCAGGGCCCGCTGGAGGCGGTCCAGCGGCAACGGCTGGGTTTTGCCGACCAGGCCGCCAGGGATCTGCTGACCATCGTCAACGACATCCTGGGCTATTCCAAGTTCGAGGCCGGGCTGGTGGCGATCGAGCCGGTCGATTTCCACCTGGCCGACCTGGTCCATTCGCTCAGCGAACTGCTGGCCCCGCGCGTCGCGGCTCAGGGCGACCGGCTGAACTGGACGATCGACGACGATGTCCCCGCCTGGCTGCGCGCCGATGACGGCCGACTGCGCCAGATCCTGGTCAACCTGGTGGGCAACGCCATCAAGTTCACCCGGAACGGCACGATCGACATCCGCCTGGGCTGGCAGCCGACCGACGATTTCGGCATGCTGCGCGTCGAGGTCGCCGACAGCGGGATCGGCATTCCCACCGACAAGTTCGACCGCCTGTTCCAGCCCTTCTCGCAAGTCGATTCGTCGCTGGCGCGCAGGCATGAGGGCATGGGCCTGGGCCTGTCGATCTGCCGGCGCCTGGTCGAGGCGATGGGCGGCGAGATCGGGGTTTCCAGCGCCGTCGGCAAGGGATCGACCTTCTGGTTCACCCTGCCCTGCGCCCCGGCGATGCCGCGGATCCAGGAAACGCCCGTCGACATGCCGGCGGCCCGGCCGATGCGCATCCTGGTGGCCGAGGACAATGTGATGAACCAGGCCCTGATCCGGGAAATGCTGCGCGGTGCCGGCCATTACTGCGACATCGTGGCCGACGGCGCGGAAGCGGTCGAGATGGTGGGCAAGCTGCCCTATGACCTGGTGCTGATGGACGTGCAGATGCCGCGGCTGGACGGGATCGCCGCCACCCGCCAGATCCGCGCCCTCCGATCGAAGGCACGCGACGTGCCGATCGCCGCACTGACCGCCAACGTCCTGCCCGCCCAGCGACAGACCTATACCGAGGCCGGGATGACCCATTTCCTGGGCAAGCCGATCGATGCCGGCGCGCTGAACCGGCTGCTGGCGGAACTGGCGGGCCAGGCTTAGGGCAATGCTGCCTTAACAGGCAGCCAGATGCCTGATTTTACGACATCAGCGGCGTTGATTACTGCCGCGTTGCAGCGATAGCATCGCCGGTATGCGCCGCTTGCGGCGACTCGTTGTCTATACATGCACAGCCTTAATAAAACAGGGGGCAGGTTTTCATGAAGATCCGTTCGATGCTGGGCTTGACCGTCGCCGCCATCGCCTTGACCGCGGCCGGTGGCGCCATGGCGCAGTCGATGCCCAAAGCCGTCATCGGGATGAGCGGCTGGACCGGCTTCGCGCCGCTGTCGCTGGCCGAGAAGGCCGGGCTGTTCAAGAAGCACGGCGTGGACGTCGAGGTGAAGTTCATCCCGCAGAAGGAACGCCACCTGGCCCTGGCCGCGGGCTCGGTGCAGGTGATCGCGACCACGGTCGACACCCAGATCGCCTATGCCGCCTCGGGCGTCGAACTGACCCAGATCCTGCTGCTGGACAAGTCCAAGGGCGGCGACGGGATCGCGGTGCGGGCCAACATCAATTCGCTGGCCGAACTGAAGGGCAAGCAGGTCGCCGTCGACGGCGCCGGCACCACGCCCTATTTCACCTTTGCCTACATGCTGAAGAAGAACGGCCTGACGCCGAAGGACTTCACCCTCAACACCCTGTCGCCCCAGGCCGCCGCGACCGCCTTCGTCGCCGGCCAGTTCGACGCCGCGGTGACCTACGAACCCTATCTGAGCCAGATCCGCGCCAAGCCGGAATCGGGCAAGATCCTGTTCACGACCCTCGATTATCCGGTCGTCGTCGACACCGTCTCGATGCATCCGAAATATATCGAGGCGAACCCGGCCGTGGCCAAGGGCATCGTCAACGGCTTCTTCGATGCCCTGGAGATGATCGCCAAGGAACCCGACAAGTCCTACGAGATCATGGGGTCGGTGGTGAAGCAGTCGGGCCCCGATTTCGCCAAGTCGGCGTCCTATATCGCCTGGCAGGACCGGGCCGCCAACAAGGCCTATTTCGCCGACGGCATGAACCAGTTCCTGGAGGAAGCCGCCCAGGTCCAGCTTGAAACCGGTGTGATCCGCCAGATCCCCGACCTGAAGAAGCTGGTCGACACCCGCTTCCTCGACTGATCCCCGCGGAGACCGACTTAGCGTGTTCGAACCCTTGAAACCGGTGTCCCCAGGGCTGCGTATCGCCCTGGGGATCGCCTTCTTCGTCGCCTTCATCGCGCTGTGGGCCGGGCTGACCCTGACCGGCATCGTGCCCAGCCTGTTCCTGGCCGATCCGCTGAAGACCCTGATGGCCGGCTGGACCCTGTTCACCGAATACGGTTTCCTGACCGATATCGGCTGGACGGTGTGGCGCGTGCTGGGCGGTTTCGTCGTGGCGGCCGTGATCGCCGTGCCGCTGGGCATCCTGATGGGTACGTTCAAGACGGTCGAGGCGCTGCTGGAACCGTTCGTGTCCTTCGCCCGCTACCTGCCGGCATCGGCCTTCATCCCGCTGCTGATCCTGTGGGCCGGCGTCGGCGAGGCGCAGAAGCTGTCCGTCATCTTCATCGGCTCGGTCTTTCAGATCATCCTGATGATCGCGGTGATCGTCGGCGCCACCCGCCGCGACCTGGTCGAGGCCGCGCGCACCCTGGGCGCCCGGCGCAACGGGGTGGTCTATCGCGTGATCCTGCCCGGGGCGGCGCCGCAGATCGCCGAAACCCTGCGGCTGGTGCTGGGCTGGGCCTGGACCTATGTGATCGTCGCCGAACTGATCGGGGCCAGCCGCGGCATCGGCCACATGATCATGGACAGCCAGCGGCTGCTCGATACCGGGCAGATGATCTTCGGCATCGTCGTCATCGGGCTGATCGGGCTGATTTCCGACTTCCTGTTCAAGCTCGGCAACGAGCGCCTGTTTCCCTGGAGCCTGAGCCGGTGAGCAAGCTGGTCATTCAAGGCATCTCGCGCCAGTTTCCCGGCGTGCGCGGGGCCGAACCGACGCGCGCGCTGGAACCTGTCACGCTCAGCGTCGCCGACAACGACTTCATCACCATCCTGGGTCCGTCGGGCTGCGGCAAGTCGACGATGCTGCGTATCGTCGCGGGGCTGGACCAGCCGTCGACCGGCCGGGTGCTGCTGGACGGCGCGCCGGTTTCGGGGCCGGGGCCGGACCGCGGCATGGTGTTCCAGTCCTACACCCTGTTCCCCTGGCTGACGGTCAAGCAGAACATCTGTTTCGGCCTGCGCGAAAAGGGCATGGCCCAGGCGGAACAGGACCGGATCGCG
>Ga0206117_100617_pt1 | contig 31149 bp, 31 predicted proteins | sample 3A5Ametagenome_FD_177997 | JGI IMG/M metagenome (GOLD analysis project Ga0206117, IMG submission 177997) | Enriched microbial communities from leaf-cutter ant dump, University of Wisconsin, Madison, United States - 3A5A | ecosystem: Environmental > Terrestrial > Nest > Insects nest > Nest dump... | reverse complement strand
ACCAGGGAGATTCCGGCGTGGGCACCTTGCTACGGAACGATCGCTGCGGATCCAGAGCGGGGACGGTGGCCCACGTCGGCTCTCGACACCTAAATTGCCTGATCACGGACAGATAAGATGCGGGGCTCGCCCCGCATGGGCGTCGCCGGGAAAGCCTGTGCCGGGCAAGCCCGGCACCTACGCGGCCACCGCTGCCCGCGCATGGCGCTTGCCGTGCAAGCACCGTCCCGCGCTGCGACGCGACGACGCTTCAGGTCGCCTTGCCGCCCGCCTCGGCGATGGCCTGCTCGATCTTGTGTGCGTCCACCGGGCCGAGGAACTGTTTGGCGACCTTGCCGTCGGGAGCGATCAGGTAGGTCATCGGCAGGCCGCGCGGCGTAGCGAAGTCCTCCGGCGGGTTGTAGGGGTCGAGGATGACGATCGGATAGGCCACCGGGTGCTTGTCCAGGAAGGCGCGCATCTCCTCCGGCTCGATGTCCTCGTAGGCCAGCCCGACCACTTCGACGTTGCCGCGCATCGCATGCAGCGCCGACAGTTCGGGCATCTCCTGCAGGCACGGCCCGCACCAGGTCGCCCAGAAATTGACCACCACCCATTGCCCGCGGTGGCTGACCAGGTCGTAGTCCTTGCCGTCCACGGCCTTGGCCTGGAAGCGCGGCGTCTCCGCGGTCTTCGCCACCACGCCGCTGGTGGCGGCATCGGGTGTGCCGGCCGGGGCTTCGGCCGGCGCGGAGGGCGGCGGTGCGGAGGGCGCAGCGGGCGCCTCGGCGTCGGGCTGCCTGCAGCCGGCCAGCGCCAGCGCCAGCGCCAGCAGCGCGACGGGAAGCAATCGGATGGTCATCGTTCGTCTCCGGTAATGGCATAGATGTCGTCCACGCGGCGCTTGAGCAGCTCGCGCAGCGGCATGCGCAGTTCGTCCAGCGCGCGGCAGGCCGCCTGGCCCAGCGCGTCCTCGCGGAACGGCAGGTATTCCTCGGCGACCGGGATGCGCAGCTGCGAGCTTTCGTACAGATCGCGCAGGGTGATGCGTTCCAGGTCGCGGGCCAGCAGCCACTGCCCGCGCTCGTCGCGGCGCAGCAGGTTGATGGTCTCCATCTGGCACAGCAGTTCCTGCAGCAGCGAATCGGTGAGCATCGGCTCCAGCGCCAGCAGCTCCTCCTCGCCCAGTCCGCGGCCGTGTTCGCGCGCCTCGCGGAAGCGCCCGATCAGGCGCAGCAGCCCGTACAGTTCGCAGCCCTGCGGCAGGCGCAGCGCGGCTGGCTGGTAGCGGAACGCGGCGATCGACGAGGCCAGCGAGGCGCCCAGCAGCACCGACACCCAGCCCAGGTAGATCCACAGCAGCAGGATCGGCACGAACGCCACCGTGCCGTAGAGCTTCTGGTAGGACTGGAAGCTGCCCAGGTACAGGCCCATGCCCCACTTCACCAGCTCCAGCATCACCACCGCCAGCAGCGCGCCGGGGATGGCGTGGCGCCATTTCACGACGTGGTGCGGCACTACCCGGTAGACCAGCATCACGCAGGCGAACTCGATCAGCACCGGCGCCAGGCGCAGCGCCAGGTCGGCCAGCCAGCGGCCCTCCACCGTGCCGAACAACGGCAGCGCGAACACCTTGGCCGACACCGCCAGCGACGCGGCGGCGAGCATCGCGCCCAGGGTCAGCACGGTCCAGTACACCAGGAAGCGCGCCAGCCGCGGCCGCGCCGAGGCCACCCGCCAGATCCGGTTGAAGATCTGCTCGATGCTGTTGAGGGTGATCAGCAGCGAGACCACCAGCGCGATGAAGCCGGCCGCGGTGAGCTGGCCGACGCTGGCCGAGAACTGCCGCAGGTAACCTTCGGCCGCGCGCGCGGCCGAGGGCACGAAGTTGGAGAACACGTAGTCGCTGAGCGCCTCGCTCCAGCGGTCGAACATGGGGAATGCCGACAGCACGCCGAACACCACGATGGCCAGCGGCACCAGCGCGAACACGGTGGTATAGGCCAGCGCGCCGGCCGCCTCGAACAGGCGGTCGTCGAGGAATCGGTGCCACAGGAAACGGGCGAAGCTGGCCCGGCGCCCGCTGTCACGGACCCGTTCCATCCATAGATTGAGCGAATCCAGGGGTTCCATGCGGCAAGGGTACCCGATGCAAAGCGCGGCCCGCATCGCCGATACTGCCGCCTCCCGTGTGATGTGTGGATGGTGCGATGGCGGAAATCCTGGTGCTGTACTACAGCCGTGGCGGCTCGGTGGCGCGGCTGGCGCGGCAGATCGCCCGCGGCATCGGCGAGGTGCCCGGCATGGGCGCGCGCCTGCGCACGGTGCCGCCGGTGGCCGCGGTCACCCAGACCAGCGCCCCGCCGGTGCCGGAGGACGGCGCGCCCTATGTCGAGATCGCCGACCTGGCCGAATGCGACGGCATCGTGCTCGGCAGCCCCACCCGCTTCGGCAACATGGCCGCGCCGGTCAAGCATTTCCTCGACGGCCTCGGCGCCGAATGGGTCAACGGCACCCTGTCGGGCAAGCCGGCGGCCGTATTCACCTCCACCGCGTCGATGCACGGCGGCCAGGAATCGACCCTGCTGTCGATGCAGCTGCCGCTGCTGCACCACGGCTGCCTGATCGTCGGCATTCCCTTCACCGAGCCGGCGCTGAGCCACACCACCGGCGGCGGCACGCCCTACGGCGCCAGCCACGTGGCCGGCGCGCAGGATGACCCGCAGCCCACGGACGACGAGGCGCACCTGGCACGCGTGCTGGGCCGGCGCGTGGCCGACATCGCACGGAGGCTGGCGCGATGAACGCAGCGACGAACCGACGCCCGACCCTGCTGCTGGCGCTGATCGCGCTGGCCGCGCTCTACACCTGGTGGTTCCTGGACGACAAGCACTGGCTGGCCACGCAGCTGGTGTTCACCGGGCCGCCGCTGCTGCTGGCCATCGCCCTGCGCCTGGGCTGGCGGCTGGCGCCGTTCTGGTCGGGCGTATTCGCGCTGGGCTGGTTCAGCCACGGCGTGATGAGCGCCTGGAGCCACCCGGAAACGGCGCGGCTGGCTTGGGTGGAAATCCTGCTGTCGCTGCTGGTGATCGCCCTGGCCAGCCTGCCGGGCCTGCGCGCGCGCTTCGGCAGGCGCGGGACGTAGGTCGCGGCTACGTCCGGTGCCTTGACGCCGCGAGCAGGAATCTTCGGGCGCGTATCCCCAACCTGCAGTGTCCCGTAGGAGCGGCTTCAGCCGCGATGGGGCTTTCACGCCTGTCCGGCACCCACCGTGCGCCTGCGGAAAAGTCTGGTGCGCAGGCCCCATCGCGGCTGAAGCCGCTCCTACGGGCGTTCGGTGGGCCTTATCATTGCCACCTCGCACCTGGATTCACGGCAATGATGGAAGACCTTCTGATCGTCACCACCGGTGGCACGATCGACAAGATCTATTTCGACGACAAGTCCGATTACCAGATCGGCGACCCGCAGATCGGCATGATCCTGCGCGAGCTGGGCGTGACGTTCCGCTTCAACGTGATCCCGATCCTGCGCAAGGATTCGCTGCACATCACCGACGCCGACCGCGAGCTGATCCGCGCCACCATCGCCGCGCAGCCGACCCGCCACGTGCTGGTCACCCACGGCACCGATTCGATGGTCGCCACCGGCAAGGTGCTCAAGACCATCCCCGGCAAGACCATCGTGATGACCGGCGCGCTCAGCCCGGCCCGTTTCCGCGGCTCGGACGCCGAGTTCAACATCGGCTGCGCCATCGGCGCGGTGCAGTCGCTGCCCGATGGCGTCTACATCGCCATGAACGGCCGCGTGTGGAATCCGGACAAGGTGCGCAAGAACGTCGAGGCCAACCGCTTCGAACCGGTCTGACGTGGCCCGCGGCACCCGCGCCACCGCCGCGCTGGACAAGGCCGGGATCGCCCACGGCCTGCATGTCTACGACTACTCGGCCGAGGTCGACAGCAAGGGCCTGGCCGCGGCGCGGGCGCTGGGCATCGACCCGGCGCGGATGTTCAAGACGCTGATGGCGTGGGTGGACAAGCAGCCGGTGGTGGCGGTGATCCCGTCCGACCAGCGGCTGTCGCCGAAGAAGCTTGCCGCCGCCTGCGCCGGCAAGCACGCGCAGATGATGGAGATCGCCGAGGCCGAGCGCCGCAGCGGCTACCGGGTCGGCGGCATCAGCCCGTTCGCGCAGCAGCGCCCGGCCGCCGTGCTGTTCGCCAGCGCGGCGCAGGCACACGAACGCATCTGGATCAACGCCGGCCAGCGCGGCCTGCTGCTGGACATCGCCCCGGCCGACGCGCAGCGCTTCCTGCAGGCGCGCTGCGCCGACATCTGCGAAGAATGACCGCCCGCCTCCCGCAGGATCGACGCCGGTAGCCTCGGGCCTCGGTCGCGAACGGGCTTTACGCGAAGCCTCATCCGCATCGATTCCTGTCCCTAAGGGAAACCCGCACTGGCCGGGAGGCCGCGTCCAGATTTACGCACCTGCGCAAGGCCCCAGTTGGTCGGGAAAGCCCCTTCGCGGCTGATGGCCGAGGCCACCCGGAGCCGCTCCTACGGAAGCAGAAAGCCCCGCGTGGGCGGGGCTTTCCGTATGCAACAAACCGACGGACTCAGCCGTCCAGGCGCACCAGCCAGCCATGGCGGTCGGGCAGGCGGCCGTACTGGATGTCGGTCAGTTCCTTGCGCAGCGACATGGTGACCTCGCCGGCCGGCGCGTCCAGGTTGCCGACCGAGAAACCTTCGCCCTTGAGCTGGCCGATCGGGGTGATGACCGCGGCGGTGCCGCAGGCGAACACTTCGGTGATCTCTCCCGAGGTCACGCCCTGCTTCCACTCGTCGATGGTCACCTTGCGCTCCTCCACGGTCATGCCGCGGTCGCGCGCCAGCTGCAGGATGGATTCGCGGGTGATGCCTTCCAGGATGCTGCCCGACAGCGCCGGGGTGACCAGCTTGTTTTCCTTGCCGTAGACCAGGAACACGTTCATGCCGCCCAGTTCTTCCAGGTACCTGCCCTCGACCGGGTCCAGGAACAGCACCTGCGAGCAACCCTGCGCCTGCGCCTGCTGCTGCGGCAGCAGCGACGCGGCGTAGTTGCCGCCGCACTTGGCCGCGCCGGTGCCGCCCTTGGCCGCGCGCGCGTAGTCGGTGGACAGCCAGATCGCCACCGGCGCCACGCCCTTGGCGAAGTACGGGCCGGCCGGGCTGGCGATCACGTAGTAGCTGGCCTTGTGCGCGCCGCGCACGCCCAGGAACGCCTCGTCGCCGATCATGAACGGGCGGAAGTACAGGCTGGCCTCGTCGGCATCGGACACCCAGTCCTTGTCCACGGCGATCATCTGCTTCAGCGACTCGACGAAGATCTCCACCGGCAGTTCCGGCAGCGCCAGGCGGGCGGCCGAGCGCTGCAGTCGGCGGCCGTTGGCGTCCGGGCGGAAGGTCCACACCGACCCGTCGGCATGGCGGTAGGCCTTGATGCCCTCGAAGATCTCCTGGCCGTAGTGCAGCACCGCCGCGGCCGGATCCAGCGCGATCGGGCCGTACGGCATCACCGCCGCGTCATGCCAGCCGGTGTCCTTGTCCCAGCGCACGGCCACCATGTGGTCGGTGAAGTGCAGGCCGAAGCCCGGCTTCTCCAGGATCTTGGCGCGCTCTTCGGCGCTGCGCGGGTGGTCCGAACGGGTGACGTGGAAGCTGAGGGACTGGGACACCGGATGTTTCCTTCCAGATTGCGGTTTTTGAAGCCGGTCCGCGCGCGGACCAGCGCGTTGCACACCTTACAGCATGCCCGTTTCGAGCCGGGCCGCCTCGGACATCATGTGCTTGCCCCATGGCGGGTCGAACACCAGTTCGACGTCGGCCTCGGCCACGGTCGGGATCATTTCCAGCTTGCTGCGCACGTCGTCGACCAGAATCTCGCCCATGCCGCAGCCGGGCGCGGTCAGGGTCATGCGCACATCCACCTCGCGCCGGCCATCGTCCAGGTGCTTGATGTCGACGTCGTAGATGAGCCCGAGATCGACGATGTTGAACGGGATCTCCGGGTCGAAGCAGGTCCGCAGCTGCTCCCAGACCAGCTTTTCCACGTCCTCGTCGCCGGCGTCCTCGGGCAGTTCCAGCCCCGGCGGCGGCTCCTTGCCGATGGCGTCGCCGTCCTTGCCGGCGATGCGGAACAGGTTGCCTTCGACGAACACGGTATAGCTGCCGCCCAGCGCCTGGGTGATATAGCCGTAGCTGCCGGCCGGCAGGGTCACGCTGTCGCCCTGCGGCACCATCACGGCCGGGCAATCGCGTTCGAAATGGACGGGTTCGCTGCTGCGGGAGTACATGTGGATCGATATGGGGACGCGGACGCTACCCGCAAGGCGGCCATTTTAGCCGACTGGGCGTGGCGGCCGCTGAAGGGCTATGCTGCGTGACCTTTCCGGGAATCCCCATGTCTCCTGCCCCACCGCCGGCCAGCCGCACCCAGCACTGGCTCTGGCCGCTGCTGTTGCTGCTGGGAAGCGTCACCCTGGCCATCGCCTGGCTGATGGTCGCCCTGGCCACCGGCTCGCAGGCCGGCTGGATGGCGGTCGCCGCCGCGGCCGAAGCGGCGTGGATGCTGCGCCTGGGCACGCTGCCGGGTGGCAAGGCCCGGATCGCCGTGGCGATGCTGGCGACACTGCTGATCGCGCTGGCCGCCAACTGGGGCATCGCGGCGGCCTATATCGGAGGACCGATGGGCCTGGTGCCCTGGGAATCGGCGTTGCGGCTGGGCCCGCACCTGGCCTGGACCCTGATCGGCCTGGCCAATGGCACCGCCGAAATCCTCTGGCTGCTGGCCGGGCTGGCGGTCGCTTGGTGGCTGGCGCGCTGATCGGCTCAGCGCGACGAGGGCAAGGAACGCTTCAGGAACATGGCGACTTTCTCGCCGAAGTCGTCCAGTCCCTTGTCGTCATTGCCGCCGACCCAGCCGCCCACCTTGCGGTCGGTAACGTCGCCCTCAGCCAGCAGCGCCCCGTCCGATTTGCGTACCGCCCGTGCCGTTACCGAAAACTTCTGCGCCCCCGCACCAAACCCGACGAAATAGCGCAACGCCTGGTTGCCCTTCTTGAAATCGATGATGTGGCCAGTCAGCGAGATCGTGCGCTGAGGGTCCGGGCAATCGGCCCCGCCGCCCTCGAGTGCGGCGCGCATTCCCGGAATCTTCTCCGGAATGTTGCCGGCCACGCTGCGCTGGATATCGGCCAGCTTTTCCGCGGGAATCATGGCAGCCCTGGCTTCCTGCTTGCTGCTGATCAGCCCCTGGTTGACCTCGAACCGGGCCACTTCGACACAATCGAAGACCGCTGCCGACAACGGCACTGACGCCAGCGTTGCAGGAGCAGCGCTGTCCATGGGTGCCGGCGCCGGTGGTGACGCGTCCGCCGATGATGCGGGAGCCGTTTGTGCTCCGGCCTCCACCCCGCCATCGGCGCGCTTCTGCGCCCACCAGCCCCCATCGGACTGCGCACCGGATTGTGCGGCGGCCCCACCGCTGCACAGCATCAGAAACGCGCAGCACGCCGCGCGCATGGAACGCTCCCGCATATTCTTTACCCCCTGTGGATCGACTACTGCCGCGACGCCGGCTCAGTGCCCGCCGTCCAGCGCCTTCAGTTCGCTGACCAGCGCCCCCGCCGCCTCGGCGCCGTCGCCGTACAGCATGCGGGTGTTGTCGGCGTAGAACAGCGCGTTCTCGATGCCGGCAAAACCGGTGCCCTTGCCGCGCTTGATGACGATGGTGTTCTTCGAATCCACCACGTCCAGGATCGGCATGCCGTAGATCGGGCTGGACGGATCGGTCTTCGCCACCGGGTTGACCACGTCGTTGGCGCCGATCACCAGCGACACGTCGGTGCTGGCGAACTCGGGGTTGATGTCGTCCATGTCGGCGATCAGGTCGTAGGGCACGCCGGCCTCGGCCAGCAGCACGTTCATGTGCCCGGGCATGCGCCCGGCGACCGGGTGGATGGCGAACTTCACCTTGACCCCGCGCTCGATCAGCCGCTGCGCCAGTTCCCATATCTTGTGCTGGGCCTGGGCCACCGCCATGCCGTAGCCGGGCACGATCACCACCCGCTCGGCGAAAGCCATCATCGCCGCCACGTCGGCGGCCTCGATCGGCTTCTGGCTGCCGCTGATTTCCGCCGCGCCCTGCCCGCCGCCGCCGAAGTTGGAGAACAGCACGCCGCTGATCGGCCGGTTCATCGCCTTGGCCATCAGACGCGTCAGCAGGATGCCGGCCGCGCCGACCATCATGCCGGCGATGATCAGCGCCTCGTTGCCCAGCACGTAGCCCTCGAAGGACACGGCCAGGCCGGTGAAGGCGTTGTACAGCGAGATCACCACCGGCATGTCGGCGCCGCCGATGGGCAGGGTCATCAGCACGCCCAGCGCCAGCGCCGCCACGAAGAAGGCGATGATCGCCACCGGCTGCAGGCTGATCGCCGCCCACGCGCCCAGCGCCACCATCGCCACGGCCACCAGCAGGTTGAACGCCTGCTGCCCGGGGAAGGTGACGCGCTTGTCCAGCCGGCCGTCGAGCTTGGCCCAGGCGATGACCGAACCGGACAGCGACACCGCGCCGATGGCCGAGCCGATGACCGCCAGCGCCAGCACCGTGGCCGAGGGCTGCCGTGCCGCGAGCGCGGCGATGGCCTCCGCGCTCCAGTGACTGGTATCGCGGCCGGCCACGTCGGCGAAGCGCAGCAGTTCCACCGCGCCGATGGCCGCGGCCGAGCCGCCACCCATGCCGTTGTACAGCGCCACCATCTGCGGCATGTCGGTGATGGCGACCTTCTTCGCCGACACCCAGGCCAGGCCGGTGCCCAGCACCAGCGCCACCAGGATCAGCGCGATGTTGTGCAGACCCGGCAGGAAGAACGTCGCCACGGTGGCCAGCAGCATGCCCACGCCGGCCCAGTGGATGCCGCTGCGCGCGGTCTTCGGCGAGGCCATGCGCTGCAGGCCCAGCAGGAACAGCGTGGCGGCCACCAGGTAGCTCGCCTTCACCAGCAACGTCATGTTCATGCCGCCTTCTCCAGAACCATCGTTTCCGTAACGGGAGCGCGCCTGTCGCGGCGGTGGTGCTCGCGCATCTCGATCGCCGTCTTCAGCAGCCCGATCATGCCCATGCCGAAGGCCACCAGGCCCAGCGACAGCTGCGACAGCGCCGCCGACTCTGCCAGCGCGGCGCCCAGCAGGCCGAGCACGATCGGCAGCAGCGCCTGCAGGGCCAGCAGCCAGAGCATCCAGTAGCCCTTGCGCGGGTCTTCCCATACGTCGCGGGAAACCTTGTTCTGGGTCCGGGTCGGGTCCTGCAGGGAGGACATGCCGATGCCGACGCCGGCATACAGCAGGGCGTTGTTGAAGGCATCGAGCAGGCCGTCCAGGCCCCTGAACAGCGGCAGCGCCGCATAGCCGAGCGCAGCCAGCAGGGCCGGGTACTGCAGGTAGCTGAGCCACTGGAAGACCCGCCGCGCCTCGAACCGCCGCGCGGGCGCCTGGGACGCCGGCGCGGTCACTTGTCCCTTCCTTCCGGCTTCCGCGAGCTCTTGAACATTTCCAGCATGCGCTCGGTGACGACATAGCCGCCGGCGGCGTTGCCCGCGCCCAGGGCGACGGCGATGAAGCCGATGGCCTTCTCCAGCGTGGTGTCGGCGTGGCCCAGCACCACCATCGCGCCGATCAGCACGATGCCGTGGATGAAGTTGGAACCTGACATCAGCGGGGTGTGCAGGATCACCGGCACCCGCGAGATGATCACGTGGCCGGCAATCGCCGCCAGCATGAAGATGTACAACGCCACGAACCCGTCGCTCATTGCTGTCTCTCCGGGGCTGGAACGCCCGCCCCGCATCATAACCATGCGATGAACGCCGGCGCGACCGTTGCCATGTCAACCAATCCGGCCGCCGGGCGTTATCAGCGTCAGGACCGACCGGAACGCTACCCTGTGCTGGTGACCAGCCCGCCCCTGACGCCCACCGCCGCCCCCGCCTCGCTGGAAGCCTTCCTGGCCGGCATCGGGCCGCGCGCGTTCCGCTTCGCCGAGGCCGGCCTGCGCCAGCGCGACGACGCGCTGGACGCGGTGCAGGACGCGATGGAACGCATGCTCGGCTACCGCGCGCAACCGGCCGAGGAATGGACGCCGCTGTTCTGGAGCATCCTGCGCCGGCGCATCATCGATCTGCAGCGGCGGCGCGGCTTCCGGCTGAAGTTCTGGGCGCCGGCGCAGGACGAGGACGGCCCCATCGACTGGGCCGACGACAGCCCCGGCCCGGCGCAGCAGCACGAGCAGCGCGAGGAGTACGCGCGGCTGGTGCAGGCGCTGCGGCAGCTGCCGGCGCGCCAGCGCGAAGCGTTCAGCCTGCGCGTGCTGCAGGAGCTGGACGTGGCGACCACGGCGCGGATCATGGGCTGCTCGGAAGGTTCGGTGAAAACCCATCTGTCGCGCGCGCGCGACGCATTGCAGAAACAACTGGAGGCCACGCGGTGAACCGCCTGCCCACATCCCGGCACGAAGACTTCGACCGCTCGCTGCGGCAGCTGCAACGGCATGCCGACGGCGCGGTTTCCCCGGCCACGCTGGCGCGCCTGCGCCAGGCGCGCCAGCAGGCCACCGCCGACGCGGGCGCATCGCCGTGGCGCCGCCGCGGCTGGTGGCTGGCCACCGCCTGCTCGGCGGTGCTGGCCGTCACCGTGGCGGTGCAGTTCAACCGCACCCCGCCGGTGCTGCCCGCCAGCGTGGCGGCCGATGCCGCCGACGAACTGTCCGACGACGCCCTGCTGTTCGACGAAAGCCCGGAGCTGTACCTGTGGCTGGGTTCGGACGCCGTGGCGATGGAGTGAGAACGATGAAGATCCGCCCGCCCTTCCTGCTGCCGCTGCTGCTGGCCTGCGCCGTGCCGGCACTGGCCCAGCAACCGCCCCTGCCCGAATGGGACCAGCTGACCCCGGCCCAGCGCGAGACGTTGATCGCGCCGATGCGCGACCGCTGGAACGCCTCGCCCGACCACCGCCAGCGCATGTACGACCACGCCCGCGGCTGGCAGCAGATGAGCCCGGAACAGCGCGCGCAGGCGCGGCGCGGCATGCACCGCTTCAAGAGCATGTCGCCGCAGCAGCAGCGCGAGGCGCGCGCCCTGTTCTCGAAGATGCGCACCATGGACAAGGCCCAGCGCGAACAGCTGCGCGAGCAGTGGCACCGCATGACGCCCGAGCAACGCCGGCAGTGGCTGGAGGCCAATCCGGCGGATTGAGGCCGGCCGCCGGGTTGCGTACCCGGAACCTGCCGCCTTCCTGCGGCACGGTGCGGCATACCGCGCCGGTCCCGCTCATCCGGAAAGATGGTGCTGCGACGCTGGCCAGATGCAATCGCGCCCGGCCGCCTTGGCCTGGTACAGCGCCGCGTCGGCGCGCTCCAGCAGGCCGGGATAATCCTCCCCGTCCTTCACCGCTGCAATGCCGATGCTCGCCGTCGAGCGCATGCCGTCGGCGAACGCGCCCGCGGCGTCCGCGCTGAACGCCGCCCGGACCTGTTCAGCGAAAACATGCGGCGGGATCCCGTCGCGCATGACCAGAGCCACGAACTCCTCGCCACCGAGACGGCCGATGATCGTGCCCGGCGGCGCGTGCTCGCGCAGCTTTTCCGCGAACAACCGGATCACCCTGTCGCCGCGGCCATGTCCATGGCGGTCGTTGATCTGCTTGAAGTGATCGAGGTCGCCCATGATCATCGCCGCGACCCGCCCGCGCGCACCGCCGTTCAACGCGGCATTGGCCTGCTGCTCGAATCCCCTGCGATTGAGAAGCCCGGTCAGCACGTCGGTCAGGGCGTCGCTGCGCATCTTCCCCACCACGTCCGAAGCGATCAGCGCGAAGATCGCCACGGCCAGGGTGGAGGCGATGATCACGTCGGAAACGGAAGTGAACACCCAGTAGAACAAGGGGTACTCGTCCCCGGCCGAACCGCTGGCCATGATGATGAAGGGCCTGGCCAGGAACAGCAGCAGCGCCATCCATATCTGGAAATACAGCAACTGTTCCACCGGAGTCCGCGACGTCCTGCCGTGCACGTGACGCAGCATCACCGCGCATATCGCGGCGATCCCCAGGTTGACGACGATCCCCCGCTCCTGCAGCCCGCGCCCGGCATCGACGGACAGCCACCAGCCCAGCATCGTCAGGAGATTGATCGCCAGCAGCACGCCGTATCCCGGGGCCCGTCCCATCCGCACCGCGAGAGCGACGGCCACCAGCGTGGCCGCCAGCAGGATCAGTACGTTGGCGAGCAGTCTCAGCGCCATCGTGTCGTGCGGGAGGGAGAAGTACAGCACGATGAAGCACAGCGTCCTCACCGTGTACGAAGCCACCAGGATGGCGATGTAGGTGTGCTGGCGGTCATGCCGCCAGAGGAAATAAAGGCTGACCGCGAAGATCGCAGACATCACCGGATTCAATATCCCGATAACGACATCCAGGATCATCATTGGCCTTATCCCCCGTCGATCTATGGCGGCCAGGGAGCCGCTGCCGCCGGATTATCGCGTGTCCGCCTTCTTCTCCGGCGCGTCACGGACGCCGGCCGCCAAGGCCGCCGGCTTGCGGCTGGCGCACCCTGGCCATCGCGGCCTTCGCGCCCATGTCCCCTTCGCCCCGCCCTCGCCCACCAAGCGCGCCGCGCCCCTCACACCGGCGGAATCTCCCCGGCCGCCGGGCGCTCGGGCCACACCGTTTTCACCAGCAGTTCGTCGTTCCAGTCGAAGACCAGCGCGCCGTCCTTGAGGAACAGCGAGACGAAGTTGAGCACGTTGCGCGCGTACATCTCGCTGGCGTGGACGGCGCCCATGCTGGCCAGGTCCAGCGGGCCGGCCACGGTCACGCCGTCCACGTCGAGGGTTTCGCCCGGCCGCGTCGCCTCGCAGTTGCCGCCGGTTTCGGCGGCCAGGTCGACGATAACGCTGCCCGGGCGCATGCCGGCGACCATCGCCGCGGTGACGACCTTCGGCGCCGGGCGGCCGGGCACGGCGGCAGTGCAGATCACCACGTCCACGCCCTTGAGGTGCTCGGCCAGGCGCCGCTGCTGCTCGGCGCGTTCGGCGTCGGTGAGCTGGCGCGCATAACCGCCCTCGCCGGCGGCGCTGACGCCCAGGTCCAGGAACCTGCCGCCCAGCGACTCGATCTGCTCGCGGGTTTCCGGGCGCACATCGAAGCCCTCCACCTGCGCGCCGAGCCGCCTGGCGGTGGCGATGGCCTGCAGGCCGGCCACGCCGGCGCCGACCACCAGCACCCTGGACGGGCGGATGGTGCCGGCGGCGGTGGTCAGCATCGGGAAGAAACGCGGCGCCAGCTGCGCGGCGATCAGGGTGGCCTTGTAGCCGGCCATGCCGGCCTGCGAGCTGAGCACGTCCATGGCCTGCGCGCGGGTGGTGCGCGGCAGCCGTTCCAGCGGGAAGGTCACCAGTTGCCGCGCCTGCAGCGCGGCCGCGCGCGCGGGCTCGGCCTGCGGATGCAGGGCGCCCACCAGCACCGCGCCGGGCTTGAGCTGCCCGATCAGCGCCGGCGGCGGCGCCTGCACGCACAGCACCAGGTCGGCGCCGTCCACGGCCTCGTCGATCTGCGCGCCCGCATCGCGGTAGGCCTGGTCGGTGAAACCGGCGGCAAGGCCGGCACCGGCCTGCACATGCACCGTCGCCCCGGCCGCCAGCAGTTTCTTCACCGTCTCCGGCGTGGCCGACACGCGCCGCTCGCCCGCCGCGGCTTCCTTCAACACCCGTACCTCAACGGCCATGCCCGTCCCCGATGCGCAGTGGAATATCTGCCGGATCGTAGCAAAGCCGGGCGCCGGCAACCCGGCGCGCGCTCAATGCAGGGTGGAGGTCTGCGGGTCCAGGCGCTCGATCACGCCCTGCATGGCGCTGTCGAACGCGCCGTCGTCCATGTGCGGGCGCAGGCGGCCGAGCCGCTCCATCACCACCAGTTCCTCGGGCGAGGCCACGCAGAAACGGATGCCGCGGCGGTTGACGAACAGCAGGCGCGAGGAGATCGGGCTCACCCAGGACAGCTTGCCGGCCTGCACCTTGCCGTCCTTGTCGATGAAATCCAGCCAGGTACCGATGTCCATGGCGCGGAAGCGGGCCGCGTCGGCGTGGTCCACGCTTTCCGGGCGCGCCTCGGCGCCCAGGTCCAGCGCCGCAGACTCCTGCGCGGGCGGCGTGGGCAGGCTCACCTGCGGCAGTTCCGGCAGCGCGCGCTCCAGTTCCGGACGCGCCTCGGCGATGGCCTGCAGCGTGTCGTGCAGCGCATCGATGGCGCCCACGCTGCCTTCGCCGTGCAGGCCGACGCTGGCGAACACCTTGCGCAGGCCCGGCTGGATCGACTGCAGCCAGGGCTTGCCGACCACGTGCCGGCGCGCCTCGGCCACTTCCTCCAGCAGCACGTCGGCCAGCGCGAGCGTCTCGCCGACGGACTCTCCGTCGTCGCCTTCGCGCAGCAGGCTCATGGTCAGATGGTGGTTCCAGGGCTGGCGCAGGAAGGCCTCGATCGCCGCCGGCAGCGGCGCGCCCTGCAGGCGCCGCTCCAGTTCGGCCAGGGCGCGGGCGCGCGCCAGCTCCAGCTTTTCCTGCCCGCGCTGGGTTTCGGTGGCGCGGCGTTCGGCGATCTCGATGCGGCGACGGTGCTGGGCGAGGAAGTCGCGGAACTCCTCTTCCAGGGTCAGGAAGATCGCCAGGTTCTCGTTGAACTCGGCGATCAGCCGGTCGATGATCTCCTCGACCTTGCCCATCAGCGCGCGTTCGGCCTGGCTCTCGCCGGCGTTGCCCTCGCAGGCCTCGGCCAGCGAGTTGAGCAGGCGCCGCGCCGGGTGGGTCTTCTGCACGAACATGCGCCGGTCCAGCAGCGCGACCTTGACGAAGGGCACCACCAGGCGGCCGATCAGCTCGCGCGAGCGGCCTTCCAGTTCGCGCTCGTCCAGCATCACGTCGAACAGCATGCCGACCAGGTCGATGGCGTCCTCGTCCTGCGGGTCCAGCCGCGCCTGCCCCGGGTCGACGCCCAGGCGGGTGGCGCCGGAAATCACTTCGTTCTTGAGCCGCTGCGCCAGCGATTCGCTCTGGTCGCCCACCGCCGCGCGCAGGGTCGCCGTCGGCGTGGCCTGCAGCAGCGAGAGCACCGACATCATTTCGTGCTGGCTCAGCGGCCGCTGCTGTCCGACCGCCACCTGCGCGGCGGCGGTGGCGTCCTCGCGGACATGGCGGGTCTGCGCCAGCAGTTCGTGCAGCGCCTCCAGGATCATGTTCTGGTTGCCGAGCGCGGGATCGCCCTCGTAACCGCCGTAGACGCCGGCCTGCAGCTCGCTGCGGTGGCGCGCCCAGCGCTCGGTGAAGCGGCGCGCCCAGGCTGGCGCGTTCTGCGGGTCGGAGAAGTCCTCTTCGCCGCCCTGCGGCATGCCCGCTTCGGCGGCGGCTTCGGCCATGGCCGGCGCGCGCGCGGGGCGCGCCGGGGCGGCTGGGCGCTGCGGCTGCGAGATGCCGGGCATCACCCCGGCCTGCGCGAGGCGCTCGTCCACGTCGCGGTAGATGCGCCCGACCTGGGTGGCGAACTCGCGCTCGCACAGCTTGATCAGCACCAGCCGGACCTCGGCGGCCAGGTCGCACACGCCGAAGGCTTCGTGCACCGCCACGCCGATGTGTTCCGGGCCGATCGGGTTGGTGTCCACGTCCAGCGCCTCGACACCGCCGATCCACGCCAGGCGGCGGTCCAGCCGCGCCAGCACCGGCTTCCAGTCGCGCAGCACCACGCCGGCGAAATTGCGCACCGCCAGCCGCGATTCCAGTTCGTGTTCGGACATCAGGCTCAACCCGCCCTCGCCCTGCGTGGCCTGGGCCAGCGTGGCCTCGGCCGACAACGGCGCGGCGGCATCGAGCGCGGTCCAGGCCTGCTGCAGGTGGGCGGCGAAACGCGCGGCGATGTCCTCGCGGCGGCGGCGCAGTTCGCGCATGCCGTCGAGGAACACCAGCTGCGACGCGCCGGCAGTTTCGGCGCGGTCGAACAGGGCATCGTCGAATCCGGCCAGCACCTTGGCGAACGCGGCCGACAACGGCGGCAGCGCGGCCTCGCGCGACAGCGCCAGCAGTTCCGGATTGTGTCCGGGACGCGCGGCAGGATGCGGATTGGACATCATGCGCAATGGCTCCGCACCTTCGCAGGCGCTGCTCTTCTCTGGACCGTATGGAAGGAAGCGGACAGCCCCCCGGTTTCCGCCCACGCATGGTAGGAGGAGAAGCTGAACAGGGCCAGTGATGCAGTCCGCACTTTGTACCTCGCCGCCGGCAACCCGGCATCTCCCGCCATGCTAAGCGTCCGGCGTGGAATTGGCGAGAAAGGCGCCAGCGGGGCGCGCCGACGGAGCGCACAGAACCGCCGCGCCCGGCACGGGCCGGCCCTCCGGCGATGTCTATAATCCACGGCCACCTTCCGCGCACCCGCCTCATGTCCGATTCCTGCTTCATGCAAGCGCTGGGCCAGCGCCGTTCGGTCCCGTCCCTGCAACTGGGCGAGCCGGCCCCGGACGACGCCACCGTGCTGGCCATGCTCGCCGCCGCGGTGCGCGTGCCCGACCACGGCAAGCTGGTGCCGTTCCGTTTCCTGCGGCTGCGCGGCGACGCCCGCCACGCACTGGGCGAGTACCTGGCCCGGCGCAGCCGCGAGCGCACCCCCGACGCCCCGCCGGCGGCGATCGAGAAGGACCGCCAGCGCTTCTCCCACGCGCCGTTGATCCTGACGGTGATCGCGCGCCTGCAGGACAACCCCAAGGTGCCCGAGCAGGAACAGCTGCTGACCGCCGGCTGCGCGTGCTTCGCCCTGCTGCAGGCCGCGCAGGGCTTCGGCTTCGGCGCGCAGTGGCTGACCGCGTGGATGGCCTACGACGAAGGGGTCGCGCGCCACTTGGGACTGGCCGGCAACGAGCGCATCGTCGGCTTCATCCATGTCGGCACGCCCAAGCTGCAGGTGCCCGAGCGCGAACGCCCGGACCCGGCCGACCTGCTGGAGGACTGGCGGCCGTGACGGCCATGGCGGCGGGCCGGCCGCTCTACCTGGTCGATGCCAGCCTGTACGTGTTCCGCGCCTGGCATTCGATGCCCGACAGCTTCCAGGACGCGCAGGGCTGGCCCGCCAACGCCGTGCACGGCTTCACCCGCTTCGTGCTGGAGCTGCTCGAACGCGAGCGACCGGCGCATATCGCCATCGCCTTCGACGAGGCGCTGGACAGCTGCTTCCGCCACCGCCTCTACCCGTCCTACAAGGCCAACCGCGAGCCGGCGCCGGAGGCCCTGCGGCGCCAGTTCGCGCACTGCAAGGCGCTGTGCGCGGCGCTGGGGCTGGTGGTGCTGGCCGACCGCGACTACGAGGCCGACGACCTGATCGGCAGCGCGCTGCACGCCGGGCGCGGTCACGCGCTGCGCGGGGTGATCGTCTCGGCCGACAAGGATCTGTCGCAGCTGCTGCTCGAACACGACGAGCAGTGGGACTACGCCCGCAACCAGCGCTGGGGCGCGGCCGGGGTCAAGGCGCGCCACGGCGTGCACGCGCACCAGATCGCCGACTACCTGGCGCTGTGCGGCGATGCGGTGGACAACATCCCCGGCGTCAGCGGCATCGGCGCAAAGTCGGCGGCGGTGCTGCTGGCCCATTTCGGCAGCCTCGACGCGCTGCTGGAGCGGATCGAAGAGATTCCCTTCCTGCGCCTGCGCGGCGCCGCGCAGATGGCCGTGCGCCTGCGCGAGCAGCGCGAACTGGCGCTGCTGTTCCGGCAGCTGACCACCATCGCCCTCGATGCGCCGCTGGCCGCTGCCACGCCCGGTTTCACCCGCGGCGCGGCCGACGCGGACATGCTCGCCGGGCTGTGCGAATCGCTGCGCTTCGGCCCGCTCACCCGGCGCCGGCTGCTGGCCGCCGCCGGGCTGGAATCGCCCTCCCCACCCGCCAGCGAGTTCGCATGAGCCAGCACACCGCCGAACCCCGTGTAGTCTACGAAGGCCGCTACCAGCGCATGGTGGTGCGCGGCACCTGGGAATACAGCGAGCGTACCCATGCCGGCGGGCTGGCCGCGATCATCATCGCGGTCACCCCGGACGACGAGGTGCTGTTCGTCGAGCAGTTCCGCGTGCCGCTGCAGGCGCGCACCATCGAGATGCCCGCCGGGCTGGTCGGCGACATCACCGCCGGCGAATCGATCGAGGCCTCCGCCATCCGCGAGCTGGAAGAGGAAACCGGCTGGACCGCCGACCACGCCGAAGTGCTGATGATCGGCCCGACCTCGTCTGGCGCCAGCAGCGAGAAGATCGCCTTCGTGCGCGCCACCGGCCTGCGCCGGGTCGGCGACGGCGGCGGTGACGACAGCGAGGACATCACCGTGCACCACGTCCCGCGCAACCGCGCCGCGGCGTGGCTGGTGGAGAAGATGGGCCAGGGCTTCGAGCTGGACGCCAAGCTCTGGGCCGGGCTGTGGATGATCGAACACCATCTGGACGGCCGCCCGCGATGAGCCTGCTCGAACGCCCGGCCAGCGTGCCCGCCGTACCGCTGCTCGGCCCCGGGGATCCGCCGCCGTTCACCGTGCACAATCCACACGGCGGCTCACCCTTCCTGCTGCTCGCCGATCATGCAGGGCAGCGCGTTCCGGCCGCGCTGGGCGGGCTGGGCCTGGCGCAGGCCGAGCTGGACCGCCACATCGGCTGGGACATCGGCATCGCCGGCACCACCCGCGCGCTGTCCGCGCGGCTCGATGCATGGGCGATCGAGCAGACCTATTCGCGCCTGGTGATCGACTGCAACCGGCCGCTGGCCTCGCCGACGCTGATGCCCGAAACCAGCGACGGCACCGCCATACCGGGCAACGCCGGCCTGGACGCGGCGCGACGGCGGCAGCGCATCGATGCCATCCACGCGCCCTACCACGCGCGCATCGCCACCGAACTGGACCGCCGCCGCGACGCCGGCACGCCCACGCTGCTGGTGATGATGCACAGCTTCACCCCGGCAATGACCGGCACGCAGCGGCCCTGGCACGCCGGCGTGCTGTACCACCGCGACACGCGTTTCGCCCATGCGCTGCTGCAGGCACTGCGCGACGAGGGCGACCTGGTGGTCGGCGACAACCAGCCGTATTCGGTGAGCAGCACCAGCGACTACGCGGTGCCGGTGCATGGCGAGGGCCGCGGGCTGGTGCACGTGGAACTGGAGATCCGCCAGGACCTGATCGCCGACGCCGCCGGCCAGCAGGCCTGGGCGGAACGGCTGGCGCGGATTTTCACGGACCTGCAGCCGGCCTTGCTGGCACACGCCACCGCCTAGGAGCATGCCGTAGATGCGGGGGCTTGCCCCGCATGGGCCTCCCCGGTGAACCATGATGCGGGGCAAGCCTCGCATCATGGTTCACCGGGGTGCCGGCCATCGGCCGGCATCCGCCAAGGCTCAGGCAAAGCTGTCGGTGGCGCGCACCAGCGCATCCACGTTCTCGGCCTCGAACGCCGAGTGGCCCGAGGCCGGGGTGATGTGCAGCTGCGCCTTCGGCCAGGCCTTGTGCAGGTCCCAGGCGTTGGCCAGCGGGCACACCACGTCGTAGCGGCCGTGCACGATCACGCCGGGGATGTCGGCGATGCGGTGCGCGTCGCGCAGCAGCTGGTCCTCGACCTCGAAGAAGCCGCCATTGACGAAGTAGTGGTTCTCGATGCGGGCGAAGGCCAGCGCGAACTGCGGATCCTCGTGGCTGTTGATGAAGTCGTCGTCCACGTGCAGGAAGCTGGTGGCGCCTTCCCACACGCTCCACGCCCTGGCCGCGGCCAGGCGGGTGGCCTCGTCGTCGCTGGTCAGGCGGCGGTGGAAGGCCGAGATCAGGTCGTGCCGTTCCACCGGCGGGATCGCGCCGACGTAGTGGTCCCAGGCGTCCGGGAACAGGCGGCTGGCGCCTTCCTGGTAGAACCATTCCAGCTCCCAGCGGCGCAGCATGAAAATGCCGCGCAGGACCAGTTCGGTCACGCGCTGCGGGTGGGTCTGCGCGTAGGCCAGCGCCAGGGTCGAGCCCCAGCTGCCGCCGAACACCTGCCAGCGCTCGACCTGCAGGTGCGTGCGCAGCTTCTCGATGTCGGCCACCAGGTCCCAGGTGGTGTTGTCCACGAGGTCGGCGTGCGGCGTGGAGCGGCCGGAGCCGCGCTGGTCGAACAGGATGATCCGGTACTTCGCCGGGTCGTGGAACTGGCGCATCTTCGCCGTGCAGCCGCCGCCGGGGCCGCCGTGCAGCATCACCACCGGCTTGCCGTCGGGGTTGCCGCACTGTTCGTAATACAGGGTGTGGCGCCCGTCGACCTTGAGCGTACCGGTGTCGTAGGGCGTGATCGCGGGATAAAGCGTGCGCATGCGCTGGCTCACTGCGTGGAGAACTGCCGATTGTAGGCCCGGGCAACGCCGGCGGGGACGCCGCCGGGCGCGCGGTTCATCCGCACACGCGGTTGCGGCCCTCGCGCTTGGCGCGGTACAGCTGGCGGTCGGCGGCGGCCAGCAGGGTGCGCTGCGACTCCTGGCCCGGGCGGAGCTCGGCCACGCCGATGCTGGCGGTGACCACCAGCGCCGGATCGACCTCGTCCATGCGCTGCCGGGCCAGCGCCATGCGCAGCGCCTGCAGCCGTTCCAGCACCTGCTCCAGTGTCGCGCCCCGGAACACCGCCAGGAACTCCTCGCCGCCATGCCGCGACACGAACTGCTCGCCGTCCAGATGCAGGCGCAGCAGCTCGGCCACCTCGCGCAGCACGCGGTCGCCGCTGTGGTGGCCGTAGCGGTCGTTGATCTGCTTGAAATGGTCGATGTCGATCAAGGCCACGCACAGCGGTTCGCCGCGGTCGCCGGCGCGTTCCAGCGCCAGGCGCAGGTGGATCTCGGCCGCACGGCGGTTCGGCAGGCCGGTCAGCACGTCGTGCGTGGCCTGGTGCTCCAGCTGCTGCAGCAGCTGGTCGCGTTCGATGCCGGCCAGCTCCAGCGCGCGGTTCTTGTCGCTCAGTTCCTCGGTGCGGGTGGCGATCACCCGGTTGAGCCGGCGCTGGCTGCGCCGATAGCTGGCGGTGCGCAGCCAGAAGCCCAGCACCACCGCGGCCACCAGCGCCAGCCCGGCCAGCACGCGCGAGGACGTGCGCTTCCACAGCGGCGGCACGACCTCCAGTTCCATCGTCGCGGTGCCCACTTCCTGCTGCCGCGCCCAGTCCAGCGGCAGCGCCATGGCCTGCACTTCCAGCCGGTACTGGCCGGGCGGCAGGTTGGTGTAGACCGCCTCGGTGCCGGTTCCGGCCTCCACCCACGCCGCGTCGAAGCCGTGCAGGCGGTAGCGGTAGCGCATCTTGTCCGGCGCGCGGAAGTTCAGCGCCGCGTAGCCGACGGCCAGGCGGCGCGCGCCCGGCTCGAGCCGCAGGCGCCCGGCCGGCGCCCGCGCAACGCCGTCCACCGACAGCGCCTCGAACACCACCGGCGACGCCTTGCCGTCGTAGCGGCCGGCGATCCGCGGATCGATCAGCCCCAGTCCCGCCGAGGTCGGGAACGCCAGCGCACCGTTGCTGGCGCGCCAGCCGGCCGGCATCGACGCGCCGTTGCCCTGGTTGCCCGGCATGCCGTCGCTGTGGTCGACCACGTGCACGGCCAGTTGTTGCCGGGTGCCGGCGTCGATCTGGTCCAGCTCCTGGCGGGCGATGCGGAACACGCCGATGTTGCTGGGCAGCCACAGGTTGCCGGCCTGGTCGTCGATGATGCGGAACAGCTTGTCGCGCGGCAGGCCGTGGCGGTGGTCGTAGACGCGGAATGCGCCGTCGCGCATGCGCAGCAGGCCGCGGTCGCTGGCGATCCACAGGTCGCCGCCCGCCTCGCGCAGGAAATCGAACACGTACTGCGCGGGAATGTCGTCCTCCGCGTCCCAGGTCCGCAGCGTGCCGTCGGCGGCCAGCGCGGCCATGCCGCCGGTGGTGCCGATCCACAGCGTGCCGTCGTCGGTATCGCGGTACAGCGCCTGCACCACCGCGGCGGGCTGTCCCTTGCTGTCCAGCCGCAGCTGCAGCCGCCCGTCCTGGTAATGCGCCAGCCCATGGGTGCCGCCGATCCACAGGCCGCCGTCGGCGTCGGCCAGCAGCGCGCGCACGATCGGCTCCCCCTGGGTGCCGAGCCGGATCCGCTGCTGCACCCTGCCCTGCGCATCCAGCCGGAACACGCCCTGGTCGTAGGTGCCCGCCCACAGCGTGCCGTCGCGCCAGGCCAGCGCCAGCACCGACGGATCGCGGCCATCCCCGCTGCCCAGGCGCACCGGCTGCATGCGCCGGTCGTGCCAGCGCTCCAGGCCATCGGCATGGCCGATCCACAGCGACCGGTCCTCGCTCTGCAGTACCACGCGCACGTAGTCGCTGCGCAGGCCGTCGGCGCGGGTGAAGCCGACCGCGGCGACCTCGGCCACGCGGTGCAGGCCGTCGGTGCTGCCGCTCCAGATCAGGCCCTCGCGGTCGGCCAGCAGGGCCGGGCTCACCGGCCCGGCGATGGCCAGGTGTTCGTCGCCATCGCCGGCATGGCGCAGCAGTTCGCCGCTGCTGCTGGACAGGCTCATCCAGATCGCGCCGACCTTGTCGCGCAGGACCGCGTCCACGCGCCGACCGGCCTGCAGGTGCTCGACCGTGCCGGCGCCGTCGCGCCAGTAGACGCCGTCGTCGGTGGCCAGCAGCCAGCCGCCGGCGCCATCGGCGGCGATGCCGCGCACCGCGGTGGCCGCAGCCCAGTCCCTGGCCCAGGGCTCGGCGCGTCCGCCGCGCAGCCGGAAGGCGCCGGCGTCGGTGGCGACCAGCACCGCGCCGTCCTCGCCCCGGGTCAGCGCGTTGACCCGCCCGTCCGGCAGGCCGGCGTCGCCGCCCACGTCGCGGATGCGGCCTGCCGCGTCCATCCGCAGCAGGCGGTTGGCCGAGGCGATCCACAGGCTGCCGTCGGCGTCGCGCAGCAGCGCGGTGACTGGCAGGCGGCGCGCGGCGGCCTCGCCCAGGTGCTGCCAGCGGCCCTCGTGATAACGGAACACGCCGTCGGCGGCGGTGCCGAACAGCACGCCGCCATCGGCTTCGGCAAGAATGCAGAACACGCCCGACAGCTCCGCGCCCGGCGTGTTCTGGCGGTCGAAAACGGTGAACTGGCGGCCGTTGAAGCGCACCACGCCTTCCCAGGTCCCGGCCCAGATGAAACCGTCGCGGTCCTGCGCCAGCGCATGCACGAGGTTGTGCGGCAGGCCGTCGGCCATGGTCCAGCCGCTGACCATGTAATGGCGGCCGTCCTGCGCCCGCGCCGCCGGCAGGAAGCACAGGCAGGCCAATGCCAGCACCGCGCCCCAGCGCCACGGCGGCGGCCATGCGGCGCGCACGCGGGAAACCACGCCCCTGGCGATCTCGATACTACCGGCCAACAGAACCGTCCCCCTTCGCGGCTTGGCGCGACGGCCACCGAGGCCATCGCGCCAAGCCAATCTACCACCGCGAAGGGGCGCGCATCCGCCGCGGAATCCCGGCGGATGGGACGTTCAGCTTGCCGCTTCGTCCGGCCGCACCCGGAACCAGGCCGCGTACAGCGCCGGCAGGAATACCAGGGTCAGCACCGTGCCGACGATCAGCCCGCCCATGATCGAGATCGCCATCGAGCCGTAGAAAGCGCTGCGCGAGAGCGGGATCATCGCCAGCACCGCGGCCAGCGCGGTCAGCACGATCGGGCGGAAGCGGCGCACGGTGGCGTCGATGATGGCGTGCCAGCGGTCGTGGCCGGCGTCGATGTCCTGCTGGATCTGGTCCACCAGGATCACCGAGTTGCGCATGATCATGCCCGCCAGCGCGATGGTGCCGAGCAGCGCCACGAAGCCGAACGGCACGCGGAAGATCAGCAGGAACAGGGTCGCGCCGATGATGCCCAGGGGCGCGGTGACCAGCACCATCGCCGCGCGCGAGAAGCTGCGCAGCTGCAGCATCAGCAGGGTCACCACCACGATCAGGAACAGCGGCATGCCGGCCTTGATCGAGTTCTGCCCGCGCGCCGAATCCTCCACCGTGCCGCCGACTTCCAGCAGGTAGCCGTCCGGCAGCGCGGCGCGGATGCCGTCCAGGGTCGGCAGGATCTGGCCGGTGACCTCCGGCGGCAGCAGGCCGTCGGCGATGTCCGCGCGCACGGTGACGGTGGGCAGGCGGTTGCGGTGCCAGATGATGCCGTCCTCGAACACGTACTCGAGCCTGGCCACCTGCGACAGCGGCACCGCGGTGCCGCCGGGCGTGGGAATGGCCAGGCTGGCGAGCAGGTCCAGCTGCGCGCGCTCCTCGTCGGGACCGCGCAGCAGCATGCCGATCTGGCGGTTGCCTTCGCGGTAGGTGCTCACCTGCATGCCCGACAGCGAGCTGCCCAGGAAATGCGCGATCTGCGCGCTGCTCACGCCCAGCGCGCGGGCGCGGTCCTGGTCCACCACCAGCCGCACCACCTTGCTCGGCTCGGACCAGTTGAGGTTGACGTTGGCCACGTGCGGGTTCTGCCGTACCTTGTCGGCGACCTGCCGCGCGATGGCCTGCACCCGTTCGATGTGCTCGCCGGACACGCGGAACTGCACCGGGTAGCCCACCGGCGGGCCGTTCTCCAGCCGGGTCACGCGCAGCTGCACGTCGGTGAACTGCGGCACCACCTCCTTCAGCAGCCAGTCGCGCACGTCCTCGCGCGCATGGATGTCCTGCGCCAGCACCACGAACTGGGCGAAGTTGGTCGCCGGCAGCTGCTGGTCCAGCGGCAGGTAGAAGCGCGGCGAGCCGCTGCCCACGTAGCCGACGTAGTTGGCGATGCCCTCGCGCTGTTCGAGCAGCGCTTCCAGCTTGCGTGCCTGCGCCTGCGTGGCGGCCAGCGACGCGCCCTCGGCCAGTTCGATGTCCACCATCAGTTCCGGCCGGGTCGAATCCGGAAAGAACTGCTGCGGCACGAAGCGGAACATCGCCAGCGAGAATACGAACAGGCCGATGGTGGCGAAGATCACCAGCCAGCGGCGGCGCAGGCAGGCGTCGAGGAACGCGCGGAAACGCTGGTAGAACGCGCTCTTGTACGGATCGTGGTCGTGCGCCAGCTGCTTCGGCCGCACCAGGTTGGCCAGCGCCGGATTGCGGTCGGCCCAGCGCACGCGCAGTGCGTGCCAGCGCGCGGCAAGGCTGCCCGGCTTCGGCGGCTGCGGGTTGTGCAGGTCCGGCAGCATCTTGTCGCCCAGGTACGGGATGAACAGCACCGCGGCGATCCACGACACCACCAGGGCGATGGTCACCACCTGGAACAGCGAACGCGTGTACTCGCCCGTGCTGGAGGCGGCGGTGGCGATGGGCAGGAAGCCGGCGGCGGTGATCAGCGTGCCGGTCAGCATCGGGAACGCGGTCGATTCCCAGGCAAAGCTGGCCGCACGCAGGCGGTCGTAGCCCTGCTCCATCTTGGTGGCCATCATCTCCACCGCGATGATCGCATCGTCCACCAGCAGGCCCAGCGCCAGCACCAGCGCGCCCAGCGAGATCTTGTGCAGGCCGATGTCGAACTGGTGCATCACGAAGAAGGTCATCGCCAGCACCAGCGGGATCGACACCGCCACCACCAGCCCGGTGCGCCAGCCCAGCGAGAAGAAGCTCACCAGCAGCACGATCACCACCGCTTCGGTCAGCACCTTGACGAACTCGCCGACCGAGTCCTCCACCGCATGCGGCTGGTCGGAAACCTTGCGCAGCTCCATGCCGGCCGGCAGCGTCTTCTGCAGCCGCGCGAACTCGTCGTCCAGCGCCTTGCCGAGCTTGAGGATGTCGCCGCCGTCCTTCATCGCCACGGCGATGCCGATGGCGTCCTCGCCCATGAAGCGCATCTTCGGCGAGGCCGGGTCGGCGAAACCGCGCTTGATCTGGGCGATGTCGCCCAGGTGCACGGTGCGGTCGCCGGCGCGGATCGGGAACGCGGCGATGTCCTGGACCGACTGGAACTGGCCGGTCACGCGCAGCTGCACGCGGTCGCTGGCGGTCTCGAACCAGCTCGCCGGGGTGACCGCGTTCTGGTCGGCCAGCGCCTGCTGTACCTGCTGCATCGATATGCCCAGCGTGGCCAGCTTGGTGTTGGACAGCTCGATCCACACCTTCTCGTCCTGCAGGCCGAGCAGGTCCACCTTGCCGACGTCGGCCACGCGCTGCAGCTCCAGCTGGATGCGGTCGGCGTAGTCGCGCATCAGCGCGTAGTCGAAGCCCTTGCCGGTCAGTGCGTAGATGTTGCCGAAGGTGTCGCCGAACTCATCGTTGAAGAACGGCCCGACCACCTCGGCCGGCAGCTGCGAACGGATGTCGCCGACCTTCTTGCGCACCTGGTAGAACAGTTCCGGCACGTCCTTGGAGCGCATCGAATCGCGCGCCATGAAGATCACCTGCGATTCGCCCGGCCGCGAGTACGACTGGATGAACTCGAACTGCCCGGTGTTCATCAGCGCCTTCTCGATCGGCTCGGTCACCTGCCGCGAGACCTGCTCGGCGGTGGCGCCCGGCCACGCGGTCTGCACCACCATCGCCTTGAACGTGAACGGCGGGTCCTCGGATTGGCCGAGGTGCTTGTAGGACCAGGCGCCGATGACCGCCAGCGCGATCATCATGAACAGCACCAGCGCGCGGTTGCCCAGCGCCCATTCGGAGAGATTGAAGCGGCGCACGGGTTACTCCTTGTCTGCCGGATGAGACAGACGCACCGTCATCGCACCGCGGACGTCCCCCCTCGTCCCGTCCCCTTCCTGGGGGAGAAGGGCGAAGGTGCCATGCGCGAATCTCCTCGACAGGTTCATCGTGCAGCCTCCTGCTCCGGCTTCGGCATCTTCGGGTCAATGGGCTTGTTGGCCCGGTCCACCGCCGTCACCGACTGGCCTTCGCGCAGCAGGTGGCCACCGGCGGCGACCACCCAGTCTTCGGGCTTCAGGCCCGACAGCACCGGCACGCTCTGCGCGCCGTAGGCACCGAGCGTCACTTCGCGCAGCTGCAGCGTGCCCTTGGCCGGGTCCACCACCCACACGCCGGCCTGCTGCGGGGTCTTGCCCGGCTGCACCGCCGCCAGCGGCACGCTCAGCGCGCCGCCCTTGCCGCGCGCCACATACACGCGCGCGCTCTGCCCCAGCTCCACCGCGTCCAGCGCCTCGGCCGCCAGGCTCACGCGCGTGGCATAGGTGCGCGCCTGCGCGTCGGCGGCCGGCGCGATCTCGCGGATCGTGCCGGGCCAGCGCCTGCCGGGGTTGTTCCACAGTTCCACTTCCACCGCCTGGCCCGCCGCGAAGTCGCGGATGCCGCTTTCCGGCAAGGCGATGGCGACCTCGCGGGCGCCGTCGGCGGCCAGCGTATAGATGGTCTGGCCCGCGGCGACGACCTGCCCGGCTTCGGCCTGGCGGCTGGCGATCACGCCGTCGGCGGGCGCGCGCAGCTGCGCGTAGCCGGCCTGGTTGCGGGCCACGTCCAGGTTGGAACGGGCCGCGTCGGCCTGGCCCTGGGCCGCCTTCAGCGCGGCGGTCTGCGCGTCCAGCGCCGAACGGCTGACCAGCTGCTGCCCGGCCAGCGCGGCATAGCGCTTGTGCTCGTCGCGCGCACGCACCAGGTCGGCCTCGGCGGCGGCGTACTGCGCCTGCGCCGCGCGCGCCTGCAGCGCGTAATCGGCCACGTCCAGTTCGGCCAGCAGCTGGCCCTTGCGCACCCGCTGGCCGGCGTCGACCTCGCGCCGCAGCAGGTTGCCGCCCACCCGGAACGACAGCGCCGCTTCCTGGCGCGCCCGCACTTCGCCCGGATAGGCGGCGATGGTGTCGCCCCCGCCTTGCGGGTGGACGACCAGGACCGGAACGGCAGGTGCGGGAGCGGGCTCGGATCTGCCGCAGGCGGCCAGCAGGGCCACCAGCAGGGAACCGCCAATCCATCGAGCAGTATTCATGGGCAGGGATCGCAGGGGAGAAGGAAGGGGGGATGGCGGCGCTCACCGCCATTACTGAACGAGCTGGTATAGTATAAATACAAAACCAATTGGTCTAGTATTTGCGCATGTCTTCGCATCAGCCTTCCCACACCCCCGGCAAGTCCGCCCCGCGCGGCGCCGGTCCCGGCCGCCCCAAGGACCTGGGCAAGCGCGCCGCGATCCTGGAAACGGCCAAGGAAATGTTCATCGAACTGGGTTTCAACGGCGTGAGCATGGACGGCATCGCCGCCGGCGCCGGCGTCTCCAAGCTCACCGTCTACAGCCACTTCGGCGACAAGGAAACCCTGTTTTCCGAGGCGATCCGGGCCAAGTGCGCCGAGATGATGCCGGACGAGCTGTTCGTGACCGACAGCGAAGGCCCGCTGCGCGACCAGCTGCGCGGCATCGGGCACGCGTTCTTCGCCCTGATCAGCAGCGACGCGGCCATCGCCACCCAGCGCATGATGATGACGCCGGAGACCGACGACCGGATCCGCGAGATGTTCTGGCAGGCCGGCCCGCAGCGCACCGAGAGCGCGCTGGCCGAGTTCCTCGGCGCCCGCGTGGCGCGCGGCGAACTGGCCATCGACGATGCGCACCTGGCCGCACGCCAGTTCTTCTGCCTGATCAAGGGCGAGCTGCACGCGCACATGATGTGCGGGCTGTGCCCGGCCCCGGAGCAGCGCGACGCCGAGGCGCACATCGCCACCACGGTCGATTTCTTCATCCGCGCCTATGCGCCGCGCCCCTAACCTGAACGAACCGGAGGTCGTGATGACTTCCGGCACTGCGGACCTGCGGCGGCCACGGCGATGCTTGCCCCGCACTGCCCGCGCCAACCGGTAAAATGGCCGGCCCACTGCGCCGGATTGACGAGACACCATGACGATCGATTACTCCCACGCCCGCGAAATGATGGTCGAACAGCAGGTACGTCCCTGGGACGTGCTGGACCTGCGCGTGCTGGACGTCCTGGCGCGGCTGCCGCGCGAAGCCTTCGTGGCCGAGTCGCACAGGGCGCTGGCCTATGCCGACATCGAACTGCCGCTGGGCCATGGGCAGAAGATGATGAAGCCGGTCGTCGAAGGCCGCATGCTGCAGGCGCTGGACCTGCAGCCGGGCGATGAAGTGCTGGAGATCGGTACCGGCAGCGGCTTCATCAGCGCCTGCCTGGGCGAGCTGGCCCGCGAGGTGCTGAGCCTGGAAATCCAACCGGAGCTGGCCGAGCGCGCCCGCGCCAACCTGGATGCCGCCCGTCTCGGCTCCAACGTGCGCATCGAGGTCGCCGACGCCCTGCAGTGGCAGACCCAGCGCCACTTCGACGCCATCTGCATCACCGGCGCGGTGGATACCGTGCCGGCGCACATCCTGAAGTGGCTGCGCCCCGGCGGCCGCCTGTTCGTCATCCAGGGCCGCTCGCCGGTGATGGAGGCGGTGCGGGTCAAGGCCGACGGCAGCGTCGAATCCCTGTTCGAAACCGACATCGACTATCTGCAGGGCGCCGCTCCGGCCCCGCAGTTCCAACTCTGATCCGCTACATCCAAGGAAGCCGCAATGATCCGCCGATCCCTCGCCCTTGCGCTGGCTGTCGCCCTCTCGCCGCTGGCGGCCAACGCCGCCGACCTGCTGCAGGTCTACGAAATGGCCCGCAACGGCGATCCGCAGCTGGCCTCCGCAGAGTCCAACCGGCTGTACACCAAGGAAGGCCAGGTGCAGGCGCGCGCGGCGCTGCTGCCCTCGCTCAACGGCTCGGCCTCGCTGAACCGTACCCGCAGCTCGCTGGAAGGCGTCAGCGGATCGACCACCGGCACCGCGCGCAAGTACGGCATCAGCGGTGAGCAGACCCTGTTCAACTGGACCCAGTTCGCCAACCTGCGCGCGCAGCGCGAGATCAGCAAGGCGGCCGACTTCGACCTGGAATCGGCGAACGACGACCTGATCGTGCGCACCGCCACCACCTACTTCAACGTGCTGGTGGCGATCGAATCGCTCAGCGCCGCGCAGACCAACGAAGCGGCGGCCAAGAAGCAGTTCGACTACGCCGACAAACGCCTGGAAGTGGGCCTGGCGCCGATCACCGACGTGCACGAAGCCCGCGCCCAGTACGACCAGGCGCGCGCCAACACCATCCTCGCCCGCAACACCCTGGCCGACGCCTACCAGGCGCTGACCGAACTGACCGGCCAGCCGGTGCAGGGCCTGCGCAGCCTGCCGGAAGACTTCCGTCCGGAACTGCCGGCCAATCGCGGCGACGTCGACAAGCTGGTCGCCGACGCGATCGCGCAGAACCCCGCGCTGAAGGCGCAGGAACTGAAGGTCAACGCCGCCGAATCCAGCGTTTCCGCCGCCCGCGGCGGCCACTACCCGACCCTGTCGCTGGGCGGCAGCTGGGGCAAGAGCGCCAACTGGGGCGACAGCGTCGGCGCCTCGTCGTCCGGCCCGGATGCGACCACCAACTCGATCGGCCTGACCCTGAACGTGCCGATCTTCGCCGGCGGCGCCACCCAGTCCTACGTGCGCCAGGCCCTGGCCCAGCGCGACATGGCCCAGGACGGCTACGAGCAGCAGAAGCGCGCGTTGGACCGCAACACCCGCAACGCCTACCAGGCGGTGGTGGCCGGCATCAGCGAGGTCGAGGCGCGCCGCCTGGCCGTGGTGTCCGCGCAGAGCGCCTACGACGCCTCGCAGGTCGGCCTGGAAGTCGGTACCCGTACCGTGCTGGACGTGGTGCAGAACCAGCGCACGCTGTTCCAAGCCAAGCTCGACTACGCGCAGGCCCGCTACAACTTCCTGCTCAGCCGCCTGCAGCTCAGCCAGGCCATCGGCGGGCTGGACGTGGCCGAGGTGCAGGACGTCAACCGCCTGCTGACCCAGGACGCGGAAGCGCAGCTGACCCCGGGCAGCATGCAGTAACCCCGCCGCACCCGGCGTGGAAACGAAAAGGCGGGCTTCGGCCCGCCTTTTTCGTATCCGGTGCATCCAACGGCGATGCCGGATTTGTAGCAACTGTGTTCGTCATGCTCCTGCTTGGCGGGGTATCCCCGCATCGCGTGCCCGGGCATTGAGGATCACCAGCATCTTTCGCATGACGGCCACGATGGCCACCTTGGCGGCCTTGCCGCGAGC